>Ga0209578_10003390_pt1 | contig 12187 bp, 9 predicted proteins | sample tdAd472_FD_187127 | JGI IMG/M metagenome (GOLD analysis project Ga0209578, IMG submission 187127) | Marine sediment microbial communities from the Atlantic coast under amendment with organic carbon and nitrate - tdAd47.2 (SPAdes)... | ecosystem: Environmental > Aquatic > Marine > Coastal >...
TGGGTTGGCTGAAGTTGTAAACATCGCTCTGCACTTTCAGCTTTCTGAAGGCATGCATGGGGTCTTCGTCTGTCCAATCCGAGAGTTGGACTACATGATCCTGATCGGTGTGATGTCTTTCACCAGAGCGAGGCTCGATGATCAAAGCGCCGTACATCCCCGTCATTTCCTGAAAGCCGGAATGGCTGTGGTACCAGTAGGTGCCGCTCTGGCGCAACTTGAAGTGGTAAACGAACGTTTCTCCCGGTGCGATACCTTTGAAACTGATGCCGGGCACACCATCCATCTGATAAGGCAATAGGATGCCGTGCCAGTGTATCGAGGTGGCCACGGGCAGGCGATTGGTCACGCGGATTGTGACCTCATCACCTTCACGCAAGCGTACGGTTGGAGCCGGGATTGATCCATTGATGGTCGTGGCCATCCGTGTGACACCGGTAAAATTGACCGGCGTCTCAGCTATGACTAGATCAATTGCACGGCCGCTGAGCACGGGTGCTGAGCTTTGCGAGGTCAGGCCTGTGATCCCAGCCTGTAGCCACCCGGGAGCGGCTGCCATTACACTGCCAACCGCCAACCCTTGGACGAATCGGCGCCGATTGATATTCGGCATTGTGAGTGCTGGTATTCTTCTCATTGAGCGATAATTCCTGAATGATTCTGCTGAATGTCGATAGGTGAATCTCTGTTGCTTTGGTGACTACATTAGCGACTCCGTGCTGTCATCAGCATGACTTAATGATGACAAAGTTGTAATCTTGCTGTCATCTATTTGTGGGGAGTGTCGATTTATCGTAAGGCAGAGATAGCCATAGAGCACTAGGCGGGGTGAAAAACGATGCGCTTATTAGTCGTAGAAGATGAAATCAAGACCGGTGATTATCTGCAGCAGGGGCTGACGGAGGCCGGGTTTATGGTCACTTTGGCACGCAGTGGTTTAGATGGTCATCACCTGGCCATGACGGAAACCTTCGATCTGCTGGTGCTAGATGTCATGCTGCCGGATGTCGATGGCTGGCGCATTATTCAGTCGCTGCGTGAAGCTGGGCGTCAGACGCCGGTACTTTTCCTGACCGCACGCGATAGCATTGATGATCGGGTTAAGGGCCTTGAGTTGGGTGCGGATGATTATTTGGTCAAACCTTTCGCTTTCGCCGAGTTGTTGGCCCGTGTAAGAACGTTATTGCGCCGCAGTTCTGTGCCCATAATGACTGACCAGATTCGCGTAGCAGATCTCACTTTGGATTTACCTCGGCACCGTGCCACGCGTGGAGGACGAAAAATCAATCTTAGCCACAAGGAGTTTTGTCTGTTGGAACTGTTGGCCCGTCGCCGGGGCGAAGTGCTGCCACGTTCGCTGATTGCCTCTCAGGTCTGGGATATGAATTTTGACTCTGATACCAATGTTATTGATGTTGCGATACGGCGCTTGCGGGTAAAGATCGATGATGATTTTGAACCCAAATTGATTCATACCGTTCGGGGTATGGGGTACAAGCTAGATGTCGAGGATGACTATGACGACTATGACGAAAAGTAGTCTGGTGGGGCGTCGTCCATTATCACTGAATAACCGCGTTATGCTGTTTGTCGCCATTGCGATCACTTTGAGTTTGTTGATGATTGGCTATTTGGTACAAAGTGCTATTGAGCGTCATTTTAGAGAGCAGGATGCCGATGAGCTGGCAGTGATTACTCATGCTGTGGAGGTGGCTCTGGAGAAAGCGAGTATTGAAGGGGCGGTAAAAAAAGAGGTTTTAGCGGAAGCTGTAACAGGGCATCATGGTGTGTACTTTCAGATATGGGACGAAAGCCAGCAATTGATATATGGTCCAACAGATATATTACCTACAACGCACATTAATGCTTATGAGCCACTCGACACAATTGATGCAAACCATCTCTATCGTTGGTCGGTGAAGGACAAAACCTTTCATGCTTCGGTAATGCAGAGCGAGATTGGCGGTCGTCAATACCGCATTGTGGCTGCCATCGATATGGAGTTTCATCTCCTCTTTCTGGAGAGCTTTCATCGTACCTTGTGGGTGATCATGTCCCTGGCCGGGGTATTCACGCTATTAGCTGCGTGGTTTGGCGTCCACCAAGGGCACTCGCCCATACGTAAGCTGAGAGATTCGATTGGCGACATACAGGTGGATCGCCTGGATAGGCGTTTGGATACGAGCACGGTACCTTCCGAGCTGGTCACATTGGTTGATTCCTTTAATCACATGATCAGTCGATTAGAGGAGAGCTTTGTCAAACTGTCACACTTTTCAGCCGATATCGCCCATGAACTGCGTACCCCATTGACCAATATCATCACTCAAACTCAAGTAGTGATGGGAAAGTCACGAAGCCCGGAAGAGTATCGCGAACTTCACTATTCCAATTTGGAAGAACTGGAGCGCCTGGCCAAGATGGTCAATGATATGCTCTGGTTGGCCCAGAGCGAGCACGGACTGCTTAAGCCAATAAGGGAAACGCTGGATCTAGCAGATGAGGTTAAGGAGTTATTTGATTTCTTCGAAGCGCTGGCTGATGAAAAGCATATTCAGCTAGTTTTAGAAGGGCAGGCACCCAGCATCCAAGGCGACCGTGCTTTGCTGCGTCGCGCTATATCAAACTTGTTATCTAACGCAATTCGTTACACGCCCGACGGAGAAAAAGTGTTGGTGAAGCTGACTGAATCTAAGGAAGGAGGGACGTTACTCAGTGTTCAGAATTCCGGGCCGATCATTCCCCCCGAACACCTATCAAAAATCTTCGACCGTTTTTATCGGGTTGATCCCTCACGCAAGCGCCACAGCGACGGGGCGGGATTGGGGCTGGCGATTGTGAAATCCATTGTTGAAGCCCATGAAGGGACTATTGAAGTGTCTTCTGTGCACGGGGTAACGTCTTTCACAATGGGCTTATCACCATCGGCAAGTGACTAATGAGCTTGTGCCGCCAAGTCAGATCGGTCAACTAGCTTCCAGATTGAATTCTAACCTTTGCTTTATTCGTGATTGAGCGGATTTCGGTGTCTGCTAATTCATCACTATGGCATTGAGGGCAAATTCAGATGTAGGATGCAAACCCAACTATACGTTCAGGTCGAACAATCATTAAAAGCAATCAGTGCAGCAGTGATTGCAACATTGAGAGACTCAACCCCATTTTGCATTGGAATCATAAGCTTTTTGTCGGCTAATTTAAGTATCTCTGGGCTGACACCCTCCGATTCATTGCCTAACACATAGGCTATAGGGCCATCAGGTCTGTACTCAAAGAGGGATTCTGTAGCGTGTGATGAGAGTGCACAGACACTAAAACCGTGTTCCTTCAACTCTTGAAGCGCATCTTTGAGCGTCTCGCACCAAATGATGGTAGCTTTAAACAAGGTTCCGGTACTGGCTTTGATCACTAGCGGAGATATCGAAGCACACCCCTTTCTAGGAATAAGGATGCCGTCAATATTACCTGCACAGGCAGACCTGATAATCATGCCTAAATTCTGTGGATTATGGATATCACATAAGGCCAGCAATTTTGGCGGCTGCTGAGCAGGCTTTGCTGTGTAATGCTCAAGAAACTCGGTGGTAGTGATGTAGTTATCGTAGTGGATGTCGGCGGCAACGCCCTGGTCTTGTTTGGCATTACGGGAAATACGAGAGAGAGCGGCTTTGTCGTGGTAACAAACTTCAATATTGCGCTGCGCCGCAGTCTCTAGTAACTCATTAATGACTCCACCAGCTTTATTACTGCTGGCCAAGTGTAGGCGATGGATATTGAGCTTGCGATCTTGTAACGCTTCCAGTACGGGCTTTCGGCCATAGATGGTTAGCATCTTGTCGTAGAAGGTCTTCTTGTCCTGATAATTTTTACTATTCATTATGGATACTTGTATCTAGGTTTGAGCTGATTAATAGTTACTAAGCAGCGGTTAGCAGCAAGTCGTCAGAGTCTGGATCAGACTATTAAAAAACGGAAGAGATTATCACTCCGATAAGGTATTTCTGAAAAGCCTTGCTTAAGAGGCGTATATGTCCCCTCTGAAGTATATGTGAAGGGTACTATGCTGGGCGAGTCATAATCTTTCAGGGGCTTAGGTAAGTTTTGCCGTGTTTGGTTTTTGACTATTAAACCCTGGGGCTATAGTTAAGCTATCGACTGATATTAGCTCGTGGCGGTTGAGTAAGCGTAAATGGTATTCATAGGGATTCAGATCTCCCTCTTTGCTGCAATCAACCCTCAAGTCAATCAACACGAATCCGGCCATTGCTGTATTCACCTGAATATTCTTAACCGGTTTGTTGATCAATCCTAAGTCTTCACGTAGGGCGTCTTGATTACCCCTATTGGGGTGAGGGCCTATAGTCAGAGTAACCATTGCGTTCCATTCAGGATCATTGCTTGAGGCTGAAGATTTTTTGTACTCAGATTCATCAACTACCTCCGCTGATTTGACCCTACTTAGTCGAAATGTCCGGAAGTCATCTTTCTCTAAATTATGGCAGCGAAAGTACCAAGTGCCACCCGATTCGAATAAGGCATGCGGAGCAACCGTCCTCTCTCTATTTCCTGACGAACCTGATGAATACGTCATGTTTACTAAGCCACGAGAGACGATAGCGCGGGTAATAACCCGAGCGCAGTCCATATCAATCGATGCAGTAAGGCTGCTTGGCGAGGCAATGCCATATCGAGGTCCGCTGATGTTTGTTGTTTCTTGGCCAAAGGCTATAAGTCGCAAAGCGGCATTGGTGTCATGCGTGTAGGCCGGTGTGAATTCTGAGCTTGATAGGTAAGCCCTATCAGATACTGAGTAACTAATGTTGTCAGGGTGCAGTGATCGGTATTCCTTTAGAGATCGGCTAGCCGTGGCAATGCCAATATCGAAGTGGCGCATAAGGTCGGATCGTTGTACCCGCCCGGTAAAGGCTAAGTACAGGTCAATAGTGGCTAGTCGCCTATCGGCGTGAGAGGAGGTTTTGGTCATTAGAATATAGTTTTCAATATGATTGCAGTTATTATATTGAACTGTATTAATATCGTCTACCGTATCATATGATACGAATGTAGAATGACTTTAAGCTTCATAGTTGTCTAATCCCTGTTAGGGGTAAGTCAAAAGTGTTGATGAAGCCTGTATATAGATTCAGTCTGTTTGCAAATTATTTGGGCCTTCAATATGAGGATTAGGTCATGAGAATTAATCTCGCACATTTAAGGGAACGCTCAACATCTGGTGGTTGGATTGACTTTGCTGTTTTCGATGCGAAATCAACCTCCGGTACAAATTCTGCCAATGATTCTTTGTTGCATCAGCTTACTGTTAAAGCTCGCGCATCAGGGTTGAAGATCGACCAATCAGCACTGGCATACAGTCAAGGCGGACAAGTTCGGTTTTATGGGGATAAAAACCTAGTGGACTATCTATCTAGCTGCGGTGTGCCCCACTGGACGCATCAGATTGATGCTTAATAGTATTCACTGAACTAATTTGTCCATTGCTTAATATATGGGTACATAAAGTTCAGTTAATAATGAGAGTCTTATAAGTGTGAACAAAAGCCATATGGCCCGTTATTTTTAGGTTGAGAAAATGTCTGCTAATGAAACATACGGATTGGTTCGAATAATATGCCTTGATGGTCATATTCAAGGTAAGCGCATGGAAATCAAGGTTGGTAGACATGCCAATCTAAGTGGTACTAATGGTGCAGGTAAGACCACGTTACTCAAATTGCTGCCATTTTTTTATGGTGCTGAACCTAATCAAGTTGTCCAAACAGTGGGTAAGCGAAAGCGCTTCGTCGATTATTACCTTCCCCGCCCAACCAGTTTGATCATTTTCGAGTATCGAACGCCAAGAGGGCTTGCCTGCGCTGTGGTCTACCGACACAGCACAGGTGAAAAACCGGCCTACCGATTTTTGGACGAAGGCTTTTCCGTGGAGTATTTCAGCGAGTTGCGGGATGGCAAGCATGTATTTGCGGAAGGTAGAGCGCTTGGGAAGCTCTGGAGTTTTCGACAACTGGATCACAGCAAGCAACTTGAATCTGTTTTGGACTATCGAGCCATCATTCAGGGTGATAGAACATTAATTAACCGATCCGGTGATAGTCACGAACTAGTGACTTTGGTTAACCGATATTGTATCAGTGGGCGAATGGGAACCATGCGTTATCTCGACAAGATGGCTGTCGCTATTCTCGGTCGAGTTGGTGATATGGGGCGCATCAAGGAGATGCTGGCTGATATTATGAACGAGGATGGTGTGGTATTGCCGTCTATTAAGCTAAAGAAAGACGTTAGAAATATGCTGGATGAGGTGGCAATTCTGCGTGACCTTGATAGGCAACGAGACAAACTAACTGCGGTAGTGAATGAAGGTAATCATTACTTGGAGATTTCTGCTCAACTGGATGCGCTCCATAGTGAAGTCAGTTTTTGCTTGGCGAGTATTGTTGAGTCTCTTGACGCAGTGGATGAGCAGCTTAAAACAATAAACGGCAAAAAGGCTTCAACCAAAAGCGACTGGGAAGAGCGCGAGCTGAAATTGACTGGCGATGTTGCCGAGTGGAATGGGGCTAAGGAGCAGGCTGAAGCCCAATTAGATGCTCTGCTTGCTGAGAAGGGAGATTGGGAGAAGCAAGAGATAGAAAGGCAGGTAACGGAATATCAGCAACTGGAGAATTTTCGTCAACTACTACAATCAGCAAAAGAGCGCTTGCGAGTACTTGAGGATGATGTTCAAGACTTGAGACGTAGTTTTGACGAACGCCGTTATCAAGAAAAGGATCGCCATACCGAAGCAATCCAAAAGCTGGACGAACGTCTAGGCGAGTTGAAGGAAGCGCTATCTGAAGTGCGGAACGCATTATTAGAAGAAAAGCTCGTCATTGAGAAGGCTGCCAATCAAGATAAGGAGCTATTGCGGGCCGAGCGACAGCCTGAGATTGATGGCTTGGCTGAGGATATTGCTCTCGCTCGACAAAAAGCTGAACAGGTAATGGCACTAGAAAGTGAAAAGTTGGCCGAAGCTGAAGCGGAACTCTCCCGAGAGCGGGCGGCGGAAAAATATAGTCAGGCCTTAGATAGTGTTGAAGAGTCTCGACTTGAGCTCAAAAGTAAGACCGATACGCAAAGAGGGCAAGAGGAAGAAGAGCGCAGGGCTTCGAGACGTTTGAAAAAACAGCAGGATGAGCACCGAGAGCTTGTGGCTCTGTGTAATCCTAAACCTGGCTCGTTGTTGTCAGCTCTCCGGGAGCAGGAGCCAAACTGGCACGATCATTTGGGACGATTGCTGCGCCCTGAACTGTTAGAACGTAAGGATTTGTCACCAGAATTCCATGCTGAAGCAACAGACAAGAGCTTGCTAATGGGATGGCATCTGGATATTGAACGGATCGCAAAGCCAGAGTGGGCCAGTTCTCGGCAAGTGCTCGAGCAGCGTCTGCAAACTGTGGAAGACGAGCTTGATCGAGCTGAGCGTGAACATGAGCGTCAGAAATCCCTATTGGACGACGCTGCGAAGGCATTACAACAAGCTGAGCTGGAATTGGTGGTCAGTCAGCAGGTGCTTGGTAAAGCAGATCTCAGCCAGACCAGTGCTATCGAAGCGCTTCGGCAGGTTCGGGAAGACAATCAGCAAGCGGCAGAGGCCAGAAAGCAGGCGGCAAAAGCAGAGGCTGAAAAGCTGCTGCAGCAACGAAAGCAGCTACGTGATGAATTGGAGCGAGACCTTCTGGGTGTATATGAACGTTCCAGACAGGCATTAGATGATGCGATGGCTACTGCTGCAACAGAACAGAGTCGACTTGAAGAGTTGATTGAAGAGCATGAAAAAGCCATTAGTACCGAAAATGATACTCACCAGAATCAATTAAAGGTGCTTGAGAGTGATTTTAGGGCTTTGTGTTCTGAGCAAGGCCTGGATGATAAAGTCATTGATGAAGCCAACTTGGCCTGCAAGCGAGCAAATCAGACTGTAGAGCGGGTGCAAGGTTATCAGCATGCAGTGGCTGATTATCAACAATGGCTATCTCGTAGCTGGTCACAAAAAGACGATTTTCGGCAACGCTTGTCGAGTTGCAGTAAGACATGGGAAGAATGCCGTCAAATTCTCAGTCGTGAGCGTCGAGAATATCGTCGTCTTCGTGATGGCTTGGTTAAGGAGCATGATAAACAGCAGCAACGACGGCGTGAATTATCGGCTAATCAGGAAGATTGTCGACAATTGTTGTTTAGATTATCCAAGCCGGTATCGCCAGTAGAGACTAAAACTGCACGTACGCTGGCGTTGATCCTAAGTGATGGTAACAACCTGTTAGAAGCTAAACGCGGATTGATGGAGCAAATCCGCGCGGGCACCGCCAACGCTGAGAAGATCATTTGTAGTGGCGGTGAAAACAATCAGATTGCCGAAGCCTGGGCCGCCTTACGCCGTGAAGCTCTTGATCTCTTAGCCAACCCTAATGACCAAGATGGTTTAGCTCTCAATTTAACGCGTGCCCTAGAGCAGTTCATGTCTGTGCAATTACCCCAAAAGCGCGAGACGTTATCTGCGTTCGTTGATAATACCGGTGCTCAGCTCGATGATTTCTATATCAAACTGGATCAAGTTTCAGAAGCCATTTCTCGTCAGTCCAGACAGATATCGGGAGCTATCGGCGACCACATTCATTTTGAGGCCATCACCGATATTGAAGTCGGCTTAAAAAGTCGTATCGACACACAAGATTATTGGCCTGCCTTAAAAGCGTTCCATGATGACTGGTTGCAATGGAAAGCAGAGGAAGGCAGGGATTTACCGCCTGCTGCTATAACTAAGAAGTTGTTGGATGCCGCTGACATATTGCACAAATCTCGAGGCGCGCAAGGCATCGAGTCTGTATTTGACTTGGAAATATCGCTAAGGGAGAACGGTCGCCCGCTTAAAGCTACCACCAGAGCTGACCTGGAGAATGCATCTTCTACGGGACTGAGTTATCTCATCCTTTGTACGATTTTTGCGGGTATCAGCCGGATGCTCTGCCGAGAACCCAATGTCGCCGTTCATTGGCCAATGGATGAGCTGGGTACTTTGGCTCCGGAAAATATCAGTCGCCTCTTCATGCTACTTGATGAGCACAATATCGTTATGGTGGGAGGGTTCCCCAGTACGGATCAACACTTGCTGCAGCATTTCAAGGAGCATCATCAAGTTAAGAAGGGCGAAGGGATTGTGGAGCTGGTCTTACCAGAAGATAAGCTTTCCGGTCTTATTGCCAGAAGGCGGAAGCAGCAATCGCAAATGACAGAGGAGGTTGGATCGTGACCACAGAAAACCAATTTTGTCGGATTGTTGAGCATCTTCTTGCGGGTGGTTTCATCTGTGAATATAGCGATGAAGCAGCCTATGCATATCTCTCAGTTGATACTCGTCGCAGTGATATCGACAGCTACCTGCGTAAGATTGGCCGTTGTCTGTACGCAACGGAAGGAACGGTTGCATTTTATGCTGCTTATACCAGTATCGATGGCAATGATCGACGTCAGGATGTGCGTTCCCAATTTAGAGAGACTATCAACAGTTTGGAGCCGTTATGCCGCTGGTTACGCATGCTGGCCTCTGCGCTACAGAGCGAGGCGACGCTGCAACCTGGCGATGTGCTGCGTCAAGGAGAGTTGCTTGGCGCGCTTGGCGAGGCAACTGCGTTATCTGAAGATTTGGCTGCATTGTGTCGCAGTGGTCTGTTCTACAGCAAAAAGCTGGCAACCAGCGAACAGTTGGAGGTGGTCTTGGCGAAATTGGTTGATCAAGGTTATCTACTGCGTAATACCGCAACTGGCAGTTTATTTACTGCTACTGGTAAATGGAGCTACCTCTATGATGTGCTCGAATTTATACATACTCACGAAACGATTAGCTCTGATGATGAACCCAAAGAAGAGCAAGTAGACTTGCCGCTATGAGTAGTACAGAGACTGGGATTAGAGCCTTAAAAGGCTTAGCAAAACATGCTGAGTTACTAGTGGCTGCTTATGAATCAGGTAGCCGCTTGATACCGGAGACTGAAGAGAACGAAAGTTCCATTAGGGAGTTGCTACAGCTGAGATTGGTAGACCGCCAAGCCGATGATGGCGCAATACGTCTTAATACCGTAGTGACTTCATTATTGGATCATAGCCTGAAGACGCAGCGCTTAAAAATGTTCAGTGCTGATATCGGTGAGGCATTAGAAGGGTTGGAGTTTTTGGCGCAGCGCTATGTGCAATCCAAGAGCAGTGGTGCTAGTGGCGATAGTTCGAAGCTGCTGGATGAATTGGGCGGAAATGTTTTTGATCTTTGTGATGGACTGCTGAGTCAGGCTCAGTCCATTTGGCGTCAGGTAGAAGGTGATTTTGGCGCTGTCTCACAGCTCGAAATAAAGATGGCTCTAAATAGGAATACCCTCGCTAAAGTTAATCGTATTCTTCAATCGCTGGAATTGATTGATATGGCGTCTCTATATCGTATTAGTAGTCGTGATCGTGATTTACGTAAATTACTTCAGGTTCAGTTGCCAGAAGTTATTGAGCAGTGCCGTCAAATTCTTGGTGATGCCATTGGCCGACTTAACAAAATGATGTTTCGCTTAGAACAACTTGCTACGCAAGCTACGCGAGTCAATCAGCTCGTTGATCATTACACTTCGCATCCGGGATGGCAGCCTCAGGATTACAGCGCACAGCTAGATATCCCCGTATTGTTTGCCACAGTAAAACCAATTCGACCAATGGCAAATTCTCATATTCGTGATGGCAGTATGGAGTTGGTATTTGCAGAAATTCTTGAAGGTTTGCGTAAGGATCTTCCTCCAGATGAGAATCAACTAGTTGATCCCATATCAACAGATTTGAATGAACAAGAGCAAGTGACGTTAGATTGGGGTGTTTTTAAAGAAGCTGTTCGTCAAGTGTTCTTCCTGTGCCTTGAGGAAGATCGTGAGGTAAGTGGTCTAGAGTCTTATTCCTCCGCTCCAGATGGAGTTGATGTCGAACTCTGGCTTTATGCATTGATGGCAGAATACAACGCTATGAAGGAAGAAGATCGTGCATTGTTTGCTATGAGTTTCCCCGGAGAATTTGATGCTGTGTTTGACGGCAATTTTCATGCTGAGGATGTATTGCTATGCCCAGCTTGAGCCAAGCAGATGTTGGTATTATTGGAACAGCCCTAAAGAAGCGACTTGAGCGAGTAGAGTTATCGGCTGCTTGGCGACGTATTCATGAGGAATTTCAAATTGGGGAGAACGCGGGTCGATGGTTGAATTTGACCCGCAAAGATCGCAGTGACTTGTCGTTGCTATGCTTGAAATTAACAGGCGTTGATCCATTACTAGGTGTATCTGGTGAGAACCGAGTTGAAGTGGCAGGTGGCGCTTTCAATGAGAAGTGGGGCAATGTTGCTGTTCGAGATGGACGTATCTTTGTCAGTGCGCTGAATTCTGATCTGGTTTTGAATCAGAGTTCCCAAGCCATATTACCAAGAATTGAGTACCGAGTGCACGCTGACAATATTCGGCTTGATGCCTACGAAGCGCTTGTTGTCTTTGAGAACCTTGGCGCGTATATCCACAGTCAGAGCTTTTGTTGGCCTGATTTAGGTGCTGTTCTGCTGATTTACCGAGGGCATGAGGGGCCTGAGGAGCGAGCCGTACTAGAATTGCTGAAGGAGCACGCAGGTAAAAAGCCTATTTACGCATTCTTTGACCCAGACCCTGCCGGAATTGGGATGGTGATGGATCTTCCTGGTGCCTCTCATGCCATTGTTCCCCCGCTTGATATGAGAATCCGTAAGCGTCGCCTTCAGCAGCGCTTTAATGAACAGTTGGCTAGTCGGTCGAATTTGAAACAACAATCTGCCAACTTCTCGCAAGCATGGCAGTTGTATGTGGAAGAGCTTATTGACTCCGGAATTGCGAGCAGTCAGGAGTGGCTGTGTCATGCTGGGGTAGAGCTTAGGAGTATAGCTCTTAAGTGCGAGTGACAATCATATTGTGCTGTTATGGATTCAGTTTGGTTTGCTGCTAAACGCAATCAGTGCAGCCGTAATTGCAACATTGAGAGACTCAACCCCATTTTGCATTGGAATCATAAGCTTTTTGTCGGCTAATTTAAGTATCTCTGGGCTGACACCCTCCGATTCATTGCAAAATGGGGTTGAGTCTCTCAA
>Ga0209578_10003393_pt1 | contig 12181 bp, 11 predicted proteins | sample tdAd472_FD_187127 | JGI IMG/M metagenome (GOLD analysis project Ga0209578, IMG submission 187127) | Marine sediment microbial communities from the Atlantic coast under amendment with organic carbon and nitrate - tdAd47.2 (SPAdes)... | ecosystem: Environmental > Aquatic > Marine > Coastal >...
GCGCAATCGCCAATGCGGGTGAGATCACACGCAAGATCGATCCGGACGCGTATGAAACCGTCACCACCGAAGATGCGCTGGATAGCTGGATCGCACGCGCGTTCGAAGCGGGCGTCGTGGCGGTGGACACTGAAACCACCTCGCTCGATACCATGGTGGCGAAACTGGCGGGCGTCTCACTGGCGATTGTGCCGGGGGAAGCGTGCTACATCCCCCTTGGCCACGGTCACGGTGATGGGCTTGCGTTCGACGATGTACCCGAGCAGCTCGACCTCAAAAAAGCGCTCAAGAAATTGAAGCCGCTTTTGGAAGCGCAAGGCGTTCTGAAGATCGCGCAGAACCTCAAATATGATTTTGAAATATTGGCGCGCCATGGCATTCGCGTCGCGCCGTTCGATGACACTATGCTGATTTCATATGTGGTGGATGCGGGGCTCCACGGCCACGGCATGGACGAGCTTTCAAAAGCGCATTTGGGTCACGCTCCCATTCCCTTCAGCGAGATTGCCGGCAAAGGAAAGGCGCAAAAAACCTTCGACGAAATCCCCATCAACGAAGCCACACGTTACGCAGCTGAAGATGCGGACGTCACGCTGCGGCTTTGGAAACTTCTAAAGCCGCGCCTCGTGGCCGATCGGGTGGCCACAGTCTATGAGACTTTGGAGCGCCCGCTCGTGACCGTGCTTGCCGACATGGAAATGGCAGGTGTTAAAGTTGACCGGCAAGTGCTGAAGCGGCTCTCGGGGGAGTTCGCCAAAGGCATGGCGAAACTGGAAAAGAGCGCGCACAAGCTAGCGGGCGAAGACTTCAATCTCGGATCGCCCAAGCAGCTGGGTGAAATTCTGTTTGAAAAGCTGGGAATTGCGGCCACCAGAAAAACCAAGACCGGGGCCTATTCCACCGGCGCCGATGTGCTTGAAGAACTTGCCGCGCAAGGCCACGAGCTTCCCCAGGTGGTGCTGGAATGGCGGCAACTTTCAAAGCTCAAGGGGACGTACACCGACGCGTTGCCCGAATTCATCAACGATGAAACCGGGCGGGTGCACACATCGTACTCGCTTGCCGCCACGACCACTGGCCGGCTCGCCTCATCGGACCCGAATTTGCAGAACATTCCCATACGGACGAGCGAAGGGCGGCAGATCCGCACAGCATTCATTGCGGAAAAAGGAAACAAGCTGCTTTCGGCGGATTACAGTCAGATCGAATTACGCGTTCTGGCCCACGCGGCCGACATCACACAACTCAAAAAGGCATTTGAGGATGGGCTCGACATTCACGCCATGACTGCGTCGGAAATGTTTGGCGTTCCCATCAAGGATATGCCGTCCGATGTGCGGCGGCGGGCGAAGGCCATCAATTTCGGAATCATTTACGGTATTTCCGCATTTGGTCTTGCGAACCAGTTATCAATTCCGCGCGGCGAGGCGCAGGAATACATCAAGACCTACTTCGAGCGCTTCCCCGGCATTCGCGATTATATGAATGAGACGATCGCTGCGTGCCGCAAGCAGGGCTATGTGGAAACCATTTTCGGGCGGCGCTGCCATTACCCCAATATCAATTCGAGCAATCCCGCACAAAAGTCGTTTAACGAACGCGCCGCGATTAACGCGCCCATTCAAGGATCGGCTGCCGACATCATCCGCCGCGCCATGATCCGCATGCCGGATGCGCTCAAGAAAGCGAAACTAAAGGCAACGATGCTGTTGCAAGTGCATGATGAGCTGATCTTCGAAGTGCCCACCACTGAGGTAAAGAAAACAAGCGAGGTGGTGCGCGAGGTGATGGAAAAAGCAACGCTGCCCGCGCTCGATTTCACGGTGCCGTTGATCGTCGATGCAAATGCTGCTGATACCTGGGACGAAGCTCACTAAGCCTTAAGCGACACTCGGCGCGGCGGCTTTGACATCCGGATCCACGTGACCTTCGTATTGCGTGAAGTTCTCGATGAACATGCCCACAAGCTTTTGCGCCTGCGCATCGAACGCACTCTTGTCCGACCACGTATCGCGCGGGTTCAAAATCTTCGCGTCAACACCTGCAACTTCCGTCGGCACTTCAAAGCCGAAGTTTTCGTCGGTGCGCATGGGCGCGGAAGAAAGCGAACCATCAAGTGCCGACGCCAAAAGCGCGCGCGTCACGCGGATCGGCATGCGATTGCCCACACCATGGGCGCCGCCGGTCCAGCCGGTGTTCACCAGCCAGCAATCCACATCGTGCGCAGCGATCAAATCGCGCAGGAGATTCCCATACTCAGTAGGATGCCGCGGCATAAAGGGTGCGCCAAAGCAGGTGGAAAATGTGGCCGTGGGTTCGGTCACGCCTTTTTCGGTGCCGGCCACTTTTGCGGTGTAGCCCGAGAGGAAGTGATACATGGCCTGGCTCGGCGTCAGTTTTGCAATCGGCGGCAGCACGCCGAACGCATCGCATGTGAGCATGATGATGTTTTTGGGGTGCGGTGCGCGACCGGTCTCAGACGCATTGGGAATGAAATTGATGGGATAAGCGCCGCGCGTGTTTTCCGTGAGCGAGCCATCGTCGAGATCGAGCTCGCCCGTTTCCGGGTCCATCACAACGTTTTCGAGCACTGTGCCAAAACGCTTGGTGGTCGCGAAAATCTCAGGCTCAGCCTCGGCCGAGAGATTGATCATCTTGGCGTAGCAGCCACCTTCGAAATTAAAGAGCCCGTTTTCCGACCAGCCGTGTTCGTCATCGCCCACAAGCGTGCGGTTGGGATCAGCGGAAAGCGTAGTCTTCCCGGTGCCCGAAAGGCCAAAGAAGATTGCCGCATCATCGTCTTTGCCCACATTGACCGAGCAATGCATGGGCATGATGCCTTTTGCAGGCAGCAAATAATTCAAAATGCTGAAGACCGATTTCTTGGTCTCGCCCGCATACGATGTGCCGCCGATGAGGACCAGTTTCTTCGCGAAATTCACCGCAATCACTGTTTCAGTGCGGCAGCCGTGGCGCTCAGGATCAGCGAGGAAGTCCGGCATGTTGATGATCGCAAACTGCGGTACGAAATCTGCGAGATCATCCGTCGGTGGACGAACCAACAAGTGGCGAATGAATAGTGAGTGCCAGGCGAGCTGCGTGATAATCCGCACCGGCAACCGGTGTGTCTTGTCCGAGCCGCCATAGAGGTCTTGCACAAAGAATTCTTTTTCCTCGGCAAAGGCGAGCATGTCGTCATGAAGTCGTTCGAAATGCTCCTCACTCATGGGCTTTGAATTGTCCCACCAGATATGGTCGGCGCTCGAAGGTTCTTTGACGATGAATTTGTCCTGCGCCGAGCGGCCTGTGTGCTGGCCCGTGCGCACCACTAACGGGCCGTCTTTGGCCGCAACGCCCTCGCCGCGCTCAAGCGCGATCTTGTAGACGTCCTCGGCGGGATGGTTCCAATGCGCCGCTTTGAGGTTCTTAAAGCCCAACTTGTCGAGGCCGTAATTGGGGATCACCGGTCCGGTCGCCTGCACGTCGAAATCCTCCTCGGGGCGGGCACGCCTGGCGCCCGCTTACAACTTTTGTTTATCTGGCAAGTCCAGCCATCAGACCTGCCCCACCATTGGGCCTTTTTCCTTCAGCGGAGCCCCTCCAAAAAAGCGCCGCTCAGCCCGGATTTGGCCTCTCTATATGGAGTAGAACGCCAAAGCACAAGCGGCGAAACCCCCCTTTTGATGCGACATGTTCGCTAAAACCCGAGGCTTTCCGCGGCCGCCCCGCTGAGCTAAGGGAAAAGGGTCGTAACGGGCGGGCATCAAGTTCCCATGCAAGACGATCAAATCATCCCGGCGGGAGGGCCGCTGAGCTTTGGCGCGCGGGTGCGCAATAACGCCCGAGCGACCTTGCGGCTTGCCCTGCCCGCCATGGGCAGCCGCGCGGGCATGCTTCTTTTGTTGACCGTCGATACCGTGATGGTGGGGCACATCGGGCAGGATCAACTCGCCTATCAAATTGTGGGCGTCACAATCCAAAGCGTGATGACGCTCATCGCCATTGGGTTTCTTCAGGGCACATTGGTTCTCATCAGCCAAGCGTATGGCGCAAGGGAGTATCCGTTTTGCGGCGAGGTGTGGCGGGTGGCCCTTATCATTGCCGCCACTATTGGCATCGTCTCTCTCGTTGTCTCGTTTTTTGGGGAACCGTTTTTTTCCTCTCTCGGCCAAAGTCGTGAGATGGCCGAGGGCGCTGGTGCCGTCCTTCTTCAGTATGGCTGGGGCATGCCCGCCACAATGCTCTACGTGGCGTGCGCCTATCTTCTCGAAGGATTGCAACGACCCCGCGTCGCCATGGTCATCATGCTGAGCTCGGTTTTTGTGAATGTGGGCCTCAACTCTGTTGTGCTTTACGTCTTTGACGGCGGCGCCACCGAAGCTGTCGCCATGACGTCGGTTACGCGGTGGCTAAATGTTGCTGTGATCTTTTTCTACATCACGCGCGTCATGCACGACCGCGCCGAGTTTGGCATTCGCATGCCGCGCCTGCCCACACGCGAAAGCGCGCTTGCGGTTTGGCGGTACGTGCGGCGCGCACTGAAACTCGGCCTACCCATGGGGGCCACACAAGGCGCCGAGACAACGGCCTTTGCCGCGTTGACTTTGATTGCGGCAACGCTTGGCGAGGCTGCCGCCGCCGCCCATGGCGTCACCATGCAATTGGTACAGGTCGTTTTCATGCTGGCTATCGGGATGAGTGCGGCTACCTCTGTTCGTGCGGGATTTGCGGTCGGCGCGCGCGATCGCTGGGGCGTTGCGTGGGCAGGCTGGACCGGCGCGAGCCTTATCTTGCTCATCATGCTGCCCTTTGGAGTGCTCTTTTTTCTTTTCCCATTGTTCAGCGGCATGATTTTCACCACCGCACCCGAAACCCTCGCCATCGCCGCCATAACCATTCAGATCGCCGCCTTCATGTTGATCTTCGACAGCGTCATGACGCTGATGATCGGCGCGCTGCGCGGGGCGGGTGATGTTATTGTCCCCATGAGCCTGCACATCCTTTCGATGTGGGGCATTATGGTGCCCGCGGCCTGGGTGTTGGGCATTCACATGAATTATGGAGTCCCGGGGCTTTTTATTGGCATGTTTATCGGCATTGGCATCGCGGCGATTGTGGCCACAACGCGATTTGCCTTTGTCTCCCGTCGCGAAATCGCCCGCGCCTGAGCCCAGCGATTAACCCTTGCTTGCCATGGAATGCCCTTATTCTTTCGTTTAAGGTCGGACCCGCGATTCAAAGAAGGCGGCAGGATCCCCCATGGCGACCATCACCCTTGTTGACGACGACCGGAACATCCTCACTTCCGTGAGCATGGCGCTGGAGGCCGAAGGCTATAACGTCAAAGGCTTCACCGATGGCCAGGCGGCGCTCGCGGCGTTTGCCACCATGACGCCGGACCTTGCCATCCTCGATATCAAGATGCCGCGCATGGACGGGATGGAGCTCCTTCGCCGTCTTCGCCAAAAATCCGACGTCCCCGTGATTTTCTTAACGTCAAAGGACGAAGAAGCTGATGAGCAATTGGGGCTCGAACTTGGTGCGGACGATTACATCAAGAAGCCTTTCTCCCAGCGATTGCTGCTCGCGCGGGTGCGTGCCGTCTTGCGCCGGGCAACGGCGGGCGAAAGTACTGAACGCGAAACCGAAGAAGACAGCATTATGGAGCGGGGCCGTCTTACGATGGACCCCTTGCGCCATGCTTGCACGTGGGACAGCAAGAACGTGACGCTGACTGTCACAGAATTCTTGATCCTTCAGGCGCTCGCCCAGCGACCAGGTTTTGTGAAAAGCCGCGATAATCTGATGGACGCTGCTTACGACGATCAGGTCTATGTGGATGACCGCACCATCGACAGCCACATCAAGCGCCTGCGCCGCAAGTTCAAAGTTACTGACACGGATTTCAACGCGATTGAGACCCTTTACGGGGTGGGATACCGTTTCCGCGACGAAGGCTGACCAGGGCCCAAATGAAAGGGCGAGGCGCGCGTGACCGCTGAAAATACGACCAGTACTTCTCCTAGCTCCAGCGACATGCCTTCGCGGCTGTCGCGGGCTCTGTCGCGCGCCGCCAATGCGCGAGCACGGGCGGCCGATGCCCTGGTGGGCGGGCGGCCGGCGAGTGGGCGCTTTATCGACCGGCTTGCCGTGCGTATGGCGCTGATCAACCTCGCGGGGCTTGCGGTCTTCGGTGTGCTGATCATCTGGTTTGGCGGCTCGCAAACGGGGCTCATCGACGAACGTATCCGCGCGCTTGATGTGCACAGCCGCATCATCGCAGGCGCCATAGCAGATAGCGCTATCAGCACACCCGTTGGCGTGCGCGGTGAGATTGACGTGGAAGACGCAAACCGCACATTGCGCCGTCTGGTGCTGCCCACGGGGTATCGCGCGCGTCTTTATGATGTTGATGGCGAGTTAATCGCCGACAGCCGAACGCTAGACACAAGCGGCACGGTGGAGATGCGCGTCATCGATCCACCCACGGGCATGGAAGCACTTTTTCAACGAGTTGCCTTTGGGATTGATTGGGTGCTGGGCGTAATCCCTCGCGGCGCTGAACCTTATCTAGAAGGGCCCAATGTGCGTTACGCGGAAGTTGAGGCTGCTTTGCGCGGCGAAGAAGACGCAGACCTTAAACGCGGCGTGCGCATTGACGACCAAGGCGACATTATCATTTCGATTGCCGTGCCGGTGCAGCGTTATCGCGCCTATCTGGGCGCGCTGCTTCTTTCCGCCGAGGGCGATGACATCCAAGAGGCCTTGCGCGCTGAACGCAACGTTCTGGGTCGTGTGTTCTTGCTTGCGGTTATCGCAACGGTGCTGATCTCACTGGGCTACGCCATGAACGTAGTGGGCCCGATCCGCCGCCTTGCGGGCGAAGCGGACCGGGTGCGGCACGCGGGGCTTGCCGGTAGCGGCACAGATATTCCCCACCTTCCCGATTGGCCGGGCCGCCGAGATGAAATCGGCGATCTGGGGCGGTCCCTCAAAGACATGACCTCCGCGCTTTATGGGCGCATCGATGCGATTGAGAGTTTTGCGGCCGATGTGAGCCATGAGATCAAAAATCCGCTCACATCCTTACGCAGCGCGGTGGAAACGCTCGAGCTTGCCAAGGATGACGAGGCCAAGGCCCGGCTTTTGCGCATCATCAGCGAAGATGTAGGCCGGCTCGACCGGCTGATCACGGACATCTCGGACGCCTCGCGGCTTGATGCGGAACTAACGCGCGAAAAAACCGATCTCGTGCGCCTGGCACCGCTTTTGAACGGCCTCACGCAGATTTATCAAGACACCGCGCATAAGAAAGACATCCGTGTGCAGACGGAAATGAGCACGGGAGCACTTCCCGAGGGCTCCCTCGCCGTGCGCGGCATTGAATCGCGCCTTGGCCAAGTCATTCAAAACCTGCTTGGCAACGCCCTTTCATTCTCGCCCAAGGGCGGAACGGTGCACCTGACCGCCCGGCTCGAGCGTGAAGGCGGGCTTGCCCTTGCCATCATCACCGTAGAAGACGAAGGCCCCGGCATTCCCGAGGAAGGCCTCGAACGCATATTCGAGCGCTTCTATACCGAACGGCCCGAGAGCGAGGCCTTCGGCAAGAACTCTGGCCTCGGGCTTTCGATCTCGCGTCAAATCATTGCTGCCCATGGCGGGACCATCTGGGCCGAGAACCGCGTCGACACGGAAGGCAATGTGATTGGCGCGCGTTTTGTGGTGACGCTGCCCGCGGCACTATCATGACGTTGCTGATCCACGGCACCTGTGTTGCCGTCGAAGGTAGAGGCGCGCTTTTTCGTGGGGCCTCGGGCTCGGGCAAATCGGATCTCGCGCTTCGGCTGATTGAACGCGGTGCGCAGCTGGTGGCCGACGATCAGGTGGTGATTGACGCGGGAGAGCAAGGGCTCATGGCATGGTCCGAGCCGCGCCTTCAGGGAAAGCTTGAAGTACGTGGGATCGGCATATTGGATGTGCCTTCGGTTGCCGCCGCGCCTCTTTTGGCAATCTTCGATCTCTGCGCGCCTGAGGATGTGCCGCGCCTTCCCGAAGCGGAGTGGTCCGAGCTTCTGCCCGGCCACAAAGTGCGGGTCTTTCACCTCGCGCCCTTTGAAGCTTCTGCCCCCGACAAGGTGCGGTTAACGCTGGCAGCCCTCACGCAGCTTTGAGCATCCTTGCCACAGTCCCGCCCGAATGGGGCCTCAGGAAAGGTTTTGGTAAAGGTTTTGACCCGCAATGGGTCACATGATCGCCACAGGTGGGCGCGCAATTGGCTTTACCGCCTTGAAGTAGCGTCCAAGCTGAGGTTTGATTTCTGGGCACCGACGGGGGGTGCCGGGCCCGAGGGCCCAGCGGGATGGAACGGTTGGAACGATGATTGGCCTAGTACTGGTCACCCATGGCGGGCTTGCCCGCGAGTTGCTTCGAGCGGCCGAGCATGTATGCGGGCCTCAGAAGCAGGTTGAGATTGTCTGTTTCGAGGACAGCGACGACCTTTCCGCGCGAACCAAAGACATTCAGGACGCAGCGGCCCGAGCCAATACCGGCGCGGGCCTTATTTTTTTGACGGATGTCTATGGCGCGACGCCCTTCAATGTGGCGCTGGCCGCGGCAAACCTTTCCGGCACGCCGGTCATCGCGGGCGTTAATGTGCCCATGCTCTTAAAGCTCTCCAGCGCGCGAAAGACCGACGATCTTGATGCCGCCGTCGCCGCCGCAACGGAAGCCGGGCAAAAGCATATCTGCGTTTCCGCGCCCGCCAGATCTCGAACGGCGGCCCAATGAGCGGCCCGCCGCTCACCCGTAACGTCACCATCACTAATGAGCTTGGCCTGCATGCTCGCCCCGCCGCGCGGTTTGTAGAACTGGCCAGCAGTTTCGAGGCCGAAATCAAAGTGACCAAGGACGGCGAGACCGTACCCGGCACATCCATTCTGGGGCTCTTGATGTTTGGCGCGGGGCCTGGCTCTGAGCTCAAAATCGCCGCGACCGGCCCCGATGCCGAAGCCGCGCTCGATGCCCTCGAGGCGCTGGTCAAAGGCGGGCTGGGCGACAAGCCCGGGCCCAATGGCTAGATACCGCTGAATTCCAACAGTTTTAGGAATGAAATAAGGATATAAAGATTTCTTTATATCCTTCTGGACAAGGGCGTTGGGGCTTGCTATATCGCGGCCCGTGTCCTGGGGCTCCACTCCAACGCCGCCCCTTATTCGTCCATCCATGGAGTATGGAATGACCGCTGATTACGCTGTCAAAGACCTCGGCCTTGCTAGCTGGGGCCGCAAAGAACTCGAGATTGCTGAAACCGAAATGCCGGGCCTGATGGCAACGCGCGAAGAATATGGCGCGTCAAAGCCGCTCAAAGGCGCGCGCATTGCAGGCTCGCTGCACATGACCATCCAGACCGCAGCCCTGATTGAGACGCTGACGGCACTTGGTGCCGAGGTTAGGTGGGCCTCGTGCAATATCTATTCGACCCAAGACCATGCCGCCGCCGCCATCGCGGAAACGGGCGTGCCCGTCTTCGCGCACAAAGGCGAGACGCTGGAAGAATATTGGCAATTCGCAGACCGGATCTTCGAATGGCCAAATGGCGAGACCGCCAACATGATCCTCGACGATGGGGGCGATGCGACGCTGCTGATCCTTCTGGGCGCGGAAGCGGAAGAAGACCCTTCGGTGATCGCCAGCCCTTCTAATGAAGAAGAAGAAGAGCTGTTCAAAGTGATCCGGGCGCGGATTGAAAAAAATCCGGGCTGGTATTCAAAGGTCAAAGCCAACATCAAAGGCGTGACGGAAGAAACCACCACCGGCGTGCTTCGTTTGTACGAGCGCGCGAAGAAAGGCGATCTGCCCTTCCCCGCGATTAATGTGAACGACAGCGTCACCAAATCGAAGTTCGACAACAAATACGGCTGCAAAGAATCGCTGGTGGACGCCATTCGCCGCGGCACCGACGTGATGCTGGCCGGCAAGGTCGCGCTGGTCGCCGGTTACGGCGATGTGGGCAAGGGCTCGGCGCAATCGCTTCGCGGCGGCGGCGCCCGCGTCATGGTCACCGAAGTTGACCCCATCTGTGCCCTGCAAGCGGCCATGGACGGTTTCGAAGTCGTCACCATGGACGAAGACATTCACCGCGCCGACATCGTTGTGACGGCGACGGGGAATAAAGACATCCTGACCGTCGATCACATGCGCAAAGTCAAAGACATGGCGATCGTTTGCAACATCGGCCACTTCGACAATGAAATTCAGGTGGAAGCCCTCAAGAATTTCAAGTGGACGAATGTAAAGCCCCAAGTGGACATGATCGAGTTCCCTGATGGCAAACGCATGTTGCTGCTCTCCGAAGGGCGTTTGGTCAATCTTGGCAATGCCACGGGGCACCCTTCGTTTGTGATGTCTGCATCGTTCACCAATCAGGTGCTGGCGCAGATCGAACTTTGGGCCCATGGCGAGAAGTACAAAAACGAAGTCTATGTGCTGCCCAAACATCTTGATGAGAAGGTGGCCGAGCTGCACCTGGCAAAGCTCAACGTCAAGCTGACCGAGCTAACGGATGAGCAAGCCTCCTACATTGGCGTTTCCAAGCAAGGGCCGTTCAAGTCCGAGCATTACCGCTACTAAGCGGCGCTCCACGTTCCCTGCCGACTCATTCGGTAGTTTAAAGGCCTCGCGGGAAATCCTCGCGGGGCCTTTTTGCTAGGGAGGAGCGCGCCGATGACCGAATTTGAGCTCGCCTACTTGTTTCATGAAACGCTTGCGCAAAGTGGCACTTCATTTGTCGCGGCTGTTTCCTTCATGACCGGATTTGTAGTCATCGGTCTTTTTTTCGGGCAGATGCTTGACCGGCTCATGACAAGCGCCCTGGTCGCCGGTTACAGTATTTTGATGTTCTTTTTCGCACTTTCGCTCAATCGAGACTATGCGTCCTTTCGCAACCTTGCCTTTGAAATAAGGGAACGTGCGGCGGCAACAGATGAGCTGAGCTGGCACGGGGTGATACAAACGCCGGACATTGTGATCCAAACCGCGCCTTATGCTATCGTGGCGATTATTCTCGCCGCCTATGTCGCTTCACTGATTTTCTTCTTCCGCACCCGCCATCTCGATCCTAAGGAGTTCCGCTGATGGAGATGGAGCCCCTCACGAACTATGAACTTGTATTCCTGTTTAAAGAAGTCACGCGCCTGGCCAGTGATTTCTTCATGACCTACATTTCCATTGTCGTCGGCTTTTTGGCTATTGGGCTTTTCTTTGGGCAAACGTTGCCGCGGTCGCTTACTGCTATTGTCGTCGGCCTGTATTCGGTGATCAGCCTCAGCACCGTTCTTTCAGTCATGGGTGAATTTCAAGCGATGGGATCGCTGGCTCTTCAAATCAGGGCGCGGGCTGCCCAGGGGGCAGACATCGAGTGGTTGCCTATTAACAGCGCGCCGTCTTGGGTCCTTGAATCGCTACCGGTCTACTTTGGGTTGGTTTTGGCCGTGGTCTTTATTTGCTCCATTTTCTTTTTCTTTCGCGTCCAACACCTTGACCCCAAGGATTTCCGCTGATGGAGCCCCTCACATCGTACCAAATTGCAGACCTCTTCTTCACCGCGGTCAACACGTTGGCCATGTTCATCTTTGGCCTCATCGGGGTGATGGGCGGATTTATGGCGGCAGGGCTCCTTTTTGGTCAGGTGATAGACCGCGTTATGACTTGGATATTCATTGGCCTCTACTCTGCGCTCTACTTGTTGATTGCAGTCCAAATCAACCGAACCACACACACTTTTATTAGTCTGGCGAGCGAAATTAGAACCCGAGCGGAGGCCGGAGCGGACCTTATGTGGGTTGGCGCGAACGACGCCCCTCGTGCGATCTTGTACCTAGTGCCACTTTTGACGGTTATTGTGATTGCTGCGTACGTGGGCTCTGTGATCTTTTTCGTCCGCACCCGCAAGCTGGACCCCAAGGCCTTCCGCTGACCTGGTTCGGACTCTGTTTGTTCTCACTTGGGACAGGTGAGTCCGCATACAGACTCTCCGAGACCGGACTCTCCGGCACGCGAGAGTCCGGGTCCGGATCAAATAGTTAACAAAACTTAAATTTCTTCTCGACAGCCGAGTCGACGCGGAGTCAAATGATTCTCATCAAGTGATTCGTTTTGGGTTTCATAAAACTTCGAACCGTGG
>Ga0209578_10003395_pt1 | contig 12179 bp, 10 predicted proteins | sample tdAd472_FD_187127 | JGI IMG/M metagenome (GOLD analysis project Ga0209578, IMG submission 187127) | Marine sediment microbial communities from the Atlantic coast under amendment with organic carbon and nitrate - tdAd47.2 (SPAdes)... | ecosystem: Environmental > Aquatic > Marine > Coastal >...
CCCTCGTCCGCTCTGGCCACACCTTTCCATGCGGCCCGTCCCGCGGTTGCCGAGATCGCGATCAGCCTAGCCGGTTACAAGTTCTCCGGACTCGATGCCTGCTGGAGACCTCATGCAGGCGAATGATGTTTGAGAGTGTCGCGGTACCGTACCTCATGCTGCTTGCATTGAGATCGTCCGCTCCGTGCATGAAGCAGACCGATCTCGGGCAAGCGAGGTAGGACAGCTTGTGGCCGAAAGTGTGAGTACTGATTGCAGGTCGCGAACGACCAATCGACCCTTTTCAGACGTTGAATGCGCGCTTAACCCGATACCAGCTTCCCTTCATCGTTTACCCAAATAGCGCCGGATTGCGAGTCGATATGTACCCCGCAAACCCAATCATTGATTCCATTCAGCTTAATATTGTCGATTTCGCCTGAAAGCACCCTCTGCCCGTCTTCTGTTAGTTCAACGAACAACTGCCTTAGATGCGTAGGGTCCCCATTGAACTAGACCCGCTAATAGTCAGAATTTCGGCGATTTTACAGAAGTCCCCACCTGAATGTCACCATATAATGGTAGAGGAATGGTGATGGCTGGCGGGGGATATGTACAGTGTAACTTCGTTCTTTGTGCGCATAGTGCTTTAATTGCTCGAATATGCGACGTTAGTGTTAGCTGCATAATCCAACCTCGGAGTCCGCTTCATAATCACCTGTTGCATCGATCTTAGGTTTTTTGTTTTATGAAAAATATATTTGTTAACATTTTTTTATCGATGCTTTCTCTACTATTCACCGTACTTATTTTGGAGATTGGCGCAAGAGTTTATAATAGCGAATATAATTTTCATAATTTCGTCGAGACGAGGCGAGACCTGCTTCGATCTGCATATCCGGCAGAGTTTGACAAGCAGCTGGGATGGGTACCCAAGAAAGGAAGTCATCCAAGAAACGCATGGAATACCAAGGTTACTATCTTGAACGATGGTATTCGCTCAAACGGAGGAGTTTACGGTACAAGAAACGGAGAGACGATCCTGGCGGTAGGAGACTCTTTTACATTCGGCGATCAGGTATCTGACGACGAGACCTGGTCAGCCAGACTGGAAGAGATAAGCAATACCAGAGTAATTAACGGCGGAGTATTTGGCTACGGAGTAGACCAATCTTTCATGAGAATGAAAGCGTTAGCATCTAAATACCAACCTGACACCGTTATATTCAGCTTTATTCCAGGTGATATTTATCGTTGTGAGCTGTCTGAAAGGACATCCGTTAAAAAACCTTATTTTGAACTCTCAGAAAATGGCGACCTTGTCTTGATGAAGGAGCACATTTCGCCACCTGTTGCCCCCGGCTCGTTGGATATTTTTCGAAAAGTTATGGGGTATAGTTTTCTTGCCCATAAACTGGTATCAAAAGCATTCTCAGAATATTGGCTCCAGGGGACGTTCAAAGCCACAAGAGTTCATTCAAAAGGCGTTGAAATTACATGTCGCATATTCGAGCAATTAAAGCGCTATGTGCTCAAAGAAAATATTACATTGTACATCTTGGTCCAGTATCCCAAGGACGCGTTTGAAAAAAGTGCTGAACTTGTCGATGAAGTAATTGCCTGTATTGATCAAGATGTTTTGGAAGTGGTTGATTTACGTGCTTCCTTGGCTGAGTTAAAGGAAGATGATGTTGATAGATATGAGAGTTTCTTCGATGGCCACATGACAAGCGAGGGAAACGATTTTTTATCATCACTCTTGTGGGAAACAATAAGCAAACGGAATGGAATGCCTAACAAGACCATGTGACTTTTCCCCCGCCAGCCATCACCATTCCTCTACCATTATATGGTGACACTCAGGTGGGGGACTTCTGTAAAATCGTCGAAATTCTGACTATTAGCGGGTCTAGTTCAATAGTAGAAATTGAGCTTCCCAAGCTGATGGTGTACCTAGTTGCTCGAAAGCAGACATTCAGGATTGAGAAACGAATGACTACTCCTTGGCCGACTCCGGACCTTCGTATTCAGACACCAGTCATAAGCTCAATGTATATCGTTTGAAATCGGCTGAACGGCAGAAATCGGCCAACTGCCGCCATTCGCCAAATGTCTGCGAACTGAAGGTTTATACTGAAACACGACATTGAGGCGCAGTTCAATATCTGCCGCCGGTGTAAGGCGATTGCCAGGAGCACAGTGCATCTAAGGTTTCAGCTTGCTGATCCTTACTTTAGGAGAGAGACAAATAAGGTGGGCGCGCCGAAACGCGCCCACCGAGGAGAAAAGAATGACAAGAATCCAATCACTGCTACTTGCTTTGAGCATATTTATTAACCCTATTATCACTTTGGCTGATCCCATCAAGGTACATCCAGCAAATCCTCGCTACTTTATTCATGATGGTCAGACAGTGTATCTTATAGGGCATCAAATCTCTCTCGATCTACAGGATCCTAAGAGTTGCGAGAAGCCATTCAATTGGCAGAATCATTTAAATTGGATGAAACAGCGCAATATTAATTATGTAAGAAATTGGACATGGTGGTCAATGGGTAGCAATGCTGATAAGAATCCAAATTGCACAAGGTTTCCACTTATGTACAAAAGAACAGGGCCAGGAAATGCCATAGATGGAAAACCAAAGTTCAATTTAGAGAGGTTTGAGCAGGCGTTTTTTGACCGCATGCGCACAAGGGTAATGCAAGCTGAAGCAAAAGAAGTATATATTTCCATTATGCTGTTTGAAGTATACAGCTTCTATAGAAGCAATAGTCAAAGTGTAAATGAATCCAGGTGGGGAGGGAATCCATTCAGGGGAGCTAACAATGTAAATGGAGTTAATGCTTTAGATGAAGACAACAAAGGATGTGATTTCTTCTACACCTCTAATGCAAAGATACGCAATCTTCAAAAAGCATATGTAAAAAAAGTAATCGATACCTTAAATGAGTTCGACAATGTCATATATGAAATCGCCAATGAACTATATGCACCCAACTTTCAAAATGACATGGCTAATTACATTAAAAGCCATGAAGCTTCAAAACCTAAGCAACACTTGGTGTATTTGAGTCATGGGGGTCGATCATCAAGCTGCAGCTGGAAGGCGATGACAGAATCCCAGGTGATTAACAGCCCAGCTGATATATATGCTCCGTCACATAACTGGAATGGATTTCCAAATAATCCTCCAATGAGCGCTGGCACTAAGCCTGCTGTATGGGACGTTGACCATATTTTTGGTGATCACTGGGAAGACCCAAAATGGGCATGGACGGCGTTTACGCGAGGGTATCATTTCTGTCTTTATGACAATGAAATTTGGGAATCTACGCAAATACCAACTTCTGCATATGAGAGGATGAGATACAACATGGGAGCCATATTGAATTATGCTAATGCGGCTATTAATTTAGCGGCTATGAATCCAAGAAATGACTTATCAAGTACCGGTTTTTGTCTGGCTAATCCTGGTATGGAATACATAATCTATCAGCCGGGAAGCAGTAGTTTTACTATTAAGGGACTAAGCGATAATACAGAGTATTCTTACCAGTGGTTTAATACGGATAGTTATTCAGAGCAAGGAACAGGTACTATCACTACATCAGGATCATCACGTTCATTTTCACCACCTTTTAGTAAAGCAGTCCTGGTTTTGAAATACGGAAGTGGAATAGCGCCTGACACTATTCCACGAAATCACGATCGCCGGAAACCTTAAAGATTTGTATCGCCGGATCAGCGCAATCGGCAATGACCAGGATGTACGCGGCGGAATAGGTTGCGGTAGTCTGTTGGTCGATGAAATGGCGATTGCCGGAGCCTGACAAACAACTACGATTTCTCCATGTCGTCTAAAAGGTCGGCGAGCGATTTTTTATCAACGACATGATCGACAGCACCGTCAAGTTCGCTGCCCAGCAGATCGACCTCCGTGCTCCAGGACGGATCGCCATGCGAACCTGTCTCGGCCTCGGTTCTGACGACGGCAAGAATTTCTTCGAGACTAATTCGAGAAACCTCGCGGCCGGGCACCAGGTACTCTGCTTCAGTAGTTGCCAGCAGGCCGCTTTCTTCGAGCGCGACCGCGACAGGTGCCAGCACCATGGTCGGCATGCTAAGGCTGGCACCGATATCTTTCAGATTTAGATTGATGCCGCTAACGCGAAACGCCTGGCCGACAAGTGTCATGATGTTGAGTGCCAGGCGTTCACGCATGCCATTGGAGAGGTGTGGCTCCTGCCTACCGATACGAAGGAAAGCGGGATTTTGGTGGTAAAATGCAAGTTGTGCACCCAGCAAAAGTACCAGCCAGTTTAGGTATAGCCACATCAATCCAATAATGCCGACACCGAAACTGGCGTAGACCGCAAATGTCTTGAAGGATGTGGCTATGAAGGTTGTGAATATGACACTTACGGTCGCCCACATGATGCCCCCGGCTACGCCGCCCACCAACGCGGATTTCAATTTTACCCGAGTGTTTGGCATGAACATGTAGAGAAACGTAAACACGCCAATAATCATTACGAAGGGTAGCGCCTTGCCAAGCAGCAGAAAGAACTGCGCGAATCCGGGGACACCTTCCAGGTATTCAATAAACTCGTTGCTGCTTAGAGCTGCGAGTATGCTGAACGCCGTACCCATTACAACCGGACCTATCAATAACACCACAAAATATTCCGTGAACCGCCGTGCGAAGCTGCGGGGTTTGGAGACGTACCAGACATAATTAAAGCTTGACTCAACTTTCTGTACCATGGAAATGGCGGTCCACAAAAAGATCAGTACGCCGATTGCGCCAATGGTCTTACCGTTAATTCGGTTCACCATGTCCAGCATGTTCTGCGCTATCTGTTCGCCGTCTTCACCGAGCTGATTGAAGGAATTCAAAAAAACCATTTGCAGCCGATCGAACATGCCGAGTCCCTTCGCCATTGCGAAACTGACGGCGAGCAGCGGGATGATTGACAGGAGCGTGGTGTAAACAAGGCTCATCGCCCGGAGGGTCAATTCGTTGGAAAAAAAGTCGCGCAGCATGCCGTAGAGGTAGCGCAGTAAGGATGCGACGAGTCGGCCGGGGCGCCCGAGTTTTTCAAAGCGATCGCTCCAGACGAGGCGCTCGATGGTCTCCTGTAACTTGTCGAACATTGCGAGCTGGTCTCCGCTGGATAGTTGACGATCTTGCTTTCTTTCTCCGGTAGACATTGTACATTAACCATCCGCCGAAATACCGAGTTCGCCGTGGCCCAATATCCTGAACGTATCGTTTGCATGACGGAGGAAACAACCGAGACGCTTTATGCGCTCGGTGAGGACTGCCGCATTGTTGGCATTTCAGGATTCACGGTGCGTCCGCCAGAGGCGCGCAAGCAGAAGCCGAAAGTTTCCGCATTCACCAGCGCGAAAATCGAAAACATTCTCGCGCTTGATCCCGATCTCGTACTCGGATTTTCAGAACTGCAGGCAGATATTGCGGCGGCGTTGATTCGTCACGGCATACCGCGGTAGATACTATGAAGGGTCGAGGACTGGCGCGGTAATCCACTAGGTGAGCCCTTGTCTGTATCCGGAGTTTCCTCCTTCGTGCCCGGGTAGGGTTCACCGTAATCCCGTTTCCAGCCCCCGCCTCATCGCACGCAGCAAGCGGATTTGGAAAGTAGCGGCAGGAATCCCCGTAGTGGGTACGTCCCACCGCCCTCGTAGAACCGAACAGTGTGCGTTACACCGTTCGGCTCCCAGCCTGAGTCTTCCACAACGGGTCGGGATACAGATTATGGCGGATACGCAACGGTGGTAACCAACGACTATGCAGCGTCGTCCGAAAACGGGCCCAGTCCGTGGAGCGCCGTTGACTACGGCGGTTCAGCCATTTGTATAACAGACGACTGCGATGCACATAATGCGTGAAGCCGAGGAAGTCGAACGTCTGTGGATGACGTAGACCATCGCACTTGCAGTTCCATGGCGCGGCACTACCAAACCGCATGAGCCCAGGCTGGCTGCTGAGCCATTCCGCTACTTCGGCTCCACTTGAATATCCACGTTTGCGCCCTGAGTGATGGTATTGAAGACAGGCGAGTACGCAGTCAGTCTTTTGAGGCGTTCCATGTTGTCCATATCAGCCTTGACTTTGAACTTGACGCGGATTTCCGTGAAGCCCTTTGGCACATCGTTGGAGAGTCCCAGAAAACCGCGCAGATCGATGTCGCCTTCAAGTTCGGATTCCAGTGCTTCGATATGGATACCCCGTACCGCGGCATGGGCCACCATGCTGGTGGTTACACAGGCAGCCAGCGCATTGAGCAGATGCTCCACCGGATTGGCGCCGTCGTCGTTACCCGCCAGTATCGGCGGTTCATCGGCGTGCAGCTCGAACTGTTGTTTATGGGCAATTTCGTGTTTGGCACCGTAGAAACCGGTAATCGTGGTGCAATTGTGGTTACCGCCCAGCCATTTGTTGTGTGCGCGGAACTTGCATTGCCCCAGATCAGGCTCCTGTTCAATGGCATTCACCGTCCCTTGCAACGTCTCCATGTGGATGCCATTGACAGTGCCGTCATTTGGGTTGGTCTGTCCCTGTTTACTTGTCATTTGATCAGTCATGGTCGTTCTCCTTGTCAGTGTTTGGTTACTCGATGCGTCGCGTGGGCTGGTGGCACCGTGCTAGCGACTTGAGCTATACGATAGTCCTTGACAGGCAGACTCATAAGATGGAGTTTGGACAGAAACGGGGCATTTGTGCCACAAATTAAGGTTGATGAGATGAAAAGCTCCCAAAAAGACCCGGTGGAGGTCCTGATTGTTGCTGTTCCGGAGACTGCAGGCTCTGCACTCTACGGCATGCTGGATGTGCTGCTGGCCGCTGGAAACATCTGGCAGACACTGGTGCGAGACGAGTTGGAACAGACCCTGTTCCGGGTTCGCATCGTCGCCCCCAGCGGGGACACATTCACCTGCGGCAACAGAATTCCGGTTCACCCTGATTGTTCGATCGCTGACAATCCCAGGGCCAGCGTGCTGATATTACCTGAGCTCTGGCTCGGTCCAGATGAGGACATCCATGGGCGCTATCCAGAGCTTATGGAATGGATACGCCATATGCATAGAGAAGGCAGCATGATCTATTCTGCCTGCTCCGGCGCCGTCATGCTGGCCGAGACGGGTTTGCTCGATGGTTGCGATGCCACTTCCCACTGGGGCTATCAGGATCTTTTCAACAAGCACTATCCGAAAGTCCGCTTCCGTCCAGAACCGAATCTAGTGTTTGCCGATGCAGCGGGCCGCATCGTTACCGCGGGTGGTACAACTTCCTGGCATGATCTCGCCATACATATCATTTCGCGCTATGGCAGTCCGGGTGAGGCACTGCGCATTGCCAAGGTGTACCTTCTGAAATGGCACGGTGAAGGTCAGCTGCCCTATGCGGCGCTGGTGCGCAGGAGTCCGCATGCGGATTCCGTGGTGCGTACCTGCGAGCAGTGGCTTGGCGAGCATTTCCGGGAGAGTGACGCCATCAGGCAGGCAGTCGGGTTGGCAAAAATTCCCGAACGCACCTTGAAGCGGCGCTTCAAGGCAGCGACCGGCACTACAGTTATTGAATATTTACAAAACATGCGCATCGAAGCGGCCAAGCAGCTACTTGAATCCGGACAAATGCCCGTGGATGAAATCAGCGCGGAAGTCAGTTACGAAGACCCGTCATTCTTCCGCCGCTTGTTCAAGCGCAGGACGGGCCTCACACCCAGTCAATATCGACGCATGTTCCAACCGGTTTTCAGTGCTTCAGATCAAACCTGAAAAAGTGATTCCTTCGGGGGCCGTTTATATTTGACTGCGAATGACCTAGTCTGAATCCAGAAGTACAGTGCATCATCACAAGAGCAAGGATTGTTGACCGATAAATGACCGCCTTGCTAGCGGAAGCCGTCATTCGTGCCGATAAGTTGGAATAGAGAAATAGATCTGAAATGGTGTAAATTGCTGCAACAAGTGAATAGCCAATTCATTAACTCATATTACAACAAATATCACACATTGCAGAATTAGCAAATTATCGACATTAGAGGACTCTTCTTTATGCACAAACGACTTTCAAAACTATTGGCTGGCTTGTTTGCCCTGGGAATAAGCGTTTTCACTGTTAGTGTGGTTACAGCTGATCAATCAGTGAAAAACATTCTGCCTCCGCCTAAAAAAATGTCAAAACATGTATATGCCTGGATTGGCCCGCTGGATGGACCGAGCAAAGAGAATCAAGGTTATCGCATGAACCTGGTCTTCGTCGTCGGAACTGAGGCCGTTGCTGTATTGGACACCGGTTATACACAGAATATGGGCGAGGAAATGTTGGCACATATTCGTAAAGTTACTGACAAGCCGGTTAAATATGCAATTAACACCAACTCTCAACCACATCGCTTCATGGGCAATCCGGCATTTCGTCAGGCTGGCGCCACCATTATTGCGCATTCAAGCAGTGCTGAACGCATGGCAGCACAAAGCGGTAACTTCGCAGGTACCATCGAGAGAATTCTGGAAATACCTGAGGGTGGCGTCAAGCTACCACAAACACCAGACCAGCTTATCAGCGAGAAAACGCAACTGGATCTTGGTGGTGTAAGCATTAAACTTGATAGTTACGGTGCCGCACACACCCCGGCATCATTGGTAGTAGCGATCCCGGCAGACAAGATAGTTTATGCAGGTGATATTCTATATTCAGGAAGACTTCTCGCGGTCACTCCCGATAGTCATATTAAGTCATGGATCACGGTATTTGACCAGCTCAAGCAATACGGCGATGTCACTTTCATACCAGGTCATGGCCAGCCTGGGCCGCTAAAGGATTTTGATTTTACCACCCGCCAATACCTCAATCTGTTGCTTACCCATATGGATAAAATGGTCGATGAAGGAGTCGATGCACAGGATGCAATAGACCGACTGGATCAATCGCGTTTTTCAAAATTGTCCAATTTCGATCAACTGGCTGGTCGCAATGCCAGCTGGGCCTATCTGGAACGGGAAGCAGCGGCATTCGAGTAATGCGTTGGGTTGAACGTGGCATTGAATCCGTCAGATCCCGCTGATTACGAGGCTTGAAAGTCTGCTTAAAGTATAAGCAGTCGTTCAGGTCAGTAAGCGTGAAGGACAGGAGTCGGCCGGTTACCGCCCGTTTAGAAGAATCTAAAAGCACGGCGGCAGCACCGGTTCACGCTGCCGCCTGACTGGGATTAGAGTTCTACCTGCTCGGTAATCCGCAAGGCGTCATCCACCTCTACTCCAATAACGCACTGTGCTCTCCAGTTTGGCGTGCCCTAACAGCAGTTGGACAGCCCGGAGATTGCCTGTTTTCTTATAAATCTGCGCTGCCCTGGTTCGGCGTAGTGAATGCGTTCCATATTTGTGCGGATCAAGCCCGATGCTTTCGACCCAGTGATTGACGATCCGCGCATACTGGCGTGTTGACAGGTGTAAGCAGTCATGAATGCGGCTCGGAAAAAGGTAGTCAGCTTCCAGGAGCCGCTGACTCGCAATCCAGTCTGCTATCGCGTCCCGGGTCTGTTCAGTCAGTTCAAATTGGACGGGGCGGCTGGTTTTCTGCTGGATTACGATGGCACGCTCCTTCACTCCGCCCGCGCGAGAAATATCGGAAACCCGCAGGGTGACTAGGTCACAACTGCGTAGCTTGCTGTCAATGGCCAGATTGAACAGCGCCAGATCGCGTATATTTCCGCTGATCTGTAGTCGAACCCGGATGGACCAGACTTCCTTGGGCTTTAATGGCGGTTTCTGCCCCACCAAGCGACTCTTTGCGGAGTCGTTAGGACATTGTTTTTCAATCGATAATTTACCATACATGGGGGCTCCTTCCCGATCCCACGCCACCCAGCATCTACAATTTCATAAAGTTACACCGGTAGGTATACCACGAACGGGCGGAAACCGACCCAACCGACATAGGGTCTGCCGCAAATCACGGCACGCATGTATAGTCGTTCAAAACAAATCACGAGGACTCGCTAGATGTCTATTTTTAAGTCAACTGCTGCCATATTGTTACTTTGTCTATTGGGGTCAGTTGCCTATGCTCAAGACAAACCCAACGTTGTTTACATTCTGGTCGACAATTGGGGGTGGGGCGATATTTCTTTGCAGGGTGGCACCGTTCCGACGCCACACATCGATGAGCTTGCGAGTCAAGGTACGCGATTTACAAATTTCAATGTCCAGAACCAGTGCACTCCCACTCGCTCTGCGATTCACACGGGACGACTACCAATCCGATCTGGTACGCAGAAAGTGCCTGCACCTGGTGAGCCGCAAGGTATGGCACCGTGGGAATACACAATCGCTGAACTCTTGTCCGATGCGGGTTACGCGACGGCCATGTACGGTAAGTGGCATATAGGTGACAAGGATGGGCGACTGCCGAACGACCAGGGTTATGATGAATGGTATGGCACCAAGGAAAGCGCCATGGAGGCGAGTTACACAAGCACGCCGCAGTTCGACCCTGAGGTTTTTTACATTCCTCATATTTGGACCGGCAAAAAAGGAGAGTCGTCGAAGAAGGTAAAGGAGTTCAATCTCGAGGCACGTGCGTTACTTGATAGCGAGGTAGTCGAAAAAACCTCTGCTTTCATAAGCAAGCAAGCCAAAGCGAAAACACCGTTCTATATCTATGCTGCATTTTCACAGATTCATCCACCATTTCTGCCGCATCCGGACTTCAAGAACAAGTCTGGTGCCGGCGAATATGCCGATATACAGATGCAGGTTGATCACTATGTCGATCAGATTATTGATGCCCTCGACAAGGCTGGTGTAGGCAATGATACGATCGTCATATTGACCGGTGACAATGCTGCTGGAGAGCAGTCGATAAACTGGGGTGGCGAAGGCGGTTCGAATGGACCGTGGCGCGGTGGTCTAAGTACCGGCTACGAAGGTGGTGTTCGCACACCGGGCATGATCCGCTGGCCTGGGAAAATTCCGGCAGGCAAGGTGACTGACGAGATATTCTCCGATCTTGACTGGTTTCCCACGCTTGCCACTCTTGTCGGGGAAGAAAACCGAGTCCCGACTGATAGGCCAATTGATGGCATCGATCAGTCCGATTTTCTGCTCGGCAAGAAGGACAAGTCAGACCGTGAATTCATTGTCACATATGTGGGTGACCGGGTTTTCTCTGTAAAATGGCGCACGATGAAGGTTCACTTCTTTACGGCGGAGGGGACGTTTTCCCCAATTGTCGAACATACGTTTCCGCAGGTCTTCGACATAAAAAATGACCCCGGAGAAACTCGCGAATTATGGCAGGCGGAGGGATACGCACATCTTTGGGTTATGAAGCCAGTAATGGATATTCTTACTGGCATAACAATTAGCCAACGGCAGTACCCGAATATAAAACCTGGGCAGGATTTCTCCGGATACAAGTGAAAAAGAACGCTCGGCTCAATGTCTGGTTATGGCCGTTATCCCCCTTGCGTTGGCGAGTTTTTCTGGGTGGTATCCGCCGGTCTGATCATCGGTGCGGTTATCGGATGGATAATCCTGTGGATTATCGGCAAACTGATCAATCAGCCGCTGATCGAGATTACCCTCTCCGTCGTCGTCGCCTACCTCACTTTTATCATTGCAGAGTCGTTGCAGGTCTCGGGTGTCGTCGCACTGGTTGCCCTGGCCTTGATGTTTTCGACACTGGGCCGGGTTCGCAGTAGCAATATACAACTGCAGGGTGGGCGCATATTTTATGGGTGACACCTATTGAATACGGACTGCCGACATATGGCGGAATACGGCGTTTGTATCAATTCTGCGAATGTCTTCTTCTGGCTGGAAATGCTCGTTTCGTAATCGCGAATATAAGCGGCGGCGGGAAAAAACGACCCACTATCGCCGTTCGTCTAATTTGATGTGTTAACAAAATGTAAGTACTGTCCAAGTACCCTTCTGCCAGTAGAAGGCTGGCTGGCGACAGGCAGTCAAAAAAACGGTGGAGGAATCGACATGAAACCACGTCTATGCGGCACGGTGTGTGTTTATGCATTCAGCATATGTTCCGTGACAGCGAATGCGGTGCCAGTGAGCGGCCAAGGCACATGGGAAACCACGCTGCAGGGACGCGATCTGGACGGAAACAACCTGACTGCCGAAGCCTACTACGACACCGCCCTGGACATCAC
>Ga0209578_10003396_pt1 | contig 12174 bp, 10 predicted proteins | sample tdAd472_FD_187127 | JGI IMG/M metagenome (GOLD analysis project Ga0209578, IMG submission 187127) | Marine sediment microbial communities from the Atlantic coast under amendment with organic carbon and nitrate - tdAd47.2 (SPAdes)... | ecosystem: Environmental > Aquatic > Marine > Coastal >...
AGCGGGGGGAGTCGATCCCCTTGGCGTCCTGGGCGTGGGCCACGGGGGGCCAGGGCAGCAGGATCCCGGCTAGCCAGCCCAGGCACAGGGCCAGCGCCGCGGGAGCGGCCTTTCGGTAGTGGGTCATGGGAATCTCCTCGCGGGGGCATGGTAGGCGCAATCGTGGCCTGCGCTATGGGGCGGGACCCGCCGGTCGCCCTGCGGGCTCCGCGCCGTTAAGCTACCGGTGTGAGTGATCCCGACGACGAAACTGGGCGCGAGTTCTCCGAGGACGACGCGCCCTCCTCCGACACCGTGCGGGCGATCACCCAGCGGATCCAATCCGTGGAGATGGCTCGAGGCCTCGCCGCGGGGGGCAAGGCCGACAAGGCGCTGGAGCTGCTGCGCAAGGTTCGGCAGTCCTACGACGACGAGCGCATGCAGCGCCGGGTCGACGCCCTGATTCGCCGGATCGAGTCGGGCCAACCCATCGACTAGCGACCGACTGCGAGGCAGGAGCAGCCAGGTGGACGACGCGCTGTTGCGCTTGCGTGCCGCGGCACGAGGAGGGGATCGGGGCGCGATCCACCGCCTCGTGCGTCAGCTCCAGCGCGCAGGGCCCCCGTCCCGGGAGCTGGAACTCGCCGCCTACGTCCTCGAGGTCGACGCGGGGAGCCTGGGCCCCGCCACGCTCCTCCCCCGCAAGTCGACCCTTCCCGGGGCGCCGTTCGAGCTCGACTGCTCTCTGCGCTCGACTCGCCACGGCCTCGAGCTGACCTGGCGCGACCCGGCCCGAGCCAGCGCCTGGGGTGAGCTCGACGCCTCCTACGCGGGGATTCCGCGCGAGGAGTTGGAGCGCTTGCTGAGCGCGACGGTGCAGATCGGTGTGCGGCATCTGGTGCTCGACCTGCGCCACGTGCACGGGCTGACCTCCGCCGGGTTGGGACGGATCGCCAAGCTCAAGGACGAGCTCGAGCGCGGGGGGGGCTCCCTGGGGCTCTTGCTCTCGGAGCGCGTCAGCTCGGTCACCCAAATGCTGGGCCTCGCCGAGTTCCTCGGGGTGCTCGAGGACCCGGGCGCCGCGAACGCCCAGCTCGACGCGGCGCCGCTCGCCGTCGCGCCAGAGCGAGGGAGCGGCCCATGGTTGGCGGGGATCCTGCGCTGGGGGGCGCGACGAGCCGAGCAGGCGGCGCTGTGCCTGGCCGCCCACTCGGAGCCAGCGCTCTACCCCGTGTTCGACGCGGTGTGCCAGGCTCCGGTCGATCGCGAGCTGGAGCCGCTGCCTACTCCGCCCCGGCTCTCGGCCCGGGGGCGAGTGCACTGGGCCTGCGCCGAGAGGCTGCGCTACGACTCGTGCTGGCCTGACGAGCTGCCGAGCCTGGAGGGGGCGGAGCTCGACGCGCTGGTGGCGGAGTGGATCCCGCGGCTCTTGGCGGCGCCGCCGCGCTGACGCGTCAGCCCACCCACGGGAGGAGGCTGGGCAGCTCGGGGTAGCGGGTCAGGCAGTAGAGCTGGACGGTGTTGGCCAGGGCGTGAGCCAGGGCGCAGACCAGGACGTTGCCGCCGGCGGCGCGTAGCCAGGCGAACCACAGGCCGGGGAGCGCGACGATCGCGAGGGCGGGGTTCCCCCACACCAGCGGATGCACGAGCCCGAACACGAGGGCCGAGAGCAGCGCACCGCGGCCGAAGGGGGCGCCGAGCAGGCGCCAGTGTGGACCCTGAGGGCGATCCCAGGCGGGCTGGACCACGCCGCGAAAGAGGTATTCCTCGGCGATCGCCACGGTGACCAGGTCGTTGAACAGGCGGGCCCCCAGCGCTTGCGGGTCGACGGCGCGCGCGCTCCAGCCCTGGGCGCGGGCGGCGAGCTCGACCGCCACCAGGAATCCTCCCAGGAGCGCGAGCGAGACGGCGAGGAGCAGCAGGGGGCGCCGGGGCCGGGTGACGACCCCGTGCTCGGCGAAGGGGTCGTAGCCCCGGCAGAGCGAGAGCGCGTAGGCCGGGACCACGCAGGCCAGCACGAGCACCAGCCCTGACGCGCCGGCCAGGGCCGGGGCGACCGCGATCAACTGGCGCATGGCGAGGATCACTCCGATCGCGAACGCGATCAGCAGCGCCGCCTCGCGCGGGGAGTGCAGCGGCGGGGCGCTAGGGGGCAGCTCACGAGCGGTCTCGTTCATGACGTGCCCTGCGGCTGAGTGAGCGCCGCGAGCACCGCGTCGACGTCGGGGGCGACCCACTCCGCCTCCGGGGCGACGCCGGCGCGAGGACCCCGTATCCAGCAGGCGCGCAGTCCGGCCGCGCGCGCCCCGGCGACGTCCTCTTCGCGTCGGTCGCCGACGAAGAGCACCTCCCCGGGGGCCAACCCCAGATCGTCGAGGGCCCGGGCGAACAGGCGCGGGTCGGGCTTGGCGACGCCTTCCTCGGCGGACACGCGGACCGTGGCCCACAGCCCACCGAGGTCTGCCCGGTCGAGCTTTTCGCGCTGCAGCGGACCGCCGTTGGTGACCACCCCCAGGGGTAGCTGGGCGGCGAGGACCTCCAGCGCCGCGCGACGGCCCGGGACGGGCTCCACCGCGGCGGCCACGGCTGGAGCGTAGCGCTCCCAGAGCGCGTCGGGGCTCCAGCCCAGCTCGGGGAGTGCGCGGCACACCTCGGCGCAGAACTCGCTCCGCGGGCGGAGGCCGTCGGCGTCAGCGGTCCCCACCGCCTCGAGGGCTGCGGGGGAGGCGCTCCCCAGGCGCTCGCGCAGCAGCGAGGCGACGGCCCGCCGGTGGGCGGCGCGGCGGTCGACGAGGGTGTCGTCGAGGTCGAACAGCACCCCGCGCAGCGGAAGCGACGACCCCGGGGCGCGGGCGCTCACGTGCGGACGACGCGCTCGGGCAGCGCGGACGCCGCGAGCTTGGGGTCGACCCCCGTGCCCACCGCCCACACCTCGGTCAGCCGCGGCGACTCCCGCAACGCGCGGAGCCCGGCCGGGCCGATCCCAGGGCAGAGGGAGAGGTTGAGCACGGTCAGCTCGGGGAGCCTGGCCAGGTGAGCACAGGCGGCATCGGTCAGCTCTACGCAGCCGCGCAGGTCGAGGTAGCCCAGCGCCGGGAGTTCGATCAGGTGCACGATCGCGGCGTCGGTGAGCCCTGCGCACCCCGAGAGGTCGAGGGTCGCCAGCTCGCGCTGGGCGCCGAGGTGGGCGCAGGCGGCGTCGTCCAGCTGGGCGCAGCGCGAGAGGCTCAGCCCGACCAACCCCGCGCTCCCCAGCGCGGCCAGCCCGCGCTCTCCCCAGCCGGTGCAGCCCCAGAGCTCGAGCCAGCCCAGGCCGCGGACTCCGGCCACTGCGTCGAGGGCGGCGTCGTCGACGGCCGCGCAGCCGCTGAGGTCGAGCCGCCGCAGGCCGTTGAAGCTGCGCAGCGCGGCCAACCCAGCGGCGCTCACGTCGGGGCGCAGGCTGAGCCCCACGTGAGGCTCGCCAGCGAGCAGCTGGGCTGCAGCCTCCAGCGCAGCGTCGGTCGGGCCCAGAGGTTGCAGCCACCAGGCCTTGTGCTCGGGGAGCGGGAGGCCGCCCGGGACGGGGGTCGTGCCTACGGTCCGCCGGCGCCCGTCGGGGTCGAGCACGCTGACCACCGCGGGCTCGGGGTAGGCGAGGGTCCGCGCGCCGAACACCTGCGAGACCAGCCAGCGCCCCGGCACCGGGAGCCCCGCGCGCTGGCGCGCCGCGATCGCCTGGGTCAACGCGTCCTGGTCGCTGGGGTCGATCTCGAGCCGACGTTCGAGCTCGCGCAGGCGGCGGTCGGACATGCTCCCTCCCCGGGTGCCTAGAAGGGGACCTCGTCGTCGCCGTCCGGATCCAACGGCGGGCCGGGTTGCGGTCGTGGCGGAGGGGCTGCCGCGGCGGGCTTGCCCCCGCTCTTGGTCAGCGCGAGCAGCGCGTCGATCACCTTGGAGGCGTCTCGGCGTCCGACCTGCTCCAGCTCCGTGGTCCCCGCGTGCTCCTGGAGGAACGCGGCGAATTCGGCGTCGGTCATGTGCGCGCGCCGCTTGAGCGACTTGGCGAAGCCGATCTGCTTCTCGCTGATCGAAGGCTGGGCGTCGAGGTCGACCCCTTGCTCGCGGGCGCGGGTCTGCAGCTCGTCGATCAGCTCCGACGCCTGGTTCACGAGCAGCTCCTCGAGCACGCTCACACCGGCCACCTCGTCGCACACCTTGGCCAAGCCCTCGTCGTCCAGGCTCAGCTTGCGCTGCAGCACGCGAATGAACCCGAGCTGCTTCTCCGAGGCTTCGCGCGCGCCGCGCGGTGGGGGCTCGTCGTGGTGCTCCTCCTCGTCGCTCATCTCAGGGCTCCTTGCGGTAGAGGGTCCGGGGGAAGGGGATCGCTTCGCGCACGTGCTCACGACCGCAGATCCAGGCCACCAGGCGCTCGAGGCCCAGCCCAAAGCCGCCGTGGGGCACCGAGCCGTAGCGCCGCAGGTCGAGGTACCACTCGAAGGCCTCCTGGGGCAGCTCGTGCTGCGCGATCTGCTCGAGGAGGAACGTGAGGTCGGTCGCGCGCTGGCCGCCGCCGATCACCTCGCCCGCACCCTCGGGGGCGATCACGTCCACGCCGAGCACCAGCCGCTCGTCCTCCGGGTCGGGGGACATGTAGAACGCCTTGATCTCCTTCGGCCAGCGGTGGATCAACACCGGGCGATCGAAGTGGGCCGAGATCGCGGTCTCGTCCGGGGCGCCGAGGTCGTTGCCCCAGGTGAAGTCCAGGCCTTCCTCCTGGAGCAGCTTCACCGCCTCGTCGTAGGTGATCCGCGGGAAGGGGCGCTTGACCTTCTCCAGGCTCGAGGTGTCGCGCTCGAGGGTCTCGAGCTCCGCCTGACAGTTGGTCAGCACCCGCTGCACGATCGACTCGAGGAACTCCTCGGCGAGGTCCATCACGTCGTCGAGGTCGGCGAAGGCCATTTCGGGCTCGACCATCCAGAACTCGGTCAGGTGCCGGCGGGTCTTGCTGCGCTCGGCGCGGAAGGTCGGGCCGAAGCAGTAGACCTTCCCGTGGGCCATGGCCGCGGCCTCCATGTAGAGCTGGCCGCTCTGGGTGAGGTAGGCGGTGTCGTCGAAGTACTTCACCTCGAACAGGTTCGTCGTCCCCTCGCAGGCGGCGGGGGTGAACACCGGGGCGTCCACGTGGACGAACTGGCGCGCGTAGAAGAAGTCGTGGATCGCCTGGATCACCTCGCTGCGCACCCGCAGCGTCGCGTGCTGCTGGGTCGAGCGCAGCCAGAGGTGCCGGTGGCTGAGGAGGAAGTCGATCCCGTGCGCCTGGAGCGAGATCGGGTATTCGCCTTCTACCTCGCTGATCACCTCCACGTCGTCGACGGCGACCTCGACCCCGCCTGGGGCGCGTTCGTCGAGTTTGGCCGTGCCCCGCACGCGGATCGAGGCTTCCTGCGTCAGGCCCTTGATCCTGGCGTAGCTCTCCTCGCCGACCTCGTTCTTGTTGACGATGGTCTGGACGACCCCGCTGCCGTCGCGGAGGTGCAAGAACGCGATCTTGCCCTTGGCCCGGAGCTTGTAGACCCAGCCTTGCAGCTCGACGCGTTGTCCGTCGTATTGCTTGAGCTCGCGTACCGTCGCCGAGGTCGCCACGAAGTCCCTCCTGTAGAGCCCGTTGGCCCGAATGTAGTCTGCCACGTCATCCGTGACGTTGTGTTCCCAGGGGGCGCCCTCCAGGATCGCCCGCCGAATCGCCGTCGAGCTCTCGGGGCGAGGCTCCATGGTCACCACCCGCTCGCGCAGGCGCTGGGCGAGGTCTTCGCCCAGCTCACGGGCCACATGGGCCAGCCCCTCGTCCAGCTCGTACCCCGGACGGCACACCACCACGAAGGCTGTCTCACGAAGCAGGCGCGCGGCGTCTTTCCAGGTCGGGAGCTCTCCGACGGTGTCGCCGCCGATCAGGAACGAGAACTCGTGCTCGGGGTGCAGCCGGCGGAGCTCGGCCAGGGTGTCGACCGTGTAGCTGGGGCCGGGGCGCTGGAGCTCGACGGCGCAGGCCTCCAGCCCCGGCTCTCGCGCCAGCAATCGGGTCATGTTCAGGCGGTCCGCCGGCGGGGCCATGTCGAGGTGCCCCGGCTTGTGGGGGGGACGGGAGGCGGGCAGCAGCCACACCTCGTCCAGGCCCAGCGCCTTGCGCACCGTTCGCGCCACCTCCAGGTGCCCCCGGTGAGGTGGGTTGAACGAGCCCCCCAAGAGCCCAATCCGCACCGTGCGCGCCCCCTCTGACCGGGTGACTATACCGCGCCGAGGAGGGCGGAACCGCGGAGGAGGTTACAGCGTTGCGTGGCGCTCATGGTGGGCCTAGCCTGGGGAGGATGCCCGACCCAGCCAGTGAGTTCTGCCGCCTCGCCGTCGAGCGGGGCCTCGTCAGCAGCGAGGTCGTGCAAGCGTGCCTGGCGAAGTCCAGGCAGAGCGGCGACAGCCTCCCGCGGCTGATCGCGGGAGAGGCTGGGCTCAACCCCGACGCAGCCCGCGAGCTCTACAGCGAGGCCTGTAAGCTGGCGGTGGGCCCCGACCCCGATGCGACCCTCGACTGCTCCCTCGACAAGGACGAGAACCTGATCGGGAGTTCCGCGACCCCGGCGCGGCCTCCCTCGAGCGTCGGTGGGGCGTCGAGCGGTGCCCTCGCGGCCCTGGCCAGCAGCGGTTTCGGTCGGGTGCCGACCCTCGCCCCGGTGAACGTGCCGGCCGAGCAGACCCTGGTGCAGGCGGGCAGCGCCACCGACCTCTCGGCCCTCCTCCGCCCTGGAGGCGAGCTGGGCGGGATCCGACTCGAGGCCGAGCTCGGGCGCGGCGCGATGGGCGTGGTGTGGCGCGGCCTGCACCTGCGTTTGATGCGTCCTGTGGCCATCAAGATCCTCAACCCCGCCTTGACCCGCGACCCCAAGATCCGCGCGCGTTTTCACGCCGAGGCCCTGGGCGTGGCCAAGCTCCAGCACCCGAACATCGTGCGCGTCTACGACACCTCGGGCCCGCAGGAGTCCGTCGCCTACTTCGTGATGGAATACGTCCAGGGCCAGGCGCTCTCCGACGCCCTGCGCGCGCGGCCGTTCGACCCGTTGGAGTCGACCCGCCTGATCGCGACCATCGCCCGCGCGGCGCACTACGCGCACACCAACGGGATCGTGCACCGCGACCTGAAGCCCGGGAACATTCTCCTCGACGCCAACGGCGTCCCCTACCTGACCGACTTTGGGATCGCCAAGCACAGCGACGGCGAGGGGCTGACCCAGGTCGGCGAGGTGATCGGGACGCCCGCCTACATGTCGCCGGAGCAGGCCGAGGGTCATGGCGCGCTGGTCGACGCCCGCGCCGACGTCTACGCGTTGGGGGCGATCCTCTACCGAATGGTCACCGGACAGCCGCCCTTCGTGGCCTCGTCGTCCTACGAGATCCTCAACAAGGTCGTCAACGAGGACGCGCTGCCGCCCTCGCGGCTGAAGCCGGTGCCCGCGGCCGTGGAGACGGCGATCTTGCGGGCGTTGGCCAAGCGGCGCGAGCAGCGCTGGCCGAGCGCGCTCGCCTTCGCCGAGGCCCTCGAGGGGGCCCTGGGCCAGCCCGCGGCTCCGACCCCGTCGCCCCAGCCTGGCTTCGGCTCGGGCTTCACTCCGGTGCAGCCCACCCCAGAGCCCGCGATCCCCGCGCCGCCGCAGCAACGGCCCTCGAAGGCCGGGTCGGCCCACGCGGCGGCGGCATCGCCGGCCTTCGCGGACCGTGGTCCAGGGGGCCATCCCGGCGGAGGGAGCGGCTGGACATGGATCCTGATCGGCGGGGTGTTCTGTGCGCTCGCCCTCGCGGGTGGGCTTGGGTTCGTGGCCTACCAGGAGCGCGTCGAGCTGGACGAGCTGCGCAAGCAGAAGGAGGCCGAGGAGCAGGCCGAGCTCGAGGAGCAGGCCCAGGCCGACCTGGACGCCCTGGCCGAGGCCTGGGGGCTGCGCAGCAGCGACCCCAGCCAAGCGCTCGCCATCGCACGGGAGGTCACCCCGCGCCGCCCCGACGCCTTCGAAGGGCACGCGCTCCTCGGGCTCTTGCTCGAGCCAAGCGAGGAGCGGCTCACCCACCTCGAGCGCGCGCTTGAGATCCAACCCCAGGAGATCGAGCTGCTCACCGTGCGCGCGCAGACCCTGGTCGAGCTGGACCGGATCGAGGACGCCGAGGCCGCGGTGAGCGCGCTCAGCCGGTTGGGCGACGCGGGGCGTGTGGCCTCGCTCAAGATCCGCGGCGCGCTGGCCCTGGCCGAGGGCGCCAAGCAGGGCGCGGCGATCCAGTTCCAGGAGGCGCTCAAGGCGGACCCCAGCGACGCCGAGCTCTTCGTGCAAGTGCTCGAGTTGTTGATCGAGCTGCGCCGCTACGACTCTGCGCGGAAGCAGGCCGCATCGTTCGCCGAGCACCACCCCAAGGACGCCCGCGCCTTCGCCTGGCAGGCCCGCGCGAACCAGCGCCTCGGGCGCTACCCGCTCGCAGCCAAGCAGGCGAAGCAGGCGTTGGAGCTCGACGAGGAGTGCGAGCTGGCCCACGCCGTGATCAAGGACTTGCCCAAGCAGGCGCAACAGCCCGTCGATCCCCAGCCCAACCAGCCCCCACCTCAGACGTTGCACGACCGCACCCACGCCGCCCTGAAGGCGGCGTTCCAGGCTCTGCACAACCGCGACCAGCAGGGGGTGCGGCGAGCCTTCCAGCAGGCCATGCAGGAGCGGCAGCTCGACTGCGTGCCGGCGATCCTCGAGCGCGCCAAGCTCGCGCTGGCCGTCGGGGCCCCTATGATCGCCGACCAGGACCTCTCCTCGCCGGCCATGAGCAAGGCGGACCGCAAGCAAGTGATCCTCGCGCTCGAGCTCCACGCCTCGGCCAAGGCCGCGCTGAAGCAGCCCGAGGCTGCGCTCAAGCTCTTCGATCGGGTGATTCAGCTCGCGCCCGACAACGCCCACCTGATCCACGAGCGGGGCCACATCCTCGAGGGCCTCGGGCAGCACGACCGCGCCCAGGCCGACCTCGAGCACGCCCTCGAGCTCGCGCCCAAGAACGGTCACTACTGGGTGGTCCTGGGGGCGATCTTGCGCTCGGCGAACAAGCCCGACGAAGCGCGCGCCGCGTTCAAGACGGGGCTCGAGCAGAGCGACCCCCGCAGCTTCCACCCTGGCGACCAGGACAAGGCCAAGCAGGCCCTCGCCGAGCTGGGGGGCTCATGAGCCGACCCCCCGGCGAGGCGCCGGACCGCAAGGTGACCGCTTCGGTGCTCAAGGCGGCGGCCAGCAACCCCAGCGAAATGCTCGAGGTCCTCCGCGCCGAGGCTCGGACCAAGCGCCCGACCCAGCCCGCTCCGGCGAGCGCCGCCAAGGACGCGCTGCTCACCTCGACCGCCCTCTTCAAGCGGGCCCTGGCGGGCAAGACCCAGCTCGGGGGTGTGCAGCCACGCGTGAAGCGGCCCGTGGCGCTGCCTCCCGTCGCAGGGCCTCCCATCGAGCCACCCCCTCCGGCGCAGCCCGCCCCAGCCCCGGTCTCCGAGGCCCGACCTGCGCGCGCGCCAGCGCCGGCGGCAGCTCCCGCCCCCGCGCCACCTCGCCCGGCGCCGACGATCGTGGTCCGTCGCCCCGCGAGTTGGCCGCTGGCGAGCGCGGTGCTACTCGCGGGGGTCGCCGTGTCGGCGACCCTCTGGCTGCGACCGGCGCCGGCGCCAACCGTGATCTCCCAGGAGGCCCCCCCGACGCCGGCGAACGTCACACCCGTCGTGGCCCCGCCCGCCAACGGGCTGGCGCCCCTGGCCAACGGGCGAGTGGTCCAGCGCTCGGGGGACGACCTGCTGATCCTGGCCCTCGACGACGTCTCCGGCGAGCTGCTCGTTGAGCGCGTGTATCGGCTGACGCAGGACGGCGGGCGATACCTCAGCCAGCCGGGCAAGCGCAACCCGCACGGCTACTACCTCGATGACCGCTCCCAGCAGGCCCTCGAGGACCTCGCCCAGCGCGAGCGGACGCTCGCGCGCACGGTGCAGGCTGCCGTCGATCAGGAGGCGAGCCTCGACGATGCCGAGGCGCGCGCCCGCGCGGTGGTCGAGGTCGGGGGCGCGCCGCGCCTGGTCAAGCACCTCAGCGGCAACCTGAGCAGCGCAGAGGCCTCGGTCTACCGCCTGGTGGTGACCCTCGCCCTCGCCGAGGAGGGCTACTTGATCGCGGTCGAGCCCCTGGCGGGGCTGCTCGACGCCCACTCGGACAACGCGGCCCTCGCCGCGCGCCTCACCAGGCTGGGCACCTCGCTCACCGGGGTGCGCCTCGGTGACCAGACCCCGAGCCAAGCCGCCGATCGGCTCCGCGCCTGGGTCGCGGTCAACCCCCTCCCCGACCGCTTCGCCCGGGTGGAGTGAGAGCGCTCGCGAGGCGCTCTGAGCGCCGCGAACCAACACATACGGGCGAGGGTTTCCCCCCGCCCGTCTGCGTCTTCTTCGCTCCCGATCGAACGGCTCAGCGGTCCTCTCGGGCCTCTCCCGCGGTCAAGCGCCTGAGCGCGACCGCGGGCCGAGAGGAGCGAGCCGTAGTCTTCTTCCCGACGCAGGCGGGGTAGGAGCCCGCCTGCGTTCGATTCCATGCACCTGAGTCGTTAACGCAACTCGATATCCGCGACCAGCGCGTAGTGATCCGAGGCCCAGCGGCCGTCGATCTGGTCGTCCATCTTCACCACGCGCAACACCCGAGTCGGACCCCCAACCAGGATCCAATCGATCCGCTCTCGGGTCTGCAGCCCGCGGAAGCCACAGAAGGTGCCCGGCGACTTGGCGACGGTCTTCCCTTCCTTCCAGGCGTCGCGCAGCTTCACCTCTCCGTCGGTGAGCACGCGGTAGGGATCGGTCCCTTCGCCCGTGTTGAAGTCGCCGCTGACGACGACGTGGATCTCTTCGCCCTGCTTGCCCTCGACGCGCGCCTTGATCCAGTCCGCGATCACGTCGCTGCCGCGGCGACGGATCTCGTCGCGCTGGCCCTCGGCGAGGTGCGTGTTGAGCACGAGGACCAGATGGCCCTTGGGCTTCTTCGGCGCCAGCAGGGCCCAGGTCACGACCCGGGGATACTTGTCGCGCCAGGTGTTGCTCCCGGGCACGTCCGGAGTGTCGCTGAGCCAGAACGAGCCGCTGTCCTTGAGCTTGAACGTGTCGGACTTGAACAGGATCGAGCAACGCTCACCGGAGCCCGTCGCGTTGCGCCCGCGGCCGACGAACTCGTAGTCGCCGAGCTTGGGCTGCAGGTCTTCGATCTGGTGGCGCTTGTCCTCTTGCAGGCAGACGACGTCGGCGTCGGCTTGCTCGATCGACTTCACGATCAGGTCCACGCGGTTGTGCCAGCGGTTTTGGCCATCGTTCTTGAAGTCGTAGCGAATGTTGAAGGTCATGGTCCGCATGCGCATCTTGCGCTTGCGGCTCCGGGCCTCTGCGTCTTGCGGCAGGGCCACCAGACTCAAGAGCCCGAGGGCGAGGATCAACCAGTGCTTCATGTCTGTCTCTTGCGCAGGAACTGCGGTTCGTTGACCCAAGTCTACGCAGCGGTCACCTGGAGCCCAGGGCTTTTCGCCCGTATTACGCATTCATGACGTAGCGCTGGGGCCTTGCAACACAGTGACTTAGGCTGCTCTGCGCGAGCGCCCCCCGATAACGGGTGCCCAGCTATGAACTTGTGTCACAGGGGAGGATCAGCTGGCGAAGTTCCGATAGAGCCGCAACGTGTTGCGGAGCAGCATGGCCACCGTGATCGGGCCCACGCGGTTCAGCAAGTGTTTGGCGGTGGCCTCCACGTCGTCGGCGAAGTTGGGCACGTAGGCCACGTTCACGCACACCGCCTCGGGGTGCAGCTCGTCCGCCCGAATCAACTCGAACGAAGGGTCGGGGACGGCGCTGACCACCACCTGCGACTCTCGCAGGGCCTCGGCGCGAGTGATCGTGCCCGGCTCCTCGCGCTCGCGCTCGTAGCGCACGACGCCGTCGATGTCGAAGGAGTGGACCACCGCGCCGTCGTGGGCGAGGAGCGCCGCCAGCGGGCGACCGACCACTTCGCTGCGGTTGAAGACCGTGACCGTGACCCCCTCGAGCTGTTCCCGGGGCTTCCGCTCGAGGTGGTAGACCCCCAGCGCCGCGAGGGCCTTGACCACCCCCAGCGGGGTGCAGGGGAGGATCGCCTTCTT
>Ga0209578_10003397_pt1 | contig 12171 bp, 7 predicted proteins | sample tdAd472_FD_187127 | JGI IMG/M metagenome (GOLD analysis project Ga0209578, IMG submission 187127) | Marine sediment microbial communities from the Atlantic coast under amendment with organic carbon and nitrate - tdAd47.2 (SPAdes)... | ecosystem: Environmental > Aquatic > Marine > Coastal >...
CCAGGCCTTCGCCGACCTCGACAACGCCGCGAACACGCCCGCCGTGCTTCTCGCCGTCGCCGAGCAGTGGGACGGACGGGCCAGCGTGTGGGAAATCGCCACTATCCGCGCCGCCAAGGCCTACCTCGACTCCGCGCGCACCCGCACCGAAGCCGGCGTCAACCCCGCCGATGTGGAGGACGCCGAACTCCTCTCCGACGAGCGCGTTGTCGCCAGTCTCAACGAAGCGGTCGATCTCTTCAGTCGCGTGATCGACCGGACCAAGGGCAGCAAGCAGATCTTCGCTCAGGACGCCCGCTGGGGCCTCGCCACCGCGCACCTCGGTCTCGCATCAATGGCCGAAGGTGACCAGCGCACCCAGCACCTCGACGCCGCGGCCGGAACCGTCCGCGACCTCATCGCCGCCGCCGAAGGCATCGACCCCAACAAGGTCGCCGTCGGCAACGCCCGCCTCGAACTCATTGAACTGCTCCGCTCCCAGCCCGTTTCGATCTACGAGACCGCCGCCCTCCCCGAGTCGGCCCGCTTCCAGCCCGACCCCGGCTCCGATGCCCTCAACACCACCCGCAGCGAGATGAACCCGGGCGGCACGCCGGCCATGGGCCCGCAGGCTCCCGGCGGCAGCGGCATCGAGATGACCCCCGTCGATCCCGAAACGCGCCGCCGCATCGAGGAAGCGCTCCGCAACGGCGACAACCCCGACCTCAGCCTCGATCCCACGCTCGTGCTCCCGCCGTCCAACGACGGCGACGGCGAGAACGGTGATGGCTCGACCGAGGACCCGGCCGGAAGCGACGACCCCGGCAGCGAAGACCCGCCCGCCGGCAACCCCGGTCAGTGAGCGATTCCGGAATCCAGCCCGAAATCCAGCCGGACGATCCGCGTGACGACGCCGAGGAATCGCCGCGCCCGCTGATCAAGCCCGGCGGCCGCGTGGACCCGGAGGCCATCCGCGCCGCCATCGATCGCGGCGACATCGACCCCGACGACGAATCCCACGACGCCCTCCGCACCGTCGAGTTCGAGCTCTCGCGCGACCTCAACAAGCGACTCGACCGCTACCTCGTCGATCGCATCTCCTTCCTCAGCCGCTCGCAGCTCCAGCGCCTGATCGAGACCGGCGCTGTCGAAGTCAACGACCGCACCGCCAAGGCCTCCACCAAACTCCGCAAGGGCGACCGCGTCAGCGTGCTCGTCCCGCCGCCCCCATCGACCGAGATCCAAGGCGAGGACATCCCCATCGAGGTCCTCTACGAAGACGACGCGATGCTCGTGCTCAACAAGCAGCCCGACATCATCGTCCACCCCGCGCGCAGCCATAACAGCGGCACGCTGCTCAACGCCCTCGTCTACTACTTCGAGAACAAGTCGAGAAGCGGCGGGGGCCTCTCCGACGTCGGCAAAGAGTTCGCCCGCCCAGGCGTCGTCCACCGCCTCGACCGCGACACCTCGGGCGTCATGGTCATCGCCAAAGACGAGACCGCGCACTGGAAGCTCGGTCGCCAGTTCGAGAAGCGCACCACCAACAAGCGATACCTTGCCATCGTCCACGGCCTGATCGAGGCCGACGCCGATGTCATCGATGTCCCCCTCGGCCCCTCGCCGTCCAAGGCCAAGGGCATGCGCGAGAAGCAGGTCGTCCGCCACGACGACCAGGGCAAGCCCGCCGTCACCGTCTACCGCGTCCGCCAGCGCTTCCACGGCTCACGCACCAGCGGCCCGTTCACCCTCGTCGAGCTGGAACTCAAAACCGGACGCACCCACCAGATCCGCGTCCACCTGTCCCACCTCGGCTACCCCATCGTCGGCGACGACATGTACGGCGGCTCCGTCCGCATCTCGAGAGGCGAGATCGATCCCGACTGCGCCAAGGACCAACGCAACGAAGTCATCGTCCAGCGCCAGGCCCTCCACGCCGCGCTGCTCGGCTTCACCCACCCGACCACCAACGAGCCCGTCGAGTTCACCGCACCCCTCCCCAAGGACCTCCGCGAACTCGTCGCCCTCCTCCGCGAACACGCCAGCCCCGGCGAAGTCCTCCCCGCCCCCGGCGCGACCGTGGACCTGCACCGCGCGATCCCCGGCGATTAAGCCCACGGGCCGTCCAATCGTTGAGTGCGGCAGTTCCCGAGAGTCTCCGCCTTCCTCAAGGACGCGTTGCGACGGATGCCCGAGGCACCTGCGGCGGTGGATACGCCGCTTCGCGTCCCGTCCAGCCGTGCCCATCTGATTCACCCCCGACCGACCCCATCCGCCGGTTCCACAAGCCGCGACCGCCAACTCGCCGCCTTCGCGTCATGCCCGCCCGCCGGGTCGGCCCGATCCCAGCTCTCGTACAACGACACCAGCAGCTCGATCGCGCTGCGCGTCTGCGGGTGTGCCTCGCCCGAGACCGACTCGCGGGTTGAACACAGCTCCGTCGCCAACTCCTCTGCCTGCGCGAACTCGTCCATGCTCTGGAGTACCACCGAAAGGTTGTACATCGAGACGAGCGTCTCTTCGTGCTCGCTCCCGTACTTCGTCCGGCACGCCGCGAGCTCTTCGCGCAGGAAAGGCGCCGCCTCGGCGAATCGGCCCTGGTTCTGGTACAGCCGGCCGAGGCTATAGATCGAGTCGAGCGTGTCCGCGTGATCATCACCGAGCGTCCGGCGCTGCGCCTCGAGCGCCTGCGTGTACTTCGCCTCCGCCTCGCCGTACCGGCCCATCGACACCAGCTGGTCGCCCTGGATCGTCAGCACGTTCAGCGTCTCGGCGTGCTCGTCGCCGAGGTTCCGCCGCTTGCCCTCAAGGTACTGCGCGAGGTACTCGTGCGACTCCTCTTGCCGCCCGAGCTCCCAGTACACGAAGGATACCGCGTAGATCGCGTGCAGCGCGTACGGGTGGTCCGCTCGCAGGTGCTCATCGCTCGCCCCCTTCGCGTACTCGGCCATCGCTTCCGCGGCGCGGCGCATGCCCTGCTCCGAGAGCATGATCGAATAGCTCGACAGCGCGTACGGCACACGCTCGCGCAGCAACGCCATCCCGAGGAACGGCTCGGCTTCACCGTGGAGCATCGCCATCGCCTCGTCCTTGCGCCCCGCCGACACGAGCGTCTCGAGCTCGATGATCATGTCGTTCAGCCGCTTGCGCAGGTCCTCGCGTGACTCGCCTTTGCCCTGCGCCATCCGCACCAGGTCCAGCGCCATGTCATTGAGCCCGCCCGCCGCCTCGCCGCGCTGCAGCGCCTCGAACATGACCACATCGCCCTGTGCCCGGATCGTCAGAGCGTGATCCTCACCGAGTTGATCGAGACGGTTCTCCAGCACTCGCCTGGCGAGGTCCAGCCCCTCGTCGAACCGGCTCGTGCGCAGCAGCGAGAACGCGAGCGCCTCCATCGCCTCGGCCGTGGTGAGCCCGTCCGGCCCCTCGATCTGCTCCCACATCCGGACGGCTTTCCGCAGGTGCGACTCGCTGTCCTCATAGAACCCGAGGCCGGTGTATGTGCGCCCGATGGTCAGGCGCAGCGCGGCCTCCACCTTCGGGTACGTCGGCGGGTTCGCGTCGAGCTCCTCGGAAGCGATCCGCAGCATGTCCCGCACAAGCACATCGCGCCCTTCCTTGTCCGGTGCCGCGGAACCGAGCAGGCGGACATTGAGAAAGTCGTTGATGCTCCGCGTGATCTCCTGCTCCAGCAACGCCTCTTCGGTCTTTCGCTCCGCGATAGCCTGCGCATCGCGAGCGAGCCGCTCGTTGTCCTGAGCGATCTGCCGCTGCACCGACTCGCCCATCGCGTACGATGTCGCCACGATCGTCCCCGCCACCGAGACAAGCAGCACCGCCGCCACGCCCGCGACGACGGCCCGGTTGCGGGCCACGAACTTCCGCAGCTGGTACACCTTGCTCGGCGGACGCGCAACGATCGGCTCGTTATTCAGGTAGTGCTTGATATCGCCGGAGAAGTCGCTGGCGTTCTGGTACCGGCGAGCCTTGTCCTTCTCCAGCGCCTTGCCGACCATGATCTCGACATCGCCCTTGAGCGAACGGTCGGCCGTGCTCAAAGGCGCCGGCGTCTCTTCACGGATCATCCGGACCGCTTCGTGGATCATCCGCTGCTCGAGCTTGTAGGGCATGTGCCCCGTGAGCAATTCGTACGCGATGACGCCCAGCGCGTAGACATCGCTCCGCGTGTCGAGAGCTTCCGGATCACCCGCCGCCTGCTCGGGGCTCATGTAGGGCAGCGTGCCGACAAGCTGCCCGATGTCCGTCTGCAGGGTGACCGACTGCACATCGGCATCCGTCGCGCGGGCCACGCCGAAGTCGAGGATCTTCACCTGCCCGTCCCGATCCACCAGGATGTTCGCCGGCTTCAGATCGCGATGGATGATCCCCTTCTGGTGCGCGTGCTGGATCGCGTCGGCGATCTGCGCAATCAACGAAAGCCGGTCGCGCGTCCCCAGTTCGTGAGCCGCGGCGTACTTCGTCAGCGATCGCCCGTTCACGAACTCCATCGCGAAGTACGGCTGCAGCCCGTGGCCCTCGTCGAACGTGCCCGCCTCGAAGATCGTTGCGATGCCCTTGTGCCCGAGGTTCCCGAGGATCTGCGCCTCGTACTCGAACCGGCGCAGCAGACGGGTGTTGACCGCGCCCGCGCGGATGACCTTCAGCGCCACCGTCCGGCGAGGCGAGTCCTGCTCCGCCTCATAGACCGTGCCCATCCCGCCTTCGCCGATGACCCGCAGGATCCGGTACTTGCCGATGCGCTCCGGCAGTTGAGGCCGCGCCGGATCAACCGGAGGTTCGAGCGGACCGCCAGCCGGTGGGGCCGTCGGAACATCAGCGGTTTCCGCATCGCCATCGAATCCAGAGAGCTCGTCCTCCGACATCACCGCTCCTTGACCCGCCCCCCGAATTGTCTAGCCCCGACCATGCTAACCCACGCGGCGCGCTCCACAAACACAAACGCCAGCAAACCCCGAGACGCCCGCGGCGACGCTGTTCTCCTGGGCGTGCCATGTGCATAACCCCAAAAATCTCGAGCGCATGTACCACACCGGCGCGCAACCTTTGGGACATAGCCCGATTCCCGCGATTTTCCGCTTGGCCGATGCCCAGCCCCGGCGCACACTCGGCCCCATGCACACCACACCCACCACCGACGCCGTCACGACGCCCGACATCCTCACCCAGCTCCGCCAGGCCGAAGCCGAAGCGCGCCTCGTCATGCAGCGCGTTCAGACCAAAGCCCTTCAAACGCTCCAAGCCCTCATGGACGAGCCCGAGCCGACCGGCGACCCCAAGCAGGACGCCTTCATCGCACGCGAGCGCAACCGAAGACGACTCGCCGCGACTCAGGCTCTGACCCACATCCGAGCCGTCGAACGCGAACAGCGCATCGCCGCGAAGGCGCGCGCCAAGGCGGACAAACAGCCCGAGCGATCTCAGAACCCGATGTCCGCAAATGTGCCACTGGCCGCTCGCCGGCCAGTGCCGCGCCAGGTGCCACTGGCGGCTCGCCCGCCAGTGCCGGGCCGTAACACGCCGAGCTACGCCCCGGTCACACCCGCGACCCCCTCAGACCCACCACCCCCCGGCTTCACCACCCTCGACGCCCAGCAGGCGTACCTCGCCGAACGAAAACAGGCGATGACCAAAGCCCGCGCCAAGAAGAACTCGCGTAAACAACGAAAGCGATGACGAACCCACCGGGGGCGCCATGGTCGGAGCCCGACAACGTCGGGCGCAGGCCATGCAGTTCGTTGGACGCATACACTTGTGTTAGACGACCAAGGCGTTCGGAGGCGGTTCGCAGCAGATCGATGGCTGAACAAGCGTGGCGTTGCAAATGCGTCGGGTCGGCTTGAGAGGTACCGGATTACGGGCGCAGGGAGAAATCCGTGGCTGATCGACTGACGCTCCGACAGGCAGAGAGCACCATCCAGCAGATACTCGCAGATCGCCTCAAGAGGTACGGCTTCTCGAGACCGGATCTCTTGGAGTTCGAGCGTGCCATTGGCGGCATCTGTACGCAGTACGTACGAGTTTCGGTACGACGTGTGTCGAGCTCTGTGTTCTTCGGATGCCATCTCGTGATCGAGCCTGAAGAAGTAAAGCGGGCATTCGCAAGACTTGATCGTCTGCCAGACTTGAATTGTGCGTTGTTCTGTCCGATCCAACGCCTCGGCGGTGATGATCGGCCATCCGAGTGGTCTGCAGACTCACCGGCGACCGTCTGTGATGCCGCTGCTGATCTGGTTGATGAAATCGAGAAGAGCGGACTACGTCTGTTTAGCGACTTTGAAGATACCGATCGGATCATCGCTGAGTTGGAGTCCGAAATAGACTCCCGAGTCTTGCTGACAGACTCGTTGAGCGGGGTCGCGATGCTTGCAGTGCTGTATCTCGCCCAGGGCCGACGCGAAGCAGCGGAGCGAGCGTTCGACGAAGAGATCGCTTCGGGCAGGCACGAGGGGCCTCGGCGTCGGCCGCGGATCGAGAGTGTTCGGCGGCAACTGCTCGGCGAGTCGTCGGGCCCCCGAGAATCGTGATGTACGCGCTGAGATTGGCCCAAAGAAAAACCCCGCCATCGGCGGGGTCAAAGCGGGCGATCGGACTCGAACCGACAACATTCAGCTTGGAAGGCTGACGCTCTACCATTGAGCTACGCCCGCGCGTGGAGGTGAGTATACCCGACTCCGGGCCGCTCGAATAGTGGGCCTCGAACCGGCCCGGAGCGACCTAGACTGCACCCATGGAGATCATCGTCAACGGCCAGAACCAGACCGTGCCCGACGGGCAGACCGTCGCGGCCCTCGTCGAAGCGCAGGGGCTCGCCGGCCAGCCGTGCGCCGTCGAGGTCAACCGCAAGCTCGTCCCCAAGCGCCAGCACGACGAGCACACGCTCGCCCCGGGCGACCGCGTCGAACTCGTCACGCTCGTCGGCGGCGGCTGAGGGCCGATCCCAAGCCGGTCTCAGCGACCGGATCGCTCGCTCAGCGAGTCGAGCATCTCGCAGATCGTGATCAGCCCGAGGCTCGTCGCGTCCACGGAGATCGTCTGGTCCCACACCGCCAGGCGCAGGCCGCCGATCGCCCGCGCGGGCTCGGGGTACATGTGCGCCTCCGCCTCGCTCGCGCTGAGCTGCATCACGAAGCGCATCGCGCGCGTCAGCGGCAGGATCTCGACGAGCAGCTCCTGCTGGTCGGTCAGGCGCGGGTCGCCGAGCATCGTCGCGACGAACGCGAGCGGGCGCAGCGACTGCCAGGTCGGGAGCTGCGTCGAGCCGCGCGAGAACACGATGCCGCCGACGAGGTCGGCGTCCCGACCGCCGGCGGAGATCGGGTCCACCTGAAAGTCCCAGACCACATCGCGCATCTCGCGCAGGCCGACCGCCGCCGGCACGGACTCCTCGCCCGATGCCAGTTCCAGTTCCGCCCAACCGAGCCACGGCATCGCGGCGACGAGCTGCGGCCCCGGCAATTCACGGAAGAGACGACGCACGTCCTCGCGAGCGAGCGACACGGCATCGGCGGAACCCAGTTGGTCACCCGCCTTGGCCAGCGCGTATGCCCGCAGCGCAACCGCGCCCGGGCCGAGTCGCTCGAACGCTTGGTTGGCCTCATCTCCGGTCAGTTGCGACAGCGATGCGGACGCGAAGTCTTCCAGTGCTTTCGTCTGGCTCGGGTCGAGCCCGCCGGGTGTGTCCTCGAGGTGCGCCCACGCGAGCAGCCAGGTCGCCAGCGCGACCGGGTCGGTCCGCGGATCGACCTCGTCGCCGGCGACGCGCGTGAGGTCGGTCAGCAGGTTCGCGGCGTACGCGGACGCGTGCTGCGCCCTCGCCGGCGCGGTGCCATTGGTGCTGGCGTAGCGGTTCAGCGCGAGCGCCACCGTCGCCTGCTGACGGGGTGGGGCGATGTAGGGCTCGTAGCGGTCGGCGGTCGCGAGGTAGTCGCCGAGCATGCCGAAGGGTTCTTCGCCGGGCCACTCAAGACCGATCAGAAACTCGGCGGCTTCGTCCGCCGCGGCTCGGAGGTTCGGACCGGTCACCGCCGCCTCGCTCACCAGCCGCCCGCCGCGCGAGAGGAAGGTGGGGGGGACGCCGGGCCTGGTCTGCGCGAGGTGCGTGACGTCGAACCGGTAGAGCGCAACCTCGTCGGACTGACGCAGGATGTTCAGGTCGACCGGCGGCAGGCCGAGGCGGGTCGTGGCGACACGCAGCGCTCGTTCACTGGGGTCGAAGCCGGCGTCGGCGCCGCTCGGGAAACTCAGGACCGTGCCGGGGAACACCGCGCCGAACACGCCGCCGCTGCGCGCCGCCGCGCCCTGGCGTCCGGGGTTGATCAACACCGCGGCGGAACTGAAGGTCTCGGCCGGGAGCGGGACCAGCGTTCCGGCGAGCTGGATGTCGATCGTCATGCGGTCCAGCCGCTCCTCGAGGCGGTCCTCGAAGAGTGCATCGTTGGGCAGACCATCGATCAGCTTCGGGTACGCCTCGCCCCACGCGTCGCTCGCCGCGAGCCAGACGGTCATGCCGCCCTCGCCGACGTGCTCGCCGCGACCGATGACATTGCCCGATAACCGAAGCACGATCGCGGCCCCCGCGCAGTCCTCGGGGTCGATCGCCCGCTCATCGCGAGACGCTTCGCGCTTCGGGAGCGTCTGGTCACGCAGCCAGGTGGCGACCTGCTGATATACTCCGAAGGAGTCCTCTGCGCTCGGCCGGTCGGCCAGCGACGAGGACACCGGCGCGAGCAGGAGCGTGCAGATCACGCCCAGCATCACGCCCCACAAGCGAGCAGAGTTGGATCTGCTCACGGCAGCCGAACGGATGCGCTGCCCATCTTCACACGAGGCACAGGAGGCCAAAGCACCACGCGAGGTGTTGCGTTTTTGCAACGCGCTGTTCAACCCGAACCCGGCCGGCAATCGGCTATCGGACGCGAAAGCCGCGTTCTGAGCGCGTGAGCGGGGATCGGAGCCTGATTTCGGATTCCGGCACGGGCGTTGAACCAAGTGTTGTGACAAGCGAAGACCCGTCTGAAAGGTGTTCAAAATGGCTGTTGTCAATGCTGCTGGAATGGTGTTCAACCTGAGCGAAAACCGCAAGCGGATTCTCCTTCTTACGGCCCTCGCGTTTCTCACCATGATGTAAGCCGATAACCTCGGCTTCGCAATCCCGATGGTAGGACGCCCGGCCGAGCGTGACGTTCGCTCGCGGAAGCCGTCCGCACCCGTGAGTCTCGATTGACTCACCCACATCGACCCATGAAAAAGGCCCGGATCGCTCCGGGCCTTGTGGTGTTGGGTTACGCAACCAGAATCAGAACTGGATCTTGTCCGAGCCCATGGCGCCGTGGTCGTCCATGCCGCCACGAGTGGGAGCACCCGACTGGGACTTCGACTCTTCGCGCTCGGCACGGGCCTCCTCGGCGGCACCCCACTGGGCACGCTTGAGCGACAGGCCGATCTTGCGATCGGAGATGTCCACGCGGAGGATCTTGACGTCCACCTCTTCGCCGGCCTGAACCACATCGTGCGGGTTCTCGACCTTCTGGTCGGCGAGTTCGGAGATGTGCAGCAGTCCTTCGAGATCGTCCTCGAGTTCGACGAACACGCCGAAGTTGGTGATTTTGGTGATCTTGCCGCGAACGACCATGCCGGGCTTGTAGGCGCCGGGGATGGCTTCGAGCCACGGGTCTTCGGAGAGCTGCTTGACGCCGAGGGCGACGCGCTGCTTTTCCTGGTCCACTTCGAGAACCACGCACTGGACGGTGTCGCCCTTCTGGTAGACCTCGTTGGGGTGGGAGACCTTCTTGGTCCAGCTGATGTCCGAGACGTGGAGAAGGCCGTCGATGCCGGGCTCGATTTCGATGAACGCGCCGTAGTTCGCGAGGTTGCGGACGGTGCCTTCGATGACGGTGCCGGGGGGGTACTTCTCGGCGACGAGTTCCCAGGGGTTGACCTCGGTCTGCTTCATGCCGAGCGAGATCTCCTGCTTGTTCTTGTCGATGTCGAGCACGACGACCTCGACCTCTTCACCGACGTTGACCACCTCGGACGGGTGGTTGATGCGCCGGGTCCAGGACATCTCGGAGATGTGCACGAGGCCTTCGATGCCGTCTTCGAGACGGACGAACGCGCCGTAGGACATGAGGTTGACCACCTCGCCTTTGACGCGGGAATTGATCGGGTACTTGCCCTCGATCTCTTCCCACGGCGAAGCTTCCTTCTGCTTCAAACCGAGCGCGATCTTCTCTTTGTCGTAGTCGATGTTGAGGATCTTGACCTCGACCTCGTCGTCGATGCGGAGCATCTCGGAGGGGTGGTTGATCCGTCCCCAGGACATGTCGGTGATGTGCAGGAGGCCGTCGATGCCGCCGAGGTCGATGAACGCGCCGAAGTCGGCGATGTTCTTGACGACGCCCTTGACGATGTCGCCCTCGCTGATGCGCTCGAGGAGTCGCTTCTTGGAGGTCTCGCGCTCGGTCTCGATGAGCTTGCGACGCGAGATGACGATGTTGCGGCGCTCTTCGTCGATCTTGAGGATCTCGGCACGAACCTCGCGACCGATGAACTCGCGGATGTCGCCGGGGCGACGGATATCCACCTGCGAGGCGGGGAGGAAGACCGGCACGCCGATGTCGACGAGCAGGCCACCCTTGATCTGACGCATGACCTTGCCCTGGACGACATCGCCTTCCTTGGTGGTCTCGATGATGCGGCGCCAGTTGATGAGGCGATCGGCCTTGCGCTTCGAAAGCTGGATGAGGCCGGACTCGCCTTCGAGATCCTCGAGGAGGACCTGGACTTCGTCGCCGGGCTTGATGGCGCTGACGTCGTCGAATTCGTTCTTGTTGATGAGGCCTTCGGACTTGAGGCCCACATCGATGACCACATCGTCGCCGGCCATGCCGATGACGCGACCGGTCAAGATTTGGTCGCTCTTGAGTTCACCGAGCGCATCGGTGAGCAGCGAATCCATGTCGCCCTCGGCGACGGTCTCGCCGTACGCGTCCATAAGCATGGTCCGCGTTTCGTCTTCCTCGATGCCGAGTGAAGCGATCAGGTTCTCGTCGATCATGTGTAGCAGGCCCGTTCGTGCTTCGGCCCAAGCACGACCTGCGCCATCCGCACGGGGAGCGGATGGCGCACCCGACGCGAGCCGCGCCGGGGTTCGAACTGTCATCAAGGCGCCTCTTGTGTGAGGTGCTCCGCAGCGCAACGCGCGCACACAGACCCGGCCGGCCAAGCCGGGCAAGTCCCGGAGTGTACTGGAAAGTCCGCGTGGATGCGAGCAAATCCGGCGATTCCGTGGCTCCGGTCAGCTCCCTCCGAGGAGGATCTTTCGGTGCGGGTTCGCCAGCGGATAATCATCTAGTTCGCACGGGGTGATCGCCGCCCGCCCGTCGGGTGCCGGCCAGGACTCCGCGATCAGAGCGGGGGACGCGTCGTACACCCGGAAGCGAACCTCTCGATGGCTCGTGATGTGCACGAACTCGTCGCGTTGCTTCGCTCGACCGGTCAGCCCCAGACGCCTCAGAATCACTGACGGGCGGGGCTGCGCGGTCGAGGACTCGGCGGTCGGGGCCTGCCACATCGAGGCCCAGAGCCCCTTGTCCGGGCGGCGTTCGATCAGCAGCCGACCGTTCTGGTCCCGGACGACGACCGCGGTGTGGTAGACGACCGAGCGTTTGGCGGCGGCTTTCGGGGCCGGCACTCGGTCCTGCGCGCCGAGTGATGCGGCGCCGCACCGCCCCCGAAGCGGGCACGCGTCGCAGCGGGGGGCCTTCGGCGTGCAGACCAACGCCCCGAGTTCCATCAGTCCCTCGTTGGTCCGCGCCGGTGAATCAGCGCTCGCAACGAGCTGCTCGGCGTCTTGCCAGTTCTCGCGCACCGCCTCCCTTTCGGTCGGCGACCGGGGGTCGGCGCGGAGGCGCATGAGCACGCGGCTGACATTGCCGTCCACGATCGGCGCCGGCTGATCGAACACGATCGACGCGATCGCGCCGGCGGTGTACTGCCCGATGCCGGTGATTCGCTGGAGCGTCGCCGCGTCGTCGGGGACGGACCCACCGTGTTCGTCAACGATCTGCCTGGCGGCCGCGTGGAGCAATCGAGCGCGTCGGTAGTAGCCGAGCCCGGACCACGACGCGAGGACATCCTGCTCCTCGGCCTTCGCCAGGTCCTCGACGCTGG
>Ga0209578_10003403_pt1 | contig 12165 bp, 18 predicted proteins | sample tdAd472_FD_187127 | JGI IMG/M metagenome (GOLD analysis project Ga0209578, IMG submission 187127) | Marine sediment microbial communities from the Atlantic coast under amendment with organic carbon and nitrate - tdAd47.2 (SPAdes)... | ecosystem: Environmental > Aquatic > Marine > Coastal >...
CAGCATCGGCCCGGTGATTACAAAAAACCTTCCGAAGAAAGACTTTGCGGCCTGGGCTGCGGAGCTAATTAAAAATACCCAGAATATTAACTTTTCGGTGCAGGTAGCTTCTACCAAATTGGGTATTCATCAGCAGACCGTTGATGTTGCCGCCGAAACGATACAATCAATTGCGCAGGTGCTTGCAAATGGCGAAGGAAATTTTCGTTTTGCGGCTACTGCTTTTTGTCCGCCTGGAACGCCATTTTTTCCAGCGGCTTATCACCAGGGAAAATCGGCCTTTAGCCTTGGGCTTGAGTCTCCGCGTCTGTTGCAGGCAGTTTTTAGTGAAACATCGAATAGGAATGATGCTAAACGCAGATTAAAACAACAGATGGAAGATCTGTATGAGCCACTGGCAAAACAAGCGTTAACGCTTGCCGGGCAATCACAGCGTCGCTACTTGGGTATGGATGTGTCACCGGCACCGGCACCCGATGCCAGTATTGGTCGAGCAATCGAAATATTGACTGGGGCACCGTTTGGCAGTGCCTCAACGCTGGCTGGCTGTGCCGCTATTACCGACGTTCTCAAATCACTCAACCTAAAAAAATGTGGCTATTCTGGACTCATGTTGCCGGTTTTAGAGGATAGCGTCCTGTCAGCGCGGGCGGCGGAAGGCCGCTACTCGGTTTCCGAATTACTCCTTTATTCCAGCGTGTGCGGTACTGGGCTTGATGTGGTGCCCCTAGCGGGCGACACTGCACCCGATTCGATTGCCGCCTTGATCGGTGATATGGCGGCGTTAGCGACCAAGTACCAGAAGCCCTTGTCGGCACGGTTACTGCCGTTGCCAGGGTTAAAGGTGGGGGATATCGCCCGCTTTAATAACCCTTATCTAGTTGATTCGGTGGTAATGAAGATCGATTAAGCTTTAAAATAAGCCCTGTTATACGCTCAGCGGAAGCTAGATTTATCCGCGACTTTGCACTATTGAACCTGTTTGAAGAGACCCGATTGATGAGTCAATTAAACCAATTAAGTACCTTAACCGAATCGCTACTGACTAAATTTTTAGAGCGCTACGGTATTCAGTCCGTTGATATCGAGAAGAACTTAAACTTCCGCAATGATCGGGAAATCACAGAGGTGACGCTGATTAACCAGCTTGAGGTTCACGGAGGTACTGAGGATTATCGGGTGAATTTCAAACTGCAGGAAGAGGGCGCCGATACGTATCTTTATTTGCACCGTATTGTCGCTAAACCTGCGCTAAAAATCGAATTTACCGAGCAAGCCGGTGACATGGACGTTGCTGAAATTGAAAAACGGCTACAGAGCTTTTTAGCGTTGATTAAAACCCGCGTCGAGAAAGCCAAGCAGGAACAGGAAGTACAGAGTATTCGTTTTGTGGGTAATACCTTTGTGCTCAATAAAAGTACTACTTTTCGAGTGCTGGCGGATGACGGTGAAGGGCGACTGGATATTGAAATTCTGGGCGGGGATGGGTTACAGGAACTGATGTTTTCCGCGCACGGTTTGCTGGACGGGCTCTACACTGGCTTTATCGAACTTGTCGAAGAGTCTTAGTTATCTAGGATAGCCCCTAAAAACAGTAAGGGCGCTGATTAGGATTAGCAAGAGCCCTTTCATTTGTTACTCTTTTTGTGACGGTAGATACCAAAGCGCCCCCACCAAAAATCGATCGCTTTCTCAAAGGTCGCGCCTAGTGCAAGCGCTAGATTGATTGATGCCTGGTTTTCAACATGAATCAGGCTGACAAAGGGAATTTCAGGTAGGTATCCATTCGCCGCTGTCAAAATCGCGCGTGCCGCTTCACTGGCATAGCCCTGCCCCCAGTATTCCTTGAGTAACCCCCATTTTATTTCAGGTTCGGGCCAGCCGCCGGGATACCAGTATCCAGCGACACCGAGCAACTGCCCGGTATCCTGTAGCTCCAAGGCATAAGGGCCATAGCCGTGAATTTGCCAATGCCCGATCATGCAGGCAATGGAGCGCCAGCTTTCGTTGCGCGAGAGTGGTTTTCCAGTGGTAAAACGAGTGACCACTTCGTCACCATAATATCGTGTCATATCATCCCAATCAGCCGCAGTAAACTGACGCAGATTCAAACGCGTAGTTGCTAAAGTGTCAGGAACCTTGAAAGTCATAGGAATCGTGTTGCCAGTGTTTGGTTTAACTAATCATTATGATCGAGTGCCGACGAATAACCTTCGTTAGCCAGCCGTTCGCCAATCAATTCGCGTACCGCCGTTGTCAGGGAGGCGGGGCCACGAGTGAGTTGCTCCGTAAACTGCATGATTAAACGTCCGCTTTCGGGAAATTTTTTCAATATGCTGGATGGGTGAGCATTTTCTTCTATCGAGCGGAGGAATGGCATAGCGATTTACTCCTAAATTATATAGTCTGCATCAAGTGTTCTAATTGAATGGATAAGGGCAGTGGTCATGATAAGTCTTTTTGTGGACGGATACATATTGGCTCAGGCTAAGCTGGGCTTGGTTGCAATCGCAAACCACAATACTATGGTTCTTTGTTTTAAGAACTGTTTTACACACTCGCTTGTGTCAGTTTAGCAGCTTCCAGCTAAGGTGTTCAGCCAGATGAAATTAAAAAATTGTTACAATACCGGAGATTTTCGACAATTAGCCAAGCAAAAACTACCAACCCCTATTTTTCATTACATTGACGGCGGCGCGGATGATGAGGTGACTCTACGGCGCAATACCGATGCCTTTAACAGCTACGACTTGGTGCCGAATGTCTTGACAGGTATTGATTCGGTCGATCTGACCACTCACGTTTTGGGGCAAAAGTTGGAACTCCCATTGCTGTTCGCCCCCACTGCTTTACAGCGCCTGTTCCATCACCAGGGCGAGCGGGCAACCGCCAAGGCAGCTGAAAAGTTTGGTGCTATGTACGGCATGTCAACCATTGCAACTTGCAGCATAGAGGAAATGGGTGCACTGACCCAGGCGCCGAAAATGTTTCAAATTTATGTCCATAAGGATTCGGCCATGACGGTCGATCTCATTGAGCGCTGTAAAGCAGCCAGTTTTGATGCGCTGGCACTTACGGTTGATACCATTGTGGCGGGGAACCGTGAGCGCGATTATGTGACGGGCATGAGCACACCACCAAAACTCACCCTCGCGAGTATGCTCAGTTTTGCATTACATCCACAATGGTCTTTGAACTATCTGCTCAGGGATAAATTTGATCTGCCTAATGTCTCGAAATATGTGCAAGACGGCAGCAATATGAAATCCTCGATCGTGGATTATATCAATCACCATATTAATTCCCGTATCTCCTGGGACGATGCTGCCAAGATGATTGAGCAATGGCAAAAACCCTTCGCCATTAAGGGCGTGATGTCGGTTGCCGATGCTAAAAAAGCAGTAGATATTGGTGCTAGCGCAATCATGCTCTCTAACCATGGCGGGCGGCAGTTAGACGGTTCAAGAGCCCCCTTCGACCACTTAAAAGCGGTCGTTGATGCTGTCGGTGGACAGATTGAAATTATCTTGGATGGTGGTATTCGACGCGGAACCCATGTACTTAAAGCACTCGCGTTAGGTGCCACCGCCTGTTCTGGCGGCAGGTTTTATCTCTATGCGTTAGCAGCGGCGGGGCAGACGGGAGTGGAGCGTGCTATCGCTCTTCTTCGCAATGAACTGGAGCGGGATATGATGCTGATGGGCTGTCCTTGTCTTGCTGATTTGAACCAAAATATGTTGGTTTTACGTCCTTAGTGTTGAAGGCTATAAGGACATTGGTCGACGCTATAGATTCTGGCCATTATTTGACGCTCCGTTATCTGCGGACTAGCATTAAATAGGTTTTTAATGCGATGAAACTCATGAAATTCCTGATTATTTGTCTTTTTATCTGCCAATATGCTTGGGCCGAGATATACAAATATACCGATAAAAATGGCAAGATCCATTTTACCGACACGCCTCCGATGGAGGTCAAGTCCGAAGTGATAGAGGTTGAACAACCGATCCATCACGGTACTCCCCCGCCTAATAAAAAGGCGGCAAAAGCGCTTTTTGAGCAGGACAAGATAAGACAGGAAGAGCTAAGACGAGAGCGAATTCTCGCCGCGCAACAACGTGAAAAGGAAAAGGCAACTAAGCAGCTCGCCTGCGAGAAAGCGAAAAGTGACCTAGTACGAATGAAGCAGTACCGGGCGCAGGCGAGTTCGACGAACAGTAAGCGCTACTACAATAAGCGGGTTGATATGGCGAAGGAGGTTGAGGATGAAGCCTGTAAGCTCAGCCATTTTCGTTAGCTTGATAGAGGCTTCGTCCCACTGTCAATTCAGCGACGCCAGTGATAGTTGAGACTGGTTGTAAGGGGATGGTTTCATGGTCGACCCAGTGTGTTTTCTTACGATCGTGAAAATGTGGGCACTCAAGGAGTTTCATTTCACGTTCATTGGCAGCCCCCGATGCCATTATGAATTGCTAGGCGATGTTGAGTCACTTTTTACGATGCTAGTGGCAAGCGCAATCATTGACGAAATATCTGCTAAATTAGCAGGTACAACCAGCGTATTACTTTCTTTTGCCAACTTTCCAAACTGTGTCACATAGTCTTCGGCAACGCGCAGTTTCATCGCCGCTTCACCGCCATCCTCTTTTAAGGCAAGGGCCACTTGGCGCAGACCCTCGGCGGTTGCAGAGGCGATCGCTAAGATCGCATTTGCTTCGCCCTCGGCTTCATTGATCTGTTGCTGTTTGACCGCTTCGGACTGTTTAATGACGCGCTGCTTATCGCCTTCCGCTTCATTAATTTTAGCATCTCGCTCACCTTCGGAGGTTAATACCACCGCGCGCTTTTCCCGTTCTGCACGCATCTGCTTTTCCATCGCGCCTAGAACGTCCTTGGGTGGATTGATATTCTTTATTTCATAACGCAGTACTTTTACACCCCAAGGGTCTGAAGCCTTATCCAGTTCTGCGACTACATTGCCGTTGATCGAAGCTCTTTCTTCAAAGGTACGATCCAAATCAATTTTACCAATTTCACTACGTAACGTGGTTTGTGCCAGTTGAGAGATGGCGAAGATATGGTCGGTGATGCCATAAGACGCCCGTTCCGGGTCCAGCACTTGCAGATACAGCACGCCATCGACGCCGACCTGCACGTTATCCTTGGTAATACAGATTTGCTCGGCAATATCGATCGCCAGTTCCTTGAGGCTGTGTTTATATGCGGCCCTTTCGATAAAGGGGATGAGTATGTGAAATCCTGCGCGTAATGTCCGGCTGTACTTGCCGAGGCTTTCTACCACATAGGCGCTTTGTTGGGGGACGATGACTGCGGTTTTAGCGAGTATGATAATGGCAATAATAGCTATCGAAACTGCCGTCATGAATGCTGCATTCTCAAACATTTTGTGATGCTCCCTTTTCTACTTGATAGTTTCCGAGTTATTTAAAACTAGCGTTAGACCTTCAACTTTTTTGATCTCTGCAGTTTGCCCTTTCTCGATGATCTCCGATCCATTATTAAGCACAGTCCAAGTGGTGCCGCGATAGGTTAAACGACAAGTATCCCCGGGCGCGATGGTTTCCTCTAACCGTATATGCTCGCCAGCTGGGCCGCTTTTGTAATCGACATCCCCGCCCCGAATCTTTTGATAGAGCCTTTCACGGAACAACACCATTGAAGTAATGGCGAGCACTGCGAACAGTAACCACTGCCCCCAAAGCGCAAGCTCAATGCCAGCTAACCCCACTAAGCCGGTTATTGCCGCAGCAATGCCGATAAAGACCAAGTAGAATGCGACGTCGACGACAAAGAGTTCAGAGCCGAGTAGTAACACCCCAAAAATTACCCATCCCCACCAAGGCATCTGCCATTCTCCTTAAGGTTAATTTGTGACTACACGACTATACACAAACCAGGAGAATAGTAAATCTGTTCGCCAGGGTTAAAGACTTCCAGTATCAGCAAATGCCTGGGATTATTTTTTATCTTTGAGCATATCTGCCAAGTTGGCAAAGGGGTTATGGGTGGCTGTGCTTTTGGCTGTATCGGTTGGGGTGTTTCCATAATCTGAATCAATGTAACGTGAATGTTCGTTATCGTGACAATAAAGGCATAGCAACTCCCAGTTACTGCCGTCTGCAGGGTTATTGTCATGATTGTGGTCGCGATGATGGACGGTTAATTCACGCAAATTCTGATGAGTAAACTCACGGGCACAGCGACCACATACCCAAGGATACATTTTTAGCGCTCGTTCTCGATAGCCCTTTTCCCTTTCTTCCCGAGCGCGGCGAGCTTGGATGACAACTTGGTTGAGATTGTCTGGCGAGCGATTGGATGACATGGCCGATCCTGCGAAATTTAATTCAGCGCTATTATACTCTTTTAAAACTAGACACCCACCAATCGAATTGCGAAGCGTGGCTTTTGCCGCCCTGTTGCCATTCTTTAATTGGTGGATGTCTGGTATTACCTGCCTAACAGGGCAGGACTAACAACCGGTATTCCGTCGTTATTTCAGCTGACTGAAGGGAGGTTCCCCCCCAGCATGTTTTCAACCACTGCCGCATTATAGAAGGCTTCAACCGTCTGGATTTTGTCGTCTCGGACACGAAACCAGACTGCAAGCCGTACATCCCCGATTGGTTCAAAGTTGGTCCGGTAATCAAGGATCGCGAACACGTGTTCTCCATCGGCACTGAGCTGGCGGAGGATCAGGTCTTTCTGGATGGCAAACATACCGAATTGGTAGGTCATCATGTCATCTGGACTAAGAAAACGCATATTCGGCCCTACATATTCAAACCCCTCAGTAACCAGTAAGGTCTTTGCCTCATCAGTACGCTGGGCCTGGATATCAGCGATGAACTGCGCCACGATGTTTTTTGGTTGCATGAAAAAACTCCACTTTTAATACTTCGACCACCGTTCCGCACTGTCCTCAGAATTGCCAGAATTCGTTCTTCATCATTCATTTAACTAGGTTCCCTAGCTAGGTTTCCGTGCCAAAATGGTCGCAAACTGCAATTGCGCGCCATTGTGCATAGTACCTACATCTTCATTGTACTTAATCAGCTCCCACCCCTCGTAAGCCTCATGCAACTGCCCTGCTTTTAAGGTAAAAGGGAAGCGGACTGGGCATGGGTGTTCTTCAGTACTCATAGCGCAAACAATCAGGTTATAACCGCCGGGCAGAGTATGCTCTTGCATATCGGCAATAACAGCATCAACACGAGCCGAGTCGAGAAACATTAAGGTAACGGTGCAAGCAATAAAGCCATAATCCACACCAAGTTCGGCATTATTGATGTCGTATACCTGCGCCTTAATGTTGGTTATACCCTCTTCGTTCACAATTTGATGCAGCATATCAATAGCGCTGGGGTTATTGTCTACTGCGATTACGTTAAAGCCAAGCTGGCTAAGGTATAAGGCATTACGTCCATTGGAACAGCCCATGTCAAAGGCATTGCATGGCTCAATAATTTTGCACGCCTCTACTACTTCACTATGCGCAGGGTTTAGGCCGTAACGGCTATTTAGGTCAACAGTCATGGTATCCACTTAATTTTTGAAATGAGAACCAGTATGTTACTACTTTTTAGGCGCAGTTAAATGGCAATAGCCAAAGCTTTTAGGGCTAACAGAGCTTTTCTCGCTTATCGGTAAAAAGACTTACAAACTTGTAAACAAACGCAGGTGACACTTAAAAGTAGTTCTCGTTTCTATTTGTCACCGACATAACGTCGTGGTTTGATGTGAGCCACGCAGTGCGAGGAGGAGAAATTGCAGTGTGTGGATTGTTGTTCGTCCCAGTGAGTCGAAGGCGAACGACTTGACCTACTTGTTAACTGTTGGCAGGTTGATGAAACTCAATGACATTTTTGTCAGGATCTCTTATAAAGAAAAACCTAGCTCCTTCAAATTCTACCTGTCCAGTAATTTCTATGCCTAGTGCCGTGACTGCCTCTAAGGCTGATTCGAAACTAGTTACTTCTAAAGCAACGTGCGTATAACCAGTATATTTTTCCGATACATCCATGAGGATGTTTTCGTTACAATCCAAATTAGCATTGAGAATAAAATTTATATTCACGCCGGATGGATGCTCCATTACTGCCACTGGTTCTGGCCCTAATGGGCCAGCAATAAATTCAAATCCTAGCTTTTTGTAGAAGTCCCTGGAAACTTCCAAGTTTTTAACTCTTATTTCAAGATGATTAATTCGAGTGATCTCTTTCACATTAAGTATGCTCCATTGTTGTTTACAGCTAACGCCTTGCGCACGGGCAGACAAACCGCAGGTTTGGCTATCCAGCCGCGTAGCGGCGTTCGTGGCGCAATTTGTTAGGCATAGCCTGCTAATTATTTATTGTCGAAAAGTTGCATGACATTGCACGCAATAACCCAGCGTTGATTCCAATGCACGCAGTGATTTAGTCGTATCTTTGGTTTTCAATGCCTCACCTAAAGAATCACCACTTTCATGAAAGGCTAACCCCAATGCAGTAAAGTCTTCATTATTGAACGCATTACACATCTGTCTCATTTCCTCAGTCAATCCCAACCTTGAATAGGCTATTTCAGAAGCTTTCTCGAATTCTTTCTCTGTTATCAAACTTGTAATGATTTGTACCGCTTCTAAATGAGATCTCATATTTGATAATTGATGTTGTTTCATCTCTGGCGAAAGCCCAAGAGATATCCTTTCATCGTTCATCGAATGCTTCATATGATGATGCATCATTTCCCCACCAGAACTTTTTTTGTCTTCGGCATTAGAAAACATTGCTATCCCTGCAATGAATAACATCACAGATAATTTTAATACTTGTTTAATGATCATAGTTCCACCTATTTATTTTATATTGCCTAACAGCCTGCTAACAGGACCCCTTCGGTCCCGTTAGCAAGATTTTTATGTGTTTTACTGTGCTTCATCGTTTAAATAATTGAATATGTTTTCTGCCTCAGTTTCATCAAATATCTCGTCAAAATATTTAATGTAACCGTTAAGTTTATCAAGAGGCAGCACTTTTACATGCTGAAAATCGCTTTTTGGCGCTTTATTAGTCATTACGATAATGTTCCTAATTGGTATCTTTTTACTTCCCCAATGATGACGCACCAATCCCTGGTTGGTATCGCTGTTTAAAAACACAAATAACGCAAAACTAGTTCTCTTGATCTGTTCAACTGGCGATCTGAGGTCAAGGTTTTTAATAGAGTGCGCGCTCCAATTTTTTGTCTCAAGAACAAAGACACCAGATTTGTTAATTAGTAGATGATCTATTTGGATGCTGTAGATTCTATCGTTCTCACGTTTGTTAAATATTGGAGGATTAAAAGTTAAAGAAAAATCATTAATTAAATAGTGGTTGTCAGATAGCTTTTGCAGCTCACCAACAACTGCATTTTCACCAATAGCCCCAGCGATTGTTGAATAGAGGCCTTCTGCTGTTTCTTTAATGAACTCCAGCTCGCGATAAGAATCTGTACATCGCTTCGATATTGCAGCCTCATAATTATTCAATAGTGCAGCATGGTTGTTTATTAACTTTCTCGCCTTAAAGTAGTAGAAAATTTTATTAAATAAATTATTGTCACGTATCTCTATCGCTTTCTTTGACGCCTCTTCTAGCGCCCTAATTTCTTCGTCTGTTTTTCGCTTTACGATAGCCGGTATATCTTTCTTTTCAGATTCATATCGTTGTAAAAAGGAATTGATGTCACCGATAGAATTGAACCTGTATATGCCATGATTGTGCAGAGTCTCTTTTAATCTTTTTAGCGGCTCTATTTTTCCGGCAACAATAGTCATATTTGTCCATTGCAAGATGAGAATGCGCTTGCGAATTCCTCTTTACACATAACAGCCTGCTAACAGGACCCCTTCGGTCCCGTTAGCAAGATTTTTATGCATTTTTAAGTTTATCTATGGCCTGGGGCTTGGTTAGTTCTTCACCAACATGAAGAACTACTTTAACTGCTCCAGCCCCAAATGCTAGCTCACGAAACACTCTTGATTCTATGTCAGATAAGCCGCCTTCAATCATCTCCATGGGATGGATTAGTACAGAAGGTATTTGAGTAAATAGTTTTTTTGGCAATATCTCTTTAATTGATTGCTTTAGGCAATCTTCACCTATTATGAAATTCCCTACTAAAAGCCTTTCGGTAGTAAAGTTCTTGGTCGGACTAAATGTCTTTTCTGACTCGGCCTCATCGAGCAGCCGAATAACAAGCTTGTTCCTGTAAACTTTCACATAGATATTAGTAGCGAGTAAATTCTTTATCACTGCACGTCCTTATATGCATAACAGCCAGCTAACAGGACCCCTTCGGTCCCGTTAGCAAGATTTTTATACGTTTATTCACCATTACTTATTTGGTAATGTCTTTCTAAGTTTTTAGTTACTTCACCCCATTTAGATGACTTAACTCTAGCTTGGTGGTTATCAAAAGCTGTTTGGTCTTCGAACTCCTCGTAAACACTAAACTTATTAGGATTAACTTCATCAGGTGTTACTGTAAAAGTTAAGCAGCCAACCTCTTTTAAAGTTAGCTTTTTATGGATAACCAACTCACTTTTAACAACCTCAAGATCTGAATCTGGTACGACTATAAATCCTTGTAATACAATCTTAACCAACACTGAACTCCTGAAACGTATCGTTCCCCATAAGCCGCGCAGATTTATTGCGTCGGCTTGATGGGTTTGATACTTGTAAATGACCGCCTCCACTGCGAACGGGCTTGGTAGTATAAGCCTACCATCCCAGGTGCCTAAAGCACTAACGATGTCATTGCATCAACAGAGGAGACGGTCAGATGAAATTCTACACCAAAACACATCCCTATTACTGCGGTGTTGATTTGCACACCAAAACATTATACCTGTGCGTCATAGATCAGGAAGGTAGTATTCTCATGCATAAGAATATTCCCGCCAAACCCGATGCCTTTCTTAAAGCCATCAAACCTTACCATCCCAATGTGGTAATCGGCGTCGAGTGCATGTTTTCCTGGTACTAGTTAGCTAACCTATGCCTTGAACACCGAATAACCTTTATTCTCGGACACGCCCTGTATATGAAGGCGATCCATGGGGGTAAAGCCAAGTCCGATAAAATCGATTCCGAGAAAATAGCCCGCTTGATCAAGGGTGGCACCTTTCCTTTAGCCTATACCTATCCGCCAGAATTACGGCCCGTACGGGACTTAATGAGACGACGCCGCAATCTGGTGCGCTTTCGCAGTGAACTGCTGGCTCACATCAAGATTACCCACCATCAATACAATGCCGACATCTTTGAGAAGAATATCAACAAGAAAGGCAATCGCCAGCATGTCATTGAGTTATTCACAGATCCAGCGACAAAAAAGAATATCCAGATTGATTTAGAGCTGGCGGATCATCTTCATGATGAAATCGTCAAGCTGGAAAATTACATCGTACGTCATGCCAAACAGCTCGATGCGCGCACCTACTACCGCCTACAAACTGTCCCGGGTATTGGGCAAGTATTGGCGCTCACCCTGATGTATGAGATTGGAGATATCGACCGCTTTGATCGGGTACAGAGTTTTTGCTCCTATGCACGATTGGTGAAGTGCGCCAAAGAATCGGCGGGAAAACTCTATGGTTATGGTGGCGGCAAGATCGGTAACGCCCATCTGAAATGGGCCTTTAGTGAGGCAACCTGCATGCTCATGCGCGAGAGCCAGCGTGCCAAAGATTACGTGGCCAAATTGGAAAAGAAACACGGCAAGAGCAAAACCATTTCGATATTGGCCCACAAGCTGGGGCGGGCTGTTTATTTTGTGCTTAAGCGGAAGGATGCGTTTGATCTGAATTACTTTTTTCGTTGAGTTGCGGTAGTCGCTGTCAGCCAACAACGCATAACTGGCTTATCGAGCGCCAACCGATCCCATGGCAACCCTGAAGGTGGCTTTGACCACGTGTGCCATGATCGGAGAACGCGCCAAGGCCCTCGCTTTGAATGGAGGTAGCGACTGCCACCCAATGCATTGATTGACGGTGTCTGCCCCTGACGTGAGTAACGCAATAACTGGACGCCTTGTTCTGTTAAACTTAGGCGAGCCCGACACTTTGACACACCACTATTCAGGGTAACCGGCAAGATTCTAGTACGTGATGGT
>Ga0209578_10003404_pt1 | contig 12164 bp, 8 predicted proteins | sample tdAd472_FD_187127 | JGI IMG/M metagenome (GOLD analysis project Ga0209578, IMG submission 187127) | Marine sediment microbial communities from the Atlantic coast under amendment with organic carbon and nitrate - tdAd47.2 (SPAdes)... | ecosystem: Environmental > Aquatic > Marine > Coastal >...
GGCCAGACGCTCGAGATTTGGGAAATTGTCGCCCGGGTTCGGGAACGGTTCCATGTCGAGCGGCGTCACCGCCGTCGGGGTCAGCACCTTCCCGTTATGGACGAGCGTGAAGAGGCTCGGATGCGAGCCGCGCGCCAGGCCGTTCAGCGGCGCTGCGGCGACCGCTTCATAGAGCAATGTCTGCAGGGTCGCGTCATCGCAATCCGCCTCGCAATTGACCGTCAGCTCCGGCGGCAACGCGCCGCTGTTCATCGTGCCTTTGCGGAAATCGCCTTCGCGATAGTATTTGTTCTCGAGCACGAGCTCGAGGTCACGCAGTTCGATCTGACGCTGTTCGGCGAGTGCGACGATCTCGTTCATGTAGGACGAGATCATGCCCGCGCTCAGATAGGTCAGCGGGTTCGGCGCCTTGTTGAAGCCCCCCAGATGCTCACCCTCGTCACAGGCGAATCGCCAGGCGGTGCCGGTGGCGGCATTCACGACGAGCGCCTCTTTCTGCATGCCACCCAGCGACCGGACCCAGGTGCGCAGCGACTGGCCGTGGGGATTCGGCGGCGTGGGAAATCCGGCCTCGGCGGCATTCGCCGCGATGTAGTAAAGCGGTTCGCCCAGTTCTTCGAGGGGTGTCTTGCTCATTGTGCTGCTGATCCTTCGCTTCTGTGCCCGACATTGCATGCGCCCGGCTTTGACTATGTTGCACTCTAACTATGGCGTCTCGCCGTCGCGGACAAGTCGCCGTTAGAGCATCACCGTGCCGCCATCGACCATGATTGTCTGCCCGGTCACGAACCGGCTCGCATCCGATGCGAGATAGACAATTGTACCGGTCATGTCGGTCGGCTCAAGATTGGACTTCAGACTTTGGCCCTGGGCGATCGCGTCGAGCATGCCATCGCGTTTTTCACCCATGAATTCATCCGTCCCCTCCGTCAGCACTGCGCTCGGTGCGACGGCATTGACTCGGATCCAGTCACGGCCGAGCTCGCGCGCGAGCGATCTCGTCATGCCGATGACGGCCGCCTTCGAGGTTGCGTAATCCACCGCATAGGCCATGCCATAGGTGGCCGCGAGCGACGAGATGTTCACGATCGAGCCACCGCCTGCCTCCCGCATCGCCGGCACACATGCCTTGCAGCATTGCCAGATGCCCTTGACGTTGACCGCCATCACCCGATCCCACTGGTCGTCCGGCAGCTTGTCGAAACGCCCACCCGAAATGTCGCCGTAAAGCGCCGCGTTGTTGACCAGCACATCAATACGTCCGAACGCGGCGAGCGCCGCATCCGCCATCGCGCTGCAACTCGCCATATCGGCCACATCCAGCGCGACACCGATGATCTTGCCACCTGCGGCCTCAACCGCGGCAACCGTCTCGCCCGTATCACGGATATCCGCGGCCACCACCGCCGCGCCGTCCGCGGCAAGCGCCTCGCAATAGGCGCGGCCCAGTCCCCGGCCACCGCCGGTGACGATCGCCACCTTTCCTTCAAGTCCGCCCATAAAGGCCTCCTAATCACCGAGATCGGCGTTGACCGTAATTCCGATCTTGCCGACCTGTTCGCCACTGTCCAGTTTCCGCAGCGCCTCGGGCACGTCCTCGAGCGCATAAACGCTGTCGAAATGGGGCGTGAACAAATTGCGTTCGGCGGCGTCGATCAAGGTCCGGAACTCCTCGAAATTCCCGATCGTCACGCCGATGATCTGCAACTGACGAATAAACACCCGCTGCAGGTCGGCCTTCGGATTGGGGCCCGACGTGGCACCGCAGACAACAATGCGTCCCCCCCCCACTGCGGCGCGCAGCGAGGTATCCCAGGTCGCCTCACCGACATTCTCGATGACAACATCCACGCCGCGCTTGTTGGTCGCCGTGCGCACCGCATCGAGAACGTCCTGATCGCGGTAATTGACCAGAACATCGGCGCCATATTCGCGCGCAACAGCCAGCTTTTCATCGGACGACGATGTGACGATGACCCGCGCGTTACGCATCTTGCAGAATTGCAGGGCCGCCAGCGACGCCCCGCCCCCGATCCCGTGGATCAGAACGGTATCCTCCTGGGTGACCTGCCCGGCCGTGGTGACCATTCGCCACGCCGTCAGGTAGGCCGTTGGCAGCACCGCGGCATCACGAAAACTCAGTTCATCGGAGATGGGAAAGGCACAGGCCGCCGGGACGACGATATAGTCGGCGAAAGTCCCGTCAAAATTCTCGCCCGGCACGGCGCGCTGAAACGACAACATCTGGTCGCCACGGCGACTGAACTCGTCGTCGCCGAACTTCGCCGGATAGACGACGACGCGTTCCCCGATCTTGCGGTGTGACACGCCATGACCCACGGCATCGATGACGCCGGCACCATCGACCCCCAGGATCAGCGGCAATTCATGGCGAAACCCGCTGCCGTCATTGGCCATATAGAGGTCAACGCGGTTGATCCCCGCGGCGGCGATCCGGATCCGGACGTCACCGGCCCCGAAGCTCGGTTTTGGGCGCTCACCGACGATGACCGAGGAGAGGCCGTCATGTCCGTCCAGATAGACGGCCCGCATATTGTCCGCCTGGGACATCGCAAATCTCCGGTCGGCGAAGGACATGGTGGGCGGTGACGGGATCGAACCGCCGACCCCCTCGGTGTAAACGAGGTGCTCTGCCAGCTGAGCTAACCGCCCGATATCGAGGTTCTATCCCAAATGCCGTGTGGCGTGCCAGCCCCGGCCCCTGAGGGAGCAGAATGGCCCCTTCCCGAAATGCAGCGGGCCGGCCGCAGAAACTACGGCCGGCCCGCGCAAAACGCGAAAACGATTCAGTTTAGTTCACAGCGTCCTTGAGAGCCTTGCCCGCCTTAAATTTGGGCTGCTTCGAGGCCGGAATCTGAATGGTCGCGCCGGTCTGCGGATTGCGACCGGTCGTGGCCTTGCGCTGGGCAACCGAAAAGGTGCCGAAGCCGACGAGACGGATTTCATTCCCGCTCTGCAGGGAACTTGTAATGTTGTCGAGTACGCTGTCGACTGCCTTACCGGCGTCGGCCTTGGAAAGACCGGATGATTCAGCAACGGATGCGACGAGATCGTTCTTGTTCACAGTTGACCCCCTTATGGGTTGGTTCAGTGGATCGATGTCTGGAGCGTGAAGCCCGAATCCAAACAGTCCAGGGAGTCTAGAAGCCGTGATTCCGAGCCGTCAATCGAAACGGCCCGGAATTCCGGGGTTTTTAGCGAAAATTGCACTCCGACTCGGCATTAAATTCGCGTCAAGCCTAATGACGGACCACCCCGGAGGTGTCTGAATCGTCATCTTTGGCCGTAACAGCGGCCGACTCGTGCGCCGATTCGTCCCACTCAATGGGCACCAACGGCTGGCTCAAAGCGTGTTCCAGGACCTCGTCAACGGTGGTCGCCGGGATGATTTCCAGCCCCTTCTTGACGTTGTCCGGGATGTCCGCGAGATCCTTTTCGTTGTCCTGCGGAATGATCACGGTCTTCACGCCACCGCGCAATGCCGCAAGCAGCTTCTCCTTGAGGCCACCGATCGGCAGCACCCGGCCGCGCAGCGTGATCTCGCCGGTCATGGCGACATCCTTGCGGATCGGGTTCTGGGTCAGCACGGACACCATCGACGTGATCATCGCCACGCCGGCAGACGGTCCATCCTTGGGAACGGCGCCTTCGGGGACATGAATGTGAATATCGCGTCGCTCGAACAACGGCGGTTCAATGCCGAACTCGACCGCGCGCGAGCGCACATAGGCGTTGGCCGCCTGTACCGATTCCTGCATCACATCGCCGAGTTTGCCGGTGATGGTGATCTTGCCCTTGCCGGGCACCAGAAGCGCCTCGACCGTCAGCAATTCACCGCCGACCTCTGTCCAGGCCAGGCCCGTGACAACGCCGACCAGGTCATCGGCCTCGGTCTCACCAAAGCGGAATTTGCGAACACCCGCATATTTATCGAGGTTCTTGACCGTCACCTTGACGGAGGTGACGTCCTTCTCGACGGCAATTTCCTTGACCGCCTTGCGTGCCAGGTTGGCAATTTCACGTTCCAGACTGCGCACCCCTGCCTCGCGGGTGTAATAGCGGATCAGATCGCGCAATCCGGTATCGGAGATCGACCATTCCTCGTCCTTGAGGCCGTTCTCGGACATCTGTTTCGCAATCAGATGACGCTTGGCGATTTCGACCTTCTCGTCTTCCGTGTAGCCCGGAATTCGAATGATCTCCATCCGGTCCATCAGCGGCCCCGGCATGCGCATGGTGTTGGCCGTGCACACGAACATCACATCGGAAAGGTCATAATCGACCTCCAGATAGTGATCCTGGAAGGTGTGGTTCTGCTCCGGATCCAGCACCTCAAGAAGGGCGGAAGACGGATCGCCGCGCCAGTCGGCACCAAGCTTGTCGATCTCATCGAGCAGGAAGAGCGGATTCGATGTCCCCGCCTTTTTCATGCCCTGGATGACCTTGCCCGGCATGGAGCCGATATAGGTGCGCCGGTGGCCGCGAACTTCGGCCTCGTCGCGGACACCGCCGAGGGACATGCGCACGAACTTGCGCCCCGTCGCCCGTGCGACCGACTTGCCGAGTGAGGTTTTACCGACGCCCGGCGGCCCCACCAGGCACAGAATCGGCCCCTTGATCTTCGCCATACGCTGTTGCACGGCAAGATATTCGAGGATGCGCTCCTTGACCTTGTCGAGGCCGTAATGGTCCTGATCGAGAACCTCATGGGCCGCCAGAATGTCCTTCTTGACCCGCGAACGCTTCTTCCAGGGGATCGCCAGGATCCAATCGAGATAGTTGCGCACAACGGTCGCTTCGGCCGACATCGGGCTCATATTGCGAAGCTTCTTCAGCTCCTGGCCGGCCTTTTCTTCCGCTTCCTTTGTCAGGCGCGTCTTCTTGATCCGGTCTTCGAGCTCCTGAAGCTCGTCGCGGCCATCCTCCGCCTCGCCGAGTTCCTTCTGGATCGCCTTGAGCTGCTCGTTCAAATAATACTCGCGCTGCGTCTTCTCCATCTGGCGTTTGACGCGGCTGCGGATACGTTTTTCGACCTGCAGAACGCCGATCTCGCCTTCCATGAAGCTGTAGATTTTCTCCAGCCGCTTTTGGATCGTGTCGGCTTCCAGCAACTCCTGCTTCTCGGGAATCTTGAGGGACAGGTGCGATGCGATGGTGTCGGCCAACTTACCCGGCTCCTCGATCTGATTGATCGAGACGAGCACCTCGGGCGGCACTTTGCGGTTCAGCTTGATGTACTGCTCGAACTGCGTGACGACCGAGCGCCCCAGGGCTTCGGTCTCGCTGTCATTGCCATCAGACTCATCATGCACTTCGGCGAGCGCCTGGAAGAAATCCTCATTCTCCGTGAACTCGACGACCGATGCGCGTTCGCTGCCCTCGACCAGGACCTTGACCGTACCGTCAGGCAGCTTGAGCAGTTGCAGGATCGTCCCCACGGTCCCGACCGTATAGAGGTCCTCCGGTGCCGGATCGTCTTCACCCGCATCCTTTTGGGTAACGAGAAGGATTTGCTTGTCGTCCTTCATCACATCTTCGAGCGCCCGCACCGATTTCTCGCGCCCCACAAACAGGGGGACGATCATGTGCGGAAACACGACGATGTCGCGCAACGGCAAGACGGGGAACAAAGCACCTTTGGAAAGATCAGTCATGTCACATTCCGAGTTCGCAATATTACGTTTCAAGTTAACCTTAAAACATTGCGCAGGGGTTTACGGATGACGTTAGGGAACGCCGATTTGGCGAGTCGCGCCATGACCAATTATTTGGTCTAACGCGCCCCGACAATCAAGTGGGTGGAACAAGTTGTGAACATCGGCATGCAATGGCCGATGCACGGAAAAAGCTGAACAGCAGGGCCGAAGAGCCCATTCAAAGCAGATCAGGCGCTCGTGCCCATATCCTCGCGCTTGTCCGCGTAGATGTGCAACGGGAGGGCGTTGCCCTCGACGACTTCGCCGTTGATCACCACTTCTTCAACGCCGTCCATGCCCGGCAGCTCGAACATTGTGTCGAGCAGGATATTCTCCATGATGGAGCGCAGACCGCGCGCGCCCGTCTTGCGGGCAATCGCCTTCTTCGAAATCGCGCGCAGCGAATCCTCGGCGAACGACAGCTCAACCCCTTCCATCTCGAACAGGCGCTGATACTGCTTGATCAGCGCGTTCTTCGGCTGGGTCAGGATCTGGATCAGGGCGTCCTCATCGAGATCACCGAGCGTGGCGAGCACCGGCAGGCGCCCCACGAATTCCGGGATCAGGCCGAATTTCAGAAGATCCTCGGGTTCGACCTCACTGAGGATTTCGCCGGTCTGCCGGTCATCGAGGCTCTGCACGTCGGCACCGAAGCCAATCGCGGTGTCCTTGCCGCGGCTGGCGATGATCCGTTCCAGGCCGGCGAACGCGCCGCCGACGATGAACAGGATGTTGGTTGTGTCGACCTGCAGGAATTCCTGCTGCGGGTGCTTGCGGCCGCCCTGCGGCGGCACGGACGCAACCGTGCCTTCCATGATCTTCAGAAGCGCCTGCTGCACACCCTCGCCCGAGACATCGCGGGTGATCGACGGGTTGTCCGACTTGCGGCTGATCTTGTCGACCTCGTCAATATAGACAATCCCGCGCTGGGCCCGCTCGACATTGTAGTCGGCCGACTGCAGCAGCTTCAGGATGATGTTCTCGACATCCTCGCCGACATAGCCCGCTTCGGTCAGGGTCGTCGCGTCCGCCATGGTGAACGGAACATCGAGGATGCGCGCCAGCGTTTGCGCCAGCAGCGTCTTGCCGCAGCCCGTCGGGCCGATCAGCAGGATATTCGACTTTGCGATCTCGACTTCGTTGCCCTTGGGGCCGCCGCTGAGACGCTTGTAATGGTTGTGAACCGCGACGGAGAGCACGCGCTTGGCCCGATCCTGGCCAATCACATAATCATCCAGCACCTCACAAATCTCTTTCGGGGTCGGCACGCCATCGCGTGACTTCACCAGCGTTGATTTGTGCTCTTCACGGATGATGTCCATGCACAGTTCGACACATTCATCGCAGATGAAGACCGTCGGACCCGCAATCAGCTTGCGAACTTCGTGCTGACTCTTTCCGCAGAAAGAGCAGTACAGCGTGTTCTTGGAATCACCGTTACCGGACTTGCTCATACCAATATGGTCCCGTGCTGGGGCGTGGTCTTCGGCGCCATTCTATGCCGAAGCGAATCACTAACAGAAGCAATTGAACAATAGCTAACCGTCAGCGATCAATAATTAGTTAAACGAGCGGATCGACAACACACCCGATTGTGCAGGTCGATCTAGTCGCTCTCTTCGTCTCCATCGGCATCGGCGCGCTTCGAAACCACCTCGTCGATCAGGCCAAAATCCCGTGCCTCATCGGCGGTGTAGAAACGGTCGCGCTCAAGCGCCTCGCCGATCTTCTCGACCGGCTGCCCGGTGTGCCCGGCATATATCTCGTTCAGCCGCGCACGAATCTTGAGGATCTCCTGGGCGTGAATTTCGATGTCCGTCGCCTGTCCCTGGAAGCCACCGGAGGGCTGATGCACCATGATCCGCGCGTTCGGCAGCGCGAACCGCTTGCCCTTGGCGCCGCCAGCCAGCAGCAGGGAGCCCATCGAGGCAGCCTGGCCAACACAAAGGGTCGCCACGTCGGGACGGATGTACTGCATGGTGTCGTAGATCGACAGGCCCGACGTCACGATGCCGCCCGGAGAGTTGATGTAGAAACTGATGTCCTTGTTCGGGTTTTCCGCTTCCAGAAACAGCAATTGCGCACAAATCACGCTCGCCACCTCGTCCCCGACGGGACCGGTCAGGAAGATGATGCGCTCCTTCAGCAACCGGGAATAGATGTCATAGGCGCGTTCGCCGCGGTTCGTCTGCTCGACAACCATCGGCACAAGCGCATTCATCTGCGGTGCTTCGTAATTCGCCATGATGTTGGGTTACTCCGTACTCGGGCCTGACTGGCGGTTTCTACAAAATAGGTCTCGAACGAGTCTCCGCAAGAGGCAGCGCCGACAGACCTACGCCTTCGCCGCCTTATCGTCGTCCTTCTTTTTGCTTTTCGGCGCCGCCTTCTTCTTGGCCGGCTTCTTGTCGTCCGCCGCGGCCGCCTTCGTTGCCGCCTTCTTGGCGGGCGCCTTCTTGGCCGCCGGTTTCTTCTTGGCGGGCGTCTTCTTCGCCGCCCCCGACGTGGCTTCGGCGGCCTCCGCCTCGGCCTCGGCGTTGAGCTCTTCGGGCGTCAATTCACGTTCGGTCACCTTCGCCATCTCGATGATGAAGTCGACGACCTTGTCCTCGAAAATCGGTGCCTGCAGCGACGCGCTGGCCTGCGGATTGTCGCGGTAGAACTCGATCACCTGCTGTTCCTGGCCGGGCAACTGACGTGCCTGTTCCATGATCGCGCGATTGATCTCTTCCTGGTTCACCGTCAGGCCGTTCTGCTCGCCGATATGCGACAGCAGCAGGCCCAGGCGCACGCGACGGTCGGCAATATCCTTATACTGCGCGCGCAGCTCGTCATCGGACTTGCCCTTGTCCTCTTCGTCGAGCTGATCTTCTTCCTTGGCCTTCTCGACCTGGGACCAGATCTGGTTGAACTCGTCTTCGGCCATGCGCGGCGGCACGTCGAAATCATGCGCGTCGGAAAGCTTGTCGAGCAGATCACGCTTGGTGCGTTCGCGGGTCAGCCGGCCATATTCCTGGCCGAGCTGGTCGCTGATCGCATCCTTGAGTGCCGCGAGATTCTCCAATCCGAGATTCTCTGCGAACGCGTCATCGACGACCACCTCGACGGCCCCATGGATCTCCTGCACGGTGCAGTCGAAGACCGCATCCTTGCCGGCCAGATCGTCGACCGTGTAATCGGCCGGAAACGCGACCTTCACCTCAAGCGGTTTGCCGGCTTCGACGCCGACAAGCTGGTCTTCGAAACCGGGAATGAACTGGTCTGATCCGAGCTCGAGTCGAATGCCAGTGCCCTGGCCGCCCTCGAAGGGCACATCGTCGATCTTGCCCACGAAGTCGATGATCACAACATCCCCCTTCGCGGTGGGACGGTCCTCTTCGATGGGCTTGGTCTCGCGGTTCTGCTGGGCGATCCGGTCGATCGCGTCGTTAATCTCGTCGTCGGTCGGCGTTACCTTGACCCGATCCAGTTCGAGCGATGCGAGATCCACGGTCTCGATATCCGGCAGGATTTCGACCGAAAGATCATATTCCAGGTCCTTGCCCTCATCGAAGGAGACGACCTCGATCTTGGGCTGGCCCGCCGGGCGCAGCCCGCGCTCGCTGAGGACGTCCTGGGACGATTCCTGAACCGCCGCTTCGAGCACCTCGCCCATGACGGAACCGCCGTAGCGTTGTTTCAGGATCTTGAGCGGCGCCTTGCCGGGCCGGAACCCGGGGATGCTCACATCGCGCCCCACCTCGGTCAGGCGCGCATCGACGCGCTGCTGAATATCATTCGCCGCAATCGTGATCTTGAAATCACGCAGCAAACCTTCGGTATTTGTTTCGACGACTTCCATGACCAGGTCCGATTTCCTGCTTTTTGTGTTTCCAGTCCCGATGGCCTTCTAAAACCACCGGTTTGCGGCAGATAACCGCTTTTCAGTTCACTTCAACGCGCCTGTGCAAGTGGTGCGGGCGAAGGGACTCGAACCCCCACGACTTTTCAGTCACCAGGACCTAAACCTGGCGCGTCTACCAATTCCGCCACGCCCGCGCACGCGCCTGGCGTAACGTTGGGCTCGCACGCCACGCGCTTTCGACCGGCAAGCCGCCCGAACGGCGGATGTCCTATACCATCGCACGAGCCGAGTAAACGCCAGACGAATGGATCGGCCGGGGCATCAGATCCCGCTGTCCCATGCCAGGTCCGCGCCGAGGGATTGCAGGACCTGAGGCAGGCCGTCGGCGATGTCGTCCGCGATCAATCCCGGCCCGAACATGTTCGCCGCCGCACCATGCATCCAGACCGCGGCGCACGCGGCCTCGAACCCCGGCATTCCCTGGGCCAACAGCCCGAGGGTGAGCCCGGCCAGCACGTCGCCGCTGCCCGCGGTCGCGAGGCTGGGTGGCGCGTTGTCGTTGATGGCCGCACGGCCATCCGGTGCGGCGATGATCGTATCGGCGCCCTTGAGGACCACCACCGCGCCCGAGAGCACCGCGGCCGCACGCGCCCGGCCGAGCCGGCCAAAACCAGCCGTATCTGCGGCGTCATCAGCCGTCACATCGAAAATCCGTCCGAACTCGCCTTCGTGGGGCGTGAACACGGTGTCCGACGCCCGGTCGCGCACGCGTTCGAACAATGTGCCCGCCGCATCCGCGAAGGCCGAGATACCGTCCGCGTCAATGACACAAGCGGCCGCGCTGTCGAGCCCCGCCAGCACATGTGCACGTGTATCCGCCGTCAGCCCATTGCCCGGACCGACGAGCACGGCACGCACCCGCGGATCCGATATCACCGTGGCAAAGGCCGCCGTATCGGGTGTCTCCCGAACCATGATCGAGGGTCGCCCGGACCGGTAAGTCGCCACCGCCTCGGGCGGGCTTGCGATCGAGACCAGCCCGGCGCCGGCGCGCAACGCCGCATAGGCTGCAAGCCGCGCCGCACCCGTCAATTCACCGCCGCCTGCGACAACCGCATGGCCGCGGTCATACTTGTGCCCGTCGGCAACCGGGCGGGGATACGAACCTGCCCAAAGGTCCGGCGTATTTCGCCACTGGCTCACCCCGATGTCGGCGAGCACGACAGCGGGAATGCCGATATCGGCCAGCCGCACCTGCCCGCACAGCCCGCGCCCGGGATACATCAGATGCCCGGGCTTGCGGCGGAAAAACGTCACCGTCAGAGCGGCCTTCGGTGCGGTGCCCAGAACAGCGCCGGAATTGCCCTGCACCCCGCTGGGCACATCGATCGCCAGGCAGGGAATCGCGCGCGCATTGATCGCGTCGATAACGTCACGCGCCACGCCCTCGATCGGGCGGGTCAGACCGGCACCGAACAGGCCGTCGATCACGATGTCAGCCCTATCCAGCAAATCCGGCGACAACCCGTGTACCGGCTGCGTCAGTTCTTCGGTCCACTTCGCGGCGTTTATTCCGGCGTCCCCGGATAACGCCGCGACGTTTGCGAGCGATGCCAGCGTCACATCCCGGCCCCGCGCCGCCAGCAGCCGCGCGGCCACAAACCCGTCGCCGCCATTGTTGCCGGGGCCGGACAACACGAGCACGCGTCCCTCCGGCCATGCCGCGTCCAGCGCGTCGGCGATCGCCGCACCGGCGCGCTCCATCAGTTCCAGACTGGGGACATCGTGCCCCTCCGCCGCAGCATCCGCGCGGTACATCTGCTCGACGCTCAGCAGTTCCGTCGCGTCGTTAATCCAGCGTGTCGTCATAGTGCTATCGGTCCCTCGCGATACACGCCAAATCTAGCAGCACCAGGGGCATCCCGGTTGCGCCATGTCAGTTGTCGAAATTCATGCGGGGAGAATGGGGTGGCTGAGGGGACTTGAACCCCCGGCCTCCTGGACCACAACCAGGCGCTCTAACCAACTGAGCTACAGCCACCACAAGCGGGCGTTTGTGTAATCGCCGGACCGGATGGCGTCAAGCAAACCCGTCAAACCGATGCAATCTTCTTTTGCCGGCCGTGCGACAGCAGCTATCACGCATAGGCGGCGAATTCGATCAGGCCGCCGGTTCAAAGCTGCTCCACAAGCCAGTCCACCATGCCCGTGCGCACCTCGAAGGCGCGGTTGTGGCAACAATGGACACCGTCCTCAACCATCCAGAGTTCGCCGTTGCCGGGCAGCCCCGCCGCGATGCGTTCCGCCTGCGCCGCCTTGAAGATCGCGTCATGGCGGCCGTGCACGACAAGTACGGGCGATGTCACATCGCCGATGCAGTCATCCAGCGTGGCGTCATGCACCCGCGCCAGCGCGCCCGCCTCGTCATCGGCGCCGGTGGCCCACACAAAACCGGCACGGATCAGCGCCGGCATGGTCGGCCAGTCGCTCAAATCCCAGGCGCCGCCGAACACCACGGTGGCCTTGATCCGCGGGTTCGCGGCCGCCGCCTTGACCACGTAGATGCCACCCAGGCTACGGCCGATGGTGCCGATCCGGTCCGC
>Ga0209578_10003407_pt1 | contig 12155 bp, 11 predicted proteins | sample tdAd472_FD_187127 | JGI IMG/M metagenome (GOLD analysis project Ga0209578, IMG submission 187127) | Marine sediment microbial communities from the Atlantic coast under amendment with organic carbon and nitrate - tdAd47.2 (SPAdes)... | ecosystem: Environmental > Aquatic > Marine > Coastal >...
TCATACTCTGCTACCATCTCCTTCAGCGCAGCACGAATATCCGGATGAGCGGGGCGTTCGCTATCGGCAAATAACATGCTCAAACGCTCCACGGACAAGGGCTCACCCGCCGCTAACAGAGCGCCTTCAATGATGCGTTTTAACTGTGCCTGCTCGCTCATAATCAATTACTCACTATTTACTCTCACCACACCTGCTAGCGTGCTTTAATATGAATTGGTCCAAACATCTCATTCTGGACAATTTCAATTAAAGATTCTTTGATCAATTCCATCATCGCCAGAAAAGTCACCACTACACCCCGTCGCCCTTCTTCGACAGTAAACAGGCTAATAAAGGGCACAAACTGATGACCCTGCAAACGCGTAAGAATATGCGACATACGCTCGCGCGTAGAGAGCTTTTCCATCTGTACTGAGTGACTTTCAAACATTTCTGCACGCTTTAGTACTAAGGACAAACTGAGCATTAACTCCTTCAACGTCACGTCAGGCAACGGCTTACTGCTCTCGAATGGTGGCACTTCGGCGCTCGCCAGAAACAGATCCCGTTCGAGGCGCGGTAGCTCATCAATGTCTTCAGCGGCCTGTTTGTAGCGCTCATATTCCTGCAATCGGCGAATTAATTCCGCGCGCGGATCACCCTCGTCTTCTTCCAGAATAGCATGACGAGGCAATAGCATTCTGGATTTAATTTCTGCCAGCATCGCCGCCATCACCAGGTACTCTGCTGCCAGCTCCAATTGTATCGACTTCATTAATTCGACGTACTGCATATACTGATCCGTTATCTTAGAAACATTGATATTGAGAATATCAAGGTTCTGTCGCTTGATCAGATAGAGCAGTAAATCCAATGGTCCTTCAAAGGCCTCCAAAATAATTTCCAGCGCATCCGGCGGAATATAGAGATCCTGGGGGATTTGGGTATAGGGTTTGCCCTCAACAATCGCAAAGGGCATCTCCTGCTGTTGCTGTGGATGGGCGGCAGATAACACCACAGCAGCCTCAGCATTTTCAACTAACTCTGTTTTTTCTGTGGAATCCTGCGCCGCACCAGTCATGGTTAGTAGCCGCCTTAACGGTAAAGAAGCCCCATGGCTGCCCGCACTGTTTCCATGGTCTGGCGAGCCTCGTTCCTTGCGGCTTCACATCCTTCTGTGAGAATACCGCGTACTATATCGGGATTGTCTTCATATTCCTTCGCCCGAACTCTCATCGGCTCCAGCTCCGCATTAATCGCATCAATCACCGGTCGCTTACAATCGATACAACCGATACCCGCACTGCGGCACCCTTCCTGTACCCAGTTCTGGGTCTTTTCGTCAGAATAAATTTTATGTAACTGCCATACGGGGCATTTGTCCGGATCACCAGGATCGGTTCGCCGCACCCGTGCTGGATCCGTCTGCATGGTACGAATTTTCTGTTCAACCATATCTGGTTCTTCGCGTAAAGCAATCGTATTACCGTAGGACTTCGACATTTTTTGCGCATCCAGACCGGGCATTTTCGACTCCGGAGTCAGCAGCGCCTTGGGTTCCGGTAAAATCACCTTACCACCACCTTCAATAAAACCAATCAGGCGCTCGCGATCACTCAGAGAAATATTTTGCTGTTCTTCAACTAACGCAGCGGCTCTCTCCAGCGCCTCCAAATCGCCCTGTTGCTGAAATTGCTTTTTCAACTGTTGATATGCTTTGGATGCTTTTTTACCCATCTTTTTGATGGCGGCCTCCGCCTGTTCCTTAAAATCGGCATCACGGCCATACAGGTGATTGAAGCGGCGTGCAATTTCGCGACACATTTCCACATGTGGCACCTGATCAGCACCCACCGGCACTGAGCCCGCACGGTATATCAGTATGTCAGCCGCCTGTAACAAGGGGTAACCTAAAAAGCCATAGGTAGAGAGATCTTTATCCTTGATCTTCTCCTGCTGCTCTTTGTAAGTCGGCACCCGTTCCAACCAGCTCAGCGGTGTAATCATTGACAATAGCAGATGCAGTTCAGCGTGTTCCAATACGCGCGATTGGATAAAGATAGTTGCTGAACCGGGATTAATTCCCGCTGCCAGCCAATCAATCGCCATATCCCAAACATGCTGCTGGATGTCGTGCGGATTATCATAATGCGTCGTCAAGGCATGCCAATCAACGATGCCGAAAAAACATTCACTTTCGTGCTGTAATTTGACCCAGTTTTTAAGGACGCCATGATAATGGCCTAAATGTAGTTTTCCAGTCGGTCTCATTCCAGATAAAACGCGGTGTTCAGATGGGGTAACGGACAAGCTTAACTCCTAACCTATTGAGATATTTCGGATGACAATTTTAACTGCCGCATTATACCGAGGATTGCGTTGAATGATCAAAGTAACTGCATCCGGCAGGCGCTTTATTTAGCTGAGCATTTCAAAATACGACGTAAAAGGACTATTCAAAGGGACTGGGGTCACCAACACCAACCCGCACCAGAGAGGGTATTTCCTCGATCAAATTCACCACCGTTGTTGCCTCCATACCACAGTATCCACCGTCAATCACCAAATCGACGGAATGCTCCAGCACTTCTCTAATATCGTAAGGCTCAGTCAAGGGCAGATCCTGTCCGGGCAAAATTAACGAGGAACTCATCATGGGCTCGCCCAACTGCTCCAGTAACGCCTGAGTGATTCGGTGGTCGGGAATACGCAAACCGATAGTACGTCGCTTCGGATGTAACAGGCGGCGCGGGACTTCGCTGGTGGCGCGTAAAATAAAGGTATATGCGCCAGGGGTATGGGCTTTCAGCAGACGATAAGTGGTGTTGTCCACCTTGGCATAGGTTGAAACGTCTGACAAATCACGACAGATCAGCGTGAAATTGTGTTTGTCATCCAATTTACGAATTCGACGGATACGATCTACTGCGGACTTATCGCCAATATGGCAACCCAGCGCATAAGCACAATCAGTCGGGTAAACGATAACGCCGCCACCATTAATAATTTCCACCGCCTGTGCAATCAAGCGACTTTGCGGGTTATCGGGATGTATGGTGAAGAACTGGCTCATAATCGTTGATTTTCCAATTGGGCTGGCAATCTAACGATTTCGGACAATTCTGGCAAGCGCTAATTACACTGATTTTTACTAAGTTAGCGGGAATTTTTACCCAGCAGTGCCATTGATCGAAACAAACCTCAATTTAACGCCAAAGCTCCCATACCGGAGCACAGGACATAGGCATAACGGACATCTTTCCCAAATCATGCCAGGAGGAAACAGGGCCATGAAAATCACTCCCACAAGACGCATAAAAAGAGTATTTTTTACATAACTGTTCATGGTAATCGGTCACATCCTTGGTTTGCATACCAGACACCACCTCTATGCCATCACCCCCCGCGTCCTTAAAATCTCGACAAAGCGCATCGAGTTTGCGTCGCGTTAATTTGTATTTCGCCGGATGTGCCAAGACAGCATGGCCGTTGGCAGCATGTATCCAACCCACAACCTCCTCCAGCTGCGGCCAAAAACTCTTCACATCACCAACTTTACCCGCCCCCAAATATTTTTTATAGGCGGTCTTGATATCCTTAACCTGTCCGGTTGCAACCAAGTGCTGCGCGAAATGTGGGCGCCCAATCTGGCTCTGGGCAGCAATAGCTTTGGCCTGCGCGTAACTATCTTCAATATTTAATTTCGCTAGGCGCTCACCAATTTCCTGTGCTCGCATTTCTCTCGTTTGTGTTTGACTTGCTACCACCTGCTGCAAAACCTCGCTGTCGAGCGCGATCCCTAGCCCGACAATGTGAACGCCACTTTTGCACCACTGACTCGACAGCTCAATGCCAGCGATCAACTGGATTGACAGCGATCGTGCTATGGTGCTTACCTCTGGCAATATATCAGCTCGATCATGATCGGTAAGCGCCAGCATTTCGATACCCAAAGCGCCCGCATAGCGTACTAATTCTGTCGGCGACAACACCCCATCTGAAAGATTTGTATGACAATGCAAATCAACTTTCATACCCATTATTTCCGCTACCAGCAATAGTTATAGGGCTATTGAAACATGTGCTTCTACGCTGGCCTAGCGATTAATTTCAATTCTTGTCATTGCTAAGCCAAAGTAGAACCTGTTATATTCGCTGTCCCTGTATAAGGTGCTTAACGCTCTATTTGCCAAATTAGAGCATTGAGTTAAACGGGAAGTTTGGTGCACACTGGTCTGTGATTGGCTGACCTACTGCTAAACCAACGCTGCCCCCGCAACGGTGACTCGCAATATTTGCGAGAAGCCCGGAACCGGCCTTGAACAGTTCTCGAACGATGTAGCGGAGGGCTTCATCTGTAGCTGATCATGCCTCCCCAGCTTCAGCTTCAAACGATTTCCCCTCCCTCGATCGCTTAATTTTTACAGCTATTGAGGATTCTCATGAAAAATTTAGTTGCAGTCGCCGTTGCCACAGCCACGGCCTTTACCACTATCATAACGCAAGCGGAACAGCAGTTGGATGATCATATTCTGGTCACCGCCACTCGCTCTGAACAGGCACTGAAAAGCAGCCTTTCATCCGCTGCGATTTTAACCGAAGTTGAGATCGATAGAGCACAGGCGCAAAGCCTACCGGAACTGCTCGATCATATTCCCGGCCTCGATATCGATCATAGCGGCGGCTTAGGCAGCATCACATCAATGCGATTACGCGGCACGGAAAATGGTCACGTGTTGGTTTTAGTTGACGGGATTCGTGCAGCCAGCGCGACCAGCGGCACCGCCGCGTTAACACACTTGCCCGTCACTCAGATCGAACGGGTTGAATTAGTGCGCGGGCCACGCTCCAGCCTCTACGGCAGCGACGCTATTGGTGGTGTCGTGCAGATTTTCACAAAAAAAGGTAAAGAAGCGTTCAAACCCTATCTCGACTTCAGCTACGGCTCACATGACACCCACATTAGCCAAGCCGGAGTGCGCGGGCTGTACGGTAGCACGTCCTATAGCCTGAACGGATCCTATACAGAATCGGAAGGCTATGACCGCACCTACAACAATAGTGGTGCCGATACCGATAGGGATGGCTACCGTGAATCGGCTCTATCAGCCAATATTCAGCATGAGTTCGTTAACGGTGTCGCCCTGGCAATGAGTTATCTGCGCAGCGAAGGCAATACTGAGCTTGACGGCAGCAATGACTCCACCGACTTCATTAACGAAAGTCGTGATCTATCGATTTCACTTCCCATCCGGGATGACCTCAAGCTTAAGGCTCAATTCGGGCGCTACCGAGACAAAACCTCTTCCTTCGGATTTTCCCCCTCCCTGTTCGAAACCACCCGGGATTCAGCCGCGCTGCAATTGGACTACTCTGTGGCGGAAAACCATCAGTTAAGTTTCGGTTACGATTACCACATTGATGATGTCAGTAGCAGCGCAAACTTTATTGAGAGTGAGCGCGATAATCACTCCTGGTTTGCTCAGTATCTCGGCAAAATCGAACGCTGGACCCTCGAAGCCGGAGTACGCACCGATGACAATGAAGCCTTCGGCAGTTACGAAACCGGGAACCTCGCCATCGGCTATGACCTGACGGATGATATTCTGGTTAGCCTCTCCTATGGCACGGGATTTAAATCCCCCACCTTTAATGACCTCTATTTTCCCTTCACCGATTTTGGTTGTTATTTCGGTTCGTGCTTTACCTTTGAGGGCAACCCGAATCTCACACCTGAAGAATCTGAATCGATTGAATTTTTAGTGCGCGGTCAAACCGGCAACATCGGCTGGTTCGCCTCCCTCTACCAAACCCAGATTGACGATCTGATCAGCCTAAGCTCAGACTTCTCGACTGTCGCCAATGTCGCCGAAGCGGAGATATTAGGTGGTGAAGTCGGCGCCAATTTTGACCTGTTCGGCTGGCGCACAACAATGACACTAACCTACACCGACCCGCGCGACGAAAGTGATGACAGTCTACTGATCAGACGTTCACGCGCCAGTGCCAATCTAGATATCTCTAGACAGTTTGGCAAATTCGATCTTGCGTTGTTTTGGCAAGTGCAAAGTTATCGCCTGGATCAGGATCAAGATTTCGACGGCAAAAAGGATCGGCTAAGCGGTTATGGAACAGTCGATTTGCGTGCCCGTTATCAAATTAATAACGAACTAAGCCTGGCATTGAAGGTTAACAACCTGTTCGACCAGGAATACCGTTTAATCCAGCCTTTTGAAACCGAGGGAATGACAGCGGCAATTTCGGTACGTTACGAACTATAAAATAACCTCTAATCTGGAAATAACCATGACCAACGAGACAACCAGCAAAACCAAAGCCGACAAGCACAAACGCGCCATGCAAAAGCAAAAAGCCAAGGTCGATCAGCAAATTGAAGAGGCCGCAACAGAACGTGGCGTGCTCATTCTGCTGACCGGCAATGGCAAGGGTAAAAGTAGCTCTGCCTTTGGCATGGTGATACGTGCGCTGGGCTATGGTTTTAAAGTGGGCGTGGTTCAATTTATCAAAGGTCAGCAGCTATCTGGCGAAGAAATCTACCTGCGGGAGCAATGCCTGCAGGTAGATTTTCATCAAATGGGCACAGGCTTTACCTGGGATACGCAGGATCGTGACGGTGACATTGCTGCCGCGAAAGCGACCTGGGAAGTCGCGGAACCTATGCTAAAAAATGACAGTTATCATTTGGTCGTGCTGGACGAACTTACCTACATGATTGCTTACAAATACCTGGATGAAGACCGCATTCTAACGGCACTAAAAAACCGCCCCAAAAACCAGAGTGTGGTCGTCACCGGTCGCGGCGGTGGTAGTGCGCTGCAAGACCTCGCTGATACTGTTTCTGAAATCAAGGAAATCAAGCATGCCTTTAAGGCAGGAGTGAAAGCCCGTCAGGGGGTTGATTATTAATTCCTTTATCCAGTCGAAACTAGTACCGACAGCCCTATGAGTCCTGAACAGCCACCCTTCACCCTAATGGTGCAAGGCACCACTTCCGATGCGGGAAAAAGCGTATTGGTGAGCGGCCTATGTCGGGTATTAGCCCGCAGAGGCATACGCGTTGCCCCTTTTAAACCACAGAATATGGCGCTCAACAGTGCCGTGACCGAAGATGGCGGCGAGATCGGCCGCGCCCAGGCCGTACAAGCGCAGGCTAGTTTGCTAGAACCCAACGTCGATATGAATCCGATATTGCTCAAACCCAATAGCGATATCGGCGCACAGGTCATTATCCAGGGCAAAGCACTGACGGAAATGGACGCTGTCGCTTATCACAACTACAAAGCCATTGCTAAACAGGCTGTATTTGAGTCCTATCAATGCCTCAAACAACGCTATAAAGTAATTATTGTCGAAGGTGCTGGCAGCCCGGCAGAAATCAATCTGCGTGACAACGATATTGCCAATATGGGTTTCGCTGAGGAGGCTGATTGCCCGGTTATTCTGATTGCCGACATTGATCGCGGCGGCGTGTTCGCTCATTTGGTGGGCACTCTCGCGCTGTTATCCAGCTCCGAGCAACATCACGTATTAGGTTTTGTGATCAATAAGTTCCGCGGTGACCTGGCACTACTGAAACCCGGCCTGGACTGGTTAGAGCAGCGCACCGGCAAACCCGTGTTCGGCGTCTTACCCTATTTACAAGGTTTCCACCTGGAGGCAGAAGATGCCATCAGCACCCAGCAAGTAATAGACCATGGCAAGACACAGCTTAAGGTCGTCATCCCGGTGCTCTCTCGCATCAGCAACCATACGGATTTCGACCCGCTACGCCTGCACCCACAGGTAAACTTAACCTTTGTCGGGCCTGGACAAACCATTCCCGGTGCTGACCTAATCATACTCCCTGGCAGCAAAAGTGTGATTCGCGACCTGCAATGGCTGCGTGATAACGGTTGGGAGCCTGCTATCCAAAAACATCTACGCTATGGCGGCAAACTGATGGGTATCTGCGGCGGCTTTCAAATGCTTGGTACACTCATTGAAGACCCCTTGCACATAGAAAGTTCGGTTAGCTCCGCCGAAGGGTTCGGTCTACTCGACATGCAAACCCGCATAGCTGCAGAAAAGCAATTACGTCGTGTGATTGGCCGCTTAGCTATTAGCGACGACACTCCAGTGACTGGCTATGAAATACACTGCGGTGTGTCCACCGGCCCTGCTCTTAACTATCCCGCTATCCGGCTTCCTGATCGTGACGATGGCGCGCGCTCTGACGACAAGCAAATTCTGGGCACATATATGCACGGCCTATTCGATAACAGCCAAGCCTGTGAAGCCCTATTAAGCTGGGCCGGACTCAAGGCCGCTCAAGCCCCGGATTACTTTCTGCGCAAGGAGGTTGACCTCGAAAGGCTAGCCGACACCCTGGAGGAGCACTTGGATTTAACAAAAATATTCGACTTAGCGGCAACCCATGCTTGAGCTAATTCTAGGCGGCGCGCGCTCAGGTAAAAGTCGACTGGCAGAGCAGCACGCCATCGCTAGTAAAAAACAACTGGTTTACATCGCAATCGCCGAAGCGGGAGATGCCGAAATGGCGCAGCGCATCAAGCAACACCGCGAACGGCGCGATAATCGTTGGTTAGTGATTGAAGAACCCATTGAGCTAACTGCGGCGCTCAGTCGCGAGGCCACAGCAGACCGCTGTGTAGTGGTTGACTGCTTGACGCTCTGGATCAGCAATCATCTCGCAAATCCAGCTGTTTGGAGCAAAGAACGTAAGGCGTTATTTGAAACTCTGCCCGGCTTACCGGGCGACATTATTCTGGTTGGCAATGAAGTCGGTTCTGGCATCGTCCCGCTCGGCCATCTAACCCGTCAGTTTGTCGACGAAAATGGTTGGCTACATCAGGAATTAGCACACATTTGCGATCGCGTTACCTACGCAGTGGCAGGACTGGCGCATTGTCTAAAAGAAACATCCATTTTGGAGAAAAGTTAATGGACGCTTGGTTACAACTTCCGGCTAAAACAATTAACGCCGATCTGGCCATGCAGGCACGACAACATCAACGAACCCTCACCAAACCTGCTGGCTCCTTGGGACAACTGGAAGAATTAGCGATACAGCTAGCAGCCATGCAAAACAAACTCTTTCCAAATATCCGGCATATCACGATTCGTGTTTTTGCCGCCGATCATGGTGTAGCTACGGAAGGAGTTTCCGCATTCCCTCAAGCCGTAACGGTAGAAATGATTCGTAATTTCGCCCATGTCGGCGCCGCAATTAGTCAGTTAGCCGAGGAGCTAGAAGCCGATTTTGCGGTTGTGAATTTGGGTACTGCCAACTCCGTTCCCGCCCATGTGAAAGTGCTGAATTATGCTGTTGGCCCCGGCACCAGGAATTTTTGTGTCGAACCCGCCATGTCATCGGGACAACTTGCACAGGCTCTCAAAGCAGGGCAAACCATTGCCTCAGAAGCAATGGCCAACGGCGCTGATATTTTTATCGGTGGTGAAATGGGCATTGGTAATACCACTACCGCTGCAGCCCTGGCCTGTGCGGTATTACGCGAGCCTGCATCAGCCCTGGTAGGATCAGGCACAGGCATTGACAATGAAGGCCTCGCACGCAAAATAGCGGCAGTAAACAAGGCTTTGGAAAAACACCAGGCATTACTAGGCGAGCCTATATCAATATTAGAGTGCCTGGGTGGATTTGAGATCGCCGCTTTGGTCGGAGCTTATATCCACTGTGCCCAGCTTGGGCTCGCGGTTCTGGTCGATGGTTTTATCTGTACAGTCGCAGCATTGTTGGCCGTTAAGATAAATCCCGGCGTAAGGGACTGGTTAATCTTCTCCCATCAGTCAGCGGAACAGGGCCACCAAAAGGTTTTGCAGGCGTTGCACGCTCACCCTCTGCTTTCGTTGGGTATGCGTCTTGGCGAAGGCAGCGGCGCTGCGGTCGCCATCCCCTTGTTGCGGATGGCTTGTCGACTTCATAACCAAATGGCTACCTTCGAAAATGCGGGTGTTAGTGATAAGTCCCATGGGAAAAGCGAATGAACCTAAACAACTTCACAACTATTGATTTATTACGGCACGGAGAGTGCGAGGGTGGCGAAATCTACCGCGGCCATACCGATGTTGCGCTAACAGATTCCGGTTGGCGGCAGATGCGCGAAAGCCTCTCGCTGGTAGAACGGCCCATGCCGTGGCAGCGCATCATTACGTCGCCACTGCAACGCTGTCAGCGCTTTAGCAATCAACTGGCCGAGGAGATCGGCATCCCCGCAGAGGTCAATTCATCCTTCCGCGAAATGCACTTTGGCGACTGGGATGGCAGGCCCATACAGGAGATATGGGATAATTATCCTCAACATGCCGAGCAATTCATGCTTAACCCCGCCAAGCTATCACCCCCAAATGGGGAAAATATGAGCGACTTTCAACAGCGTGTTCTGGCTGGCTGGCAGGAAACGATTAAAGGCTGCGATGACGAATATATTCTGTGCGTACAGCACGGTGGCACTATCAGAATTATTTTGGCGCAGGTGCTAAATATGCCGTTAAATGCAATCGGACGCCTGCATGTGCCCTATGCCGCGCTCAGCCGTATTCGGGTTTATCATGGCGCCGACAGTCGCCACCCTGTCCTTGTTTTCCATAATCCTGTCACCGCGAATCAATGATAGCCCGGAGCTTGCGTCCGTTCCTGCTGGCCTGCCAATTTTTAACGGTTATTCCTCTGCCCGCAACAGCGACGCCCGATCAGGAAGACACTGGGCAATCGTTACTCTACTACCCTCTGATCGGATTACTGCTAGGGCTGTCGCTTTCTGCAACCAGCTATGTATTCAACCTACTGTTTACACCTATGCTCAGCGCGGTTCTGGTGCTCGCTATTTGGATAATACTCACTGGGGCGCTGCACTTAGACGGCTTTGCCGACTCCGTCGATGCCTGGGCCGGGGGCTTTGGTTCTAGCGAGCGCACGCTCAAGATAATGAAAGATCCTCGCTGTGGCCCAATGGCGGTAACGGCGCTGCTGTTATTGCTTTTAATCAAAGCAGCGGCATTAACCGCACTTCTCATGCTGAGCGATAATTTGTTACTTCTATTAATACCTCCAGTGCTGGCCCGCTTGGGCATCCTGGTGTTGTTTCTCACAACCCCCTATGTTCGCCCCCTGGGCTTGGGCGAAGCCTTGGTTAATTACTTCCCCCGTCGAGCTGCTCTCACTATTTGCCTTCTGGTTCCCGTCTTCCTCTTACTCGCGGCCTTTTCGCTGAGTTTAAAAATAATGCTGGTGAGCGGACTATCCTTCCTGGTATTGCGAAGGATGATGATTACGCGTATTGGCGGTTGTACCGGGGATACTACGGGTGCGCTAGTGGAAATGCTTGAAGTCGCAGCACTGTTAACGATGGTCGCTCATTATGGCTAGCAACCACGCACTCAATAGCTCTGTGTGGCCGACACTCAACTAATGCGCCACCTGCTTTTTATCGCCTGTTTGCTTATTATTCGCAGCTCGCTTGCGCAATCAAACTCAATCCAGGTGACCGATGACCTCGGTCATTCCCTTCAGATCAGCAAACCGGCAAAACGTGTGGTGAGCCTAGCGCCACATGTCACGGAAATGTTATTTGCAGCCGGGGCTGGTAGTCAGGTAGTAGCAGGTGTTAGCCACAGCGATTACCCACCTATTGCGAAAACTCTGCCACAGCTAGGCACCTATACAAAAATTGATTTCGAAACTCTGTTGGCGCTTAAACCCGACTTAGTGGTCGCTTGGCTTAGTGGTAATGGTGTCAACCAAATCAATCGGCTTAAAGAGTTAGGCCTTCCCCTCTATATCACTAACCCAGAAATTCCTGAGGATATCGCCACCAACCTCGTCAAACTCGGTCGTCTGACAGGAAACATCTCAGTCGCTGACAAGGCCAGCGCCACCTTTCTCAATGAATTACAGCAATTGCGCTCTACCTATTCCCAGCGCCGCCCGGTAACCAGCTTCTATCAGGTATGGAATAATCCGCTGGTCACACTCAATGATCGTCATCTGATCAGTCATTTAATCAAGCTCTGCGGCGGCAAAAACGTATTTTCTGATCTGCCCAGTCTTGCCACGCAGATCAGCCTCGAGGCTGTATTAACGCAGGACCCTGAAGTAATAATCGCCAGCGGCATGGGCGCACAACGCCCGGACT
>Ga0209578_10003411_pt1 | contig 12150 bp, 16 predicted proteins | sample tdAd472_FD_187127 | JGI IMG/M metagenome (GOLD analysis project Ga0209578, IMG submission 187127) | Marine sediment microbial communities from the Atlantic coast under amendment with organic carbon and nitrate - tdAd47.2 (SPAdes)... | ecosystem: Environmental > Aquatic > Marine > Coastal >...
CCGCGATTGTCAGCAAGGCGCGCGAGGCCGCCTGACGCGGGTTCGGCTAACCACCATTTTCGTCATTCCCGCGCAGGCGGAAATCCAGTTGGCTACGCTTCCGGGTTCAGGCTGGATCCCCGCCTGCGCGGGGATGACGAACAGATGTCCTAGAGCAGCAACGTCTCCGGCCTCGGCATCGGCTGCTGGTTACCCGATTTCACCATCGACAAAATGCTGCGGATGAAAAACCACACGGCGGAGAGGAGGAACAGCGCCATGCCGCCGAACATGCCGAGGAAGAAACCCGCCGGGGGCGCGCCGTGTCCTTTGGGTCCGGCGCTGATGGCAATCCCGAAGATCATCATCATCCACACGGCGAAGATCGCCACCAACAGCACCAGTCCGATCCAGAAGGTGCGGATGAGATAGGTGTAGTGGGTGCGCTCCCATTCCTGGGTGTCCGGTTCATTGCGCCAGATATAGGCGAGGACCAACCCGACAAAGACCGAGAAGCCGAGGAAGATGTTGAGCAGGTAAAGCAGCGCCACGATGAGGGGACGTTGCAGCGTTACGCCATTGTTGGGCGGTGGTGGTTCGGCTTGCGGGTTCTGCGCTGTGTCGGTCATGACAGCTCCATATCCTGTTTCACTCTCGACGCGAAGGGCGAAGCCTTGCGTGGCCCGCGCGATACCAGCCGGTGCAGCCCGACGCTGCGTGTCGGACTACCACCCCCAGGCTGGCGGGGGCGGAGCGATTGGCTGTGCGGCGTCCATCTCGACGCGGAACAGCCGGGCCGGATCATTCCGACGGGTCAGCTGGTAGGCGAAGCGCGCGCCCGGCTCGCCCGCCGGATCGACCTCCATGCGCCAGACATTGGTGAGCGAGAGGTCGAGCCCCTCGCGCTCGAACAGGGCGATGGAGAAAGCATCGACCGGGAAGTCCTGCAAACGAGCGGTTCCGGCGGTCGAAGTCTGGCCACCATAAAAGGTCACTGCATCGGCCACGCCTTCGTCATGCCGGTGATCGTGGTGAAGCGACAGGTAGGGGCGCGGTGTCTGCGGGCCAACGAGAAGACCGCGCCTCACCAGCCAGGTGCGGCTGCGGTTCCAGCCGCCTGGTTCCTCGGCATCCTCGACATGGAAGGCGATGGCAATCTCGCCCTCGGAGCATTCGGCCCAATGCGCCACCATGCGCTTGCCTGCCCAATCGGCATCGCGCTCGTCGGAACTGACAAGGCCGCCAGCATAGGCATTTCCGCAGTGGCTCGAGAGCGCATCCCAGAATGCCTCCTGCGCGGCGGGCAGCGCAGGAGGTGAAGACGTGCTGGCGCAGGCGGCCAGAGCGAGGAGAAGCGGGGCGGCGGTGAAGCTGCGAAGGGCTGTCATGCGCTGGCTGTAGCACGCGGCTGCTGTGGAACGCCACGGCGTCGGGCGCACGGGCCTTGTGCCAGCACACGCAAGCGGTCTAGCTTGGCCGCTCAGCGACTCATGTTGGAGGATTCCATGACAAATTCTGTAACCCGCCTCATCATCCCCGCCGCTTTCGCCCTCGCGCTGGCGGCCTGCACTGCGGAGGAGGAAGAGACGACCTATGAACCTGCTGTCGAAGACCTGTCGGGCGGCGAATTGCAGATGGCCGATCCCGATGCCGAGGGCGTGGAAGTCGATCTGCCCGAAACCGAGATGACCAATGTTCCGCCCGAAGAAATGTCCGAAGATGGGGCGGCTGAGGAATAGGGGAGGCTGGCTCTCCGATGTAACCGATCGGGCGAGGGGAGCGAACTTCCAGATCGGCAAAGCTCAACAAAGGAGAACGTCCATGCCTGAAACGAACCTGACCAAATTCCTCAAAGTCGCCGGTGGCCTGGCGCTTGCAGCACCCGCGCTGTCGGCCTGCGATGCCATTTGCGGCGCGTGCGGTGCCTGTGGCGCGTGCTCCGCCTATTCCGAAAGTGGCTGCTGCGCTGCTGCCGGCTGCTGCGCTGCTGCGGCGGATGAGGACTATGCCGGTTGCTGTGCCGCTGCCGAATGATCGTGATGCCGCTCTCGCCGAGCTGATTGCGCTCAGCGAGACGATGGCAGGTGAGGGCAGGGCGATGTTGCAACGCGTCCTGCCCACGCCGCCTGAAGAGTTTACCCAATGGTCGCATTACCCGAAGGGTGATGCGGTCGATCCGGGCACCAAGGCACGCTGGTTCTACCATGCGCATCCCCCCGAACAGCGCGGCCCGCGCGAACACGGCCATTTTCACATGTTCCTGCCGCTATCGGCTTTCGACGGGCTGGAGCCGCTGGCCACCCCGGCGAAGGACGATGCCGCCGAAGTGGTCCATGTCGCCGCGCTATGCTTCGATACCGATGGCCTGCCGACGCATTGGATCGCGACCAATCAGTGGGTCACCGAAGAATACATGTATCCCGCCGAGCCGATCATCGCGCGGCTGGGTGGTATGGACATGTCGCTGGCGGGCGTCTCGAAGGGCATTGCCCATCTCGGGCGCTGGCTGACCTGCGCTTTGGTGGCGAGCCGGGGCGATGTCGAGAGCCTGCTGTGGCAGCGTGACGAGGCTCTGGCGAGGACCACGCCGCGCGATCGCGAGGCGGAAATTCTCGCCAGCCTGCCGTTCAGGGTTTAGCACCAGTTCGCTGCACCTGCACCCCAGCCATTGTCGCGCGCCAATCCGCGCTCGATCATGACCTCGGCGAGATATTCGTCGCCGCGCCGCGCCGCGCGCAATTCGCGGCCATATTGGTCGCGCGGAGGCTCGGTGCCGCCGTCGAGTTCGAACGGACCGCGCGCCAGCCAGCGGTGGAATTCATCGAGGGCGGCCAAGGCCAGCTCGCTCTCGCGCTGGCAGGTGCCTTCGATCTCGGGTGCGTCGAAGCCGGTAAGCCGGATGCGCCGCTCGCCAATGCGGATCGTGTCACCATCGACCACGCAATTGGGGGTGAAGCCGGGTGCCGCGCATAGCGCGAAGTCCAGCGTCACCTGCTGCGGCTCGGCAAAGCGATTGCCCAGCGGGCTGAACATGCCCAGCGCGGTGAAAGCAGCGAGGAGGATCAGGAACAGCCAGAACCCGCGCCACCGTCTGCGCGAGGCTCGCGCTGATCTGCGCCGGAAACGCGCCCGCTTGCCAACACGTCTCGCCAGCGCTCAGTCCTCCAGCGGGAAGGACGGAACGGGTTGGATCAGCGCGAACTCCTCACTCAAGGGCGCATGGTCCAGCTCCGGCCAATCGAGCGGCTCGACCGGCACATGCATATCGGGCAAGCGATCGAGCAGGTCGCGGATCAGCGTGAGCCGACCACGCTTCTGATCGTTGTAATCGACCACCGTCCATGGTGCGTGATCGGTATGGGTTGCGGCAAACATTGCCTCGCGCGCGCTGGTGTAGTCGGCAAAGCGGGTGCGCGCCTTGATGTCGATGGGCGAGAGCTTCCAGCGCTTGAGCGGGTCTTCCAGCCGCTCGGCAAAGCGCTCTTCCTGGCTTTCCTGACTGGCGCTGAGCCAATATTTGAACAGGCGGATACCATCATCCACCAGCAGCTTTTCGAAAGTGGGCACTTCGCGCAGGAACTTGTCGACCTGCTCGTCCGAGGCAAAGCCCATCACCTTTTCCACGCCTGCACGGTTGTACCAGCTGCGGTCGAACAGCACGATCTCTCCGGCTGCCGGGAGATGCGGGACATAGCGCTGGAAATACCATTGCGTGCGTTCGACATCGCTTGGCTTGGGCAGCGCCACCACGCGGCATTGGCGCGGATTGAGCCGCTGAGAGATCGCCTTGATCGTGCCGCCCTTGCCCGCCGTATCGCGCCCTTCGAGCAGCACGCAAATGCGCTCGCCCGTAGCCTTCGCCCAGCGTGCCATGGCGACCAGTTCATGCTCGAGCGGTTCGAGCAGCTGTTCATATTGCTTGCGTTTCATGGCTGCCAGTCTTGCCGTAAGCGCGCAGCAAAGGCCAGCCAGTCACCTGTGATAGGATCGCAGGGTCTGTGTGTTCAGTCGAGCGGGAGGCGCGGAGCCCCACGGCGGTCTTTGCCGCAACGACGTTCGGCATCGCGCCGCTCCGGCCCTTCAAACACTTTCCGTGCCTTGCGTCGCTCAGTCTTGCGGCGACCGTCACGGCTGGTATCATCACTCTTGGTCGATGCCCGCATGGGCCTTCTCCCGAATGCGACCCACGCGGGGCCAGGGTGAGCGTCGGTCACACGCCCGTCAGTCGGGCATTTGGCATATGATCGTTACTTTCAGGTTAAGCGGGAGCTTGTCCGGCAATAACGGAAATGCTGGCCCTTCGCGCCCTTGCTGCTTATTGCCCGCCCCATGACCGAAAACGCCGACACCGCTCCCACGGATGACAGGATGCTGTCCAAGGCTGAAACGCTGATCGAGGCGCTGCCCTATTTCCAGCGTTACGCCGGACGCAGTTTCGTGGTGAAATACGGTGGCCACGCCATGGGCGATCCCGATGCAGCGCGCGATTTTGCCGAGGATATCGTGCTCCTGAAAGCCGTGGGCATCAATCCGGTGGTGGTGCATGGCGGCGGGCCGCAGATCGGCGCAATGCTGCAAAAGCTGGGCGTGGAAAGCACGTTCGTCGATGGCCTGCGGGTGACCGACAAGGAGACCGCCGAGATCGCCGAAATGGTGCTGTCGGGCGCGATCAACAAGGAATTGGTCGGCTGGATAAACCAGGCGGGCGGCAAGGGGATGGGCCTGTCGGGCAAGGACGGCAAGATGGTGCGCGCGGAAAAGGTCAGCCGCACGGTGAAAGACCCCGACAGCCAGATCGAACAGGTCGTGGACCTCGGCTTTGTCGGCGAACCAAAAGATGTCGACACCACCATCCTCAAGACCGCGAGCGATGCGGGCATGATTCCCATCGTCGCCCCCATCGCCAGCGATGGCGAAGGGCACACCTACAATATCAACGCCGATACCATGGCGGGCGCTTTGGCAGCGGCCTTGGGCGCGGCGCGGCTGTTCCTGCTGACCGATGTGGCAGGCGTGCTCGACAAGAACGGCAAATTGCTTTCCGATCTCAGCCCTGCCGACATTGCCGCGCTGCAGGATGATGGCACGGTGAGCGGCGGGATGATCCCCAAATTGCAGACCTGCGTCGATGCGGTGGAGGCGGGCTGCGAGGCCGCTGTGGTGCTCGACGGGCGGGTGCCGCATGCGATGCTGCTCGAATTCTTCACCAGCCGCGGCGCGGGCACGCTGGTGAGCACGGGTGACGGCGCGGGTTGACCCGTATTACCCGCGTGATACACTTCGACCCAAACCAAATTCAGGAGTAAGGCGTGTTCGCCATTTATCAAATTGTCGAATTGATCACGCGGGTGGTCATTTTCCTTGTCATCATCCAGTTCGTTATCGGACTGCTCTTCGCGTTCAATGTCGTGAGTCAAAGCAATCAGTTCCTGACGCAGGTCTATCGCTCGATCAATTCACTGCTGGAGCCGATATTGGGGCCGATCCGTCGCCTGTTGCCGCAAACAGGAGCCGTCGATTTTTCGCCACTGGTTCTGATCATTCTTCTGCAAATCGTGATGATCGTAGTGCGGAGCCTGATGTTTTAGGCCTTTGACAAAGCGCTATCGCGGGAGCAGGGGCGCTCTATGATCGCCAGATATCTTGTCGCTACTGCCGCACTGGCTGCGCTCCTTGCCGCCTGCACCTCGCCGCACGAGCAGCGCCACGCGCAGCAGGCGCGCTCGGCTGAGCGGGTGCTCGACCGGATTGGCACCATCGGTGATCCCGGCGTCGTCGCAGCAGCCGATATCGCCTTTGCCCGCATGGCACGCGATGAAGGGCAATGGACTGCCTTTCGCGCCTATGCCGCGCCGGGAGCCCTGATCCACACGCGCGATGGTCCGGTCCCGATCACCACATTCACTGCCGGGCGCGCAGACCCGGAGCAATCGACCGCGTGGACGCCCAACACCATCTGGTCGAGCTGCGATGGCACGCTCGCGGTCACATTCGGGCGGATGCAGGTGCCAGGCGGCGAAGTCGGTTCCTATGTCACCGTGTGGGAATTGCAGGACGATCGCAGCTACAAATGGACCTATGACATCGGCGCGATTGATGATCCGCAACCCGAACCCGAAGCCGGGCCGGATGTCCCCGAGGGAGAGGAATTCATCCTCGTGCCGGGGATGAGCTCTATCGAAGGGCGGGTGGCGGATTGTCCCAACGGCGCGGCTGTTCCTGCTGCACCCGGGGCGCGTGTGGGTATCGATTCCGAATTTGGCAGCACGTGGTCGGATGACCGCACGCTGCGTTGGGACTGGGAGCATACGGCGGAAGGTGAGCGCAAGTTTGCGCTTGTCTGGTGGCGAGGCGGTGAATGGCAGGAGGCGTCCAGTTTTGCCGTGCCACCGAGTGCCGACTAGGCCATGCTCGAACTGTTCCTCTCCGCCTTCATCACGCTGTTCGTGGTGATCGATCCGCCCGGCTGCGCGCCGATCTATGCCGGCCTTACCAAGGGCGCAGCGCCCGCGCAGGCGCGCATTATGGCGATCCGCGCGTCGCTTATCGCGGCGATCATCCTGCTGGTGTTCGCACTGTTCGGGCAGGATTTGCTCGGCGCGCTGCATATCGAGCTCGATTCTTTCCGCATTGCGGGTGGCTTGATGCTGTTCTGGATCGCGTGGGAAATGGTTTTCGAAAAGCGCACGCAACGCCGCGAGGAACGCGCCGAGAAAGTCGCCGCGACCGAGGTGGAAGACGTCTCGGTCTTCCCGATGGCCATGCCGATGCTCGCCGGACCCGGTGCAATTGCCGCCATCATGCTGTTGCAGAATGAGGCCGAGGGATTGCAGGAGACGCTTGTCGTGCTCGGGGCGCTGGGCAGCGTGCTGGTGCTCACAATGCTCGCTTTGATTGCCGCCGGACCGCTGATCCGCCTGCTCGGCGCGCGGGTGGAAGCGGTGATCACGCGATTGCTCGGCGTATTGCTGGCCGCGCTCGCGGCGCAATATGTGATCGATGGATTGCGCGGGAGTTTCGGGGTTTGAGGGATGATTTTCCTCATGAACCCGCATCCGAATTATTTGTCTGGCCTCAAGCGCCGACGTTCGCATTCGCTCACTCAGGCTTCCGCCCTAACGGGCGGCGCGCAGTCGCGCGCTGTTGTCGCCTTTCGGGCGCCGAGACCACTGCTTCTCATGAAGATTTGCGCTGCATTCGGTCGCGATTAGCGACCGACATAGGCCGAATGGCCGCCCGGACCGGCCCCGCAGCGAAGCGGAGGGAATAGCCGGGAGGACGAACCCGCGGATGCGGGTTCATGAAACAAACTACTGCAACGTAACATGCCCCTCATCGGGGTCGCCCTTGCCGAAGAACTCCAGCAAGCTCACCAACAGGTCGCACCGTTCGCGCAGGTTTGGTGCTTCGAGCAGGCCCTGCTTGGCGGCGGAATCGAAGGGGGCGATTTGCGAGACGCCGTTGATCAGCGTCACATCGTCCAATTGCGCGACCGAATCCCAATCGATCGCATAGCCCTGCGCATCGGCAAATTTGCGCGCTTCATATTCGAAACTGGCGCGCTCGCCGAGTGAGAGATATTCCTCTTTCGGCTCTTCGATCAGCTCGGCCTCGACCTGACGGAAGGGTGTGGTGACGTCCAGCTCTCGCTTGATGCGGAAGCGCGCCTCGCCCTGCAACACGATATTGTAGCGCCCGTCCTCGCTCGTTTCGACATCCTCGATCTTGCCGACACAACCGACCTGATAGAGCGGTGCGTCATCCACCGGATCGGTCGGCTGGATCATTGCAATCCGCCGGTCGCGCGCCAGTGCATCGCCCACCATCGCGCGGTAGCGCGGCTCGAAAATGTGCAGCGGCAATTGCAAGCCGGGGAACAGGATCGCGCCGGTGAGCGGGAAGATCGAGAGCCGCTTTGTGCTCATCCGAACAGGATCAGGCTCAGCCTACGACGCTGGGCCGAGACCCACGGGTCTTCCATGCCCACGGCTTCGAAGATCTGCAGCAGCTTGGCTTTGGCGTCCTCATTGCCCTCGTCGCCGCCAGCCTCGATTGCGCGCAGCAGCACATCGGCGGCTTCATCACGTTCGCCAGCGGCGAAGGCAGCTTCGGCGAAGGCGAGTTGCGCCTCACTATTGGCCGGATTCTCGGCAGCGGCGGCGCGAAGCGTCTGCAATTCGCCCGCATCGACCTGCGGCGCGGCCAATTCGAGCGCGGCATGCGCCTGTTTGACCAGCGCATCCTCCTGAACTTCTGGCGGCAATGCATCATAGGCGGCCTGCGCCTCTTCCGGCTTTCCGAGAGCGATCAGCGCGCGAATAAGGCCCGATTGCACCTCGGGCTTGTGCGCGATTGGTGGCGGGGCATTGTCGGAAATCTGCGAGTAAAGCTCGACCGCCTTGTCGTTCTCGCCGGCGGCCAGCAATTGCTCGCCCATCGCGATCATCTCGCCCAATTGCGCTTCCATCTGCGCCATCTGGTCATCAGGCCCGGGCATACCAGCGCCATCCGCATCCGGCTGGATCGGCAATTGCTCGAGCAATTGGTCGAGCGCCGCCTTGAGCTGCGATTCACTGCGTGCGGGCGTGAGATCGGCCACCGGCTGGCCCTGGAATATCGCGTAAACCGTCGGGATCGACTGGACCTGGAACTGACTGGCGATGAACTTTTCCGAATCGACATCGATCTTGGCCAGCACCACACCCTTGTCGGCATATTCGGCGGCGACTTTCTCCAGCACCGGGGTGAGCGCCTTGCACGGCCCGCACCATTCGGCCCAGAAATCGACGATGACCAGCTTGGTCTGGCTGGGGTCCACCACTTGCTTGCGGAACCGGTCGACCGCCTTCTGTTCATCCAAATTGAGGCCCATGCTTGCCAAGGTCGTGCTCCTGTCGATTGCAGTTTCGCGTATCGGGCCAATGTGGCGTTATTGTGCGGTTTGTGAAGGGGGTGTGTGCGGCAAAGCGCAATTGCGGCGCGTGGGCACGAAATCGGCACGATTCCCCCTTGCAGGGTGGTGAGGCCGGTGCTAACCGCGCCGCTCCCCATTCGGAACCACTTCCGGATGAGCGCCAGTGAGCGGGCGTAGCTCAGGGGTAGAGCACAACCTTGCCAAGGTTGGGGTCGGGCGTTCGAATCGCCTCGCCCGCTCCAGTTTTTCCGAGACTTTCGTGATAATACGGCCTTCGGGCCGCACCTTCGGGTTACCGGCTAGGTTACCGCGATGCCCCGCTTCGGGCGTCCGCCTTATTCAGCGGCCTCCCGGTCAAATCCGAGCGCGCCTTGGGACATATAGTCCGTCAAATCGACCGATTCACCGGCTAACACCCGATCATAGGCCTCTTGTAGCATCTCCGGCTTCTCGGTCTTGGGGATGAATCGGAAGGCGCTGGCAGCGAGGTAGTCGAGCCGTTCCTCGAAGGCCATCCACGTCCTGCCCTCGGCCTCGGCAACCTGTCCGGCGGTGTTGGACCCCGCGAAGATGTCGAGGACGGTATCGCCCGGGTCAGTCAGGAAGCGGATGAAGAACTCGGGCAGCTTCGCCGGGAAGCGTGCCGGATGGCGAGCTGCGCCCACTAGCTTGCAGCCCGCGACATAGGCTCCGTTTGATTCGGTGTTCGGTATCTGGAGGAGGTTCGAGGGAATGGCTCCGCCGTTGTCCTTTGCGAAGCCGGTCCCAATGTCGTGACCGGACGGCCGGACCGCTGGCTTGTAGAACTTGTCCGGGTCCTCGATCAGCTTCTTCATGCGCTCAGAATACGGGGCTAGCACCTTCGACACGTCCGCCTTCGGCCACTCTGTCTTCGAGAACCACCACAGATTGTTCACTGAGTCCTTTGCCCGGAGCTTGCGCTTATTTACCCACTCGATGGGCGAGGGCAGCTTCGAGGGATTGTACCAGTAAAAGTCCTCAGCGAGGAAGAAGCCGATCTCGTCACAGAACCGGATGGGCAGTCGGAGGTGGTACAGGCTGCGCGCCGGGACCCCTTTCTGATAGGCTCCGCCCACGTCCATCACGAAGCTGCCGGTCGGCTTGAGCTTCGCGTGAACCAGCCGAGCGAAGTCCATCAGCCAATCGAGGTATTCTGACTGATCCTTGTTGCCGTAGGCCTTCTGCCGTTGCAGCGCGAAGGGGGGCGAGGTGATGACGAGGTCGAGGCTCTCGTCCGGCAGATGCTTGAGCAGCTCCCTTGAGTCCCCCGCATAGGCGGCTCCGTTGACGGTGGTGTAGGCGGGGGCGACGGGGCCAAGCATCTGAGACAACAAACTTCCTCAATCAATCACACTCATGGTGTGTAGACTCATAGTGGTCACTGGTCAATCTGCCGCTGTGACTGAAGTTTCCACAGTAAGCGCCCGAGAGGCACTGGCAACCAATTTGCGACGGCTCCGGGCCGAGCGCGGGTTAAGCCAAGAGGCGCTAGCCGATCTGGCTGGCATTCATCGCAACTATCTCGGCGGCATCGAGCGCCGTGAGCGGAATGTGGGCCTCGATAATCTCGAGCGCCTAGCGCAAGCGTTGAGTGTGTCTGTCTCCGAACTGGTGGCGGCCCCATGAAGAAGCATCCTGATTGGGAGCGCCTCGAGCAGCTCATGCCCGCCGTCCGGGAGTTTCAGGCGCTGGCCCAAGAACACGGCATAGACGATATCTTCCAAGACAATGGCGGGAAGATACTCCAAATGCTGCTGGCGCTGAGCCTGAAGGACATTCCCGGGCGCGAAGGGAACGACGCGACGGACGAGGAGGGTCGGGAGTACGAGCTCAAGAGTGTGAACATATGGCTCACACAGAGCTTCTCGACCAACCATCATATCAACGTCCCGATCATCAACAAATATCGGAAGGTCTGCTGGGTGTTCGCCGTGTACGAAGGGATCGAGATGCGCCGGGCCTATTTCATGCCGCCGGGCTCACTCGAGGAATACTTCCAGCGGTGGGAAGACAAGTGGATTGATGAACAAAAAGACATCAACAATCCCAAAATCCCGCTGAAATTCGTGATGGAGAAGGGGCAGCTCGTTTACACGGATGACGAGGAGCTCGATCTCGAGAAGGCCAAGCGCATCCGGGCGAAGCGCACCAAGGCCGCTAAGGAGCGGAAGGCCGCAAAGAAGCAGGCGCAGGAAGAGCTCAAGCTCGAGCTGGAACAGGCGAAGTCCTAGCCCAACCAATCACACAGCATAGGGGCTCACATCGAGCTTGCCGCAAGGACCGCACAGCCGGTTGTGCTTCCCCTCGCTCTGGAAGGGCTGGCGACACCGGAGACAAGGTCGGGTCTCGGTCTCCAGCGGCTCTCCATGCACGTCACGGCGGCGATTGGGGGACGGGAGGTAGTTGGGCCAGCCCACCGATCACGCCACCTCGAGCATCGCAACCATTGTCCCGAAGGCGCGCGATTGCTTCCTCGTCATCAGCCGCTTCGCGTCGTCCGTGCCCGGCGCATTGCGGAACACGTCCACCCAGAGCTCCTTGCCCCGGTCGATACGACACATCAGCCCAAACCAAGCCCCGAGCTCGGCCATCGACACCCCGAAGAGGCGCGCGAAACGGCGCACCATCGGGATTGTCGGCCAGCGGGTGGGCTCGGTCGCGGCGGCGAAGGCCAGCGTGGCGTAATGCGCCGCTCGGGTCCGATCATCGAAGCTGGCCAGGTAGTAGCCCAGCAGGCCCTCTTCGGTCAGGTCCATTGCGCGCTCTTCTCGAAGACAGCGGATTGCTTCGAGCGCATCGCCTGGGGGTTCGTCAATCTCTTCCACCGCGCCGCGAGCCGCAAGTCATCCCGGCTCGACCGGGCCGAACGGCACCATATCCAGCAGCTGGTATTCAACCTCGACAGGAGGCTTGGAGCCCGCGCGGGGTTCAAGCGCAACGGGCAGATGCTTGACTTGGATCCGCGTTGCGTGATCGCGTTTCCCGGCAATGACGTCCTTGAGCGGCTGGTGATCGCAGCCAAAGCACGGCGCATCACCTTTGTCGATCAGCGTAACCTTCTTGCAAGCATTTCAGAAACAAATTCCGGGCCTTAGGATTCTCGGCGCGTCAGCAATCAACACGGCGCCGGCGCTCAAGTTCTGCGGGAGACTTCGCAATCAATCTACGGGCCCACTTCCAAACCGAGACTCTGCTCGGACCCCACCTTGGTGTCTCGCCCAATACCTGAGCGCTTC
>Ga0209578_10003417_pt1 | contig 12127 bp, 7 predicted proteins | sample tdAd472_FD_187127 | JGI IMG/M metagenome (GOLD analysis project Ga0209578, IMG submission 187127) | Marine sediment microbial communities from the Atlantic coast under amendment with organic carbon and nitrate - tdAd47.2 (SPAdes)... | ecosystem: Environmental > Aquatic > Marine > Coastal >...
AAACCCGCTGGTGTGTCATTTCGTTTTCCAGCGACTGGCATTATCCGACAGAAGCCAGCCGCAAGATGGTTAAGGCTCTAAACGGTGTGGCTGCCAACGTGAGCTTTGCTGAAATCCAATCGGATAAAGGACATGACGCCTTTTTGCTCGATGAGCCAGATTTTACCCAGGTGCTTTCCGGGTTTATCGCCGGAGCGGCCAGACATAGGGGGATTGCCTGATGTCACCCGCGCTCGAAGAATCGTCACGCAAATTAACCCGCATCGATCTACAGATCATCTCGGAAATGATTGAGCCCAACTCGCGGGTTCTCGATGTGGGCTGTTCGGAAGGCGAGTTGCTCAATCATCTGGTTTATAACCGAAATATCGACGCCAGAGGAATTGAGCTTTCCACCGAAGGCGTGAACGCCTGTGTCGCCAATGGCCTCTCGGTTATTCAAGGCGACGCGGAAACCGATCTGATCGACTATCCCGACAATGCCTTTGATTTCGTCATTTTGAGCCAAACTCTGCAGGCCATGCGCAACCCCAAAGATATCGTGGTGGAGTTACTGCGCATCGGAAAAAGAGCCATCGTCTCCTTTCCCAATTTTGGCCACTGGCGGGCGCGGCTCCACTTGGCAGTTAAGGGTCGGATGCCAATCAACAAGACCCTGCCGCACCAGTGGTACGACACACCCAACATCCATTTTTGCACCATCAGAGATTTTATTGTTTTGTGCGACGAACTGGGCGTGACCATTGAACGCTCCATTGCCCTTGATAGCCAAGGCAATGTACGGCGCATTCGCAGCGGTCTATTTGCTGCCAACTTCTTTGGTGAACAAGGCGTTTTCTTACTCAGCAAGAGATAACCACAAGCCGCAGAAGACTGGCTTTTTTCACCTATTTGTGGCATAATACCTTGGCGCTAAAGAGCGAACTCTAAGGAGGCGTTCACATGCCAGCGCCCCATGCTGCAAATGGCCTGGAATGGCTTACGGTTCTGGTCGTCGACGACAATCGCCACTTTCGCAATGTCGTTCGGAATCTCTTGCGTCTTCTCAAGGTCAACGAAGTTGTCGAAGCAAGCACAGTTCCCGCCGCGTCGGAAATTCTCAAGACAGACCCCATTGATCTGGTTTTAACCGGTTTAGTTATGAAACCCGTGGACGGAATCAAGTTGGTGAAATGGATGCGTCAGTCCGAAGGAGCAAACTTCCAAGCACTCCCCGTCATTGGCATGACCCTCCACACCAACTTGGAAACCATCGTTAAAGCCAGAGATGCCGGAATAAGTGAAATCCTCGCAAAACCTCTCTCAGCTCAGCAGCTAGAGCGCCATATCAAGGTGGTGCTCAACGTCAACCGAGACTTCATTCGCGATAACACCTTCGTGGGTCCCGACCGCCGACGCCACATCGGACAGCTCCACCACGGGGCCGAACGCCGCGAGGCTGAGCCTATTGGCAAGACCTAAGAAACCGTCTCGCTCGTCAGTTTCCACCAATTTTTGATGAGGGCAGCCTAACAGCGACTTTCGTTCCAATGTTTGGCTCACTAGTAAGGCTTAGTGTTCCGCCGTGAAGCTCAACAAGCCGGCGGCTTAAAGGCAATCCCAAACCGGTCCCCTGATAATTGCGCGCCAAGCCGGTTTCTGCCTGCTCAAATGGCTCAAAAATCCGCTGGAGGTTTTCCGGTGCAATTCCGATTCCCTGATCTTCCACCTCAATCACCATTTCACTCTCAGAACTGAGAAAGGCCCTCAGGGTCACATCGTCGCCAGATTTTGAAAACTTGATGGCATTGGATAACAGATTGATCATCACCTGTTTGAGCCGTAGGGGGTCACCCATAATGGGCGGCAGAGATTCCTGAACATCCAGGTTGAGCCTAACACCACCCTGCCTTGCGCGACCAGCAGATAACTTGATGGTAGCGGAAGCCAAATCTTCAATTTTGTTTTCTCTTTCATTGAGCTCTATGTGCCCTGCTTCTATCCGAGAGATGTCAAGAACATCGTCGATCAAACTCAAAAGATGAAGACCAGAAGAGTGAATGTCCCCGGCATATTCCTGGTACTTCACCGGTTTTAGCGGGCCGAACATTTCTTGAAGAAAAGCGTCAGAATAGCCGATGATTGCATTGAGCGGGGTTCGTAACTCATGGCTCATGTTGGCCAGGAATTCTGATTTTGACCGGTTTGCGAGCTCGGCAGCTTCTTTGGCTTCCAAATGCTCTTTTGTCCGCTCCACAATGCGGTTTTCAAGATCAGCATGCGCATTATGAAGTGCTAACGTAGCCGTTTGCCGCTGCCATACAGTCAGGCAGGTAACCCCGATAGCTAAAAGGGCCAGCGCCCGGTTGACGGCAACCATCCAAGGAATCCCCAACGGATCGGATAAAACATAACCCAAGACCGTCAGAATACAGGCAACGGTTCCCAGCAGCAGGCTGTCGGCAGGGCGGTTGGATAGGAGGCCCATGAGAATAAGGGCAATGTAGGGAACCCCTCCGGCAACTCCCAGAGGTAACGCCAAATCAAAAAGAAAAATCGCCGCCGCTAAAACTGCGCAAACGATATAGAAATGGGGCCGCGACATAATCGCTAAAGCGAAACCCCCTCCATGCTTTTCATCCCCATCCATAAAGCAATTTATACACTATTTACGAGATGCCCGCCATCGACTGGGATAATTGCACCGGTCATGTATGATCCCGCATCGGAAGCCAAGAGCAGCAAGGGAGCATTGAGCTCATGATATTCGCCAGTGCGCTGCATAGGGATACGCGAGATAAGTTTCTGGCCCAAACCCGACTGGAGATAGGCCCGGTTGATATCCGTTTCATAATATCCGGGTGCCAATGCATTGACCCGAATACCTTGCTCGGCCAATTCAAGTGCCAAAGCTTTTGTCATGTGGGCCACGCTGCCCTTGGTCGCGCAATAGGCCGCGACTCCTTTCGTGACACGCAAACCAAGAATGGATGAAATATTGACGATGGAGCCGCCACATTTGGCCGCGGCCATACGCTGGGCGGCAACTTGCGAAACCCGAAAGACACCGGACAGATTGATATCGATCACCTGCTGCCAGCTTTCTTCATCGGCCTCAAGAAAATTGGCTCGATTGGCAATCCCGGCATTGTTGACGACCACAGTCACCGGCCCATAGGTCTCTTCGGCTGATGCGAAGGCCTGCTCGACAGAGTCCCGATCGGTCACGTCCATCAAAACCCAGGTCGCCGTCCCGCCCTCTTCACGGATGATTTTGACGGTTTCTTCCAGCTCATCCATCCGCCGAGCGGCAACCACCACATGAGCACCATGAGAAGCCAGAACCTGCGCAAAGTGTCGCCCTAGGCCACCTGACGCACCGGTCACCATGGCAACCTTGCCATCCATATTAAAAAGAGTGGTCATAACGCCTCCGCTTGATCGCGCAATACGAACTTCTGGATTTTGCCGGTCGAGGTTTTCGGCAGGTCGCCGAAGACTACCGTTCTCGGGGCTTTGAAATGTGCCATGTGTTCGCGACACCAGCCGATAATGTCGGCATCGCTCACATCACCCGCGTCGGGGCGAAGGGTAACGAAGGCGCAGGGTGTTTCGCCCCATTTTTCATCAGACTTGGCGACAACAGCTGCCTCCATGACATCTGGGTGCTTATAAAGAGCTTCTTCAACCTCAAGACTTGAGATGTTCTCACCACCTGAAATGATGATGTCTTTAGAGCGGTCCTTGATTTCGATATAGCCATCAGGGTGCATAACGGCCAAGTCGCCCGAATGGAACCAGCCCCCCTTGAAGGCATCGCCCGAGGCATTTGGATTTTTCAAATACCCCTTCATTACCGTGTTACCCCTAAACATAATTTCGCCCATGGTCTCGCCGTCGCGCGGGCAGAGTTCCATGGTTTCAGGATCAATTATCGCTACTTCGCCAAGTGTCGGGTAGACGACACCTTGGCGGGCCATCTTGGTCGCCTTGGCATCAAGATCAAGGTCGGCCCATTCATCTTGCCAAGCGCACAGGGTCGCAGGACCATAGGTTTCGGTAAGGCCATAGAGATGGGTGACCCTGAACCCCATACGCTCCATGGAGGCGATCACAGCACTCGGCGGAGCAGCCCCGCCGGTGGCAACCTCGATGGTTTGATCGAACTGGGTTTTTTCGTCATCGGGCGCGTGAATGAGCATGGTTAGTACAATTGGCGCACCGCACATATGGGTAACATTATGGTCCTTAATCGCGGCAAAGATATCCTTTGGAACAACGCCGCGAAGGCAAACGTGGGTGCCCGCAACTTCGGTCACCGTCCAGGTGAAACACCAGCCATTGCAGTGAAACATCGGCAGCGTCCAGAGATAGACCGCGTTGCGGTCGAGCCCAAACATCTTGGAATTTCCCATGGCATTTAGGAAAGCGCCGCGATGGTGATAGACCACGCCTTTGGGATTGCCAGTGGTGCCGGAGGTATAGTTGAGCGCGATGGCCTGCCATTCATCATCGGGCCGGGTCCACTCAAAGGTTGGGCTGCCTTCTTCCAAGAAAGCCTCATAGTCTTTTTCGCCGAGCAACTCGCCGCCTTTATAGAGCGGATCGTCGATATCGATAATCAACGGCGGGTTGGCGAGTCCTGAAAGGGCTTCCTTGATCACATCGGTAAATTCTCTATCCGTGATCAAGACCTTGGTTTCTGCATGCTCAAGAATGAAGGCGATGTTGGCCGCATCGAGCCTGATGTTGAGCGCGTTTAAAACCGCACCAATCATTGGCACGCCGTAGTGGGCCTCAAGCAAGGCTGGCACGTTGGGCGCCATCACCGAAACCGTGTCACCCTTACGCACGCCGCGCTCCCACAGGGCGCCTGCGAGCCTCCTCGACCGGGCATAGAACTCTTTATAGGTATATGTGAGCGCGCCATGAATGACCGCGGTCTTTTCTGGGTAAACGTTGGCTGACCAGGCGAGGTAGTCGATTGGCGTCATTGCCCTGAAGTTGGCCGGATTGCGATCGAGGTCTGTTTCGTGAATAGAGCTGCCCATTATTTCCTACCCGTCATCTTTATAAATTGCGGTTTTTAGTTTGTTGCGGGGATTTTCAGCCCGGATCGCTTTTCAATCAAGAGGAACCGACATTAAGAATTGTAAAAGCACGAAAGTTCTGTGTGGATTTAACCAATGATTGCAGAGGCTTAGTTTCCAATTAAGAAAGATTATTACTTATTGTTGGGTAATTGCTTTAGGTTAATTACAAGATGCTTGTCCCCTGCATAAGATATCTATAATATTTCCCTTGCTGTCGTGAGGCAGCGAGGGGCGGCTTCCGGGTTTCGGACGCCGTTTTTGTATGAAGACAGGGAAAAATAAGGCGGCCTTAGACAAGCCGCTCAGACTTTAAAGAGGTTTTTAGCTATGGCCGAGCGTCGCATGATCGCAATGGAAGGTAACGAGGCCGTTGCCTCGGTTGCTCACCGCACCAACGAAGTGATCGTCATTTATCCTATTACACCCTCCTCAACCATGGGTGAGTATGCGGACGAGAAATCGGCCAATGGTGAAAAGAATATCTGGGGTACGATACCTGAAGTAACCGAGATGCAGTCCGAAGCCGGCGCTGCCGGGGCCTGCCATGGCGCATTGCAGTCGGGGTCGCTGACGACCACCTTCACCGCCTCCCAGGGGCTACTTTTGATGATCCCCAATATGTACAAGATTGCGGGCGAAATGACCCCCTTCTGCATGCATGTTTCGGCCCGAACTGTCGCCACCCACGCGCTCTCCATTTTCGGCGACCAATCCGACGTCATGGCCTGCCGCCAAACTGGCTTCTCCATGCTCGCATCGGGCTCGGTTCAGGAAGCGCAGGACATGGCCCTGATCGGTCAGTCTGCCACACTCAAAGGCCGCCTGCCGGTCCTTCACTTCTTTGATGGGTTCCGCACCTCAGCCGAGGTCTCGAAAATCATCGAGATTACCGACGACGACATCAATGCGATGATCGACGATGCCGACATCAAAAAGCATCGTGACCACGCCCTGACCCCGGACAGCCCGGTACTGCGCGGCGCAGCCCAAAATCCAGACACCTTCTTCCAAATGCAAGAGGCACGGAATACGCACTACCAGGGCTTCCCGGACCTGATGCAGGAAACCATGGATCGCTTCGCCAAGGTGACCGGTCGTCAATATAAACTGTTCGACTATGTCGGCCATCCGGAAGCCGAGAAGGTCATGATCATGATGGGCTCGGGTGCCGAGACCACTGATGAGACTGTCACCTATCTCAACAACCAGGGCGAAAAGGTGGGCCTCCTTAAGGTGCGCCTGTTCCGTCCGTTCTCAATCGACGCCTTCATTTCGGCCCTGCCGACCACGGTCAAGTCCATTGCTGTTATGGACCGCACCAAAGAGCCAGGCTCCATTGGCGAGCCGCTTTACCAAGACATCGTCACCGCGCTTGCCGAAGCCAAGGCCGAAGGCAATCGCGCCACAGCAGCCGACCCGGTCGTTATCGGTGGGCGCTACGGCCTGTCATCGAAAGAATTCACGCCCGTCATGGTCAAGGCCGTTTTCGATGAGCTTGGCAAAGACGCGCCGAAGCGCCACTTCACCGTCGGCATCAACGACGATGTGACCGGCCTATCTCTTGATTTGGACCCGAACTTCCTCCTTCCCCAGCCCGACGTCAAACAGGCGATCTTCTGGGGCCTCGGTGCCGATGGCACTGTTGGGGCCAACAAGAACTCCATCAAAATCATTGCCGAGAACACAGATTCATACGCCCAGGCCTATTTCGTCTACGACTCCAAAAAGTCGGGCGGCTATACGACCTCGCACCTGCGTTTCTCGCCTGACCCGATTCAGTCACCCTACCTGGTCACTACGGCAAGCTTTATCGCCTGCCACAAGTTTGGCTTCTTAGATAAGTACGAAGTTTTGGAGCACGCTGACGATGGCGCTGTCTTCTTACTCAACGCGCCTTATCCCAAGGACGAGGTTTGGAGCAAACTGCCCAAGTCGGTACAACAGACGGTCATCGACAAGAAGATCAAGTTTTATACCATTGATGCAGCCACCGTTGCCGGTGAGGCAGGCATGGGCCGCCGCATCAACACCATTATGCAGACGTGCTTCTTCGCCATCTCCGGCGTACTGCCGCGCGACGAGGCGATCGCCCAAATCAAGAAGTCGATTGAAAAGACATACATGCGCAAAGGCCCTGAAGTCGTTCAGAAGAACTTCGAGGCCGTCGACATGACCCTTGCCAACCTGTTCGAGGTGGCCGTTCCAGCAACAGCCTCTGCAGACTTTGACATGCAGCCACCGGTTCCAAACTCCGCTCCGGATTTTGTCAAACAGGTCACCGGCATGATGCTCGCCAACAAGGGCGACCTGCTGCCAGTCAGCGCCTTCCCAATTGATGGCACTTGGCCAACCGGCACCGCACAATATGAAAAACGCAACCTGGCACTCGAAATTCCCATCTGGGAAGAAGACCTCTGTATTCAGTGTAACAAGTGCGCCATGGTCTGCCCTCATGCGGCCATTCGGGTTAAAACCTTTGATGCCTCAGCCTTAGAAGGCGCGCCCGAAACCTTTAAGTCCATGGACTACAAAGGCAAGGAATTCGGCGAGGTCAAATATTCGGTTCAGGTCGCTCCCGAAGATTGCACTGGTTGCCAAATCTGTGTTCGGGTCTGCCCAGGCAAGGACAAGAAGAACCCAGATCGCCTGTCGCTAGAAATGGTTCCTCAGGAGCCGCTGGTCGAGCAGGAACGTGAGAACTTCGACTTCTTCCTCAATCTGCCAGACCCAGACCGCACCAAGCTCAAGAGCAATGTCAAGTTGAGCCAGTTCGCCAAGCCGTTGATTGAATTCTCCGGTGCTTGCGTTGGCTGTGGTGAAACACCTTACTTGAAGCTGATGACCCAGCTCTATGGTGACCGCGCCATGATCGCTAATGCGACGGGCTGTTCATCGATTTTCGGTGGCAACCTACCGACCACGCCTTACACAACGGACGGCTGCGGTCGCGGCCCTGCCTGGGCCAACTCACTGTTTGAGGACAACGCCGAGTTCGGCATGGGCTTCCGGCTCTCCCTCAACAAACACCGTGACATGGCAATTGTTTTAGTTAAAGCGCTTGCCAATGATATCGGCGGCGACCTGGCTGATGAGCTCGTCACCCACGCCCTAGACCGGGAAGAAGAAGCCATCATCAACCAGCGAGCCCGGGTTGATGCCTTGAAGGCGAAACTCACGACCATGGGCACAGTCGAAGCAGACCGTCTGCTCGCCGTGGCCGACTACCTGATCCACAAGAGCGTTTGGATTGCCGGTGGTGATGGTTGGGCCTACGACATCGGCTACGGTGGTCTCGACCATGTTCTGGCATCTGGCGAGAACGTCAATATTTTGGTCATGGACACCGAGGTCTATTCCAACACTGGCGGCCAGGCGTCGAAGGCAACAACCATCGGCGCGGCCGCCAAGTTTGCCGTCTCGGGCAAAACCCTGCCGAAGAAAGACTTAGGCCTCATGGCCATGGCCTACGGCACGGCTTACGTTGCCCAGGTAGCCTTCGGAGCCAAGGACGCCCAGACAGTCAAAGCGTTTGAAGAAGCCGAGTCCTACGATGGACCCTCGCTGATCATCGCCTACTCCAACTGTATTGCTCACGGCTACGACATGGCCGATGCGCTTGATCAGCATAAAAAGGCGGTCGAGACCGGCTACTGGCCGCTCTACCGATTTGACCCACGCAAACTGGGCACCGGCGTTGCGGCACTGACCCTCGACAGCAAATCACCAACCGGGTCTCTGGCTGAATACATGGCCCACGAAACTCGCTTCCGCACGGTTGAGCAGCAAAATCCAGAGTTCTATGCCACGCTGCTGGTCAAGGCCGAAAATGACATCAAAAAGCGTTACGCGATGTATGAAAAACTGGCCGAATTCAAAATTGACTACGACGAAGGCGAGGAGTCGAGCCAAGCGGCCGAATAGGAACCTAAATTCCTTTACAATATTTAAGCCAGGCAGTCGGGTTATCCGATTGCCTGGCTTTGTTTTTGCCGTTATCTTGCGCCGCGAAATTCGTTGGTGGGTCAAACTAATTAGGATCTAAAAAAATGCGTGAAATAAAATCCGTAGCTGTTCTTGGTACAGGGACCATGGGCTTGGGCATCGCCGCTCTTTGTGCAAACAAGGGTATTAAAGTGCTGTTCCTCGACATGCCTTCTGAGGGCGACAATAGAAACGCCACGGCTGATGCTGCCGTTGAGCGCATGAAGACCATCCGCCCTCCAGCGCTCGATGATCTCGACAACGTCAAACACATCGAAACCGGCAACTTCGAAGATGATCTTGCTAAGGTCGCCGACTACGACTGGATTTGTGAAGCCATCGTTGAAGACCTGCAAGTCAAACGAGATTTCTTTGCCAAGGTTGAGCCGCTGCGCAAAGACGGCTCTATCATCGCCACGAACACATCTGGCATTCCCCTAAAAGCCATTAGCGAAGGCATGCCCGAACGGTTCCGTAAAGACGTGGCCGTTACCCACTTCTTTAACCCGGTAACCATCATGAAACTGATGGAGCTGGTTCCGGGCGAAGACACCGACCCAGAAGTCATCAGCGCCTTGGCTGAGTTCTGCGGCAACTACCTCAACAAAGGCGTGGTCCACGCCAAAGATACGGTCAACTTCATCGGCAACCGCATTGGCTGCTTCTGGATGCTCTCTGGCCTCCACAAAGCCGCAGCGGCGCGCAAAGACGGTCTTTCAATGGAAACCATCGATGCCTTGATGAGCGCCCCGGTCGGCCTACCCAACACGGGCTTTTACGGCCTGATCGACTTGATTGGTCTCGACATCATGGACTTCGTTGGCAAAAACCTAGAGGCCAACCTGCCAGCCAACGATGTGGGTCGTGAGTTCACCAAGTTCCCTGCCGCCGAGCAAGCCATGCTCGAGCGCGGGCAATTGGGCCGCAAGTCCGGTGGTGGCTTCTATAAGATGCTAAAGAATGAAGACGGCAGCCGCTCAAAGGAAACCTTTGACCTCGACAACGAAGACTGGCGTCCGGCAGCTGAGGCCTCGCATGATGAGACACATGCAACTCTAGAAACCATGATGTTCGCCGACACCCCGGAAAGTCGGTTCTCCTGGGATTTGATGGTCGGCACGCTCTGCTACGCCGCCGATCTTGTGCCTGAAATTTCCGACGATATCGTCAACATTGATAACGCCATGCGTTGGGGCTTCGGTTGGCGCAAGGGGCCATTCCAGATGCTCGATGCCATTGGCCCTCAGAAAGTCATTGAGAAACTTAAGGGCCAAGGCAAGGCTCTGCCTAAAATGCTTGAAGTCTTGGAGAGTGCCGGGGCTGACAAATTCTATCCAGGAAATGGCACTTTCCTCGGCCTGGACGGAACGTTTCAAGCTCTTCCGGGCGAAGAATAAGCCTGATTGTTTCAGGTCAAAGCGTGAGCCTGAAGAACCGTTGATTCTTCTGGCTCACGCACAAAAAAGTGGTAAACAGGTATCTAAATACCTATTTATTGAAAAATAAGAGCGGAAAAGGCAAATTGACTGTTGTGAAAATGGCTAAGATCGGTCACTTTCCGTGATCACGCTGGGTTGCGGAACGCCCCGTTTTCAAGGACAGGAATGCCCCGCAGCTCGTCGAGACGAATTTAACCGCACAAAGAGCTTGGACGTGGGGTCTAAAGTTTCTATGTGACAGGACGTTTGAAAGACCAAAGCGAAAGGTTGGGAATGTCAGCTGAGAGTATTTCCATTGCGTTCACAGGCGCCGGCGGCGCAGGCGTAATGACGGCTGGTCAAATGCTGCTCGATACAGCGGCTAAGGCTGGATACTACGGATTGATGACGCGATCCTCAGGACCGCAAATCAGAGGAGGCGAAGCAGCCGCATTTTTGCGTCTTGCCGTCGATCCCGTGCAATGCCCTGACGACCGGATGGATATGCATCTGGCCTTCGACTGGATGAACGTGGAACGATTTTCTGCTGAGCTTCCGCTCGACAGCAACTCCATTGTCATCTGCGACGAAGCGGCGGGCGATGTTCCTGAGGTCATTTCAGCAACCGGCGCCAAGATTTTTGCCGTACCGCTGAAAGACACAGCCAAATCGGTTGAAGGCGGACGCCTCAACATGGTCGGCTTCGGCGTCGTTGGCGGACTGCTTAACCTTTCCGAAGAGGCTGTCATTGCCATCGTCGAGAAAGCTTTGAAGCGCAAAGGCCAGGAAGCAGTCGATTCTTCCATCGCCGGCTACAAGGCGGGCGTTGAGCTAGCCAAGACCGTTAAGAGCGACGTCGCTCTCTCGGCTGCGAAGGCAAAAGACACTGACCGCTGGGCCATGAGTGGCAACGAAGCAGCAGGCTTCGGCGCTCTGCGCGGCGGCATTCGTTTCTGCGCTGCCTACCCGATCACTCCGGCGACCGAAGTTCTCGAATATCTCGCACCGAACCTTGAGAAGGTCGGCGGCACGCTGGTTCAAGCTGAAGATGAACTTGCCTCGATCGTTCAGATCATCGGCGGATCGTTTGGCGGTACACCGTCGCTCACCGCAACGTCTGGCCCTGGCCTGGCATTGATGATGGAAGCCCTTGGATTGGCGGTCTCGTCTGAAACCCCTGTCACAGTGGTAAACGTTCAGCGCGGCGGCCCCTCAACGGGTATTCCAACCAAATCTGAGCAGAGCGATCTCAACATCGCACTCCACGGCATGCACGGCGACGCCCCGCATATCGTGACAGCAGCCAACACAATCAATGACTGCCTGTTTACTACCCAGTGGAGTGTCTTCTTGGCCGAGCGCCTACAAACCGCTTCCATCGTGTTGACCGATCAGTCTCTCGGGCAGTCTCGTATTGTTGATAACAAACCCGCTGATTTGTCTTTCTTCGCCAAACGCGAAACCGTTGAAGCCGGTGTTGAAAACTATCACCGCTACGCAGTTACCGCCTCTGGGGTTTCCCCCATGGCAATCCCGGGCACGCCGGGCGGCCGCTATACCGCCGACGGCCTGGAGCATGCGCCGAGCGGCAATCCGTCGAGCCGCGCCGAAGATCACACCGCCCAGCTCGACAAGCGCCGCGACAAGGTCGAGGGC
>Ga0209578_10003421_pt1 | contig 12124 bp, 11 predicted proteins | sample tdAd472_FD_187127 | JGI IMG/M metagenome (GOLD analysis project Ga0209578, IMG submission 187127) | Marine sediment microbial communities from the Atlantic coast under amendment with organic carbon and nitrate - tdAd47.2 (SPAdes)... | ecosystem: Environmental > Aquatic > Marine > Coastal >...
TTCCTGATCCAGGAAGCAGACCGCAATGGCGCCGAAGACGGCGATCTCGTCATCACCGTGCCCAAGCCCCAGGCCCGGCGTCAGTATGGCCCGAATCTGGGCATTGTGCGCGAAGTGATCGGCCACATTGATGATCCGCGCTCGGCGAGCCTGCTGGCCATCCATGCGCACGACATCCCGGTCGAGTTTCCGGAAGCCGCGCTGGAACAGGCCCGTGATCCGAAACCGGCCAAGGCCGAGCGGGAAGACCTGACGCAAATTCCGCTGATCACCATCGACCCGCATGATGCACGCGACCATGATGATGCCGTCTTCGCAGAGCAGCTGGACGATGGCTGGCGCGTGATTGTCGCGATTGCCGATGTCGCGGCTTACGTGACCGAGAATTCCCCGCTGGACCGCGAGGCGCTGAAGCGCGGCAACTCCACCTACTTCCCGGACCGGGTTGTGCCGATGCTGCCTTTTGAGCTGTCTGCGGACGAATGCTCGCTACGCGAAGGGGAACTGCGCCGCTGCATGGCGGTGGAGATGATCTTTGACAAATCCGGCACCAAGCGCTCTCACCGCTTCATTCGCGGCATGATGAAGTCTGCCGCCAAGCTGTCCTATCAGGAGGCCCAAGCCGCGATAGACGGCAAGCCGGGCGGCAAGGCCGGCGAGATGCTGGAAGATGTGCTGAAGCCGCTCTGGGGCGCGTATGCCGCTGTGGCGAAGGCGAGGGACAAACGCTCGCCGCTTGACCTCGACCTGCCGGAACGCCGTATCATCTTCTCCGAGGACGGAGAGATTGAAGGCATCATCACCAAGGAACGCCTTGAGGCTCACCGCCTTATCGAGGAGTTCATGATCCAGGCAAACGTGGCCGCTGCCGAAACGCTGGAGAAGCAGAAAAGTCCGCTGATCTACCGCGTGCATGATGTGCCGACCGATGCGAAGATCGCCGCCTTTGCAGAATTCCTGCAGACCATCGACATGAAATGGCATGTCGGAGAGCGTCCGCAGACCGACAAATTCAACCGCCTGCTGAAGGACATTCAGGGCGGAGACTATGACCAGATGGTCACGCAAATGGTGCTGCGCACACAGGCGCAGGCGATCTATTCGGAAGAGAATCTCGGCCATTTCGGCCTGAACCTTGTGCGCTATGCCCACTTCACCTCTCCGATCCGGCGCTATGCCGATTTGATCGTGCACCGCGCCCTGATCGCAGCGCTGAACCTTGGCCCGGATGGCCTGTCGAAGGACATGTCCGTGCGGCTGGAGGAGATTGCCGAGCATATTTCCGGCACAGAACGCCGCTCCATGGCGGCAGAGCGCGAGGCGACTGACCGCTATCTTGCCCTCTTCCTGGCTGACCGGGTGGGCGCAGAGTTTGAAGGCCGTATCACCGGCGTTACCGGCGCGGGCCTGTTCGTGGCGCTTGCCGGGTCCGGCGCGGACGGCTTCGTGCCGATCTCGTCGATCTCGGACGATTACTGGGTACTGGATGATGCTGCGATGCAGATCTATGCGCGCGGTTCCGGCAAGACCTATGGCCTCGGCCAGATCGTGAAGGTGCGCCTGAAGGAAGTCACGCCGCTGCAGGGCGGTCTGCTGCTGGAAATGCTGTCAGAGCCCATGCCCGCCTCAAAGGGCCGAAGAGAGGCCCGCCGCAAGATAGATGCAGATACCCCCTCCCGCAGAAGCGGCCCGGGCCGTATCAAGTCCAAACAGAGTGGAAAACCGAAATTCAGCAAGAAGACCTTGCCCAAGCACAAGCGGCGTGGCCGCAAGAAGTAGATTTATGCCTGATACTGCCCCGAAGACTGGTCTGATCGGATCAGCCTATGACAAGGAAAATGACGGCGATGTCGTCGAGACCGGCAAGCGCAGCCCGCGCCCGAAAGATGCGGCAACGCTGATTCTGGTGCGCCGGGATGCCTCCCAACCGCGTGTGCTGATGGGCAAGCGTTCTGGCGGGCACGTCTTCATGCCGGACAAATACGTCTTTCCGGGCGGGCGTGTGGACCCCGAGGATGGCCGGGCGACCTCCTATTGCGAATTCCGGCCTGAAGTGGAAGCCAAGCTGCGCCTCCAGACGCGCCGCAAGCCCCGCGCTTTCGGCCTGACAGCCATCCGCGAGACGTTCGAGGAAACCGGCCTTCTGGTGGCCCGTGAGGCGGAAATGCCGGACACTTATGTCAAAGGCTGGAAGCGCTTCCACGCGCTGGACGCCGCGCCGCATCTCTCCCCGCTGACCTTTATCGGCCGAGCGATCACGCCGCCCTACAGGCCGCGCCGATTCGATGCGCGCTTCTTCATGGCGGAGGCCGAAGAGGCGCTGATTGATGAGCGCCCGCCGGTCGATGGCGCCGAATTGTCAGACCTGCAATGGGTGACGCTGAAAGACGCTCTGGATCTGGATTTGCCCAATGTAACGCGCTTTATGCTCGGGGAAATCGAGGAAAGACTGGAAAAACCGGACCTGCAGCGTGGCCCGCCCTTCCTGAAATGGACCCGCAGCGGACACACTTCAGACCGTCTCTAGCAGCAATGGCGCTTGACTTCCGGTCCGCACCTCGCCATTAAGCCGCTTTCCAGTTTCAGACGCTAACATAAGCGAGCTTTCGTCATGGCCAAACCAGCCACCATCAAGATCCGCCTCAACTCGACGGCCGACACCGGTTTCTTCTATGTGACGAAGAAAAACCCGCGCAACATGACCGAAAAGATGGTCAAGCGTAAGTATGACCCGGTTGCCAAGAAGCACGTCGAATTCAAAGAAGGCAAGATCAAGTAAGATCCTGTTCTCTATGAACATTTCAGAAAGCCCGCTCGATGAGCGGGTTTTTTGTTGCCCGCTATTCTTCGGGTGCCCCGTGGTGCAGGTCTCGCGTCTTGCGGATACCGGGGAACATGAACGCCCATGCGGCGGCAATGCCAACAGCGGCATAGCCCCCTGCCACAACGGTAAACACCGCGCCCCATTTGGCCGCCATGAAGCCAGCCCGCGCCTCCCCCAATTCGTTGGATGCCCCCAGGAAAATGGAGTTCACGGCATTGACCCGGCCGCGCACCTGATCCGGTGTCCAGAGCTGTAGCAGCACCTCGCGAATGTAGACCGACACCATGTCGAACGCCCCGACGCACATCAGCGCCAGAATGGACAGCCACGCGACCGTGGAGTGGCCAAAGACGACCGTCGCCAGCCCGAACAGGGCGACCGAGATGAACAGGATGATGCCGGCATGATCCTTGATCGGGAACGCCGTGATGATGCCCAGCATGATCAGCGCGCCAATGCCTGGTGCTGCGCGCAGCAGGCCCAGCCCCTCTTCCCCGATCTGCAGGATGTCCCGCGCATAGACCGGCAGCAGCGCCACCGCGCCGCCCAGCAGCACGGCAAAGAGATCCAGCGAAATCGCTCCCAGAACGATCTTCTGCTTCAACACATAGCTGAAGCCCCCCAGCAGCGTACTCATGCTTGTGGTCTCGCGTTCGATGCGTTGCTCTGGCTTCGGGATTGAGAAGATCAGAACAGCCGCAATGCCGAACAGGACAACTGCCGTGGCATAGGCTGCGCCATGATAGAGGCCATAGAGCAAGCCGCCAGCGACAGGACCGAAGATTGAGGCCGACTGCCAGGATGAGGCGATCCAGCCAACGGCATTCGCGAAATCCTCCCGCGGCACCAGATTGACCGCGAGGCTGGAGGAAGCGGGCGTATAGAATGCCCTGGCGCAACCAAACAGCGTCAGCGTACCCAGCACGACAAGCGGCTGGAAAGTGCCTGTCACTGCCAGGAAAAGGATGATCGCGGCACAGGACAGCTCCACCGTCACAGCAACACCCATGACATTGCGGCGGCCCAGCCGGTCTGCGGTCACACCAGTGACGACCACCAGCAACAAGGCCGGCAGAAACTGGACCAGCCCGATCCACCCGAGCAGTGCCGCATTCTGCGTCAGGTCATACATTTGCCAGGCAACAGCCACAGAGACGATCTGCGCCGCCAGAGATGTCAGGAAGCGCGACAGGAAGTATCTGCGATAGGAGGAATGGCGAAACGCCGCGAACCGGTCAGTCATGATGCGGCCCAGTGAGCCCGTATCAGGCAGAAGTCAATCAGGCGGCCTGATTCTCTACACGGTTCCGGCCGGATGACTTGGCCTGATAGAGCGCCACATCGGCGCGCTTGACCAGATCGGCCACCGTATCTTCCGGCCCCAGCACGGTGCCAACGCCCGCGCTAAGCGTTATGCTGATCTCGCACTCTCCCTTGTTCACGGAGAAAGGTTTTGCTGCAACAGCCTGACGAATGCGCTCAGCCGCAGCGCAGGCGAGGTCTCCAGGCGTCTCTGGCATGATGACGAGGAATTCCTCGCCGCCCGGTCGGCAAACCACATCCAGCGCCCGCACATTGGATTTCAGACGGCTGGCAACTTCGATGAGGACTTCATCCCCGGCATCATGGCCGTAAGTGTCGTTTACGGATTTGAAGTGATCGATATCCGCCATCATGACGGAGACAGGCGCACCGCCCATCACTGCGCGGCGCATGAAGGAATCGAGCTGATTCGTCATGAAGCGGCGATTGTAGAGACCGGTCAGCTGGTCGATGATCGACAGCTCCAGCCCGCGATCCACACGCTCTCTTAGCATATCGATATAGCGGGCACGGCGAGCCTGTGTGCGAACCCGCGCGAGCAATTCCTGCCGGTCGACCGGCGAGAAAATCACATCGCTGGCGCCAAGCTCCAGCCCCTTGCCGGCGCGCTGTTGGTCTTCGGGATCACAGAGCAGAAGGATCGACAGCGAGCGCGTGGCTTCACTGGACTTGAAATGTGCGCACAATTTGAGCGCGTCAAAGCGGTCGCTCAGCATTGAGAGCAGCAGGATATCAACGCCCTGCTCTGCCAGGTTCGAAAGCCCACCTGCCTCAATCAGCGTGACAGCATTATGGCCGCCGGATCTCAACATGTCGGCAATGCGGGCAGAGCTGCGCGGATTGTCATCCACCACGAAGACACGGGCCGGCTTGTCGCGAATTCTCTGCAGCGGGTTTTCGTTCACTTCGTCCCTCAGGCCACTGGCCTGACGCTGGCGAAGTTCCGCAGCGACGGAATTGTAGCGTGTCAGCGCCCCGATGCGCGACATCAGCGCGAAGTCTTCAAACGGCTTGGTCAGGAAGTCTTCCGCACCCGCATCCAGTCCGCGGATACGGTCTTCGGTGTCATTCAGCGCCGTCACCATGACGACTGGAATGTGGGCCGTTTCGTTGTCAGACTTGAGGCGCTTGCAAACCTCATAGCCATCCATGCCCGGCATCATAACGTCCAGCAGGATAATGTCCGGCTGTTCGTTCTTGGCCATGCCCAGCGCTTGCATGCCGTTTTCGGCGAGCAAGACAGTATAGTATTGAGCTTCGAGACGAGCTTTCAGAAGACGTCGATTGGCCTCGATATCATCAACAACAAGGATTCTGGCACTCACGCCGCCTCCTTGGGCATCAATGCCTCAACCGCCTTTATAAAAGTTGATATCTGGATGGGTTTGGAGAGATAGCCCTCACACCCTGCTTCGCGCACGCGCTGTTCGTCTGCCCGCATGGCAAATGCGGTAACAGCCAGCACCGGAATGTGCGCGACCTTGTCATCATCTTTCAACCAGCGCGTAATATCCAGGCCGGAAACTTCGGGCAGCTGGATGTCCATGATAATGAGATCGGGCAGCTCCCTGCGAGCGATCTCAACGGCTTTTGCGCCGTCACGGCACTGGTAGGTCTCAAAGCCATAGGCGTCCAACAAGTCGCAAAACAGGCGCATGTTGAGTTCATTGTCCTCAACAACCAGAACTTTCCTGGTTTGCGTCTTAGTCATGATGGTTGCGGATGCCTTTGGTTCTGGGCGATTCTAGGAGTTGAATTCCAGCTACACCTTAATTCCTTAACACGGGTTTACGAGTTTCTGTCGAACCGATTGCTCGAATTCGAGGAACATGGCAAGAACATCCTGAAATGTATACACTATGCCGCGAATGCTACCACATGGCCGATGAGGCACATGATGTCTGCCCGAAATGCACCGGGCGGCGCGTTTTGCAGCACCCTGCCCTCAGATCGCTCACCATAGCCCACATGGATTGCGACGCCTTCTTCGCGGCAATCGAGAAGCGCGACAACCCGGAACTGAAGGACAAACCCGTCATCGTGGGCGGCGGACAGCGCGGCGTTGTTGCCACATGCTGCTACATTGCGCGCCTGTATGGCGTGCGGTCTGCGATGCCAATGTTCAAGGCGCTGAAAGCCTGTCCGGATGCTGTCGTGGTCAGGCCGAACGGCGACAAATACCGAGAGGCTGCGCTGCAGATCCGGGCGAAGATGGAAGCGCTCACGCCATTGGTTCAGCCTGTTTCTGTGGACGAGGCCTATATGGATTTGTCAGGCACCCAAGCAGTGCATGGCGCGCCACCAGCGGCATCCTTCGCGCGCCTTGCGGCGGAGATTGAACGGGATATTGGCGTAACCGTCTCGATCGGTCTTTCGGTGAACAAGTTCCTCGCCAAAACCGCCAGTGAACTGGACAAGCCGCGAGGCTTTGCCGTCATCTCTGCGGAAGAGGCCGAGAGCCTGCTGGGACCGAAGCCCATCGGCTTTCTGCATGGGGTGGGGCCCAAACTGGCCGCCAAGCTCGAATCGGATGGATACGAACTTGTGGAAGACATCCACCGCGCCGATGTGAAAACGCTGATCTCGCGCTATGGCGAAACCGGCATGTGGCTGAAACAAAGGGCACACGGCATCGACAACCGACCTGTGCGCATCGATGAAGAGCGCAAATCCGTTTCCGCGGAAACCACATTCAATGAGGATGTTTCCGATGCTGCCTGGCTGGAGGACCAGCTATGGCGGCTGTGCGTGAAGACGGCAGACCGCGCCAAGAAGGCCGGCCTGGATGGCAGCGTCGTGACGCTGAAACTGAAGACCGCCGACTTCCGGACACTGACCCGCCGCACCTCTCTGTCTGAGCCGACACAACTCGCGCAAACCGTATTCCGGGCCGCCAAGGTCCTTCTGACGAAGGAGACATGTGCGCGTGTGCGCTATCGCCTGATCGGGGTTGGCCTGTCCGAACTGTCGGATCACAGGGCCGATGGCGCAGACCTGCTGGACCCGTTGATCGCCAAGCGTGCAGCAGCCGAACGCGCCTCCGATATTGCACGGGAAAAGTTCGGAGTAGACGCCGTGATTACCGGTCGGGCAGCGCGGATGAAAAAGCTGCAACCCTGATAGTCGTATTTTCATTCTCCCCACCCTTGCCGAGCGCCGCAGGCAGGGTCTAGGGACGCAGGGACATCAACAAGGAGCATTCCATGTCCACACCCGAAGCTCGCCTCGACTCCCTCGGTATCGTCCTGCCGGAGCCGATGAAACCTGTCGCCACCTATGTGCCATACGTTCAGACGGGCAATCTGCTGTTTGTCTCCGGTCAGGTGAGCGCCTCTTCCGATGGCCTCGTCAAAGGCCGTCTGGGTGAGAATATGGAACTGTCTGCCGGGCAGCAGGCGGCGCGCCTTTGCGGCATCAACCTGATCGCACAATGCAAGGCAGCCCTGGGCGACCTCTCCCGTATCAAGCGTGTCGTGAAACTCGGCGGCTTTGTGAATGCAGCGCCAGGCTTCACGGATATTCCGCAAGTCATCAATGGCTGCTCGGACCTGATGGCTGACGTCTTCGGCGATGCTGGCAAGCATGCGCGCTCGGCCGTTTCCTGCCCGGAACTGCCCCTCGGCGTGGCCGTCGAAGTTGACGGCATCTTCGAGATTGCTGACTAAGAAAACATGGCGGAGCGGTTCTTCCTGTCAGACTATGTCTACGCCCATAGAGGGCTGTGGGGCGCAGGCTGTGTGGAGAACACGCTCCCCGCTTTTCAGGCCGCAATCGACGCTGGCTTGGGCATTGAATTTGATGTTCGGCTGACGGCAGACAATGAGGTCGTCGTATTTCACGATAGCGATCTCTCGCGCCTCTCCGACCGGACTGACAACATCAACCAGCTGTCCTGCACACAGCTGCAAGACGTACCGCTTATTCTGGGGGCGCGTATCCCAACCTTTCGCGAATTGCTGGATATGTGGCCGCGCGACCTGCCGCTGCTGACCGAGATGAAGGTAGATAAGGACACAGACCCGGTCGCATTGGCACATCAGACAGGAAAGATGCTGCTGGCGCATAAAGGTCTGGTGGCGGCGATGAGCTTTTCCGAAGCCTGTGTGCGCGCCCTTCCGGACGGCTTTATGCGCGGACAGCTCGTTGGCCCCAGCGAAACGATCGGGGCCAACAGCTTCGAGAGCATCATCGAGCGCGCTGTGGCTGACGGCATCGACTATGTGGCCGTCAATATTTCCGATGTCAGCAAGGCAGCAGAGCTGATCCCCGCAAACTATCCGCGCGTCACATGGACGGTGCGCACAGAATCTGAAGCCCAGGAAGCCGCAGATAAAAAAGCGGCAATCATCTTCGAACTGCTCGCCCCGGCACTGGTCACAGGCATCGCCATGCCCTAGTTTCGGGGTATGGACGATACCGCGCTGAAAATCAGTTTTGCTTCAGCGCTGGCCGATGTCAGCCGCGAAGAATGGAATGCCGTCGCGAACCCGAAAGGCGTCCGCTATGATCCGTTCCTGAAATGGGAATTCCTGGAGAGCATGGAAAGCTCCGGCGCAGCCACTGCTGCGACGGGCTGGATGCCACGCCACATTCTGCTGCGGGATGCCTCCGGAAAACTGAAGGCAGCCATGCCGCTCTATGGCAAGAGCCATTCGCGCGGAGAGTTTGTGTTCGACCATTCCTGGGCTGATGCCTTTGAACGTGCCGGCGGAGTCTATTACCCGAAACTGCTAGGCGCCGTGCCATTCACGCCTGTGACGGGCCGACGGTTTCTGGTGGAGCCTGGCCCGGATGAAGCGCGCCTGAAGACCGCCCTGCTCTCAGGCGCCATACAGCTGGCCGAAAGCAATGAACTCTCCTCTCTGCATATAAACTTCCTGCCAAAGGAAGACGCAGAGATGATGGAACGCAACGGCTTACTATTACGCACGGACCAGCAGTTCCACTGGCAAAACAAAGAGTATAATACGTTCGCGGATTTTCTGGACGATCTTTCTTCCGCCAAGCGAAAAAATTTGCGCAAGGAGCGGCAAAAGGCTCAACAGGGCCTTGAGTTTTTACATCTGCGCGGGGACGAGATCACCGAGGATCATCTCGATACGTTCTTTGTCTTCTACATGGACACCGGCAGCCGAAAGTGGGGCTCACCCTATCTGACCCGCAAGGCCTTCTCCCTGCTGCGCGAGCGAATGAGCGACGATTTGCTGTTTATCTTCGCGATGGAGAATGGCGTGCCGATTGGCGGCGCCATGAACTTGATCGGTTCAGATACTCTGTATGGTCGCTATTGGGGCTGTACCGTGCACAGACCGATGCTGCACTTTGAAACCTGCTATTATCAGGCTATCGACTATGCCATAGCGCATGGTCTGAAATTCGTGGAGGCGGGCGCGCAAGGCGGTCACAAGCTGGCCCGCGGCTATGCGCCCGTGACAACTCACTCAACGCACTGGATATCCCATCCGGGCCTGCGCAATGCCGTTGCGGACTATCTTGAACGCGAGCGTGAAGCTGTGGAGTCCGATATCGAATATCTGAGCGAACGCACGCCTTTCAAGAAAGGCGAACAATGATGGCCATTTTGCTAAGACGCATCGTGGCTTTTTACCCCCGATAGAAAGGACTTCCTCAACAATGACCCTGCACGCCACCTATGACCCCGACAATATCTTCGCCAAGATACTGCGCGGAGAGATCCCCTGCGTAAAAGTGTACGAGGATGATGTCGCCCTGGCCTTCATGGATGTCTTTCCGCAGTCTGAAGGGCACACATTGGTCATCCCGAAAGGCGTTGAAGCGCGCAACTTCCTCGAAATGCCCGCAGACAAGCTTGGCGCCTATATGCAACGTGTACAGAAGGTTTCGAAAGCCGTGGAGCAAGGCCTCTCGCCGGATGGCCTGGTCGTCACCCAATTCAATGGCAGCGCAGCAGGGCAAACCGTGTTCCATCTGCACTTCCACATCATTCCGCGCTGGGAAGGCAAGGATTTGGGCCGTCATGCCGGCGGAGAGATGGCCGATACCGAAGTATTGGGTGAGCTTGCAACGCGGATTAAAGCTAAATTGTAGATTAACCTAGGTTATTGAGGTATACAGGCGTCCTCACAAAAGGGTGGACGCGTGAGAACATCTCTCAAGGACTTCTTCGAGAGAGCGGAAAACACTAGGGATACAGAGGCGTTATTTCGCTCATTTGATCAACTCGTCAGGCAATATGGCGTAGACGTCTCGTCTTACCATATCCTGGCGGAACAGTTGAGAAGGGTCCCTATGGAAGCCACCATAATATACGATACCTTCCCGGCGGAATGGTCAGAGAAGTATCTCAAAAATCGCTATGCTGACTTCGATCCGATCCTGAGACAGGCACGCGCTGAGGCCGGCCCGTTTCACTGGTTCGATGTCGAAGACAAGATGAAGCTGTCACAGCAGCAGCGCACCTTCCTGAAGGAACTGAAGCAGGCTGGCCTGAGAGATGGTCTGGCCATACCAATCTTCGGACCAATCGGCACAATGGCTTTTTTCGGGCTTGGCAGTATGACCGGGCCGCTGGATCTAAAAACGCAGGATATCGCAGAGTTGCAACTCGTGTGTCAGTACACGCACAACACTTTCGTTGCGCTTTCTCCGGATTTCCCCATGAGTGAGCTCGCCTCACCCCTCTCCCCCAGGGAAACGGAAATCCTCACGCTGGTCGCAGCAGGGCTTTCCAACATCGCAATAGCTGAAAAGCTCGGTATTACGGAAAACACTGTGGACACGATTCTTCGCCGTGCCTTCAAGAAGCTCGGCGCAAATAACCGGATTACGGCAGTCCTGAAAGGAATAGGCTCCGGTCTGATCCTGCCGGAGTGAGTCCCTGCGCTAGAGGCCCAGCTTTGCCTTCAGGATGTCGTTGACCGCTTTCGGGTTGGCCTTGCCACCGGAAGCCTTCATGACCTGACCGACAAACCAGCCCATCGTCTTCGGCTTTTCCTTGACCTGTGCCACCTGCTCCGGATTGGCTGCAATGATCTCGTCGACAACCTTCTCGATGGCACCCGTATCCGTCACCTGCTTCAGGCCATGCGTCTCGACAATGTCAGACGCCTCGCCTTCCCCCTCAATCATCCGGGCAAAGACGTCCTTGGCGATCTTGCCACTGATCGTGTCATTGGAGATCAGTTCAATCAGTCCGCCAAGGCTGGCCGCGGAGACCGGGCTGTCTGACAGCTCAATATCCTGCTTGTTCAGATAGCCGAACAGCTCCTGCGTTACCCAGTTGGCGGCCAGTTTCGGATCACGCCCCTTGGCAACTTCCTCGAAGAAGTCAGCCTTTTCTGCATCTGCGCTGAGCACGCCGGCATCATAGCGCGACAGACCGTAATCGGCCTCAAAGCGCGCGCGCTTCTCATCCGGCAGTTCCGGCAGGCTCTCGCGGATCTTGTCGACCCAGGCTTGCTCGAACTCGAGAGGCAGAAGGTCCGGATCCGGAAAATAGCGGTAATCATGCGCATCTTCCTTGGAGCGCATGGACCGCGTCTCGACCTTCACCGGGTCAAACAGGCGCGTCTCCTGATCGACAACGCCGCCATCTTCAAGAATTTCGATTTGCCGGCGGGCTTCATACTCGATCGCCTGCTGAATGAAGCGGAAGGAGTTCATGTTCTTCAGCTCGCAGCGCGTACCCAGATGGCTGAAATCACCCGTTTCGCGGAATTTCTCATACTGGCCCGGACGACACACAGACACGTTCACGTCAGCGCGCAGATTGCCCTTGTCCATATCACCATCGCACGTGCCGAGCGCGATCACGATGGCCCGCAGCTTCTTCACATAGGCCGCTGCTTCCGCAGGCGTGCGGACATCTGGCTTGGAGACGATCTCCATCAGTGCGACGCCGGACCGGTTCAGATCCACATAGGTGGAGTTAGGGTCCATGTCGTGGATGGATTTACCGGCATCCTGCTCCAGGTGCAGACGCTCAATCCGGCACGG
>Ga0209578_10003423_pt1 | contig 12113 bp, 10 predicted proteins | sample tdAd472_FD_187127 | JGI IMG/M metagenome (GOLD analysis project Ga0209578, IMG submission 187127) | Marine sediment microbial communities from the Atlantic coast under amendment with organic carbon and nitrate - tdAd47.2 (SPAdes)... | ecosystem: Environmental > Aquatic > Marine > Coastal >...
CTGATCGACTCGTGTGCCGCTCTCAGCGCAGCGACGACCGGGGCACCCCGACGCGCATCGCGATCCCGTCGGGGATCAGGTGCTCGCTCGACGGCTCCAGCACCGCTTTCGCGTGCTCGAACTTGAACGGTGTGATCCCGAACCGCCCCGCCACGCTTCGCACCACCGGCGCATCGCGCCATTTCTCCTGCGCCAGCAGCAGCCCGAACGCAGCGCGCACCTCCGCGCGCGTGCCCACGCACTCGAAAGGCTTCGCCTCCGAACTGAGCAGCTCTGCGAATCCGTCCGCCTGCGCCTCGTCGCGCAGCAGGTCGCTCCCGAAGATCGCAACCAGCTCCTCCGGGCCCATGAACGGCGCCAGCCCGAGGAACACGAACCGGCACTTCGGGCAATCAGCGCACCACCTCGCCGATCGCCGGTCGACATCCCGCCGATACGCCGCGTTGCAGCTCACGAACGCGCCGTGATACGCCGGCAGCCCGGCGAACCGCCGACAGATCGCCAGTTCGCTCCACGGACGCAGCACCGAGAAATACTCCAGCCCGATCCGCTCCTCCTCCAGCCACGCCCGCAGCTCGCACTCGAACGCGAGTGACTTGCTGTACTGGTGGTTTACCGCGCCGAGCGCTTCATCCTGCACCGTCGGCTCGTCCGCCGACCGCTCGTTGGCCATCACCACGCCCCGCGCCCCGCGCAGCACCGCTTGGATCAGCAGGATCAGCGAGTTGATCGCCGTCACCGGCACATGGCCGTTCGGCGCTCCGGCCTCATTCCAGGACGCGAGCTCCGGCGCGAGCCGACGCTCGATCTCGGCCAGCTCGATGCCCGCCACCCGCGCGCACGCGCGGACCGGTTCGTACCAGCCGACGCACGCCGCCGTCACCGCCTCCTCCGCCTCGCGCAGCATCTCCAGCGCCACCACCGAGTCCTTCCCGCCGCCCAGCGCCACCAGCCAGCCCGATTCCGGAGCCCAGCCCTCCGACTCCAGCGCGGTTGTGCCGGCGAACTCGAACTCCGGCCTGACCACCCCCAGCCCGTTCCGGTACGCAAACTCCGCAAGCCCCTGCGCAAACACCCCCTCGATCAGCGCCCGACCGCGCTCGCCGACCGCCCCCTCCACACGCACTACCCGCGCCAGCCGCGCCTTGAAGTAACTCGTCGATGCCACCACCGCGAGCATCAGCCCCAGGCGCTCGATCGCGCCCCGCGCCGCCTCACCGAGCTCGAACGGCCCGCCCCCGAACCGCACCGTCTCCACGATCGGCGCCTCATCATCAAATCGCATCGAGAGGCGCAGTTCGGCGCTCGGCCCGTCGAACCACGCACGCTCAATCGTCAGCGCCTCGCAGCGCAGCGCTTCCGGCACCCGATCTGTCATCGTTTCACGCATCGGCGCCGATCATACGCGCCGCCGCGAGCGCACAGCGCAAAGACCGAGCACCAGCAGCCCCGGCGGCGACGGAATCCGCATCGCGTACGCCCGCTCCACACCATCCAGCACGCCGACACCGACCACCCAGCCGTCATCGCTGATCCCCGTCGCGCTCAGCAGCGTCCAGCCGCCCTCGCCCTCCAGCTCGACCAACCCCACCGACTTGTGCCAGGCGAACGCCTGCCCGCGCAGCTCGAACATCGCCTCGTCGAACACCGTCGCCTCACCGACCACCCAGCCCGAAGCGCTCACCGCCATCGCCTCCGCACCGATCCACCCGTCCAGCAGCCCCAGCGACTCGATCGCGCCGCCCGGCATCACCACGACCGGCTCCATCGCCCCGCCCAGGCTCGAAGCCCCGCCCCCCACCATCACACCGCCCGGCTCGCAGGCCCGCGCGACCATCCAGCCGTCTTCCCCCGTCGGGCTCGGATCACCAAGGTCGACCCACTGCTCCCCGGTCAGTCGCATCGTCCGCGCCGGCCCCACCCCGTCCGCCGACACGCTCATCACCAGACCGCCGGCCGCGTCCACGAACCCCGACTCCACCCGCGCGCCCGCCATCGGCGATGCCACCGGCACCGGCAATTCGTCCGCCGCACCGTACACCACCGGCTGGTCCTCGCTCTGAAGACGCCCGAACCCGTACACCAGCCCGTCCGCGCCCATCGCAATCGCCGGGAGCGACACCTCACCCGCAAACTTCCCCTCGTGCGGCAGTTCGACCAGCCCACCATCCGCCCCATACAGGTACGGCAGCTCTCGCCACGCCTCGCGCGTATCCCACGCCGACAGCACCAGCATCCCGTCCGCCCCGATCGCCAGACGCGTCGGCGCCAGCCACTCCGGCGTCGCCAGTTCCTCCGCCTCACCCTTGGGCGAACCCCAGCGCACCAGGCGCGGCGCCACGCCATCCGCGTGCATCACCCCGAACACCTCACCCGCCCCCGAAATCCGCGGCCCCAGCGCCGGCAACGCCCCCAGATCCGCAACCGGCGCCCCCGCTACCACGCCGGGCACACCACCCGCGCAGGCCAATACCCCGAGGACCAGTCCACGCGTCCGCATGCCCCGCTTGTCGGCATTTGCGTGTCCGATCCGACACAATGACGCTCCGCTCGACATGCCCGTTTCAGTAGGATGCCCCGACCCAATGAGAGAAACTCGCATTCGTTGGCGCAGCGACAACCCTACCGCCAACACCTTCTTGGAGCGAATCATGCTGAAACACGTCGGGAAGGCCTCTCTCGCACTAGTCACCCTCGTCGGCCTTGCATTGGCGTGGGCCATTTTCGCGGCGACGACCGCCACGCCCTCATTCGATCCAACGGTGCATCCCGAAGCCGTCGAGATCGCCCAACTCCAGCAGCCCGATCCCGAAGGCACAACTCGCTATCCAGAGCTGGTCGATGCCCTCGCGAACTTTCAAGCGGCAATGGCGGGAATCGTCAAGGAGATCGTGCCTCCCGACGGCTCACCAGATGAGCAGTGGGTCTCCTTCGAAAATGTTCTCACGACGTACAGCAAAGATACGATCGGCTATGGCTTCAAAGAGCGTTCCATTGCCAACGCAGAAGCGGCCGTGGACTTTGTACTCGAAAGACAACTCTTCGCACCGGTCGAAGATCTCTTGAGTGCGCCGAATCTGTCCAATCCGTATGTGAATTGGCAAGACACGAACGGCGAACCGCTGCGCATCCGAGACTGGAATGACAGGCTGTACTTCCAAGCGCGTGAGTACGCGTCGACTGTCGCCGGTTGCGCGAAGATTCTCGCCGACCGCAACAGAATCGATGATGCTACTGACCTGATCTTACGAAACAAAACTCTGCCCGATGTGTTCCTGAGACAGTCGACCTCTACCGAACACCACGTCGGTGGCCACGCAACCGCAGAGATATTGGCGAGGGCAATCGAACTCCTTCTCGTCCACCCTAATCTCGACGAAGAGGCCCTGGCTCAACTACGATCCGCTCAGGATCGACTGAGCGAGTTCAAGCCGTACGTGCATGTCGTCAACTGCGTGAGACTTGCGATCCGTGACGACGTCTATCGATCCCACACCGCCAGCGGCCACTACATCGCGTCTGTCGGATTCGAACTGACTTCGCCCAGATTGTACAAAAGAAGTGGAGTGCAGAACTTCGTCGAAGATGTGCACGGCAGGTACTTTCACGCTCGGCGCGACTCGAGTGTGCGACTGCTTTATTCTGTACTCGCGCCGTTCGCCGAGACCGGATCTCAAACCGACGTGGAGGGGCAAAGAGCAACCCTCGCCCGCGTACAGACAAACTTCGACATTGTGACCAATCGATTCAGAGTAGTTAAGAATGTTCGGAATCGATTCCTAAGCAGAATTCGCGATGAGACCGAGCACCGCGCCCGCATCACCGCCCTCGGCATCCTCCTCGCCATGGCCGAACACCGCCTCGACACCGGCGACTGGCCGACGGCCCTCGACGAGCTCGTCCCCGACTACCTCGACACCGTCCCGGTCAACCCACTCACCGGCGACCCTTTCGAGTACGAGCACGAGCCCGGCGAACCACCTTCGCTCGAATGTCTCGGCATGAAGCGGCGGGTTATCGACTGATCGCCCACACAACCCCGCCCCCGCGGCATCCCACCGATACACCAACCTGCCTCCGGATACCGCCCCATGATGACCGAAGTTCCCCCGCCGCCGCCGAAGAAACGCTCCAAACTCCTCCGCGTGGTGATGGCCCTCGGGCTCGTGGTGCTCATCGGGGCCGTCTGGGTCGTTGTCAGCGTCCTGATCGCCAAGCCGTCGGTGGACCCCACCGTCCACGCCAAAGCCCTCGAACTGGCCCAGCGTGGCCAGCCGGACCCCGACCAGCCCAGTCGCTACCCCCAACTGATCGAGGCGCTGGCCGAACTCGATGAGCAGATCGACGTTCTCGCCGACGAGATCATCTCCGACGAGCGCTACCAACAGACCCAGAGCCGCTCACTCAACTTCTACGCGATCGCCGCCGAACCCGATCCGGACGATATCGATGCCGAGAAGATCGCCCTGCAGGCCATCGACGCCCGGCGCGCCGCCGATGTCGTTCTGAAGCGTGGCCTCCTCGACGACTTCCTCGCCTCGCTCGAGGCGCCGAACCTCGCCAACGGGTACCCCACCGCCTACGACGACGACGGCAACCTCGTCGCGATGTTCGGCTGGACCCTCGGCGAGCTCGGGCAGTTCCGTGAACACACCATGACCGTCGTCGCCACCTCACGCGTGCTCGCCGAGCGCGGCGAGACCGAGCGGGCCGCCTCCCTCCTCGAGGACATCGCGCCGCTCCCCGGCATCCTCACGCGCCACATCACGCTCATCGAACACCTCGTCGGCTACGCCGTCGGCGCCGTGATCGCCGAGGAGATCGCCCACCTCGCGATCAGCCCCGACCTCACGCCCCAGGCCCTCGCCACCCTGCGCCGGGCCCAGGCGGAACTCGCCGATCTGGGCAGTCTCGAGACCGCCATCGAGGGCGAAGCCCTGTTCATGCGCGACTTCCACTTCCGCACGCACACCGCCGGAGGCCGGTACATCCCCTCCGCCGGCGAAACCATCATGGAGAGCTACGAGCCCGATGCGCCAGAGGGCGGCTTCTCACCGCAGCTGTCCGACGTCACCGGCTATCTCGCCGTGCGCCGCGACACGAGCCTCGCCAAGGCCGACGAGTACTACGCCCGGATCCGCGCCGCGATCAACGAAAGCGACCCGGAAACGCAGGCATCTATCCTCGAAGCCATGGAACAGGAGGTGCAGGACCTGAGCCCGCGCTACGCCGTGATCCGCCTGGCGATGCCCGCCGTTGCACGCGTGGTGCAGAACACCTCGAAGTACCGCGCTCAGACCATCGCCACCGAAGTCATCCTCGCCATGGCCGCCTATCGCCTCGACACCGGCAACTGGCCCGGAGCCCTTGAGCAGCTCGTGCCGAGTTATCTCGACGCCGTCCCGAGCAACCCGGCAACTGGAGACGCGTTCGAATACGACGGCGAGCCCGGCGAACCGCCGTCCATCGAGCGCCTCGGCGCCGCGTACTGAGCGAAGGTGCAGCACGCCTTCACCGGACTCGTTGACAACACTCTGGCAGAACGCGCTTGGAGCTGTGCTGAGCCGTCGCTATCCTCGACGGTCATGTCCACGGCGATCTACGAGTCAGAGCCAAACGGCAAACGCAAGTCCTCCAGTTCCCGGCGACCGGCCGTCGTGCTCATCGCAGTCATTCTGCTCCTTGTGCTGGCCCCGGTCGGCTGGCTCGTACTTACGTTGCAAACAGCAAGGCCAGCCCCTGACCCGTCTCACGAAGCGGCACTCCGCGAACTGGCCCGGAGCCAGCAGCGCGACCCCGCTGCTCCGAACAGGCATGGTGACCTGGTCGCAGCGATCGATCGCTACCACGAAGAACGAGCCAAGATCGCTGAACGCGTGATCGAAGAAGGTCGCCGCAAGCACCCCAACAACACCGCGCGTCCGTACCACATCAATCTCGATGCGTTGATCAATCACCCGGATTATCCGGACGAACAGCACGCGTTCGAAGTCGAGGACGCAAAGACCGTCATTGCCGACGTTCACGCGCGCAACCTCACCGCGCCGATCTTCGAGATCCTCCGGCACCCGAACCTCGCGAACGATTACCGGCCCAGCAGCCCGCATCCGACGCGATACACACCGATCAACGCACGCGATATCAACGAGTGGCAGGATCTGCGTACTCTCGCCGGCGAACAGCGGATCATGATCCGACTTGCGCTCGACGAGGGCGATTTGGATATCGCGATCCAACTGCTGCTCGACTCTGCTTCTATCCCGCCTGTGATCACCCGCCAGGCCACGATTCTGGAGCACTTGATCGGCTTCTCATCCTCAAGGATCGTTCTGGAGGACGCGGTTCGAATTGCGACGCATGCCGGTATTGACGCAGAGGCGCTTGTCGCCATTTCCGAAGCAACCCAAATCGCGAGTGACCTCGGCGACTTCACTGCCGCCATCCGGTCCGAGCAACACTACTACGCCGACGTGCTCGATGCCATGCATACAAGCGACGGCCGCCTCCTGCCGTCCGCCGGCTGGTACCACTATTCGGACTACACCGTCTACGAAGTCCCGGACCGACGCCAGTCACCGTCTTTCATGGAGAAACTCGAAGACATCTCAGGGTTCTTCGCTCCTACTAAGGACGATAATCTCAACGTGTTGCGAGGCGCAATCCCACTGCTTCTCCCCGCCGCAACGTCTCCGGACCCATCGGTCCGTCAAAGCGCGATCAAAGACTGCGAGCGGTATCTCGCCGTCCACGGTGATCAGGCACCGGTAATGGCAGAAAGCGTCAAGATGCTCGTTGGCGTGATCGACCTGCATTGGCAGCTCCAACGAGACATCACTTCCACCGACGTGCTCCTCGCCATGGCCGCCTATCGCCTCGACAACGGCGACTGGCCCGAATCCATCGAGGCCCTCATCCCCGCCTACCTCGACGAGCACCCCACCGACCCCGTGACCGGCGAACCGCTGGAGTACCGCCATGAACCGGGCACTCCCCCGTCGCTCGAGTCCTTCGGCTCCGAAAGCGCCTCCGGACGCTGACACGCGCAATCCATGCCGCACCGGTCGGGCTGCTCATGTCCGTCCGCAGGTTATCTGACCGCGCACCCCATCAAGGCCCGAAGTCGCGCTGGACCAGCCCCGATAGTCCCTTCACACTGCGAGGCACGCTCAACCGGCCTGCCTCGGAAACAGAGCGAGGGGCTGCACCCATGGCACGACTGCCGCGTCATCCAGAAGCGTTCGCCGAACACGTCCGCGCCATCCTCGCGCGGATGAAACCCGAACTGCACATCGAACTCACCGGCCCCACCGAGCTCATCGTCGAAGGCCGTCGCCTCGACCTCGAGAACCTCCACCGCCTCGTCACCACCGACGAGGACCGCGGCGTGGAGATCGTCGAGCAGTACCTCGACCACCTCTTCGACGACGAGACCTTCTCCGTCGGCAACATGCCCTGGGAGATGGCCGCGACGCGCATCATGCCGCGCATCCAGCCCACCAGCATTTTCGAGCACCTCTCCGAAGAGCTCGTCGCCCACGTGCCGTTCGTCAACGACACCGTCATCGTCTTCGTCATCGACCTGCCCAACATGACCGTCAGCGTCACCACCGAGCAGATGCTCCGCTGGGGCAAGACCGCCGAAGACCTCGAAGAAGTCGCCCGACGCAACCTCGACGAGTACGCGCCCGCCCTCGAGTTCAAGAGCCTCGAATCCGACGAGGGTGGCAAGGCCATCCTCCTGTCCATCCAGGACGGCTACGACGCCTCGCGCCTGCTGCTCTCCTCCCTCTTCCGCACCCTCGCGCCGGAGTTCGGCGGCGACTTCATGGTCGCCACCCCCAGCCGCGACATGTTCCTCGCCATCCCCGCCAACGAGCCCGGTTTCATCAACGAGGTATCCGGCAAGGTCGAGGAAGACTTCAACCGCCTGCCCTACCCGATCACCGACCGGCTGTTTTATGTGTGCCGCGACGGCATCGCCGGCACCAGCCGGAAGGCGGCCTGAAGGCGTATCTCTCTCCCGCCGATCGGCCCCGATCCCGCTATCCTCTGCGGTCCACCCACGCCCGTGAGGATGTTCGCGTGATCCTTCTGATCGACAACTACGACAGCTTCACCTTCAACCTCGTCCAGCGCATCGGCGAACTCGACGCCTCGATCGACCTGCGCGTCGTCCGCAACGACAAGGTCACGCCCGACGAGGTCGAGACCATCAACGCCGGCGCCCCGCCCGAGCGCATCATCGTTTCCCCCGGCCCCTGCTCCCCCACCGAGGCCGGCGTCTCCAACGCCATCGTCGAGCGCTTCTCCGGGCGCGTCCCGATCTTCGGCGTCTGCCTCGGGCACCAGTGCATCGGCTTCACCTCCGGCATGCCCGTCATCCGCCACAGCCGCATCATGCACGGCAAGACCAGCGAAGTCTTCCACGATGGCAAGGGCATCTTCGAGGGGCTGTCCAACCCCTTCATCGCCACCCGCTACCACTCCCTGGTCGTCGATGTCGCCACCGGTGCACCAGACGGCTGGGAGATTTCCGCCTGGTCCGAGGAACCCGCCCACGATGGACGCCCCGCCGGCAAGGTCGTCATGGGCCTGCGCAAGACCACACCCCCCGGCCAGCCCACCGTCGACGGCGTGCAGTTCCACCCCGAGTCGTTCATGACCACCGAGGGCCCGCTCATCCTCGCCAACTTCCTCGGCCTGCCCCGCCCCGACGTCGCGACCCTCCAGCCCTGAACGCCCCGGCCCGCCCCGCTACCATCCCTCCTGACGCCCACTCCGGAGCCCCGACGATGACCGATTCCGACGCCAGCACCTCCGCTCCCGCCGCTGCTTCCGCCCCCCCGGCCAGCAAGCGCATCGCCCGCGCCAAACTGCTCGAGAAGGATGCCGAGAAGGTCGTCCTTACCTTCACCGGACACACCACCGGCCAGGTTCAGAAACCCACCCACCAGATGCACCTGCTCGTCAACACCCCGGTCAAGACCGAGCCGGGCAAACGCATCCTCGGTTCCATCCGCGTCGAAGCCCGACGCATCGATGTCTGCGGCACCGGCGGCTCCTATGTCGAACCCGTCTACGGACGCCCGCGCCGCATTCAGGGCACCATCATCGAGATCGACTCGTCCAACGGCTGCGTCATCGTCGACGCCGGCATGCCCATCGTCGCCAAACTCGACCACCTCCAGCGGACCAGCGACTTCAACGTCGGCGACCACGTGACCTTCGGCGTCAAAGCCGGCGCGACGTTCTACCCGGCGAGCTGAGTTCACTGGGAGTGGCATGGTCGCCCTTCGAGGCGACGATGCGAAGCCCTGCTTGGGTGGCATGGCCACCCAACGCGTGGCTATGCGAATCCCCAATTGGGTGCCACGGGTTGACCCGGAGGGCAACCCGTGCAAGTCCCCCTTCGCGCACACCACACCGGACATAGCCACGCTTCGCGTGGCCATGCCACCCGACCCCGATCCCAGCGCAAGTCCGCCCTGGCGCGCGCCGGGTGGGCTCCGGCGCATCGCCACTTTCCGACTTCTCAAAATTTTTTTCTGCCCGTGGTTCCTGCAGATTCTCGCATTGCCTTCGCGCATGTACCGCTCCGGCGCGCGCCGCGTGGGCCCCGCGCGCCTTCTTACGAAAGGACCACGCGTATGCACACCACACCGAAAACCGTCGAATCCGCCCGCCCCGACACCCGCTCGCTCAAGGAGCAGCTCCGCGAAGAGCGCCGCCTCACCGAGCTGACCATGCAGCGCGTCCAGCGCACCGCCCTCGACACACTCGAAGAACTCATGGCCCCGCCCGCGCCCACAGGCGACGCGTCTCAGGACGCCGTCAACAGGCTCGAACGCAACCGGCGCCGGCTCGCCGCGAACCAGGCGCTGCTCCACTGCCGGACCATGGCCCGCGAGGCCCGCGCCCGGCGCGAAGCGCGTCGGAAGGCCCGCGCCAAAGCCGAGCGCCAAGCAAAGTCGTCGAAGAAATCGGTTGCGAAGCCGACCGTAACGCAGCCGACCATCCCCACCGCACCAGGACGCACCCTCGCCGCCGGACTCATCGCCAGCGCCGGCTCGCTCAGTTCAGCGGCTCCGCCACCATGCCGGAACACGACCGTTCCGGATGGCGGTCCGCGTCCGACTGCAGCGTTCGGGGCACCACCGGAAAGCACGCCCGCTCTTCACACGACGAGGCCGCCGCGCCGAACCGCGACACCGCCTCCGCCGCAACACTGCTGAGCGGCCATGCGCTTTCCCAAGTGGTTTCGAGTTCTTCGCGTGTCGAGCGCCGCGTGCCCGTGCGCTGATTCGGTGTCGTTGCTCGTGCCATGAGCACCTCCCCGCGGGAACACCACCCGCACCCGAAATGTACCCCGCTCGCGGGACATCTCGGGTGAGGAATCGGTGAAAACCGCTACGGTCGAATCGGTTCGTCCCTCTTCGGGGGAATCGCGCGCACGCTCACGCCAGCGCGTGGTCCGCCTCGCGCACGGCGCGACAGAACGCCGCGATCTTCGCCGAGTCTTTCACGCCGGGTTCGGACTCCACGCCCGAACTCACATCCACCGCGTAGGGCCTCACCTTGCGGATCGCCTCGCCCACGTTCTCCGGCGTCAGCCCGCCCGCGAGGATCACCGGGTGGTCACAGATGTCGATCACCTCGGCGAGGTGCGCCCAGTCGGCCTTCTCGCCGGTGCCCCCGTCACCGCCGTCGATCAGCACCGCGTCGAGCTCATCGATCCGCGACCACTTGCGCAGGTCGGCCTCGATCGTCTCGCGCGAGTAGCGGATCGCCTTGATCAGGTCCGGCCCGATCTCGCGCACCAGGGGCTCGGGCTCCTTGCCGTGCAACTGACCGAGATCCAGGTCGGCCTGCACCATCGTCTGGAGGTAGGGCTCGGCCTTCGGGTTCACGAACAGACCAACACTCGTCACGAACGCCGGGAGCACGCTCTGAATCTCGTACGCCTCATCGATCGTCACGCAGCGGGGAGAACTCGACACGAACACCAGACCGATCGAGTCGGCCCCGCACTCCGCGGCGATCAGCGCAGTCTCCGGATCGCGCACGCCGCAGATCTTGATCCGCGTGCGGATCGGCCCGATGCGATGGTCGTCGGTCATGCCAGTTCCTCTCGGAGCGTGGAGGCCAGATCGGCTTCGTCGCTGCTGAGCTTGTGGTGCTCGATCGCGTCGAGCTCGCGCTCGGCCCCGATCGGATCGTTGAGGTATCGCGCGAGCAGCACCGCGTGCATCAGCCGGACGCGGTTGGTCTCCGCGTCTGCCCGGTACCGGTCGGTGAAGTGCCGGTACGCGAGCGCCGCGTGCTGGTGGTCGCCCGAGGCGTGCAGGTGGTTCGCCACCGCGAGCTGGCCGTCGCGCGTCAGGCACTGCGCGCCGAACTCGTCGACCAGCTTGAGGTACCGACGCCCGGCCTCATCGAGGTCGCCGGCCTCGATGGACTCGTGCACCGCCCCGCGCGCCTTCATCTCGGCCTCGCCGCGAGCGGACACGCGCCTGGGCTTCGGCCCTTCCTTCCCGTCTTTCCCGCCGCGCGGGGCGTCCCAGACTCGGTCGGACATCGGTTTGGTCGTCAGCTCGCGGAACTGGCGTCGGCGTTTGGCCTGGCGTCCGATGGTGAACAGATCGTACGGCTCGCGCGCGATCACCTTCGTCGCGAGCAACGCGTACGCCGCGCCGAATCCGAAGGCGTACCCGCCGAGGTGGGCGGCGTGGGCCACGCCGCTGTTCGAGCCTGCGAAGATCAGGTCCTTGAGCACCGCGAACAGGATCATCCACCACGCGGGGATCGTGTACACGCCGATGATGAAAAAGAACAAAAGCACGCGGATGCCCGTGCCGGGGAAGAGCATCAGGAACGCGCCGGTGATGGCCGCGACCGAGCCCGAGGCGCCGACCACCGGGCTGACGATGTACTGGCCCGCAACCATGTCGCCTTCGATGATCAGGTGCGTCGCACCGGCCGCGATCCCGCCGACGAGGTACAGCGTGAGAGCTGGGGCACCATAGCGTTCAGTTTTCCGGATTGCGACACTGCCATGGTCAATTACAGCTCGGACCTTGATTTTGGCGAAGGCTCGATCAGCCTGACCCGGCTGA
>Ga0209578_10003426_pt1 | contig 12101 bp, 10 predicted proteins | sample tdAd472_FD_187127 | JGI IMG/M metagenome (GOLD analysis project Ga0209578, IMG submission 187127) | Marine sediment microbial communities from the Atlantic coast under amendment with organic carbon and nitrate - tdAd47.2 (SPAdes)... | ecosystem: Environmental > Aquatic > Marine > Coastal >...
TCGCCTGCCCTGATAATAAAGTGCTGCTTCTGACAGGTGACTACACGTTGATGCAGTGTGGTTCTGCCTTGTGGAACCTGGCTGCGCAAAACCTCGATGTGCTTGTCGTCAACTACAACAATGCCGGCTCGGGAGCACTCGAAATGGAATTGGCAAGGGTAAGAAGAGGAGACGCACAGGATAAATCACTCGCTATGGTGCACATGCGGGCGCCCTACATCGACTACGCAGAAATGGCTCATTCGATGGGTGTACCGGCTACCGTTGCAAATACCGCCGAAGAATTTCACGAGCAGTTTGCTGCTGCCATGGAAAACAAGGGTCCACGTTTTATTGACGCGAAATTCGAAAGCATCACACCCGTGATGGTCGATATGATGCGACAGGCCTACGACGCGGAACATTCCTGAGCATATTCCAGAAGACGGATCTGCCTTCACAAGCGCCCAAAGCAATGCAGGACCCCGGTTCTGCATTGTTTTGTATTGCGAACAAGCATAAAGACAATCTCGGCACCCAGCAACGAATTATCTCATTTTGCTGGCAAAACATTGCTGCGGCTTTGAGCGGAAAGACGCCCAGGAACCTGATTCCGAATCGCTGATTGAGATCTGCGTAGCCTCGCACAATGGGAAAAATTGAAATGACTATTGATGAAACTGCCGAAGTCGAAAATTTACAGAGACTATACAAAATCCAGCGACAAGCTTGCCGCGACGACCCGTATCCAGGTTACGAGGAGCGAGTTGATAACCTGAACGCGCTCAAAGAATTGATCCTGAATTGTAAAGAAGACCTGGTGCAAGCGATGAGCGACGACTTCGGTCACCGTTCGCGCGGCGATTCAGTTATTTCAGACATATTGATCACGATTCAGGGCATCGATTATTGTCTGAAGAATCTCAAAGACTGGATGAAGCCGTCGAAAAGGCACGTCGAGCTCATTTACAAGCCTGCAGACAACTATGTGATGTACCAGCCAGTGGGCGTCTTCGGTCTGCTGGGTTGCTGGAACTACCCTGTGGCGGAGTCTTTCGGACACCTTGCCTGGGTACTCGCTGCGGGCAATCGCTGTATTATCAAGGGATCAGAATTCGTCCCGAATACTAACCGCGTATCAAAAGACGCTGTCGCCGAGTTTTTCGACGAGGCCACATTGGGCTTCGTCGAGGGTGAGGTGCAGGTCGCGCAAGCATTCACCGCGCTGAAATTTGACCACATCCTCGTAACCGGCTCACCCAATGTCGGAAAATTGGTCATGCGGGCGGCGGCCGAAAACCTGACTCCGGTTACGCTGGAACTGGGCGGCAAGAGTCCACTCATACTTGATTCCGAAATGGACGTACCGACGGCTGTTTCGAGGTTTATTCTCGGCAAGACAATGAATGCGGGCCAGACCTGTGTGGCGCCGGACTACATTTTCTGCCCGGAAAATAAAATCGATGAGTTGTGCGAGGAAATTCAACGGCGATTCAGCGAAATGTATCCTGAGTTCAGTGCCAACGAGGATTGGACTAGCATTCTGGATGATCGACAGTACGCCAGAATTAAGGGCTTGCGTGATGATGCCGTAGCAAAGGGAGCAAAGGCGTCGCCATTGGCGGAGATTGACGAAGAGACCGAAAAATCCCAAAGAAAGATGCCATTGACACTGATTACGGGCATGACAGAAGACATGGAGATCGCGGACGAGGAGATATTCGGGCCGCTTCTGCCAATTCTTCCGTACACGGATATCGACGATGTCATTGCGTACATTCAGTCGAAGCCGAGACCGCTGGCGTTGTATATCAATAGTTGGAATTCAGCGTTTCAGGACCATATTCTCAAACGCACTCATTCCGGCGGCGTATGCATCAATGAAGCAACGTTCCATGTCGCCCAGGAAGACCTTCCGTTCGGTGGATCCGGCAATTCAGGCCTTGGAAAAACTCACGGCCCCGAAGGATTCCGCAACTTTTCCAATCAGAAAGCTGTATTTAGCAAGGGGAAGATCGATTTGTCTGAGGTGTTGTTTCCGCCGTTTGGCACGAAGCTTCAAAAGCTCCTCGGCAAGATGCTGATTCGATGAGCGCAGGGAACCTCATGCGCATCGCCGGCATTGGTGCCGTTGTTATTGTTTTTATCGCCGGCTGCGCGTCTCCCATTCAAAGAAATCCTGTGCCGGAAGATCTGGTCGACGTCGCTCAGGTGAAAGATCTGAGCGACATTCGCTATTGGGGCGACTCACAGATTGATAACCTGGATTCCGTCATGCTTGAGTCTCGTTGGGACGAGATGGGCAAACGGCAGCAACACTACCTCGCTCTTTCCGGCGGCGGTGACAATGGGGCGTACGGCGCCGGGTTTCTAAATGGCTGGACGGCAGCCGGCACAAGACCGGAATTTACACTTGTTACCGGCATCAGTACTGGCGCATTAATTGCGCCCTTTGCTTTCCTCGGTTCGAAATACGACGACAAAATTAAGTATTTTTATACTGAGTATTCAGCTGAGGATCTGATCAAAAAACGTAGTCTATTTTCGATACGTCGAAATGCTTCGGCAGTCGATCCGTCAGGGTTGCGCGAGAAAATCGAGCAATTCATAGATGAAGACGTAATGGAGGAAATATCAGTTGAATATGGGAAAGGCAGACTCCTGAATATAGGCACAGCCAACCTCGACACGGGTCGATCGGTCGTCTGGAGTATTGGCCGAATCGCAGCAAGCGGCGATCCGCAAGCGCTAGGATTGATTCACGACATCATTATGGCTTCGGCATCCTTGGGTGGCATCTTTCCACCGGTACTGATTGAAGTAGAAGCAAACGGTACAACTTATGATGAGATGCACGTAGATGGTGGCACTAGCAACCAGTTATTTGTGTACCCACTGGCGCTGGACTGGGGAAAGGTTATGGAGCGCGCCAACGTAAAAGAGCCACCGCATGTTTATTTGATACGCAACGCTAAACTTACGCCACATTATTCACCGGCAAGTTACGACCTATTCGATATCATTGGACATTCCGTGAACTCGCTTATCCGAACACAGGGCCTGGGCGATCTCGACCACATCTTTCTGGAAACACAACGCGATAATCTTGAATTTTATCTGACTTATATTCCCAACGACTTTACTGAAAGCCATGATGGAGAATTCGATAACGCTTATATGCGAAAACTTTATGCTCTGGGTTATGAGAGAGGCTTAAGCGAAGCGCCTTGGGAGAGATCACCACCTGGTTATGATATCTCCAGCCAAGTCGATCACTGACGAGTAGAAAACATGTACATAAAAAACGCATCAATCTGATTGAACCGCCTACAAAGAATCTGTGCAAAGTGCTGCACCAGATTCGAGGGGAGCGGAAAGTTTGCATTACATCAGGTACTGACCGTCTACCGCTTCTACAGGTTCCGGAATATCCGACTCACCCAATTCTTCGAGCAGGTTAATTTCGATGGTTCGGATAATGCTCGACATCGGCGTATCGGTTGGCGCCCCTTCAAACGGCCTCAACAAAGACTCACCGACTTCAAATATCATCAATACAATCATTCCCAGAAGGCTTGCGAACAGTATCGCCCAATAGCCAATCTGTCCGCTAAGCACAATCGGAAATACGATTATGAGCACCCACACAGCCACACGGACTATCGCTGCATAGTACGCATTGTGCCCAATGTAAAATAGACAAATTTGCACGCCCTGCTCGGTCAGGTGACGCTTAAGCCGAAGGACGGTGTTTTGTGGGCGCATCCGACCCTAAAAACAAAAGGGCTTACCGAAGTAAGCCCTTTGCCTTTAATAGTGGTAGCGGGGGCAGGATTTGAACCTGTAACCCCGTCTTCGGAGGGACAGTACCCCACTTGGTTACTGACCAATTCGTCAATTGAGGTGTCGCAAGGAGTTCAACTGGTCGCAGCGTAGCTATAGGGTGACTGAGCCGACCTGGCTCGTCACCGGGTTGTTCTGCCAGTTATTACATGCAATACGGTCAGTATTGCGGGGATTATGTGGGAGTGAAATTATCCACCCGGAGAGATTCGAACTCCCGACCGCTCGGTTCGCCGCCAAGTAGTCGACTTGATCAAATCATTACTCACTGCCGGGATTTTGCCGGACTCAGTTGAGCCCAGTTGTGATTCGTTTAGATAAATTGCCCGCGGGCGTCTCCAGTTGTTAACCAATAAACAACTACTTACGCGCTTTCAATGTAGAAAATGGCGCGCCCGACAAGATTACTCGAAACAGCCTCAGGGCTGTTTCGACCCTTCGGGCTCGCGGCTGCGCCGCTCTGATCAAATTGCTAACGCAATTTGTCGAACAACGTCCGACTCCTTGGGCGGAACACACAAGTAAACAAAAAAGGCCCCTAAAGGGACCTTTTCTTTGTCCTTCCCGACACACAGGTAACACTTTATTCCGGGCACATGGGTAACACTTTCTCCCTTTTGCGGGAGAGAGCCACATGCCCTGGAAGGAGTGTAATGCCGTGGAAGAACGTCTCCGATTTATCGCCCGCTTGCTCGATGGCGAGAAGATGGCGGGTCTGTGCCGGGAGTTCGGTATCTCTCGCAAGACCGGCTACAAGATCTACAAGCGCTACAAGGACTGCGGTATCGATGGCCTGACCGATCGCAGCCGCAGACCCTACCGGCAGGCCAGCCAGCTGCCGATGCAGATCGAGAAGCTGATCGTTGCTCTCAAGAAGGAGTACCCCACTGGGGCGCACCCAAGATCCGCGAGAAGCTCAGAAGGCTGTACCCGGACATGCATTGCCCGGCGATCAGTACCGTACACGCGGTGCTGGATCGCCACGGTCTCGTGAAGCGCCGCAAACGTAAGCGCAACAAAGCCTGCGGCACCGCACTGGCACACGTCACCAACCCCAACGCGCTGTGGTGCGCCGACTACAAGGGCGAGTTCATGCTCGCCGACCGGCGCTATTGCTATCCACTCACGATTACCGATTACGCCAGCCGCTACCTGATCACCTGTGACGCCCTGTCGACCACCAAGGAGGTCTACGCCTTCAGTGTTTTCGAGAGAGCGTTCAAAGACTTCGGGTTACCCACAGCGATCCGTACGGATAATGGTGTGCCCTTCTCAAGCCCCAACGCCCTGTACGGTCTGTCCCGACTCTCGGTGTGGTGGCTACGACTCGGCATCCACATCGAACGCATCAAGCCAGGGCATCCGGAGCAGAACGGCCGCCACGAACGCATGCATTTAACGCTCAAGAAAGAGGCCACCAAGCCCGCCGCTTTCAACTTCCTGCAGCAGCAAGAGCGCTTCGATGACTTCATCGAGTACTACAACCAGGAGCGGCCACATCAGGCGCTGAACATGCGGATGCCTGCGGAGCTCTACAAAAAATCGCCCAGACCCTATCAGGGGCTGGGCGATCTTGAGTATCCGTTTCACGACCGCACTGCGCTGGTCACCAACTGTGGCCGGATCTGCTACCAACGCCGCAAGATCAACCTCAGCACCGTGTTTGCCGGCCAACGGGTCGGCGTCAAGCAGGTCACAAACAGCGTCTGGCTCGTCAGCTTCATGCAGTACGACCTCGGCTACTTCGATGCCAACACCGTCAGGCTCGAGCCAATTGAGAACCCGTTCCGTACAAATGTGTTACCTATGTGATCGGAATCACCTGTAACCCATCTGCCCGGAACGGACCCTTGTTTACTGGCGCGCCCGACAGGATTCGAACCTGTGACCCCTGCCTTCGGAGTACGCTATTTTGTTGGTAAGAAACTGATATTATTGATGCTAACTACCGGTACGTCCATTGCAGATGCAGCACTCTGCACAACTGTGCAGCACTCAATCCCACAATTCTCACACACTCGGTTTTTGGCGGTAAGCCAAATTCAACGAAGCGTTCTCCGCTTTCTTTGACTATCGACTAATTCGCCGGAACTTGCGTCCGCAAAAACTTCCCGTAACGCCCAAGCGTGTGGACGGCATTCTCGAACAATATCGTGATGTCGAGGACGAAATTGCGATCGTCGGTAGAAAGGTCACCTTCTGATTCGAAGTAGCTGTGGCGAATCTTCGTCATCATGGCGGAGCGATCCTGCGTCAGCATTTCCAGCGTATCGATTTCACCCGTCTCCTGAGTATCGAAAGCATCAATGGCGGTCAGGATCATGAAATCCAGACTCTCCATGATGTGGCCTCCCAGTTCGGTTGCCCGTGCATTGTCGTGCCCCCGCAGAAGCTGCGTCGTTAGCTGATGAACAATGCTCTCAAGCGCAACGAGTTGCTCTTCGAGCTTTGTGACCCGGATCAGTTGATCCGATGTTTCCGAGTTCAGACTGTGGCCCGAAACCTGGGCAAGCGTTTTGCCGATCCGATCGGCGATATGCACAAACGCCGCGTGATAGGCGTCGGGATCGTATTTGTCGAGACCGGGCGATTGGTCGCGCACATGATCAATATACCTGGGCAACCGTTCCAGGAGCCGATATTGCTCCTTCTCGATCAGGATAAGCGCTGTCTCGGGTGATTCGGCTGCGCGGTCGTGAAGAAACTGCACCTCGGAGAGAACCTCGGCTGCGCTGGGCGGAAACCAGCCCCGGATACGATCGAGAAGCGGGTTTCTTAACAAGACCAGCAACAACGCAGCGCCGAACTGAAAGATGAGCGCCACCGCTACGGCCTGGGACCCGATATCGGCGCTGAGTCCTCGCGCAGCGGCGAGTACCAGCGGCACGCCGCCGATAACCTCAATGTAAAAGAGCAAAACGAACGCTACCGTTGCTACCGCATCGAAAGCAATTTGAGTCGCGACAACCTGGCGCGCACGCCCATGGGCATGGAACGAGAATATATAGGTCAGGACTCCTGTTCCCGCCTGAGCGCCGAACATGGCCATCGCCGTTTCCTCGAGTTCGAACAGGCCCGAGGCTGCAAGGGCGATCATGATCATGATGATCGCCAGGTTCGATTGCACCAGCAGAGTCAGCACCAGGCCCAATACGAAAGCGACCATGTAATAGTCATGAATGCTCTGCAGAAGCGGCCCAACCCATCCGGAGGCTGCGTAGCCGGCAGCGCCCGATTTTACGAGGTACAGGCCGTACATGATCATGGCCAGGCCGAATAAGGCGCCGTAGCCATTGACGAGCCTCTTGGGGACGTGGAACGTTATTCCCAGCGCAGTTATGCCAAGCACAAACAGCGCCAGTACCTTCAGGCTCACCATCGACGCAAAAACGATCAGGCTGCAGCCGGCATTCGCCCAAAATACGATTGGAGCGGCCTGCCGCACTTGCATCATGCCGGCCTGGACAAAGTCTGAGAGAATGAACGCAGCCGCCTTACCGCTCTGGGTGATAAAGCCGAGTGTTGCGCCCGAAGTGGCGATACCGACAGCGTTGCCGCTGAGTCGTGTGATTAGTTGCTGAAACTTGCCGCCGGAAAGTTTCTTCAGATGATCGCCTGCGAAGTGAATACCGATCAGGAATATGCCGATTCCGCCCAGCACAAAGGCAGAAAGCTCCAGAGGCGACTCCTTCACTTCTTTCAGCTCGACCGCCGCGAAACCGAGGCCCGAGTAAAACAAGCTCAACGCACCGGCAAACAGAGATGTCGTTATTTTTTTCATTGCCAGTCCCTACAAGATAATTCCGTCCATCACGAGCCCACTGAGTTGCTCGCTGCGCTCTGCTGAGACCTGTTTGAGAACATCGCTGAACTCGGGAAACTCTTCCTTTATGCGGCCGAAGTCGGCCCGGTCGAGGACCAGCATTTCACAGTAACCAACTGCTTTGATGGACGCGGTCCGCCGCTCGTCAAGCGTCAGGGACATGAAACCGAAGTAATCGCCGTTGGACATCGTGCCATAAGACTTGTTGTCTGCGGCGGAGATTATCTCCACGGTACCTTCCGCGATGAAGAATACGCTCTTTCCACGGTCTCCTTCATGCGCAATGATGCTGCCCGGGGTGTAAGTCCTGGACTCGAGGCTTGTCAGCAATGCGTCGCGCAGCAGGCTCGAGGCATGCCGGAACAGGGGAACGGTCTGACGAATCTCCTCGGTAAGGTGCAGCAGTACTTTCAGGCGCAAAGGCGGTGGCAGGTCATCGAGCATCCGGTTACGGTCGACGCCACGATATCGCTCCCAGATGTGCTCGTAGAAATTTCGGACTTCCGAATTGAGATCGGCGGACACTTTCTGGTCTCGCAGGAACTCAGTGACCGACTCGATACGTTCCCAGTGACGGTTCTTGGCCGCATTGATACTGTTCAGCAGCGACGCGATGCTGCCGATGATGAACGCATACAGCGACGCGCCCATCAGCATGATGATTCCGGCCAGGACGTACTCGATCGTTCGGCCGGGGGTGATATCGCCATACCCGACCGTCGTCATGGTGGTGATCGTCCAGTAAAGCGACCGGATGTACTGCGAGATCGCATCTGCGCCCTGGATGCCTGCCCGAACGACCCAACTATCCGCGGGAAAACCGCTCGCGAGCGACGAGTAAAACCAGAAACAGGCGAGCCAGTGGATCAACAGCAGTATCGAGACGAAATACTTGGCGACTCTGAGTACCGCGGGGTTGCTCCAGCTGAGAGCTTCCCACCGGCGCAGAATGACAAACAGCCGCACGATGCGAAACAGTCGCAATAGCCGCAAGGCCAGGACGAGAGAGCCGCCGAGAACATGCCCATTGCCAATAAGCGCCCAGGCGATCAGGTCAAAAGGAACGGCGGCGACAACGTCGACAACGAGCATGCGCCGGCAATAACGCCCTGAACATTGCCGCTTGTCGAAAACCTCAACGCCACGCTCGCGGTATGTCGTAACAAAATTGAGGCCGATATCGATCAGGAAGAACAGATCGATCAGGTAGACGACCTGAAAGCCCTCGAGCGCATGGGCTTGGGCAAAGGCGAACTGGTAGGCGACCAGCAAGCAGCTGACAACGATCAGCCCCAGGATCAGCGCATCCCAGATCAGGCGACTTCGGGACAGTTCGCGAACCATAACTCGGCGAGCGCCGCTCAAAACGAAGCGAGCGCCTCGTCCTGGTCATTTGACACAGTCAGAATGGACGAGAACCCGGAAATATCGAATACCTCCTGCACAGTATCGTTAAGACTGCAGATCTTCAGGTCGCCTCCGGATGCCTTGAGTTTCTTGGCAGTAGCCAGCAGCACACGCAACCCGGCGCTACTGATGTACTCGAGCGCCGCGAAGTTGATCAGCACTTTCTGGGCCCCAGCATCTATAAGTGTGTTGATAGCGCTTTCCGCGTCGGGCGAGGTATTGGTATCGAGGTGTCCCGCCACTTCGATTACGTTTATGTCACCCGTTTCGGTCGTCTTGATTTCCATATGATTTACCTATGCGTGATTTCCAATCAGTCCTGCAACTTGAGCGTCATCGTAACGCTGTTCTTGTTCTTGTGTCTTTGGTAGTGATAGTCGTCCATCATCTCCGTGACAAGGAGCACCCCGAGTCCGCCGATTTCCCGCTCTTCCAGCGACAACGTGATGTCGGGACCAACGCGGTCGAACGGGTTAAATGGAATACCGTCATCGGATACCTCGACGAGCAGATGATCCGGATAAACGGCTACGTCAACGCTTATCTCGTGCGACTCGTCATCGTCGAAGCCGTAAGAAATGATGTTGTTCAATAATTCGTCCAGCACGATGCAGACTTTTTGGACAGGTCCCGGAGGCACGTTGCGAGCAAGGGCAAATTCTTCGAATTCACTGTTGACGCGTTCGATTTCCTTCAGGTCTGCGGCAGCAGACAGTTGCAATGTCTGGACCTCGCTGGCGTCCGACTGTGACTCCACCCGGTAGGCGAGGATAGTGATGTCGTCCGCCTGCTCCGCCCCGGCGGCGTAGTTTTCCACATCGTCGATGATTCGGCCTGTCAAAGCCTCAGGCATATCTTTTGCGTTCGCAAGCAACGCTTCGAGCCGGGCCTCGGAGTAGAGTTGTTCCGCCGGGCTCATTGCTTCTGTTACACCGTCAGTGAAGATCAGCAGTGTATCTGCCAGACCTAATGCCGCACTGTCCTCGCGGAAGGCGACGCCCTCGACGGCACCAATAATTGGGCCGTGGCGCTGATCAAGACATTCGAGCTTGTCGCCACGCAAGATATACGGTGGATTGTGGCCGGCGTTGGTGAAACGAAAATCGCCGGTGCGGGTATTGACGATGGCGATAAACAGGGTAACGAACATCGACGCAGGATTGTCGGCGCTCAGGTCATCATTGACGCGCGTGATGATACTCGCCGGTGACGGGTCATCGGTGGCCTGCGACTTGATCATCGTCTTGCTGACAGCCATGAATAACGCCGCGGGCACGCCCTTGCCCGATACGTCGCCGACAACCAGGCACAAGTGATCGTCGTCGACAAAGAAAAAATCGTAGAAATCGCCGCCGACTTCGCGGGCCGGCTTCAACGTCGCGTGGAGACTGAATTCAGACCGTTCGGGGAACGCCGGAAACTCGAGCGGCAGCATGCTCATCTGAATGTCGTGCCCGACATTGAGCTCTTGCTCCATGCGGTCGCTGTGTTTCTTGATGATCGCGTAGGCCGACTGCAGCTCATCCATGCTCTGTTTCAATGCGAGGTGCGTACGGACCCTCGCCTTGAGAATGGGCGGATTGACCGGCTTGGTTATGTAGTCGGCCGCGCCCAGTTCGAAGCCCTGCGCCTCATCGGTGGTCTGCTCCATCGCGGTCAGAAAGATGACCGGGATATCCCGTGTATCCGGATTGGCCTTGAGCTGTTCGCACACCTCGTAACCACTGATGCCGGGCATCATGATGTCCAACAGGATCAGATCCGGTGGCGCCTTCTCAACGATTTTCAACGCCATCTGGCCGTTGATGGCAGCCTTGACCATGTAGTCGGTGGCGAGAATGCCCTTAACGACGTCCAGGTTTTCAGGTGTGTCGTCTACTGCAAGGATCACCGGCTTCGATGCGGAGACTGTCATTTCAAGCGTCCCTTTGCGACAAGGCGGTAACGACCGTCTGTCGCAGACCAGCGCTATCGATCGGCTTGGTCACGAAGCCCGCGGCACCCATGTCTCGCGCGCGCTTCCTAATCTCACTATCCGATTCGCCGGTCAGGAAGATCACCGGGATCCCCCGCGTCGTCTCGCTGGCCTGTAACTGACTCATGACCTCGAAACCGTCCATGCCGGGCATGCGGATATCCAGCAGAATCAACTCAGGGGGCACCTTCTGCGCGATTTTCAATGCGATCATGCCGTTGGTGGCCGCCTTGATCACGTAGTCGCCGCCGAGTGCGCCCTTGACCACGTCCAGGTTTTCCGGGGTGTCGTCCACGGCCAGGATGACGGCTTGTTCGCTGCGATCAGCCATCCCTGCCCGTCCGACTTACAAGTTCTTCGATGATCGGTTTCAGGGCCTCGGCAGCAGCCTCCAGGTCATACTGCCCAATCGGTTTCTGCAAGGCTTTCAGCGCGCCTTCGACCTCGTTTCCCCGCACCTGCTCGAGGATGTCGAACAGCTTGTCCTCCGCCGCCGAATCGTAGTCTTCCAGCAACGCCAGGAGGGCCTTCAATTGCTCGTCGAAATCGGCCGGCAGCGCGCCCGGCTGTCCGGGCGAGGCCGCGGGTCGCGGCTGCAAGCCCCCGATCAACCCGACGACTCTTGCAAGTTCGAGTTCTGCCTGTGCACACAGGTCCACCAACGGGCCATCCTCTCCCTCTTTCAGGGCGCTTTCCAGTTGTTGGGCCACTTGCTGCAATGCCGTCGCGCCGATGCTGCCGCTCACCCCCTTCAGGGTGTGGGCGGCCCGGACAGCCTCCTCACGGTTGCCCGCTTCGTGCTCTTTACGAATTTGATCGACGGCGCCGGACTGGTTGTCGGCAAACTTGTCCAGCAGTCTCAGGTAGGAACCCACGTTGCCGCCCAGTCGCGTCACGCCAGCTGCCGTGTCGATACCCGCCAGTTCAGGAATCTCCTGATCATCATCGATACTCGACGATGCTTCGAATCCTTCCGGCAGTTCGCGTACGGCATGCGGTATCCAGCGCAGCAGTGCCTCGAACAGCAATTGCGGGTTGATCGGCTTGGCGATGTGTTCATTCATGCCGACAACC
>Ga0209578_10003435_pt1 | contig 12066 bp, 11 predicted proteins | sample tdAd472_FD_187127 | JGI IMG/M metagenome (GOLD analysis project Ga0209578, IMG submission 187127) | Marine sediment microbial communities from the Atlantic coast under amendment with organic carbon and nitrate - tdAd47.2 (SPAdes)... | ecosystem: Environmental > Aquatic > Marine > Coastal >...
TCCGTTATAGCAATAAAGTTTTCTGGATTGAGTGCTAGTACTTCTTTATAAATCAACACCGCGTTGCGATCGGCCGGGTACAGTAACTTACCTTCTTTCTTCAAGATTTGTGCTTGCCCGAGAAGCCAATCAATCCTTTCTTGTTTTTGCGTTCTTCGCTGCTCCTGCACTACCACTGGAGCTAGTACTTCTTCCGCAACTTGACTATCCTGCTGGTCGATAGTCGTGAGTTTCAATGGTGTTTTGGTTTTTATTGGGACAAAAGAAAGGCTTGATTCAGTATTATCCTTCACGACACGGCTATTTGTTGTACCGCTGACAATGTCATAAATACCCTCTCGCAACTTATTTTGGAGCGTTTCCAACCGATCACGGATTTGAAACACAAAATAATCAAAGCTCAGGCCACCCTGTTCATTACCCTGAATTTGTTGAACACCTGACTCCTTTGGTTTTTCCTCACCCTGATAATTAAAATAGACAACCGCGCTAGCCAACAGCAGTAGGAGAAGCAAGACGGGCCACCGTAAATATTTATTTGTCGCCTTCGGCGCATAGTCATAGGAAGAGCAAGGTTGTTCTGCAAGTGTTTGATATATCTCCTGTGGAATATCAACAAAATCATTGTCCCTCAATAGGTCATCGCGCTCTTCCTCTACCCCAGCTGTTACCGAAACAGCACTCACGGTGGTTTTTTTATTCAGCGTCGAGGCATCTTTGGACGGAATATCCTGATTATCTACCACTTTATTTTTATTATTTGTTAGCTCACTATGTGGCAAAGAATTGTTGGTTGCCGGAGGTTTCGTCTGCCGAGGCACAGAACTAGCTGTTTTTGTTTTTTCAGATAGAGCAGGAGCACCTTTTTTTGTTCCATCGACACCTGAGCCGCCCTTAACGTTCACATTTGTATTCACTATTCCAACAGCCCGCAGGGGCTTATCCACACTCTTTTTTTTCTTATTATCATTTTTTATCGGCTGAGGAGACGCCGTAATTTTAGCAATGGCCTCATGAATTTTTTTATCTTCGTGTGCTCGTTTCTTGCCTCTATGCTTCCCTGATTTAAGGCTTTCAATATACTCGTAACTATTTGTAAATTCTGTGGGTGGGATATCATCCCATTCATTTTTAGACTTCCGGGGGGGAGTAGTGGTGCCCGCTTTAGTGTCAGGCGTTAACAACTTTTCAAAGATCTCCCGCTGTTTTTTCTTTGCCGCACGGGATAACGGGAACACATTACTCTGAGCAGGGGGAGTTTTTTTTGAGACCTTTGCCGATTCAACTGTATGTCCATCAATAGTGATAATTGTTTCGTCGTCTATTTTCTCCAGCTCATCAATCATCTCGCGCCCACTTTGAAACCGCTCATCCGGCATTTTCGCTAAGGCATAATCAACAAACCCTTGAAAAACCGACAACTCATTGGGCAATTGCACGAAGGAAGCCCCTAACTGCTCGGAACCAACCGCCTCACAACCGTACTTGAAGGGCGCTTTTCCTGTGAGTAAAAAACAAAAGACCGCACCCAAACTATAGAGGTCCGCTCGGGCATCCAACGATTCCCGGCGCTGCTGTTCTGGGCTCGCATAATCTGCTGTTTCGAGTAATTTATCCTGCAATAACGACTCAGAATTTTGATGCATTTCCCGGGCGAAGCCAAAGTCCGTCAGCATCGCTTGGCTGGTTTCTGATGAGAGAATGATATTTGAAGGTTTGATGTTGTAGTGGCCGATTTTACGCTGTGCCAAATAATCTAGAGCGTTAGCCAACTGCTTCACCACATATATTTTGTCCAATAAGCACATACTTGAAGCGCGCTTTTCAAGACTCTCCCCCGGAATGTAGTCAACAACACTGTACAACGCCTCAATGTTTTGACCGACTTCATGCACCTCAGCAATATTAGGATGAAAAACCTGCTTAGCCGTTTCCCCCTCCTTATCAAATCGACTGAGATATTTATTCAACACGGCATGATCCAACAGCGATTTCGGTAGATATTTCACTACGACTGCTCGCCCGGAAGATAATTGGGTTGCGAGATAGACAGATCCCGCACCACTATTTTCGATGGGTTGGATTATTTTATAGCCTGAAATATCCACCATTTAAACCTTTAGTTCTCTTCCTGTTGGTATTTGCAAAGCTTCTCTAAACATCCTTTGCGCTACCCCAGGTTTATACTCACCCTCAGGAACTGCTGAAGCATTCCTTAAAGCGAGCTCTGATATTCATCAACACACTAAGTATATATTGACAGCAATAACTATGCCGCACGCAAGAAAAGCTCTATTTTACAATGGCTTCGGCCTGACTATAGAATAATGACGAGTAGTGTTTAGTCCGCAAAAAAAACAATTTGTAAATTTATCCGACGTCTTTAGGTATCACTTTAATCGCCTTTCACTTCTAACAACAATGTGAGACATTAGCGCCATTATTGATCCACCAACTCTAAAAAAGTGATTTTACGTGTACCTTGAACTAAGCCATTTATTATGGACTTTCGTCATTCTATCGGGCTTTTCCTATTGGTGGCATGCCTATGGCATCAAGCAGACTGCGCTCCAGAAAACTAAAGCCTATTGCCAAAAAATGGATCTGCAAATGCTCGATGAAAGTATTGCCTTGAATCGAGTCACCATCAAACGCGATAGCAATGGCCATGTTAATTTCATTAGAGTATTTCGCTTTGAATTCGCTTCAACGGGTGACGAGCGTTATCAGGGGCTTACCACTATGCATGGCCGTCATTGCCAGAGTATTCACTTAGATGCGCACAAAATATAGTGCTTGTTTGTAGGAGGAAAATTGAATCTCAACCTGATTAGATGAATTTATCTTGCTGCACCAATACCCAAGGTTTAATCACCACTGTCCAAAGTTCAGCTTCTTCTGCCAACCAAATTTTCGCTTGCTCATCTGAAACTCTCATCAATAAATCACGTTCCTTCCAACTTTTTATTTGCGCGGCATCGTCCCTGGCGAAATGCAAGGCAACCATCACCAAATCCAACTCTGGTGCAATATAAACACAATTACCTGTTGCGAAAAAACGCTGTAATTCCTGCCAGCTAATTCTGGCAGTTTGAGCATTGATCTCCGCCATACTAGCTTCTTCGTGACTGTTAAACTCTGACATTGGTTATAACTTTTTGATAAATGAGAAATTGAATGAGGGAAGGATTATAACGATCTCCTCCTTTATGAACTAGCCTGCTATAATCGCGCGCCCACTATTTCTAGGAGACTAAAAGAGTATGTTCGACGTGAATGAATACTTTGATGGCAAGGTAAAATCTATCTCTTTCCAAACTGAAACACTACCCGCTACAGTTGGTGTAATGGCGCCAGGCGACTATGAATTTGGTACCAGTAAAAAAGAAACCATGATAGTCATAAGTGGCGCATTAACCGTTAAACTGCCGCAAAGCGATGACTGGCAGACTTTTAACGTTGGCGACCAATTTGAGGTGGCGGCAAATCAGCGTTTTCAACTTCAAGTCGCTGTCGCTACCGCTTACCTCTGTACCTACGAATAATTCCAGTTTATTTGTTGGCAACCACTTATTTCTAATTAACACACCACTGGGCTCGCATCCTGAGCCCAATTATTTTCTATCTTAAATGAAAATCGGCATATCCTTTGCTATACCTAACCTTATATTTTGAAAAATATGGGAGATAATACCATGACCATGCACTTTTCCGTACACCAACACGACGATGGCTGGTATCGATTAACTGCCGAAACAGCGCAAAAAGTGACTATTCTTGTCTGTGATTGCGAAACGAAAGCACTTGCTCAGCATATGCAAAAGAGCCTGAATAGTGCTCCGAACGAGACACAAAAGCAGGTTATTGCCGCTATTGGTATCGAATTACTGCAGGACCTAGCGCAAAGCGCCTAATCTTCTAGTCGAGACGGTTGTTTTCATTAGGCTGTAAAGCAGGTTTTCTAAAAAGACGGAGCGCTCTTTGCCATAAGTGCGCGACTGAAAACCCCATAAAAGTTCGGAAAATAAGAGGGATCACAAAAAGTGTCAGCAATGTTGAAACGGCAAGTCCACTCACAATAGCTGTGGCTACCGGCCCCCAAATCAGCGATTTCCCGGCCAACCCGGCCGCCAGGGAAAACAGTCCGGCAATCGTGGTCAGAGAAGTAATCAAAATCGGAATAACACGCCTTCTTGCTGCGTAGACTGTCGCATGCAATAGGCTCATACCAGACGTTAACCGCTCATTGGCAGCCGAAATGAGAACAATTGCTGAATTTACCGAGATGCCCATCAACGCCACCACGCCATAGAGTGTATAGAGACTGAGAGGGTTGTTAGTTACAAATAATCCCAAAATAACCCCCGTAATAGCCAAGGGCAAAGAAGTCAGCACCATCAGTGGCTGCCAGTAACTGCGGAATTGGGTGCCAAGAATGATATAAATTAAACCAACACCTAGTAACGCCAGCATCCAAATGGCATCGAGAGATTCCTGAATATCATCAAGCTCACCGGTAAAATCCAAATTGATATTGGGAAATTCGCCGCTAATCCTGCGCCACTCATCCTCAATCAGTTGATTCGCCTTCACAGTATTGATCGCTTCCTTATCGATATCTGCTTCCAAGGTAATAGTGCGTCGGAAATTATAGTGACGAATATTGTGTTGCCCTAAGCCATACCTGGGTAGCACGAGATCACCAAGAGCCACAGCGCCCCCCTGCGGTAATGACAAGGTTTGGCGCAAGAGCGCATCAATGCCCGTACGTTTATCTTGTTTTGCGACGACACGAACCTTCACCTCTTCGCCTCGGTCTTGAAAGTCCGTAACGATTTCCCCGTCAACATAGGCTTGCATTACCCGACTGACCGTGCTCGGATTTAGTCCCGCTCGTTTAATGGCATCCGCATTGAGAGTTAGCACTAGCTCTGGATTGCCAGCTCGATAATCCAGAGTAATGTTGCTGTAATTACCCTGCGATTGCATGAACTGACTTAAGCGATCAGCAGCCTTTTTGATGATGGCAAAATCGTCACCACGCACCTTGACACTAACAGCCCGTGTCGTCGGTGGGCCGTTATTCATACGTAACAGAGAGAGTGATTTAATACCCTCCACTTTCTGCAACCTTTCTTGTACCGCATCCGCCACTTCATCCACGGGTCGGAATCCATGCTGTGCTGGGTTGAGACTTACCATTACCTGCCCGACATTGTTACCAAATAACGGTTCCGTTTCTGTCATTTGCTGTCCGGCATAGGCCAGCGTTGCCCTCAGCTCATCAGGCTCGATGACCTCCAGCATTTGGGTTTCAATCTCGCGTATAATGCGCCCGTTTTCCTCCAGCGAAGTACCACTGTCTGTCTGCACATTTACGTAGAACAGGCGCAACGGGTCGGTTTCAAAGAAGTTGAAGCGAATCAGGCCAAAGGCCAAAATTAAGATCGCTAAAATAAAAATTGCTGCTGAACAAGTGATTGAAATAATCGGATGCCGTAGGGCCTTGAGCAACCACCGCGTATAGCGTAACTTCACCTTGTGAGTCATACGGTCACGCCAGGTTTTAGTGGCCGCTTTGGTGTATTTTCCCGACACACTAACGTGAGCAGGCAGCATCCAATAGGCTTCTATTAGACTGATTGCGAGCGCGATAGTCACCACGAGGGGAATAACCTTCATAAATTCACCCAGGATACCGGGCAACAACATCAATGGCAGGAAAGCCGCCATAGTGGTCAATACAGAGGTTGTTACAGGCGCAAAGACTTCTCTTAATGCCGCAATGGCGGCAGCAATACCTTCAGCACCACCCTGTAATTTGCGATACATGGTTTCAACCACAACCACCGCATCATCCACTAGCATACCAAGGGCAATGACGACCCCCAGTAACACCATGTTATTCAATGACATACCGATGATGTTGAGAAATAGAAAAGTGCCCGCTAGCGTAAAAGGAATACCGATACTGGTCAGAAACGAAATACGGTTCCCCAGGAAAATCCAGGTTACCAGCAGCACTAACAAAAGGCCGATCAGAGCATTGTTTTGCATCAACCCCAGTGCTTCTTTGGTGCTAATGGTTTGGTCGTCTACCAGTGCTAAGCGTACGCCTGTGTTTTCGCTCAGCGCATTGCGCTGATCGATATAGGCCTGCACCCTTTCCACCAATTCAATAACGTTGGTATTGGCTTTTTTAACAATAGGCAGCATCACCGCTGGTTCACCCTGATAGAACACCAATTCGGAAGGCTCCTCGGTCGATCGCGACAACTCCGCCAAGGCCCCGAGCGCAACGACACCTTGCGCAGTGATTACCGAGTAATTCGCCATCACCTCAGGGTCAGCACTGGTGCCCGCTAACCGCACCAACCACTGGCCTTCACTGGTATCAATATCACCCCCTGAAACGTCACGAAAATAAGCACGTACCGTATCGCTTAGATCTGCCGGTGTAATGCCTAAACCCACTAACCTTTCAGGAAAAAAAGAAACATGCAGTTCGGGGTCATCCAACCCCATCGGGGTGATTTTATCAATCCCTTTGAGGCGTTCCAGATCCTTTCTTACATTGCGTGCCTGTACGCGTAAATTTTCGTCGGCGCCGACGCCTGTCACCACCACAGTCGCAGCCGGAAATCCGCTCGAACTAGTGATTTCATAAATAATCGGGTCTTCCGCTTCGCTTGGCAGCTCATCATTGTAAGTATTTTGCACCTCTCGACGCAGATCGCTCAGGCGTTTATCAAAAGTCCGTTCATCGATTTGATTAAAGCGAATGAGGATATTGGAAATAGCTTCTCGACTGGTGCTGGTGACAAATTTAATATCTGAAATACCGCTAGCGATCGCATCCTCTAGAGGATCAGTAATACGTCGTTCGATATCTTCTGCCGAAGCACCCGGCAGAATGGTAATAACATTTACCCAATTAAAATTAATTTCAGGGTCACGCGCAGGAGGCAATTGTTGGTAGGCCAAATAGCCTAAGACCAAAACCAACCCGAAGCTAAGATTGGTCAGCACATGATTACTTAGCAGGCGCTGCAACCAACTCATCTTGGCTCGCTCAGCCCCAGTTTATTAACTTGACGCATCATCAAAATACCTAGGAATCGCCCATTAGGTCGATTTGTTCTGCGTCACGCAGCCCTAGATGCCCCCCCACCACCAGTGGGGTCAAGATCGGCAGATCAACTGGGCTAGCTCGGCCCGCCTGAGCATTGGGGGTGGCGATAAATTGAGCGCGGCCATCACGAACGATAAATACGCCGAGCTGACCATCACGTTTTACCAACAGATTAGCGGGCACATGCGGTCGCACATCCCGCCAATATAATTTACCTGCAGCGCCGGGTAAGGCACTTTCTCGCTCAAACACCAATCTCACCTCTTGATTACGAGTCACGCTATTAATCGTCGGCACTATCGATCTAAGTTTTAATCGATAACGTTGGCCAGCCTGTTCGAAGTAGAGTTTATCAATTGAGCCAAGATAGGTAGCGTCCTGAGTGAAAACTTGCGCCGATACCTCAAGTTTTTCCAAATCAGTAATCTTTACCAAAGGATGGCCATTATCGGCATAGTTTCCCACGGAACTTTGCCGTTCAACTACCAACGCCCGAAACGGACTCACAACTTGACATCGAGATTGGTTTAATTTGGCCACTTCCAGCTCTGCTTGCGCTGCACGTAAATCGGCCTGCAATACCGCTAAATCGGCCTGCCGCTCATCCAGCGCTTCTTCGGAAATAGACTGCTTTTCCAGCAGGCTTTCGGTCCGTGCAACGCGGCGTTTAGCCAGTGCTATCCTCGCGTCCAACGCTTCCAACCTGGCATTGGATGATTTAGTCGCAAGCTGATAATCCGCACAATCAAGCTCTGCAAGCAGCGCGCCCGCTTCAACCTGGTCTCCCACCCGCACCGGGATCTTGAGTACTCGTGCTCTAATCTGTGCGCTAACAACCGGCTCATTGAGGCTAATGACTGTCGCCGGTGCAGAATGTTCAGGATAGAGTGCGACTTCTGAGAAAGGCAACGTCTTCACTGTCGTTTCCTGCTGCGCCAAGCTTGGCTGCGCTAACAAACAACAAATTAAAAAAGAAATTAGATAACGGAAGGTTTTTTTTACGCACATGCCATTAAAGCCACAAAGTCATTTTGTGATTCGTGCAAATATTCGCACAACGAAGAGGTCGACCATGATCCAATTTTTACTTTCATATTGCAAGCTTGATCATAGGCAGAGCATACGTTTTCAGTAAACACTGCATTTTATTATTAATTATCCGACCCAAACAGTTTTTCCCACTCGGCTTGCGCTCTTGCTTGCGAAGATTGATTCTCCTCCTTTTGCTCAGGCAATTGATCCCCGAACAATTCCGCCAATTGCACACGTGCAGCTCGCTCTGACTCTGTATCTTTGGCTTTAAATGCTCCAGACTGAGGTTCAAAATAATCACAGAAATTGGCGCTTTCCTTGTCGGTTACTGTCGGTGCTCTGTCTTCCTGGCATTGATCAGACACCTGCGGGTCAAAATTACAACAAAGTCGGCAGACATGCTGGTCAGCTCCACAGGATGCGCACTCTTCACGTCGTGACATAGGTAAAATAAGGTCAATTAATATCGCGCCACATTTCCAACAACACATTTTATCGCTCATTGGCTACCCTATATTTGTTTAATAAACGCTTTACGTTAAGCTCTAATTCTATGGCTTTATATTCCTACTGCTAATTCTAACCTCTGGAATGCAATTATGGCATTAAGAACCAAACTGAAGGATACGGCACAACAACTAGCGGGCAACCTGAAGGTGAAAGATATTCGAATTGGCCTTTGCTACACCGCTGTGCAATTGGAAAACGGCCAACTGGGGCTCGCCTATACCTTTTGCGATAGCCTAACGGGTGGTTGCTCAGTTTTCGATACCTTGCAAACAATCGCTGGCCGCCCAGCTAAAGAATTACTCTCTCTGTTCGACTCCGATAACCTGATAGCCTCCGCCGTTGCGTTGGCGACTGCCAATGCCTTACTCAACAGCTCACATCATGCTTATGTACCTGGGCCAGCCATTGAACAAATTCAATTTTACCCCGACGACCAAGTCGGCATGATTGGTAATTTTTCTCCCTTGGTACGAGATATCCGGCCACGTGTCGAACAACTTTATATCTTTGAGCGGCAAGCTCGTCTTGATGAAAATATTCTGGGGATGGCAATGACAGAGGCGCTTCTACCCAAATGCCAGGTGGCCCTTATTACAGCAACTGCTATTATTAATGGCAGCATTGATCGACTGCTCGCTTTAACCGCTAATTGTCGCGCAGTCATTATCCTGGGGACTTCCACGCCCCTGTGTCGGCATGTTTTTGAGGGAACACCCGTCACATTGCTTTCCGGTGTGGTTGCAAAAAACGCCGAAAAGCTGTTGCAGATTGTGAGCGAAGGAGGAGGAACCCCTGCCTTTAAGCAGGCAGTGAATAAAGTAAATTTAGTAATTGGCCCTAATGCACAGGGTTATGATTAATCGAGTTGAGACGATAAACCACTATGCTCTTTTTCCCCTATCGGGTCGATATGGAATTACATCGCATACCACTGCTAACCATAGCGGTGTGCATCCTCTGTATTACTGTATTCTTGCAACAACTAACCTCCTATGCCGACTATCAGCGCTCAGTCTCCAGTTTTTGTAAAAGTATTGACCGGCCAACACGCGTGGTGCTGCGGAATATCACCGGTCAGCATTCCGGTTCACCCTGCGAAGATGTGTATTTATCTATTCGAGAATCGAAAGACGCCAGCGCCACTATGCAAGCCTTGGTCGATCAGGCTAGACCGCTAAATCTCTTTAAATCCCGCCAGGCCGAACTGGATTACATGCTCAATCACTTGCAAAAAGGGTATGCTGAGTTTGATAAAATGGTGCCCACCAACCTCACAGAAGAGCTCCAGTTTAATCCGATGGAGTTACAAATCAAACGCATGGTAACAGCCGTATTTAGCCACGGAGATTGGGGACATTTGATCTTCAACCTGGTATTTTTTTATGCCTTTGCCGCATCGGTGGAAATAATTGTTGGTTCGTTTAGTTTTATTTTTATTATTTTAAGTATGTCCATTTCTACCGGGCTTGCCTATAGTTTCAGCGTCGCTGGAACGACTGAAGCCGCCTTGCCCACGCTAGGGTTATCCGGCATCGTTATGGGGATGATGGCGTTGCTGGCCGTGTTAGCACCGACGATTAAAATACGCTGTTTTTTCTGGTTTTTGTTACTGGTACGCTTCTTTAGCTTACCGGCGCTTATCCTGGCGACTTGGTATGTAGGTTGGGATATCTACAGCCTGATAACAGTGGACGGTGCGGGTGTAAATTTTGTTGCTCATGTCAGTGGCGCCTTGTCCGGCGTGTTAATCGGCCTAATTTATTGGTTAATGCGACCAAGCTATATTCGACAGATTAACGTCCATACCTGATTAATCTAAGAACCTAGTCTAGTCTTCCTCATAGCCGTGCAAACCCAGCCCCTCTTCCAGGTAGTCCGCTAATTGCGGGGTCGCGAGCAAATATTCAGCCGTATGCAAGGTCCAACTTGAGCGCGCCTGCAACAGTGCCTCTTCCCACTCATCAATACTAAAATCACCGCGGCCAACCCACATCAACGCCACTAAGGTTTGCTGTTGGTCGGGCTCCAAGTCATTGATTATCGAGCCAAACTCCTGACTCGTCGTACTGTCATTGTTCACTCCACGAAATTCTAGTACCTCTGAGTCAAATGGGCTGGGCGTATCTTCCACAAAACTAACATCGCTATCGGTTTGGAACTCGTGGGCTTTACTGATAATAAATCGAACGGTTTCCGGGTTGAGATCGAACATTCCCATATCTCCCTTTAACAAGGGGTCCTCATACGCCCCTTTTGTGCGATAAAGAAAATGGCTTCTGTGTCTCGAAATTAAATGCACAAAAACCAAACTGCGTTTATTTTCGAATAATTTGACATTCCAGTTACTGGAATGATTAGACTATACCTAACCCTGCTCTAACATTCGGGTATTATACGATGAATATCAGTGAAGCTGCACGACAATCGGGGCTAACAGCTAAAACCATACGCTACTATGAAAGCATTGGATTACTACATCCGCCAAAACGGGGTAACAATGGCTATCGCGATTACCGCGCTAAGGACGTTAGCCTGATGCGGTTCCTTTGCCATTCGCGGCAGGTCGGTTTCAGTCTTCAGGAATGCAAACAGCTGTCGGAATTCTACCTCAACCCTGAACGCCAAAGCGTGCATGTCAAAGCCTTGGTGGTAGAAAAAGTAAAGGACATCGAAGCGAAAGTCGCCAACCTTCGCGCCATGCAAAATACACTGCTCGATTTAGCCGACCGCTGTGCAGGCGATGAAGGCCCAGATTGCGCGATTATCGAAACCCTAGCAGGGGAAAGTTAGTATGTCAGATTGCGACTCAACGCCAGCAGCGGATCAACCCAAATCCTGCTGCGGCTCTGCACCAGCTGCCCCCAAACCAAGCTGCTGCACCACTGAAACCAGTTCGAAGAGCGCCGAATCCACTGTGCAAAACAGTTGCTGTGGTGGCGAAGCTAAAAAAACAGACTGGTTACTCTGGATTTCTGCCAGTTTAATTTTTCTGTTGTACGGCATCTATCTCGGCTTCGATCATTCATTAAAAATTGATTGGCTCGTCAGCATGAGCCATTCCGTCTTTTCACTGATTAACACTATGTGGTGGAGTATGGTACTGGCTGCCGTATTTGTCGGTATTCTAGGACGCATACCACAATCATTCGTCATTTCAGTACTCGGCACCGGCAACACCTGGCGTGGGCTATTTCGGGCGACGCTGGCCGGGTTGTTACTGGACTTATGCAGCCACGGCATTCTGATGGTCGGCATGCAGCTCTATCGGCGCGGCGCAAGCCTTGGCCAGGTTATGGCCTTTTTGATCGCCAGCCCCTGGAACTCGCTGTCTCTCACCATTATTTTGATTGCCCTGATTGGCCTCCCTTGGACCCTGGCCTTTATTTTACTCT
>Ga0209578_10003436_pt1 | contig 12066 bp, 8 predicted proteins | sample tdAd472_FD_187127 | JGI IMG/M metagenome (GOLD analysis project Ga0209578, IMG submission 187127) | Marine sediment microbial communities from the Atlantic coast under amendment with organic carbon and nitrate - tdAd47.2 (SPAdes)... | ecosystem: Environmental > Aquatic > Marine > Coastal >...
CAAGGACGAGCCCATCATCGCGGTGGTCCGCCGACCTCCGAGGGTCCGGTAGTGCTCGTCGACCCAGGGCTTGAGGCTCTCGACCAGCGCCCGCCCGTAGGCCTCGTAGCCGGGCCGGGTGTACTCCGCGTTGCGGTCCTCGGCGTAGACCGCGACCACCAGCACCCGGTCGATGAGGCTCATCGTGTCCAGCAACTCCAGGGCGCGGTCCATGTGCCACTCCTGGCCGAGGAACGCCTCCTGGGGGAAGAACAGGTTCGCCCCGTCGTGCATGTAGACCACGGGGTAGCGCTTGAGCGTGTTCTCGGTGTAGCCCGGGGGGAGGTAGAGCCGCAGGCGCAGGTCGCGCCCCAGGGCGGGCGCCGGACAGTCCAGCACGGGGGTCAGCTGCCCGCGCTCGCCGCTGAAGAAGTGCGGGTTCAGCCGCTGCGCGTCCTCGCCGAGGAGCACGAGGGTGTTGGCGCCCACCGACCAGTGCAAGCCCTGGTCGTCGACGATGCACGGCTTGCAGAACAGGAACGGGCGGTCGTGCTCGAGGTCGAACTCGAAGCACTGCCCGTCGCTGTAGACCTCGCGCGGCTCCTGGTCGTGATCCCAGTCCTGCTCGGTGCGCAGGACCATCCGCCCCGACTGGAGCGGGTAGTGGACGACGAGCGTTCCTCGGAATGCCACCGCAGCGCTAGCGGAAGATGAGGAACTGCTCGGGGGTGTAGTCGTTGAGCGTCTTCGCGTTCAACGCGTCGCGGTGCCCGCGCATGTCGGGCCCGGCGAGGGTCACGAAGCGGCAAGGCGCCATGGCCCACTTCACCAGGTCGTCGACCGGGATCATGGGGTCCTTGTCCGCGAAGAAGTTCGGGTCGAAGCCCTTCACGTCGGGGCTGATCTCGGCCGCCGGACACTGCGGACCGAGGTAGGAAATGTGCGTGAGCGCGCCGCCCTTGTAGAGCGTGTACTCGACGTACTGCTTGTTGGCGCACACGATCGAGAACACGTCGAAGTCCTTGGAGAGCTCGCGCCCGAGCGGGTTCTTGCCCGGGGACGACCACTCGAAGGCACGCGAGAGCACACCGACCCAGGGCTCCTGCGCCTCGGCCAGCACGAACACCTCGTCGGGGCCCAGCTCGTTGACGTCGCTCATCTTCAGCTCGGTGAACGCGGGGAGGTGGTCGGTGATCACCTGAGTCGGGTCCGACCACTCGATCCGCTCGAGGCCAGCCGTGGCATACGCCCGCTCCACCGCCTGCCGCACGCGCTCGAGGCGGTCGGCGCCGGGGACGAACAGGTGGAGTGCTCCCCAGGTCGATTCTTCGGCGTCAAACGTGGTGGGCGCTTCAGACACACATGGCTCCTTCGCGAGGTTGAAGGGTTCCGGCTCAGTCCTGCTCGGCAGGGGGCAGGTTAATCGAAATGTGGAGCTCCTCCAGCTGGGCGGCGCTCACGGGGCTCGGGCAGTTGACCAGGAGGTCCTGGCAGTGCTGGTTCTTGGGGAAGGCCACGACCTCGCGGATGTTCGGCTCGTTGAGGAAGATCATGATCGTGCGCTCGACGCCAGGGGCCATGCCGCCGTGGGGCGGGCAGCCGTAGCGGAAGGCGTTGATCATGTGGCCGAACTCGGTGTCGACCTGCTCCTTGGAGTAGCCCACGATCTCGAACGCCCGATACATGATGTCCGGGCGGTGGTTTCGGATCGCCCCCGAGCTGAGCTCGATCCCGTTGCAGCAGATGTCGTACTGGAAGGCGAGGACCTCGAGGGGGTCGCCTTCGAGGGCCTGCATCCCGCCCTGGGGCATGCTGAATGGGTTGTGCGAGAACTCGATCCCGCCCTCGCCGTCGTTCTTGTCGGGGTCCCACTCGTAGAACGGGTAGTCGACGATGAACGAGAAGCCCAGCACGTCGGGGTCGAGCCCGCGCTCGGTGGCCACGTGGGTCCGCACGTCCCCGAGGATCTTGGCCGCGGCCAGCCGCTCGCCGAAGCCGAAGGCCACGATGTCGGTGTCCTCGCACTTCAACTGGGCGAAGATCGCCCGGGACTCCTCCGGGCTGAGGGCCTTCTTCAGCGAGCCGTCAGCCTCGCCGCCCTTGCAGATCAGGTGCGGCAGCCCGCCGTAACCCTGGCCCTTGACCCACTTCTCGAGCTTGCGGATCCAGCCCTTGCCCTCCTTGGCGCCCGCGGGAATCCGCAGGGCCTTGACGTGGCCGCCGGCCTCGATGGCCTCCTTGAACAGGGCGAAGCCCGTGTCGCGCAGGTGCTCGGAGACGTCTTCGATCTCGACCTCGATCCGCAGGTCGGGCTTGTCGCTGCCGAAGCGGTCGATGGCGTCCCAGTACTTGATCCGCGGGAAGGGGAACTCGACCAGGGTCTTCTTCTTGATCCCCGGGATCTCGACCTCGTCGGCGAGGCGCTTGTACATTCGCTCGATCACGCCGAACACGTCGTCCTGCCCGACGAAGGCCATCTCCATGTCGAGCTGGTAGAACTCGCCCGGCGAGCGGTCCGCGCGCGCGTCCTCGTCGCGGAAGCAGGGCGCGATCTGGAAGTAGCGGTCGAAGCCCGAGGCCATCAAGAGCTGCTTCCACTGCTGGGGCGCCTGGGGCAGCGCGTAGAACTGGCCCGGGTGCAGCCGGCTGGGCACGAGGTAGTCCCGCGCGCCCTCGGGGGAGCTGTTGGTGAGGATCGGGGTCTGGACCTCGAGGAAGCCCTCTTCCGCCATGTGCTGGCGCATGAAGCGAATGATCTGGTCGCGGGCCACCATGTTGCGGTGCATGCGCTCGCGCCGCAGGTCGAGGAAGCGGTACTCCATGCGCCGCTGCTCGTTGTCGCGGTCGTTGGAGCCCTTGGGGATCGCGACCGGGAGCAGCTTCGAGAGGTCCTGGCAGGGGCTGTCGACCTCGAAGCTCGTGACCTTGATCTCGATCTCGCCGGTGGGGTGGTTGGGGTTGGCCGCCTCGCGCGCGACGACCGTCCCGCCCACGAAGGCCACCGACTCGGGGCGCACGGCGCGGGCCGCCTCCAACAGCTCGGGGGCGTCCCCGTCGAACACGAGCTGCGTCACCCCGTAGTGGTCTCGCAGGTCGATGAACACCTGGTGCTTTTGGTCGCGCTTGCGGTAGACCCAGCCGCCCAGGAGCACGTCGCTGCCCACGTCGGCGAGGCGCAGCTGAGCGCAGGTGTGGGACCGGCGCTCGGTGCGGGTAGTGCTTGCTGCGCTTGAAGTTGGCTCTGAGGTGCTCACCCCGTCCTCCGCAGGTAGGAAGCCGCAAGGGTAGCACGCGAGCGGGAGCCTCGGTCCCGTCGGCGAACGTTCTTGCGGCCGGACTGAAGCGCTCGACGCGCCGGCGGCGCGCCGACCGTCAGCGGAGATCGCGGGCGGCTAGCGCCGCGGCCGGGCGTCGCCCCAGGTGCTCCCAGGGAAGCGCCGCCAGCGGAGGTCGATGGCGCTGGTGATCGCGGCGATGGTCACCTCGGTGCCCTCGGCAGGATACGCGGCGTGCAGCGCCGGCAAGGCGGGCTCCTCGATCAGGACCAGGGCGTGGAACGCGGTGGCTCCTCGAGGCACCTCCACCGCCAGCTCCGCGGGGATTCGATCGAGGGCCACCGCCCGCTCCGGGAGCCGCGCGATCAAAGCCTCGATCAACGCCGCGTCTTCGACGGCGTCCAGCTCCGCCGGCTCCAGGTGCCCACCCGCCGAGACCCGCGCCCGCAGCGGCGCGAGCCAGGAGCCGAGCGCGGCCACCGCCACCCGGCGGGTGCGGGGGTCGTCGCTGGAGCTGAGGCCCAGCAGCGCCTCGCGCCCCGCCCCCGCGACCGCGGCGTAGGAGGCGTCGATCAAGAGGTCGAGGTAGGCCCCCCGCGGGCCGAGCACGGCCTGGATCGAGCGCAGCAGATCGGCCTCGTCCGGTCGAGCGGACGCGGCCAGGACCTCCGCGCGGGCACCCAGGGCCGGGGTCGCCGTCGGCGACTCGAGCAGGCTGCAGGCGTAGTCGAGCAGGCTCCGGGTGCGGGGCGGCAGCGAGTCGGCCTCGGCCAGGAGCTCCCGGGCCTGCACGGGCTCGCCCCGCGAGAGCAGCGCCAACACGTCCGCGGTGATCACGTCCGACGCGCGCGCGCGCCAGGCGCAAGCGAGCACCAGGCCGATGGCCACCGCGGGGATCCAGCGCCAGTGCTTCATTCGTCGAGCAGCGCCCCTTCCTTGCGCGCCCGCTCGCGCAGCTCGGGGTCGAGGGTTGCGCCCCGCAGGTCGAGGCGGAACAGCGAGGGGCCAAACGTCACCCCGCGCAGGTCGGCGCCGCGGAAGCTGGCCAGGGGCAAGTCGGGCTGGGTCGACCAGGCCTCGTCGGTGGTGCCCTCGGCGTAGTAGCCCGTGCGGGTGCCCTCGCTCGCCGGCTCGCCGAGGAGCATGCCCTCGCGGGTGCTCCCCAGCTCGAAGCGCACGTCCGGCTCGAAGCGTGCCTCGCGCAGGTCGCATCCGCTGAAGTCCACAGCGTGGGCCCGGCACTTACCGAAGTGGGCTTGCCGCAGGTCGAGGCCCGAGAGGTCGGTGCCCCCGAGGTCGCACTCGAACCAGGTGCTCTGGGTGCCTGCGCGCAGCTCGAGCCGCGCCCCGCCCAGGTCGCAACGCACGAAGGTCGTGGCCGCGAACTTGGCCCCCTCGAACTCGACCTCGCGCAGGTCGGCCTCGAGGAAGCCACCCTTGAACAGGGTCGCCCCGCTGAAGTCGGCCTCGGCGACGTTGCACCCGGCGAACATGCACGACTCCAGGAACGCCTCGCGCCAGGTCGAGCGCGAGAGCTCGCAGTCCTCGAACTTGGCGTCTTCGAGCTTGGCCTCGGACCAGTCGCTCCCGCCCAGGTGGCCGACCTCGCAGCGCACTCCGCGCCCGGTCGCCTTGTCGAGGACCGCGCCGTTCAGGCCGCAGCCGCTCCACCACGCCCCGTCGAGCAAAGCGCCGGTGGCCTGGAGACCCGAAAGGTCGCACTCGGACCAGCTGCTACCGCGCAGGTCCGCCCCCTTCAGCTCCGCGCCGCTGAGCGCGGCGCGCTTGATCGTGGCCTTCGAGAGGTCGGCCCCGGGCGCCTGCACCCCGCGCAGCACCGCGCCCTCGATCAGCAGCGGGCGCTCGCCGAGGGGCAGCGGGCGCCCGCAGGCGTGGAGGATCGTGAGCAGCGCCCCGTCGGCGCGCACCGGGGGGTTCGGGTCGCGCAGCCAGGCGGTCAGGCGCCCGAGGAGCCCGGGCCCGACCAACTGGGGAAAGAACGGGACCCAGCTGGCGCGCACCGGAGGTGGCTCCTGCTCCTGGACCAGCCAGCGCACGCACTCGCCGGCCTGGACGAAGCTCGCCAGGCCTGGGAGCGCCAGGCTCCCCAGCTCGCCCCCGTCGGCGGGGGTCGGCGCGTCCTCGCGCAGCATGTGCTCGGCGACCTCCCGCGGGGTCTGCATCAGCAGGCTCAGCTCCTCGGCAGCGGGCACCGGCAGCTCGAGGGGGAAGCTCGCCAGGTCGCGGCGGCGGAGCTTGCCCCCGCCGCGGAGGGCGCGGAGTACGTCGATGCTCGTGGGGAACAAGCGATCGAGCACGTTGGCGTAGACCTCCCCCAGGGTCGGCGTGGCACCCCGCGGCACCGCGGCCATGGCCTCGATCAGCAGCCGCGCGCTCCAGGGGCGGCGCAACGGCGCGGCCAGCTCCTCCAACGCGCCCAGCCAGGCCAGGAGCTCGGCGCGCCGCTCGCGGTAGGGCTCCGCGCCGAGGAGCTCGATCAGGTCGTCCTGGTTCCAGGGCGCGAGCTCGACCCGCAGCGCGGGTCGCGGCTGGCCGTCGTTCACGAGCAGCAGCCAGTCCCCGCCCTCGTGGTTCTGCCCGATCAGCAGGGGGACCCTCGCCCAGGCTTCGGGGAGCGGCTGGGCGCGAAACCAGCGGTGACGCTCCGGATCGAGGGGAGTCACCGAGAGGTCCGCCACGAGGACCGCCCCCGCGGGCACCTCGGGCTCCAGCGCGTGCGGGGTCGGCAGCTCGACGACCGTGCGCCCCGCCTCACGACAGCGGGCAGCCAAGTAGGCCAACGCCGTGGTGACCCCCGCGCCCCGGTCGCCGCGGACCACGAACGGGAGCGGGTCCGGCGACTCCAGGCACGCCTCCTGGAAGCGGTCCCAGAGCGGCAAGGGGTCGGCGACGTCGGCGTCGGTGTAGCGCGGACGCACGAAGGCGCCCGCGTCGCGGTCGAGAGAGGTCGACACTCGGGCTTCCTCCATGGAGCTCAGCCTACCCGAGGGCAAACCAAAGGGCACGGCCCGCGCGGGATCCGCGCGGGCCGTCGTCGGTGCGAGGTCGCCCCTAGAACTTGCGGGTCTTGCCTTCGCTGGAGGGGGCCGCCTTCGCCGGCTCGGCGCCGGGCAGCGTGTCGCCGGCCTTCAGCCGGCGGATCGTGAAGCCCTCCTTCTCGAGCAGCTTGAGCACGCCCTCGTCCCCGGGGTAGTGGGCGGTGCCAACCGCGAAGTAGTAGCAGCGCTCGGGGTTCTCGGTCATGTGCTTCGTCATTCGCTCGGCCATGCGGTGGTTGCGATCGACCAGGAGCTTGGCCTCGACCTTCTCGTTGAGCGCCTTCATCTCGGGGGTCAGCTCCTCCTCGTTGTCGGCGCCGCTCGACTCGTCCATGATCGCGATCAGCTTGTCCATGTCGCCGGAGACGTAGGCCTCGATCATCTGCTCGATCAGGCCCTTCCCCTCGCCCTTCTCCATGAGCATCATCTCGGCCGACTGGTCGAGGAACAGGATCGACTCCTCCTGGGTCAGGTCGGAGAACACGCCGACTTGCTCCTCGACGATCTCCACGCCGCCGACTTCCTTGCCCGCGTTCTTGCAGCGCTCGAACAGCGCCATGTCGAGGGGCTTCTTGCCGGCGAGCATGTCCTTGAGGAAGTCCATGGACTGCAGCTGCATGGCCAGCGCCCAGGGCTGCAGGCGATCCAGCATGGCCATCGGGAAGCCATACTTCTTGAGCACCTTCTGGACCTTGTCCTTGGTCTCCTGCGGCAGGATCTTGCTCAGCCCCGGCTCACCGTTGGGGATCATCATGATCTTCTGCTGCTTCATCATGTTCGCGGGAGCCATGTCGAGCTCCGCGTAGAACGCGTCGCAGCGGTCGAGGGCTTGCTCGACCACGTCGGGCAGGGCCAGGACCCGGTCGTCGGGCACGTGCATCGTGCCGTAGAGGAAGCTGGGCGCGTGCCCGTCCTTCTCCACCACCCACAGGAAGGGGTTCTTGGTCGGCTCCGGGGCAGCGGCCGCGGGCAAGGCAAACAGCGCGATCAGGGTCGCGACAAGGAATTGGGTCGTCTTCACGGGATCATCCTCCACCGTGGTTGGTGCGGGAGTATACGGACCCCGCGCCGGAGCGTGAGATGGTTTTTGTCTCACTTCCCGCCGAAGTCCTTGCGAGGAAAGGATCAGGACCCGCTCAAGCTGCCGCTCCCGTGCGCCGATAGGGCAAGCAGAGGAGCGACTTATGGACAAGCTCGTGGTTGAAGGGGGGGCCAGGCTCAGCGGCTCGGTCCAGATTTCTGGCGCCAAGAACGCCGTGCTCCCGATCCTCGCCGCGACGCTCCTCGCCGACCGGCAGTGCGTGATCAGCAACGTCCCCAACCTCAAGGACGTGCGGACCCTGCTCGAGATCCTGCGCGAGGTCGGCCTCGACTCCGAGTTCCGCTCCCCGGGGAACCTCGTGACCCGGGTCATCAACGAGGAGAACTCGACCGCGCGCTACGAGCTCGTGAGCACCATGCGCGCCTCGATCTACCTCCTCGGGCCCCTGCTCGCCAAGCGCGGCTACGCCAAGGTCTCGCTCCCCGGCGGCTGCGTGTTCGGCCTGCGCCCGGTGGACCTGCACATCAAGGGCCTCCGCGCGCTGGGCGCCGAGATCGAGCTCGACCACGGCTACATCGTCGCCAAGGCCCCCAAGGGGCGCTTGCAAGGCGGCTACGTCTACCTCGCCGGCCCCATGGGCTCGAGCGTGGGCGCAACCGCCAACACGCTGATGGCCGCCTGCCTCGCCGACGGCAAGACCGTGATCGAGGGCGCGGCCTGCGAGCCCGAGGTCACCGACCTCGCGCTGTTCCTCAACCGCATGGGCGCGACCATCGAGGGGATCGGGACCCCGACCCTCAAGATCACCGGCGTCCCCAGCCTGCGCGGCGGCGCGACCCGCGTCTGCCCCGACCGGATCGAGGCCGGGACCTTCATGGCCATGGCCGCCATGACCGGCGGCGACGTGCGCCTGACCGACGTGCGCCCCGACCACATGGGCGCGCAGATCGACGTCCTGCGCGCCATGGGCGTGACCGTCGAGGACGAGGGCCAGGGCGTGCTGCGCGTGACCCGCTCGGGTCCGCTGCAGCCGACGCGGATCTCGATGCTCCCTTACCCTTGCTTCCCCACGGACATGCAGGCCCAGCTCGTGAGCCTGCTGACCGTGACCCCGGGCATGTCGGTGGTCACCGAGCGGATCTACCCCGAGCGCTTCGGCCACTGCGCCGAGCTCAGCCGCATGGGCGCGCAGATCCACCGCGAGGGCCCGAGCGCGATCATCTGCGGAGTCCCCGAGCTCTCGGGGGCCGAGGTCATGGCCAGCGACCTCCGCGCCGGCGCCGCGCTCGTCGCCGCGGGCCTGATCGCCAAGGGCACCACGACCGTGCACCGCGTGTATCACATCGACCGCGGCTACGAGCGGATCGAGGAGAAGCTGACCAACCTCGGCGCCACGATCCACCGCCTCAGCAGCACGCCCTCCGAGACCATCAAGCGCGCAGCGTGATGTTGGTTCGGCCGGCTGCGCCGGCCTCACGACGCTACAGTTCGCCTTCTTTCGCGGCATGGATCGGACCCTCCCCCTGTAGCCCTGGAGGGTGCGCGAAAGAACGCCAATTCCAGCGGCTGCGCTGCTGGACCAAACCTCACCCGGCCGTCGGGTTCGGCCCAGTCCGGGCGCCCAGGGCGCGGTTGATCCGGCGGATCACGCCTGGGCCCTGAAACACCAACCCGGTGTAGAGCTGGATCGCGGCGCAGCCGAGGTCGAGCAGCTCCTGGGCGCGCTCGGGGCCGTCGACGCCGCCGACGCCGATCACGGGGACCTTGCCGTCGACCACCTGCAGCACGTGGGCGATCTTCTGCTTGGCCAGCGGGAACAGCGGGCGCCCGCTGAGCCCGCCGCTGGGGAACGGGCCCTCACCGCTCAACGGGCGGGTCAGCGTGGTGTTGGTGGCGATCACTCCGTCCGCCCCCTCGGCGAGGGCGCGCTCGACGCTCTGGGTCAGGGGCTCCAGGTCGAGGTCGGGGGCGAGCTTGACGAACACGGGCAGCCCGGGCGCCGCGGCGCGGGTGGCCTCCACGATCCGCGCCAGGGCGTCCCCCGCTTGCAGCGCGCGCAGCCCCGGGGTGTTCGGCGAGCTGACGTTGACCACGAGGTAGTCGACGAGCTCGCGCACGGCCTCGGCCACCTTGCGGTAGTCGTCGGCCGCCTGCTCGTCGGGGGTGTCCTTGTTCTTGCCCAGGTTCGCGCCGACCGGGATCTGGGGCCAGCGCCCGGACTCCCGCAGCGCCCGCAGCCGGCCAGCGATCACCTCGGCCCCGTCGTTGGGGAAGCCCATGGCGTTGATGATCGCGCCGTCCTTGGGGAAGCGGTGCACCCGCGGGCGCGGGTTCCCCGCCTGGGGGCGAGGCGTGATCGTCCCGACCTCGACGAAGCCGAACCCGACCCGCTCCCAGAGCGGGAGCGCGACCGCGTTCTTGTCGAGCCCCGCCGCCAACCCCACCGGTCCGGCGCAGCGCAGGGCTCCGAGGGTCGTGGGCAGCCCCGGCGGCCGGCGACCGGCGAGGGCGCAGCTCAGCCGCGGCCAGCGGGCGGCCTGGCGGAGGGTGAACTCGTGGGCCCGCTCCGCGTCGAGGCGGAACAGGAGCGGGCGCGCGCAGCGGTAGAACAGATCGAGCAGCGGATCCCCCCAGGTCAGCGGCGGATCTTAGCGCCCACCCCGACCGACCGGGAATCAAGGCGGCGAGAAGGACGTTCGAGCGGAGAGTAGCGCGCCCCCGCTGGGGCCCTATCATTCCGCCTGAGGAGCCTCCCGCCATGACCCCCAGCTCGAACCTGCTCTCCCCCGACGACCCGACCGCGGTGCGCGACGTGCTCCGCGACTACTACGGCAAGCAGCTCAAGCAGACCGAGGACCTCACCCAGAGCGCCTGCTGCACCGACACGATCCACGAGCGCTTCAAGCCGATCATGAGCCTGCTCCCCGACGAGGTCGTGAGCCGGCACTACGGCTGCGGTTGCCCGGTGCCCCTCGACGACCTCACGGGGCTGACCGCCCTCGACCTGGGCGCGGGCGCTGGGGTCGACGTGTTCGTGCTCAGCAAGCTCGTGGGCCCCAAGGGCCACGTGCACGGCGTCGACATGACCGACGAGCAGCTCGACGTGGCGCGGCGCAACGCCCCCGAGGTCGCCAAGCGCTTCGGCTTCTGCTCGAGCAACGTGACCTTCCACAAGGGCTACATCGAGACCTGCGAGGCCATCGCCGACGCCTCGGTGGACCTCGTGATCTCCGACTGCGTGATCAACCTCTCCCCGCGCAAGGACCTCGTGCTGGCGACCATCCGCCGGGTGCTCAAGGAGGGGGGCGAGTTCTACATCTCCGACATCGTCGCCGACCGCCGCGTCCCCGAGCGCATCGCCAACGACCCCGAAATGGTCGCCGAGTGCCTGGGTGGGGCCATGTACGAGCACGACTTCATGCACGCGATCAAGGACGCCGGCTTCGCCGACCCGCGGATCGTCGAGCGCAAGGTGCTGCAGACCGAGGCCATGGGCACGCCGATCGTGTTCAGCTCGGTCACCGTCCGCGCGCAGAAGTTCAGCCAGCCCCTCGAGCCCCGCTGCGAGGACTACGGCCACACCGCGACCTACCTCGGCACCTTCCCCGGCTGCCCAGCGCGCTACCTCCTCGACCAGGCCCACGTCTTCGAGCGCGGGCGCCCGACCCCGGTGTGCAGCAACACCGCGCGCATGCTCTCCGAGACCCGCCTGGCCAAGGCGTTCACCGTCAGCGAGCCGGTCGCCCACTTCGGCCCCTTCGACTGCTCACCGCTCCCCGCGAGCGTAATCGCCCTCTCCCAGAGCGCGGCCCCGGTCGCCGAGCCGACCCCCAAGCCCAGCGGCTGCTGCTAGGTCCCCAGGGGGCCGCAGGCGCGCGCAGCAAAGCTGCTCGGGCTCACCCCCAACGGGCCGCAGGCGCGTGCACCGGCGCGCACCGCTGGCGCGGTGTTCGCGCTTGCCCTATCGTTCTTGATTCATGAGCGATGAACTACGCGAAGCCGAGCTGGCGGTGCTCGAGGGCGCGCTGTCCCAGGGGCTGGTCGAGTGGAAGGCCGTGCGCGAGGTCGTCCTCCTCCAGGCCGACCTCGAGCCCAACGAGCGCCCTGAGTCCGTGCTCTCCCTCCTGCCCCTGCGGGTCAAGGAGAGCCGGGCCTTCCTCGGACTCCACGCCCAGCACCTGACCCCGGGCCCCCCCCCGGAGTTCAACGTCACCGGCGCGCTGGTCAAGCGCGCCGAAGCCCTCGCGGCCAAGCCACCCGAGGAGGCCCCCGAGGACGCGCGCAGCTTCCTCGAAGAGCTCGAGAAGCGGGTCGGGAGCGTCGAGGCCAAGCAGGCGGCCAAAGACCACGCCGAGGCCGACGCCCGCGCCGAAGCCGAGGCCAAGGCCAAGGGCGAGGCCGAGGACGCGGCCTTCGAGCGCGCCAAGCAGCAGATCCGGGACACCGTCGCCGAGCACCAGGCCGGAAAGGCCAAGGGGAAGGACGCAGCCAAGGAGCCCGAGCCAGGGAGCGAGTCGGAGGCGGAGCCCGAGACGAAGGCCGTCCCCGCCTGGGCCCGTGACGCCCTCGCCTCCCACATCGACGAGGGAGCAGAGTCAGAGCCAGAGCCAGAGCCAGAGCCAGAGCCAGAGCCAGGGGCAGAGCCAGAGGCAGGGGCAGAGCCAGAGGCAGACAAGAAGCCCATTCCCGCGTGGGCCCAGGACGCCCTGGC
>Ga0209578_10003438_pt1 | contig 12057 bp, 9 predicted proteins | sample tdAd472_FD_187127 | JGI IMG/M metagenome (GOLD analysis project Ga0209578, IMG submission 187127) | Marine sediment microbial communities from the Atlantic coast under amendment with organic carbon and nitrate - tdAd47.2 (SPAdes)... | ecosystem: Environmental > Aquatic > Marine > Coastal >...
ATTTTAAACCAGTTCCTTACGATCTATGAAAAAAGGGTCAGGCTCTAGAAAAGCCCAACCCCCGTTATTTTCAACTTACACACTTATTGGGATAGTGTCGCTAAAAAGAAATATTGGGGGATTTTAAGCAATCGCTAAATTACAACTACTGAATGAAAACCTTTTACAACGATGTATCCTATGAAAAGTGGTTTGGTTTCACATACAAGACCGATAAGTGCAACCCAAAAAACACCCTAATCCTCACCCCTCCTTCGCAATCACCCGTTTGGAATAATCATAAATCCGTTCAAACTGCTCTTCCAAGCCCATATCGCTGTTATCAAACTCAATGGCATCCTTGGCTTGGGTCAATGGGGAAATGGTCCGGGTAGAGTCGATACGGTCGCGTTCTTCTACGTTTTTAAGTACTTCAGGATAGGTGACCTTCTCCCCTTTTTCCAATAGTTCCTTGTAACGACGGTTTGCCCTAGTTTCAGGCGAAGCTGTCATAAACAGTTTTAGTTCGGCATCTGGGAACACCACGGTGCCTATATCACGCCCGTCCATCACAATGCCCTTGTCCTTGCCCATTTCTTGCTGGATTTTCACCAACTTTTCACGGACTTCCTTAATTGCGGCAACGGGACTTACAAAACCGGACACCCGCATAGATCGTATTTCTTGCTCCACGTTCTCATCATTCAAAAACATATCGGAACGGCCTGTTGCTGCGTTGGGAACAAATTTGAGGTGTATGTCGGATAATTTATCAACCAAAGTAGCCTTATCCAACTCCCCTTTGTCGTTGATAATGCCCTCTTGCAAAGCAAAAAGGGTCACGGCACGGTACATGGCACCGGTATCTACGTAAATATAACCTAAGGCAGTGGCCAACCTTTTGGCAATGGTACTTTTTCCTGTAGAGGAATATCCATCAATTGCAATCGTTATTTTTCCCATACAGCAAAAATAGCCAGAAAAGGTATTAAACCATTATGATATGTGTTATTCCCCTAAAGGGTTTTGGCATTCTTTACCTTCTGCTTGGTAATGGCCAAATCGATTACCTCGCTCATATCCGTTACATAATGGAATGTAAGTCCTTTTAGGTATTCGGCTTTAATTTCCTCAATATCCTTTTTGTTGTCCGCACAAAGAATAATTTCCTTGATGCGTGCTCTTTTGGCCGCCAAGATCTTTTCTTTGATTCCACCTACGGGCAACACCTTGCCTCGAAGCGTAATTTCGCCTGTCATGGCCAAGCTCTTTTTCACCTTTCGTTGTGTGAAAAGGGATATCAATGAAGTCAGCATGGTGATACCTGCACTTGGACCATCCTTTGGGGTGGCACCTTCAGGTACGTGAATATGCACATTGTACTTGTCGAACACATCAGAATCAATACCGTATTCATCCGCATTGGATTTAATGTACTCCATGGCAATGGTTGCAGATTCCTTCATCACTTTACCAAGGTTACCTGTAATGTTCATGCTTCCTTTTCCTTTGGAAAGAATGGATTCGATAAACAGAATATCCCCTCCTACACTGGTCCATGCCAACCCGGTGACCACACCGGCCACATCATTGCTTTCGTACTTGTCGCGTTCCAATCGGGCCGGGCCAAGAATTTTCTCAATATCCTCGTTGTTCACGGTAACATTGTACGCCTCTTCCATAGCAATGGATTTTGCCGCATACCGTACCACCTTGGCTATCTGTTTTTCAAGACTTCGAACTCCTGATTCACGCGTATAGCCTTCAACGATTTTTTCCAGTTGGCGCTTACCTATCTTTAAATCCTTTTTGGTGAGTCCGTGTTCCTCCAATTGCTTTGGCAACAAATGACGTTTTGCGATTTCCACTTTTTCCTCGATAGTATAGCCTGTCACATTGATAATTTCCATCCGGTCGCGCAGTGCAGGCTGAATGGTAGACAGGTTGTTTGCCGTGGCAATGAACATTACTTTGGACAAATCGTATCCCATTTCCAAGAAGTTATCGTGGAAATCACTGTTCTGCTCCGGGTCCAATACCTCCAACATCGCGGAAGATGGGTCACCTTGATGACTGCTCGCCAATTTATCGATCTCGTCCAAGATGAATACGGGGTTGGATGTTCCAGCTTTCTTCAAGCTTTGGATAATCCTTCCCGGCATTGCACCGATATATGTTTTTCTGTGCCCGCGGATCTCGGCCTCATCACGCAGTCCCCCCAAGGACATACGAACGTATTCCCTGCCCAATGCCTCTGCCACGGATTTCCCTAACGATGTTTTACCGACTCCGGGAGGTCCGTACAAACAAAGGATTGGTGATTTCATATCATTTCGCAGCTTCAACACGGCCAAATATTCAATAATTCGGCGTTTTACATCTTCCAAGCCGTAGTGATCGCGATCCAAAATCTTTTGGGCACGCTTTAGATCGAACTTATCCTTGGAATATTCGTTCCACGGTAAGTCCAGCAGCAGGTCCAAATAATTGCGTTGGATGGAGTACTCGGCCACTTGTGGATTCATACGTTGCAGTTTGGAGAGTTCTTTCTCAAAATGCTCCTTCACTTTTTTGCCCCACTTCTTCTTTTTGGCCTTTTCGCTCATTTCATCTACCTCTTCCTCATAAGATAGTCCACCCAATTCCTCTTGAATCGTCTTCATTTGTTGGTGAAGGAAATATTCGCGTTGCTGTTGATCCATATCACTACGGACCTTGCTTTGGATATCGTTGCGCAACTCCAATTTTTGAAGTTCCATGTTCATGTACTTCAAAGTGGCCAATGCCCTTTCTTGAAGATTGGCGATTTCCAAAAGTTGCTGTTTTTCTTTTACGCCCAGATTCAGGTTGGAAGACACAAAATTGATCAGGAACGAATTGCTTTGGATGTTCTTGATGGCAAAAGTGGCTTCGCTGGGAATATTTGGATTGTCCTTGATGATTTTGAAAGCCAATTCCTTGATGGAATCGATAATCGCTTCAAATTCACTTCCTTTTTCATCGGGTCGCTCTTCCGCGGCCTCGCTCACCTTGGCCGTCAAATAGGGTTTTTCGGTAAGTACGGCATCTATCTTGAATCGTTTTTTCCCTTGTATGATCACCGTGGTATTTCCGTCCGGCATTTGAAGCACTCTCAAAATACGAGCAACCGTCCCCACCGTGTTGATGTCTTCGAGACCGGGATTTTCGACACTCTCGTCCTTCTGGGATACCACACCAATGGTTTTGGAGCCGTTGTTGGCGTCCTTGATCAAATTAATGGATTTATCCCTACCCGCCGTAATCGGAATCACTACACCAGGAAACAGCACCGTATTGCGCAGCGGAAGTACCGGTAATGTTTCCGGCAAGCTTTCCCTGTTCATCTGTTCCTCATCTTCAGGGGTCAACAACGGTATCAACTCCGCATCTTCATCCAACCCCTGTAGATCTATATTGTCAAAATTGGTAATTTTCATCTCTCCCATATCATCTTTTCGGTCATTTTGTCATAATAAACAAACAACCAACATTTTTATTCAACATTAAAGCCTGTACAAATCACTCAAAATCAGTGTTTATAGCGATTCACAAGCTTATTATCATCCATTAATTGGCAATTCTTGTGCCATTAAAAATCAAATTTTAAGAAAAAAGTGTAACAAATGGTAAATTCACCAATCTATAAGACAAACCATTCATTTTTTGAGCCAACAAAATGAACATATTGACACACTGCTCAAATCGTGCATGCAGGGGCAACAAAGTGCACAGCTAGAGATTTACAACCGCTATTACAAAGCGATGTACAACACCGCTTTTAGGATTGTAAAGCATACCGCTGAGGCCGAGGATGTGATGCAGGAATCGTTCCTGAGCGCATTTACCAAACTGCATACCTTTAAAGGAGACGTCGCTTTTGGGGCATGGTTAAAGCGCATTGTGATCAATAACAGTATTTATCATTACAAAAAGCAGCAAAAAAAACGTGCTGTGGATTTGGATGATGTAATGTACAAGGTCGAAGATAACGATGAGGTTGCTTCGAATCAGAATGGTTACACTGAACTGAAGGCTCAAAAAGTGATGGAAACCATGAAAAGTTTGAAAGACAATTACAGAGTTTCTTTGACCTTACATTTAATTGAAGGGTACGATTATGAAGAAATAAGTGAGATAATGAACATTAGCTACGCTAATTGTAGAACCATGATTTCGAGGGCCAAACAAAGCCTGAGAAAAAAATTGACCGTAAATGCTTAGTTATGAAGAAAGATAATTTAGATAGGTTGTTTGAGAGGCTCCACGGGGAGTTTGATGTAGCGGAACCGCAAAACGGGCACCAAGAAAGGTTTTTGGAAAAACTGAACAGAGACCAGGGCACCATTGCCCTGCACAAAAAGAAAACCGCTTGGTGGAAACCTTTGTCCATCGCCGCATCCATTGCCCTAGTTGCACTGTTAGGCTATCAGGCCTTTGGGCCACAGCCCAGTATTAAACAACAGGTGGTGAGAATGGCTCCCGAAGTTTCACAAACAGAGTTCTATTTTGCCAACCTCATTGAGCAACAGATAGAGGTGCTACAAGAAGAAAAGACGCCCGAGACCGCCCAATTGGTGGACGACACCTTGGCACAACTCCAACGGTTGGACAAGGATTACCAATCCCTTGAACAGGATTTGGTAGAAGGTGGGGACAGTAAAATTATCTTGAGCGCGATGATCACCAATTTCCAAACCCGAATCGACCTTTTGAAAGAAGTTTTGAGCCAAATAGAAAATATTAAGAACTTAAAATCACAAAATGATGAAAGCTTTACCATTTAAAAACATCTTTTTCGCCTTGGCTTTGATTCCACTTGTTGCAATTGCCCACGTGGACAACGGAAAGTTGAACGGCAGGTACACCAAGGAAAAAACCATCAAAAAAGAATACAACGTTAATTCCGATGCCCTTTTCAAGGTAAAAAACAGCTACGGTAACGTCAATATAACTTCATGGAACGAAAACCGTGTGGTTATCGAGGTACACGTAAAAACCAACGGCAATGATGAAGATCGTGTGCAAGAACGGCTGAACGAAATTGATGTGGATTTTGAAAACAGTCCAAGTATGGTTTCCGCTACCACAAGGTTCGGGGATCGAAGCAATAGCTGGGGATGGAGCTGGGGAAAACGCAAAAAAGTGAGCGTACAGGTAAATTACACCATTAAACTGCCCGTTAAAAACAATGTAAACCTAAGCAATGACTATGGCAGCATCATCCTAGATCGTATTGACGGCCATGCCAAAATAAGCTGTGACTATGGCAGTTTGGAAATCGGGGAACTACGCGGACGCAACAACGAACTCAGGTTCGATTATACTTCCAGATCTACCTTTGACTATGTTAACAGTGGAGAAATTATTGCTGACTACTCTGGCTTTACGATTGAAAAAGCAGGCAATCTTACTATTAGAGCGGACTACACCAATGCCACAATAGAAGAAATGGAAAACCTTCAATATTCCAGCGATTATGGTTCCATTGATGTGAAAAACGTGAAAAACGTGGATGGCAATGGAGACTATATCGGCGTAAAATTGGGCAATGTACATGGCAATGTGGCCATCACCAGTGACTATGGCTCCATCAGGATCGACCGTTTGGCATCCGATGCCGGCAATGTGGAAATCCGCACGGACTACACCGGGATCAAAATCGGTTATGCCACGGATTATCACTTCGATTTTGAAATCTCTACAGAATACGCTGGAGTAAGCGGCAAAGACGATTTTGAAATCAATATCAGCAAGGAAAAATCCACTGAAAAATATTATAGCGGCTACTACGGGAAAGCAAATTCTGGAAACAGGGTAAGCATCACCAGTGACTACGGAAGCATATCATTTTATCAAAATTAACATCAAATCAAAAACAATTTAAACACAAGATCATGAAGAAATTTATCACACTTACGGTAGCCATAGGAATGATGGCTTGCACCAGCGCCCAATGGGGAAAACGAGTTAAGGGCAATGGCGACGTTGTTACCATTGAACGCTCTGTGGGTGATTATGACGAAGTAGCCATGGCCGGCTGGTTCGATGTGGAATTGGTATCCGGTACCGAGGGAGAATTGACCCTTAAAGGGGAATCCAACCTATTGGAATACATCAAAACTGAAGTAAAGAACGGCAAATTGGTCATCAAGGTAGAAAAAGGGGTCAACCTTAAGCCGTCCGACTGGAAAAGCGGAATTTATGTTACTGTTCCCATAGAATCAGTTAGCGGTGTAAGCCTTTCGGGGTCTGGAGACCTCGTTGGGAAAACAACCCTCAAAGCGGACCGTTTTAGTACTGCCATGTCCGGTTCTGGAGATGTAACCCTAACAATAGAGGCTGATGAAGTAGAAGCATCATTATCGGGCTCTGGAGACATTAACCTGTCCGGTAGAACAACTGACTTTACGGTTTCGGTTTCAGGCTCGGGAGACATCAAAGCCTACGACCTTGAAGCTGATTTTGTTACGGCTACGGTTTCCGGTTCTGCGGATATCAAAGTAACTGCCAACGAATCCATAGATGCCAGAGTGTCGGGTTCGGGTGACATTCAATATCGAGGTAACCCTACAAAAATCAGATCAAAAGCTTCCGGTTCGGGAGACATTACCAAAGGATAATACTGAGTTTATCATCAATCAAAGACTGAAAAAGCCCTGAGATTATCAGGGTTTTTTTATGTTTTAGTTTGATGTTTTAACCTTATTGACACGAAGCAACAAGAAAATACCTATCAGGAAAAAGAGTCCTAAAAATATGGTGCTGTTGCGCATACTCCCGGTAAGCTGTGCCACTATTCCATACATAAGTGTTCCTATAATGATGCCAATTTTTTCGGCGACATCATAAAAACTAAAAAACGAAGTAGTGTCCGTGGTCTCGGGTAAAAATTTGGAATAGGTAGAACGGGAAAGGGCTTGAATACCTCCCATGACAATTCCAACCAACCCTGCAGCAATGTAAAAATCCATTGGAGTCTGAAGGAAATAGGCATACACACAGAGCATTGCCCAAATAACATTGATCACCACAAGTGTTCGGATGTTCCCAAAAGCTTTGGAGGCCCATGCAGTAACCGTTGCCCCTAATATGGCAACTATCTGGATTAATAAAATGCTCACGATCAATCCCGTTGTACGTTCATTATCCGACCCCCATACAATTTCCTCTTCACCGAAATAAGTGGCAATCAACATAATGGTCTGTACTGCCATACTATAGGTGAAAAATGCCCCTAAGTAACGTTTCAGTTTTCTATTTTCACCGAGTTGCTGCCAAACCTGCTTTAGCTCTTTAAATCCATTAAGGATGATATGGTGGCGTTCCCCTTCGCGTTTGTACCCTTTGGGCAAATGTTTAAAAGTATATTGACTGAACAGCGCCCACCAAATCCCAACAGTTATAAAGGAATATTTCATGGCTTTGATTTCTGCAACCTCTCCGCCACTGTCCGTAATTCCAAAGAAATCGGGTTCCATTACCATAAAAAGATTAAAAACCAATAAAATCACACTACCTATATACCCAAGGGAAAATCCTTTGGCACTAATACCGTCTTGTTGCTCTGGGTAGGCAATATCAGGTAAATAGGAATTATTGATGGCAAAACTGACCCAAAACCCGACCAGCCCGAAGAAATAGCAGGCGAGACCAAAATAGATATGTTCCAAGGAAAACCAGTACAATCCAATACATGATGCTGCGCCGAGATAACAAAAGAACTTGAGGAACACTTTTTTGTTGCCCAAATAATCGGCCACACCAGAAACCAGCGGAGTTACAATGGCGATGAAAACAAAGGCCAATGAGGTTACATAACTGATCAATGGGGCCCGTGCTATTTCACCTCCAAAAATAGTGACCTGTTCTATGCCAGCGGTCCTGAACAGTAGTCCATAAAAAAGCGGAAAAATCGCCGAGGAAATCACCAAGCTGTACACAGAATTGGCCCAATCGTAAAACGCCCAAGCATTCAGTAGTTTTTTACTTCCCTTTAATGCCAGTGTCTGTACCATAGCTTTCTAAAAAAAGTCATTTCGAACCAAAAGATTCGAAATGACTTTCTCTTTTATCTTTTTCTATTTGAAGGAAGTCACCCCAAATTTACGTGCTTCTGCTTTTGCTGCAGGGGCCCACTCGGTCAAGTTGTTGATTCTTGTATCGTTGGATGGGTGTGTACTCATAAACTCCGGAGGTGCTTCTCCGCCAGCAGCTTTCATGCGCCTCCATAGTTCAGCGGCCTCGTCAGGGTTGTACCCCGCTATCGCCATAATTTGAAGGCCGATTCTATCAGCTTCCGTTTCATGGCTTCGACTAAAGGGCAACATCACTCCCAATTGCGTACCGACTCCGTAAGCCTGATTGAACAAACCAAGCATTTCCCTATCTTGAATGGCCACATTACCAGCTACCGCGCCTATTTGTTGTAGCGTACCCGCACTCATACGTTGCGCACCATGATCGGCCAAGGCATGCGCTACCTCGTGCCCCATAACGACGGCAACCCCTGTTTCGTTTTGGGTAATGGGCAAAATTCCAGTGTAAAAAACTATTTTACCGCCGGGCATGCACCATGCATTTACAGTTTCGTCATTAACTAGGTTATACTCCCATTGGTAACCATTTAAATAGCCCGGATGACCATTTGCATCCAACCAACGCTCTGCCGCAGAGGCGATACGCTGCCCTACCCTGGTAATCATTTGAGCCTCAGAGGTACCGGTGACCACTTTATTGGATTCCAAAAATTGATCGTACTCGGCAAAGGCCATAGGAAATACCTGGCTGTTGGGATAAAAATTAAGCGTACTCTTCCCCGTAAATGGATTGGTTTTGCAGGCGGTTACCGCCATTAGCACCAAAAAAGTAAGACTGAGCTTTTTCATATGGTAAATCGTGTTTTTGTCTCTGTAAATTACAAAATTTTATTTTCCGAAAATATGGAGTTCCGTAAAATCCTTGCCAACTTCAATGGAGTTATTGCCATTCAGTTTGATATCATTTAAATCAACTTCTTCGTTGTCAAGCTCAACCGTTTCAATGGTAAAGGGCAGACCATGAAAGGTCATTTTAAAATTGTTGTAAGGTGTTATGAAGTTTCCATCCTTGAACTGTTGAATGATCAACTCGTTCTCCTTGCCCGTCAATTTAAAGCGTCTTAAGCTATATCTCCCCTTTTTATAGTCGTATCCCTCTTGATGGTCTTCGTATACCTGGGAATTTTCGGTACCTTCTTTAAAATAAACATCCAATACGAGCTTTTCAATTTCTTTTTCGCCCACATATTGCTGTACCGGGTACTTTGGAATCATAGCCCCTTCCTTTATAAAAAGTGGTACTCTGTGGATTTCTGCGGACACCCACCTTTCAACGCCACCCTCGGTCAGTTCATCTGTCCAGTAATTGTACCAGTTTCCTTTTGGAAAATACATTCTCCTACCATGGGAATTGGGTTCTTGTACAGGACATACCAACATTTGTTTCCCAAATATGAACTCATCGGTCCTAAAATGGGTCTGATGGTCTTCTTGATCATAAAAAACCAAAGATTGAAGCATGGGAAAGCCTTCCTTAATGTAATTATAGAACATGGTGTATAGGTAAGGTAGTAGTTGGTACCTCAGCTCAATAAATTCCCTGACTATATCCGTAATCTCATCGCCGAACGACCAAGGTTCTTGATCTCCGTGGTCACCACTGGAGTGTACCCTACAAAATGGATGGAAAACGGCCAATTGCATCCAACGGGCAAAAAGTTCGCCATTGGGTTGCTCGGCAAATCCACCAATATCGGAACCAACAAAGGAATATCCGCTCATACACATACGCTGCATTTGCACGTTGGCTATCCACAAGTGTTCCCAAGTTGCCACATTATCGCCTGTCCACGTAGCACAATAACGCTGGGTTCCCGCATATGCCGCCCTGGTAAGCACGAAAGGCCTTTTTGGGAACATAAATTTTTTAACGCCTTCGTAAGTGGCGCGCACCATCTGCATTCCATACACGTTGTGTGCCTTTCTGTGACTACATGGGTGGCCATCATAATCGTGTCTCACATCCAAATTGGCGGTTTTTGAGGGAACTTCCATTATTGCAGGTTCGTTCATATCGTTCCATACACCGCTCACGCCCAAGTCGGCGATCATTTCTTTATACAGGTCTGCCCACCACTCGCGAACTTTGGGATTTGTAAAATCTGGAAACTTACATTCACCGGGCCATACTTTTCCCTTAAAATGAGGGCCATCTGCCCTTCGGCAGAAAAAACCGTTGTCCATGGCCTGCTGGTACACCCAATAGTCGCGATCTATCTTAATGCCAGGGTCAATCATAGTGATGGTCTTAAAACCGTCCTCTTCGAGTTCCTCGATCATTTTTTTGGGATTGGGGAAGTGTTTGTTGTCCCAAGTAAAACATCGAAATCCTTCCATATAATCAATATCCAGATATATGGCATCGCATGGGATGTTGAGTTCTCTAAACTTTGAGGCGATATCCTTTACTTTTTTCTCAGGGTAGTAACTCCACTTGGATTGATGGAAACCAAGCGCCCAAAGAGGAGGTAATTCCGGCACACCTGTCAAATCCGTATAGGATTCCACTACATTGTACATTTTTGGGCCATAAAAGAAGTAATAGTTCATTTCTCCACCATCGGCCCAAAAGCTAGTGACATTTCGTTTTTCGGCAGCAAAATCAAAGTATGTACTGAACGAGTTGTCGAAAAAAATGCCGTAAGCCTTGTTTTCTTTAAGTCCTATATAAAATGGAATGGATTTGTACAAAGGCTCTTGGTCTTTTCCATAGGCATAGGAGTCCGTCACCCAATTGTTGACTCTTTTTCCTTTTAGGTTGGTGTGCGAAGCCTTGTCCCCCATACCGTAGTAGCTCTCACCGGAATGGCACACCTTGCTCATCTTGACCACGTTGCCACCGTAGTCAAAATTCTCCTCCCAGTGGAAGCCCAGTTCGTCTTCTGCCAAAATTACATCCTCCATATCAACAATCTGGACCTTTAGGTTTGTTTTGTTGATGTATATTTTGAGTTTGGAAGTAGTGATTACATATTCCGGTATCTCGTCCTCCACAATTAGTTCGTTATATCCAAGATTTACGTCATCGCTTATGGCGTATGAGAAATCGGGCTCAAAAACATACTCGGTGGCATACCTGAAGCGAACCGCGCTATCCCTTAGTATGGTCACTTGGAGAATGACGCCGTTTTGGGTGGTAAAATATATTTTATCGTTTTCTTGTTTAAAATCAACGATATGATTGGGGAACTGATTCCCCCTAGTTGCAATTTCCGTATTGGTTATCATCTGTAATCAGTTGAGGCTCACAAAAGAAATATAAAAGCCTGAATAAATAAAAATATGTTTTGAAAAGCAATTAACTATAACGTTATAGTAGTTCGTTTATTTATAAACGACCACCCCTAAAGGTGGCAGGTTCATTAAAACGGATTGCTCATAGCCATTCCATGTCGTTTTGGAAGGTTTTATTGTTTTCTTTCCCATTCCACTTCCCGAGTACTTTTTGTCATCACTGTTAAACACCAGTTTTAAGGTGGAGGTTTTAGGAACTCCCAATCTATAATTTTCACGTGGTACAGGGGTAAAGTTGCAAACAATGATCAGGTCGTCCTTGGAATCATTACCTTTTCTAATATATGATATCACCGTATTTTCTTGGTCATTGTATTCAATCCATTGAAAACCATCTGGCTTGAATTGTTTTTCATATAACGCGGGATAGGTCTTGTAGATCTTGTTCAAATCCTTTATTACTTCCTGTATACCGGAATGAAAATCGTATTGTGTCAAGTGCCATTCCAAGCCCTCTTGAAAATTCCATTCGGAAGATTGTCCAAACTCAGCCCCCATAAACAAGAGGTTACCACCGGGGTGTGTGAACATATATCCAAAGAGCAATCTTAAATTGGCAAAGCGTTGCCATTCATCCCCAGGCATCCGATACAGTAAAGACTGTTTGCCATAAACCACCTCATCGTGCGAAAAAGGCAACATAAAGTTCTCTGTAAAGGCATAGGTA
>Ga0209578_10003441_pt1 | contig 12052 bp, 16 predicted proteins | sample tdAd472_FD_187127 | JGI IMG/M metagenome (GOLD analysis project Ga0209578, IMG submission 187127) | Marine sediment microbial communities from the Atlantic coast under amendment with organic carbon and nitrate - tdAd47.2 (SPAdes)... | ecosystem: Environmental > Aquatic > Marine > Coastal >...
TCAATGGAAACCTATGATGTTTTCCAATGCTAAATTCATGATCGCAACATTTACCGATCTGATTCCAATAAGGAAGTTGCCGGGATAAAAACGGGCCGCTTTCATACCCGTCATGTCCCCGCTAGGCTCCACCAATACAAAGACCACACAGGCGGTTACGTCGTGTGGTCTTTTTGTTTTTACACCGTCGATTACCATCACCGTAGATCGCCATAAACGGCGTGTGAATGGTGTTGTGCGAGTTCTTAATGGGAATGGTGTAAACACCCTCAAACCCGCTGTAGTCAACGGATACACACTCCCGCTTAGCTCCACCAATATTCACAGGTACCGATGCTGCGACGCTCGGTGCCTGTTTTACTTTTACCCTTATATTCTGCCGTATATATACCGTTTCCATGATGGTGCTAGGACGATTGTTGATGCCGTTTTGACGACGGTTTTCGATCAGAATCGTCAAACTTCTACACAAATGTTCTACACGGGTGTGTGGCAGGACGGTGGGCATGAGTAAAATTCCATGTCTACACCGTCTTGGTGACGTTTGGTATTTCCGTCGTCGCGTACCGTCCAGATTACGATCTGCCATCGGTAAGACAGAAATCTGGAAATCGTTGCAAACCAAAGACTACAGCACCGCTTTACAACGCCACCAGACCGTCAGCAGCGATGTCGCCATCATGTTCCATAATCTTCATCATCAGCACCCCAGCGACGCTTATAACGACGATTTGGACCGTGATATTCTTCTACACAAAACTTCTACACAACATGGACAAATCAAAGCTCCACCACGATATGACCAAGACGGTCTTAAAACGTTGATTAAGACGGTGGTGGAGGAAGTTGTTGGTCAGACCGTACCAGCGAAGAAACCATCGATCACGTTATCGGAATTGTACCGCAGATATATGGATGATCCGGCTCGGTCACGGTCGAAGAAAACCATTATGACCTACGAAAGTGTGTTTAAGGTTCTGGTGGAAGTGTTGGGTTCGGAGAGAGATATTGGGGAGATTAATCGTGATGATTGCCGTTATGTTCTGGATGTGATCCGCTATCTACCAGCCAATGCAAAGAAGAAGTTCCCGAAGAAAACACTACTGCAAATCTCAGAGATCGCACGGAAGCGTAACATGTCGCCTATGGCTCCTCTGACAATCAACAAATACATATCCAAGTTGGCAGCTATGTTGAGTTGGGCTGTTGAAGAGGAGTTGCTGGACCATAATCCCGCTAAGAATTTATCCGTTGCTGATCCAGTTCATCAGCAAGATAAGCGTCTACCATTTTCGGATTGGCAATTACAGAAGATATTCACAGCACTGGAAAGTAAATCTGGGGCAGACTATTGGGTACCGTATATCGGGTTATATAATGGTATGCGTCTTAACGAAATATGCCAGTTGAATGTTGAAGATGTGCAACAGCATGATGATATCTGGTGTTTTGCAATTACCCGTGATGTTGGTCGTGGTATAGATGATAAAGTTCTTAAAACAAAAGCATCTGAGAGAACGATACCGATTCATCCAAAATTGATTGAACTCGGATTTATGAAATACTTGAAAAGGTTTGAACGAAAACCCCGGTCCAAGCTGTTTCCAAATATACCATCGGGTACAACAGGCTATCGCTCAGATACATTTTCAAAGAATTTTAGACGTTTTTTGAACTCAATTGAAGCTGATGCTGACAGAACATCTTTTCATTCTTTCCGCCATAATTTCCGTGATGCCCTTCGTGAAGGGGATGTGCGGCATGAAATAGCTATGTTGTTGGGTGGGTGGTCAGATCGTTCAAGGTCACAGGCGACACAAATGTTTTATGGGCATGGGTTTTCAATGGAAACCGTCTCTCATGAATTATGCAAAGTCGCATATTCAGTTCTTAAAAAAGACTATCAACATATCCTGACACAATAATCCCTCTATGTTCTTCACAACAAATATCTGATGAGTTTGAAATGACTTACATCAATGTACTTCAAACGCTGGGCTGCAATAGTCAAAAATTAAAATAAAGGGAAACGAATATGTTTTGGCGGATATTTCTTACATTCTGGATAGCTATCTTTTCAATGACTTCAAATGTGGTTGCGAAACCTTTGGAAGTTGTCGCAACGATCAAGCCTATTCACTCTTTTCTTAGTGCATTAATGAAAGGAGCCGGAGAACCCATCTTATTGATGAAGGATGTAACACCATACGATTACTCACCATCGCCAGAAGATCAGGCATTGTTGAAACGTGCTGATTTGGTCGTCTGGATGGGGCCAGAACTGGAAAAAAGTGTCGCAGAGATTATAACGCCTGAAACTAAAGATTATGAAATGCTCAGTGATACCGAGTTCAAAGTTTTACCAGACCGTAAAATCGACAATTTACGAGACCCCTATATGTGGCTGGATGTTCGAAATGCTGAGGTATTCCTTGATTCTCTTTATGAAAAAATAGTTGCTCTTGATCCAAGCAATGAGAAACTTTTCAAGAAAAACCGAAACACTTTAAAATATAAGATCACTGCTTTAGATCGAAAGTTTGAATTTGGGTTCAGAGGCATTGCTGCGGGTATCTCTTGGATGTATCACGACACACATCAATATTTTGAACAATCATACGCCTTTAAATCCCTTGGTTTTTTGTCTGAGCATCCATCAGAAGACGCACAAACAGCAAATATCTTTAAAATGCGAGCCGCATTAAATGATTTTGATAAGATTTGTTTCTTTGTTGAAGAAGGTTTGAGCCAAAAGAATATGTCTCTCGCTCTTAATGAAGAACAGGTCCAAGTTGAAACATTAAAATCATTTGGCTTGAGCCTACCTGCGGGGCCAGATTTATACGTTGATATGATGCAATATAATTATGACACCATTGCGAATTGCTATGCTTCTATCGGTGCCAAGTACAGGGGTGCAAAGCCTTTAAACAAAATTGCTCAATAAGAAGTATAAACTAAAATATTACTGGAAATAATGTCATGAAATTCTTTATCGCTATAATCGGATTTATCCTTTTCTCAACTGTCTCTCATGCTCAACAACTAAACTGGGAAGCCAAGGAGAAACGGACCATAGGTGGCAAATGGATAATGAGCAATCATTTTAACGAGTTCGTCACAGATCAGCATTTTACAGGTAAATTCCGCATAATTTTCTTTGGTTATACCTTCTGTCCAGATGTATGCCCAACATCGCTTTCCAATATTTCAGAGGCTATGGACGAACTGGAAGGCATGGAAGAAAAGTTCCAACCGCTTTTCATTTCAGTTGACCCAGAACGCGATACAACGACAGTTTTGCGTGAATATGTTAAAAACTTCCATCCATCAATCATCGGCTTAACCGGGCCAGCTAAGCTCATCAAACGAACGGCAGATTTATTTAAAGTAAAATATTCAAAAGTGCCTGCTACAAACGATAAGGAAGAACATTATCTAATCGATCATTCTGCAGGTGTTTATTTCATGAGCCCTACAGGACAGTTCATTCGTAAATTTGCACATGGCCTCTCCGGCAAAGATATGGCAAAGCGTATCAAAGAAATCCTCGACGAAAACAGGTAATGGCAATAAGCCGCTGTTAGTCCCACCATTAAAACTGATTAATGGTGGGAATTTGATGAAAACCTGTTGAAAAAAAACTAAATAAGACCTTGAACCTCTAGTAGCTGTAGGCAGTAGATTAATAGCATTAATAAATTCGTTAAGTTAGGTGCAGGCTATGGATGATGAAAAACGGACTTTAATTATTTTTGTTATTATTACCGTTTTGGCTGCGGGTCTTATGCTTTTTGGTGTTCTCAAAGGTGAAACAATGTAATGAAAAACCAATGAGAACAGTGAAGTTCCCTAAAAGGTTTAATTACTGAACATCACAGCAACGACATTGAACTTATCCAAAAAGATATGACCTGCCTAATCAATCAAAGTAAGAGATCGTTCTGTGAGTATTCCTATCGACGTAGAAGCCATACTGGAAATAAAAGGTGACGCCTATACAGCTCTTGATCCAGTTGTTTTAGAATCATTTACAGAATTACACCAAGGCATATGCGAATTGCTCTGGCTTTCAAAGCAGGCTGGATACGACATGAGTAAAATTCGTACCTGTCTTGAAGAAATTGCGAAACAAGCCAAGCCAGAAGAATGCCGAAAGAAATGCCTTTAAAGGCTTCGGTTATGCATGGCCCCTGTTTATGGGAAATATGTTTGAGGCAAACAAAAACATCACGCCACATGTGATAAAGATGTCAGCACCATTAAATACTGGCCAATAAAAAGATCCTGCATACAGGCTTAAAAAATCAGTTACAGCATTGTCGTGAACACGATCAATGATATTCCCAATTGAGCCTCCAATGATTAATGCAAGTCCAACAACTTCGTATAAACGTTCAGAACGCCAGAGCCATATAATCAAAACAATAGTTATACCAGATGTTAAGACAGATAGTATTTTCGGTCCCCAAGCCCCTATGTTGCCGAACATACCAAAGCTGATCCCATAATTGAAAACCAGCACGAGATCAAAGAATGGTAATACGGAAACTCTTTGAGGTGGGGCCATCAATGTTGTTGCAGCAAACCATTTAGATACGAGGTCGATAGCCACTAACAGGGTCACTGCTGATATTGCGTAACTGAACTTAATTAAAGGCTTATGTGTCATCTGGAACTCAGCCTCTTTCATGGTTAACTCTCAAATTCTTAAGGTTACTCATTTGGTATTTTGTTTGTGGTTCAGCTTTGTATTGAGATAGCAGCTTCTTTTTTGCCTGATTGAAGCGGTTCATTTCATTTCTATTTAAAACAAACCGAGAAGGCAGTTTAACGGTTAAAGGATTGATTTGTTTACCACGATAAACAACTTCGTAATGAAGGTTAGGTCCACTGGTTAACCCCGTAGTACCTACATAGCCAATAATGTCACCTTGACGAACACGACTGCCAACGGCGAGATTTTGGGCATAACCATTCAAATGTGCATAGGCAGTCGAATAATCGTTATTGTGCTTAATGCGTATGTATTTCCCAAAGCTGCCGTTTCGTTTACGTGCTGTTATGATACCGTCACCGGCTGCAAAGATAGGCGTTCCTGTTGCAGCAGCAAAATCCAGCCCCTTGTGCATACGTGCATAGGCAAGAACCGGGTGTTTACGTTTACCGTATAATGAAGAAAGACGACCTCCACCAAGAGGTGTTTTTAACAAGGTGGTATCAATGCTTTTTCCTTTTGCATCAAAGAAGCCAGAAAATCCGTTACTTGTTTTGTATCTAAAATAACTAAATTCCTTTTCTCCCAGAGACATCGAAACATACATAAGGTCGCCGGGGTGTTTTTCTCCATACTCTTTGTCATCAAAGTATTCATAGCCAAGAACAAAGCGGTCGCCTTTACTAATATCTCTCTGGAAATCAATAGCATGACTTAAAGTCGCAAACGTATCCATCAGGATCGGTGTCGGCACACGTTCTGTCTTTGCTGAGGCATAAAAGCTATTGGTAATTTTACCAGAGGCAAAAACCAGCTTAGAGCTATGCCGAATTTCTTTAAAACCTGTTTTGAATTTATCTAACCCAGTTCTTTGAGCAATAAGGAGACGGTCAGTATTTGCAACCAAAGTCAACTTCTCAAGATTGTAGACAGCTTGTTGACCGTCTTCTTGCACGCTCAATTCCATTTTTTGTCCCGGCATGAGCTTCCTCAGGTTGATCACTTCTTTCAAGCTATCACTAACAGCAACAATCTGTTTTTTAGCTATATTTGCCGAAGAAAGTGCAGCAGACAACGTTTCACCTTGCTTCAAAGAAATGTTGATCGTGATGTCATCATCATCTTCTTCGACTGTATTTTTCTGAACTTGTAAGGCAACTTGCTTGGGGGCATTTGTTTGTGAACTCTTTAGAGCAATATCTGGAACAATATTTTTTGCTTTCTGGGGCGATACAGGGGACGACTTAGAAAGAAAAATCATCACCAGCACAGCACCAAACATAAAAGTGCTGAACAAAATACCTTTTGAGTAAATCGTCATTATTTTGGGCCTGATGATCCTACATTAAGGATGGGAACAGTGATATTGACTTGGCCGGCCTTTTCAAAGATCAAGGTCATTGGTAATGTCTCGCCCTTTTTTAATGTTTTTTTCAACATCATCATCATGATGTGAAGACCACCGGGGACAAACGTAATGGTATCACCTGCATTGATTGGCAATGGGCCAACTGGACCCATCTTGGATACACCATCCGTCATTGTTGTTTTGTGCACTTCGGCAACACCCGCTACTTCTGTTTTGATGCTTAACAATACATCAGAGGCTTTGCCTGAGTTTTTTATTGTAAGATACGCCGCTGCTGGACGCATTGTGCCGATAGAAGCCCGTGCCCATGCTGTTTCTATTGTAATATCTCCTGCCTGAACAGTATCTGCTGAGACATCAACAGCAAGAACAACACCAAAAAACATTAGGGCAAAGAAATGGAATTTCCTGAACATAACAAATAATCCTTTTATCTACAGAGCATCGATTTCATCTTGGACAAGCTCTTCAAGTTCAGTACGCCCAAACTTTGTTAATGGTTTCCCATTTACGAAAAATGTCGGAGTTTGGCGAACGCCTGCGGCTTCCACATCTTGAGCGGACATATTAAGAATAGCTTGGATGTCTGGCAGGTTTTTATCTATTTGAGCTTTTTCCATATCGAACCCCAAGTCTTCAACCATTGCCCAAATACTTGCTGGAGGACGGCCATGACGTGCCCATTTAGGCTGTGTTTCATAAAGACGTTTCAGTGTTTTGGTAAATGCTCCTTGTATTCGGGCAGCTTCCAATACACGGATAGCTTCTTCGGACGGACCGTGGAAAGCCACATAACGCAACACCAAGCGAACCTTACCTTTGTGCTTTCTCATAATGCTTTTCACAATGGGATAAAAAGCTCGGCAAGCTTCACACGCAGGATCAAAAAATTCGACAATTGTAACCGGGGCATCGTCAGGACCAAACGTCGGGGCAAAAGGTCGAAGAAGAGGACCATCTTCCGACATTTTTTGAGCAGGACCACCGGACGGCTTGTAAAAGAACACTCCACCTGTAAAAAGAGCCAAAGCTCCGGCAGCAGTTGATGCGATGAGAGCACGTCTGTTCATCTTTTTATCCTTTTTTGAATGGAATGGTTAGTAAGCCGAGAAGAGTAAGAAAGGTTAAGAGGGAAAGGTAAGGTAAAGGCAATATGCCAAACAAGATTTGCCCCTCACCTGAGCAGGATGGACCTGTTTGAGAACAGGGTTGAGCTTCTGCTGGAACAATGCCTGCAAATACCAGACTATGCCATGCGGCTATCAATGTGCCTATGATGATTAGGGGAAGTGCATACTTTCGCCCTGACAAGTCACCGGTATAAGAGGCCACTCCAAGAATGAGTGCCAATGGGAACATCGCAATACGTTGATACCAGCATAAAAGACAAGGTGTTTTCCCTAAGACTTCTCCAATGAAAAGAGCACTTAATGTTGCCATAAGGGCAATGACCCAAGACAAAATGAGAGCATTCATTTGTTTTTTGGGGACAGCTACTTCTGACATGTTTGAGCCTTTATTTCACAGGAAGGAGTTTCACGCATTTCTTTAATGGACTGCATGACAATCTGAGTTGCTGACCACAAAAACAACCCTGCCATAACACCAGCAACAGCCAAATCAGGCCATGCAGAACCCGTATAGAAAACAAGTATGGCAGCAATAAGGACAGCGACATTGCCAATGGCATCATTGCGGCTACATAACCAAACCGAACGTACATTGGCATCACCATCTTTGTAACGAACCAAGATTAGAACGCTGGCCATATTAGCCACCAAGGCAAGAAAACCGATACTTCCCATGATTGGAACCTGAGGCACATCCAGAATAAGAACTTGGTATATCGTTGAGCCAAAAACCCACAAGCCCATCAGGGCGAGGCTTATACCTTTCATCAGGGCAGCGGTCGCTCGCACCTTCAATGACATGCCAATTACAAGTAAACTGATGGCATATGTAATTGTGTCTCCAAGGAAGTCCAAGGCATCCGCCTTAAGGGCTTGTGACCCGGAAATAGACCCAGCAATCATCTCTACGACAAACATGGTTGCATTAATAAAAATAACGATCCACAACGCTTTGCGAAACCCTTTTGAGGTTCCGTCAAATGTTGTTTCATGGTTGCAACATCCTGCGGACATTTCAAACTCCAAAAAAAATCTATGAATTCCTTATCAATAAATCTAACATCTACAGTAACTATAGGTTCAAGAGGAAAAATGATTATGTCTGAAATTACCATTGGGAAGGTTGCGAAAATTACAGGATGTAAGGTTCAAACCATTAGATATTATGAACAAATCGGCCTACTTCCTGAGCCAGCGAGATCAGAAGGTAATCAACGTCTTTACAATCAGGATACAGTCAAACGATTAACCTTTATTCGCCATGCCAGAGATTTAGGGTTTTCGTTACAGGTTGTCAGGAACTTACTAGACTTAACGGATGACCCTGAGAAACCATGTGATGAAGCTACTGAAATTGTCATATCTCAGCTTGAACATATAGATAAACGTATTCGTCAATTGACAAGTCTAAAAGAAGAAATGAGACGTATGCTCAACAGTTGTAAAGGAGGTGTTGTCTCTGACTGTCGCATTATTGAAGTACTTTATGACCATAGCCTATGTGAAACTCAGCATCGTGAAGATTAGAGGTATTGAGCCTATCCGCTTAACTGTGTAAATGACCATCGTGTAAACTCCAATATGGAGGTGCCAGAAGATGGTTATCAAGAAAGAACTGCTCGATGAGCTATTTGCGTCCGTAGACAACCCGCAAGATTTGATGGGTGAAGACGGACTTCTCAAACAATTGAAGAAAGCCCTGATTGAACGGGCGATGAATGCGGAACTGGACGATCACCTTGGTTATATCAAAGGTGATCCTGCAGGTCGTAACGGCGGCAATTCCCGCAACGGGCAAGGCCGCAAGACCATTGTCGGTGAAGATGGTGAAATGGAAATCGCTACACCGCGAGACCGTGATGCCACGTTTGAACCGCAACTGATCAAAAAAGGTCAACGCCGTTTCGACGGCTTTGATGACAAAATCATTTCCATGTATGCCCGTGGCATGTCTGTCAACGAAATCCGTGGGCACCTTGAAGAAATCTATGGTGTAGAAGTCTCCAAGGATTTGATTTCCACGGTGACGGATGCTGTCATGGAAGAAGTCCGTGACTGGCAGAACCGCCCGTTGGATGCGGTTTATCCCGTCATTATCTTCGATGCCCTACGGGTCAAAATCCGCGACGAAGGCACGGTCCGCAACAAGGCGGTTTATCTGGCCTTGGGCTTCACCATGGAGGGGCAGAAGGAAGTTCTGGGCTTATGGATTGAGCAAACCGAAGGAGCCAAATTCTGGCTGCGTGTCATGAATGACATCAAGAACCGAGGTGTGAACGATGTCTTCATTGCTGTCGTTGACGGGCTGAAAGGCTTTCCAGAAGCGATCAACGCCGTCTTTCCTGATACACAGGTGCAGACCTGTATCGTCCATATGATCCGCAATTCTTTGAACTTCGTGGGGTGGAAAGAGAAAAAGGCTGTCGCGACTGATTTGAAAGAAGTTTATCGGGCAAAGACCGATGAAGATGCCGCTCTCAGGCTGGATGAATTTGAGGAAAAATGGGGCTCGAAATTCCCCTCAATCGCCAAGTCATGGCGGAATAACTGGGAACATGTCATCCCGTTTTTTGCCTACCCCGAGGAAATCCGCAAAATCATCTATACGACAAATGCTATTGAAAGTCTGAATATGTCCTTGAGAAAAATCATAAAAAATAGGGGGCATTTCCCCAATGACGAGGCCGCAACCAAGTTGTTGTATCTGGCCTTGAAAAATGCCTCAAAAAAGTGGACCATACCCACTCGAACATGGAAACAGGCCCTCAATCAGTTTGCTGTCCTGTTCGAAGACCGTTTTCCATCCTCAATATATTGAGGATGGAAAAGTGAACCCAACGGTCATTTACACGGAAGATCGGACACTACCCCAACAGCATTTTCATCTATTGCTGCCCTTGAATTCGCCCATGTAAACCTTGTTGTTGCGGTCCTCATTTGGGTGATGATTTATCCTATGATGGTGCAAATTGATTTTTCATCAATCAAGGATATTGGACGAAAACCCAAAGGTTTGGTTCTTACTGTCATCATCAATTGGTTGATTAAGCCCTTCACCATGGCTGGTTTGGGGTGGCTGTTCTTCAAAGTGTTATTCGCTGATTGGGTTGATCCACAATCCGCTGAACAATATATCGCAGGCATGATCTTATTGGGCGTTGCCCCATGCACTGCCATGGTTTTTGTATGGAGCCAACTGACCAAAGGTGATCCGAACTACACTTTGGTTCAAGTCTCAGTAAATGACATTATTATGGTCTTCGCCTTTGCCCCCATTACCGCATTCTTACTTGGTGTGAGCGATATTCACGTCCCATGGGAAACACTGTTGCTGTCCGTCATTCTTTATGTCGTATTCCCGTTATTGATGGGGATCGTTACCCGTAAGAAGTTAGAACGCAGAGATGATGAGACCCGCCTAACAGATTTCGTTCAGAAAATTAAACCATGGTCAGTTGTTGGGTTGCTCTCGACTGTCATTCTTCTGTTTGGGTTCCAAGCAGAAACCATCATCACACAACCCCAGACCATCTTTCTAATTGCCATACCATTAACGCTGCAAACTTATGGCATTTTTATCATTGCATACCTTGCAGCAAAGACATTGAAACTATCCCATAATATCGCTGCCCCTGCTGCTTTAATCGGAACATCAAACTTCTTCGAACTTGCTGTTGCTGTAGCAATATCTCTTTTTGGCTTACATTCAGGTGCGGCATTGGCAACCGTGGTTGGTGTGCTGGTAGAAGTCCCCGTGATGTTGTCTTTGGTGTATGTTGCCAATAGAACCAAACATTGGTTTGGATAATGTTCGATTAATCTCCCCAATATCTCTCTCCGAACCCAACACTTCCACCAGAACCTTAAACACACTTTCGTAGGTCATAATGGTTTTCTTCGACCGTGACCGAGCCGGATCATCCATATATCTGCGGTACAATTCCGATAACGTGATCGATGGTTTCTTCGCTGGTACGGTCTGACCAACAACTTCCTCCACCACCGTCTTAATCAACGTTTTAAGACCGTCTTGGTCATATCGTGGTGGAGCTTTGATTTGTCCATGTTGTGTAGAAGTTTTGTGTAGAAGAATATCACGGTCCAAATCGTCGTTATAAGCGTCGCTGGGGTGCTGATGATGAAGATTATGGAACATGATGGCGACATCGCTGCTGACGGTCTGGTGGCGTTGTAAAGCGGTGCTGTAGTCTTTGGTTTGCAACGATTTCCAGATTTCTGTCTTACCGATGGCAGATCGTAATCTGGACGGTACGCGACGACGGAAATACCAAACGTCACCAAGACGGTGTAGACATGGAATTTTACTCATGCCCACCGTCCTGCCACACACCCGTGTAGAACATTTGTGTAGAAGTTTGACGATTCTGATCGAAAACCGTCGTCAAAACGGCATCAACAATCGTCCTAGCACCATCATGGAAACGGTATATATACGGCAGAATATAAGGGTAAAAGTAAAACAGGCACCGAGCGTCGCAGCATCGGTACCTGTGAATATTGGTGGAGCTAAGCGGGAGTGTGTATCCGTTGACTACAGCGGGTTTGAGGGTGTTTACACCATTCCCATTAAGAACTCGCACAACACCATTCACACGCCGTTTATGGCGATCTACGGTGATGGTAATCGACGGTGTAAAAACAAAAAGACCACACGACGTAACCGCCTGTGTGGTCTTTGTATTGGTGGAGCCTAGCGGGGACATGACGGGTATGAAAGCGGCCCGTTTTTATCCCGGCAACTTCCTTATTGGAATCAGATCGGTAAATGTTGCGATCATGAATTTAGCATTGGAAAACATCATAGGTTTCCATTGA
>Ga0209578_10003445_pt1 | contig 12032 bp, 8 predicted proteins | sample tdAd472_FD_187127 | JGI IMG/M metagenome (GOLD analysis project Ga0209578, IMG submission 187127) | Marine sediment microbial communities from the Atlantic coast under amendment with organic carbon and nitrate - tdAd47.2 (SPAdes)... | ecosystem: Environmental > Aquatic > Marine > Coastal >...
GTTGTTCTCGTCGATCACGTCCCCGATGCCGCGCTCGGCCTCGTCGGGCTCAAAGACCGCCGAGATCTCCTGCGGCCCGCGCCGAGTCACACCCATCGGCACAACAAGCGTGTTCGACCCCGCCTCGAGCGTCACCGCCACACCCAACCCCGGACCCGCCGGATCCAGATCGATCGGCGTCCCACCGATCAGCACCGTCAGCGTGCCCTTCGTCTGGCGCGTCGACTGGATCGACACCCGCGCATTGATCAGTTCGCCCATCCGAGCCGACGTCGGCGTCTCCACGCGCTCGACGATCACCTCGCCATCGTAGCGGTACGTCAAAGGCAACACATCGATCGGGACGCCCATCGCCCGGGCCGTCTCGGCCGCCGCAAGCAGACTCCCGTCCGTCTCGTTGCCGTCGGTAATCACGAGCAGCCGATATGCCGCGTCGCTGGGCCGGATTGCAAGCGCCATCCGCACCGCTTCTTCCAGATTCGTTCCGTCCGCCGAGCCAACCGTCTCCGCTTCGAGCGACTGACGAAGCGTGCTGGGCAGGCTCTGCACGTACGCCTGGCGGGCCGCGGTCACGCCGCCCAGCAGATCGTCATCGCCCCGCCCGACACCGGCTGCCGTCTCGATGTATTCCTCCGCGACCGACTGCATCCGCGTGGGCACGGACTTGCTCATATCGATGACCGCCGTCACCGCCAGCTTGTCCGATTCCTCGCGCCAGCTCGGCTCGGCCAGTGTCACCACAACCAGAAACACCACGAGCAGGCGCGCAACGAGCGCCACCCGGCGCGAGCCGCTGCCCACCGAGGACAGACTCTTGCGCCCGATCACGATCACAAACGCCCACGCGGGCAAGATCAACCACAGCCACGCCGGCATCGCCAGTTCGATCGGCCCGACCACCATCGCCGCCAGCCCGATCATCGCCCGCCACCGGCGATCGCTTCACCATCGAGCTTGACGACCTGAATCCTGTTGTTGCCCGAGTCGAGCACGAACAGCTCATCACCGATCACAGCCACGCCCCAGGGCGAGGCCAATTGCCCCGTCTCGCGTCCCGGCTCACCAATCACGCCGAGCACCTCGCCCGTCTCCAGATCGATGCGGCTGACCCTGTTGCCACCGAACTCGGCGACCATGACCTGCCGCCTTCCGATGAGCTCCAGCCCATATGGATACCGCAAGAGATCCGTCGAGCCGCCACCGATCCACGCGATGTGCTCGCCCTCGAGCGTGAACCGTCCGACGCGGTGGTTGCACGCATCCGTCACGATCAGCTCGCGCGCCTGGGAATCCACCGCGATCGACTGGGGACGATCAAACACCGCCCGGTGCTCCTGGTTGTCCTGCTCGTGCGCCACGCCGAAGACACCAAACTCGAATAAAAACTTGAGCTCGGGCGAGAACACACTGATCCGGTCGTGCCCGCCGTACTCGCTGACATAGATCCGCTCGACGCGTCCCGCATCATCCGTCAACACCGCGATATCCGTCGGGTACGTGAACTCACCCTCGCCCGTACCCATCGAACCGATTTCGAGCACAGGCTCATCCGAACCGCTCGTCACGTCGTACACCAGAATCCGGTGCTCGTGCGTGTCGGCCACATAAAGCCCGAGCCTCGCATCCGCGCCCGGCATCGGCGCCAGCGAAATCCCCGTCGGCTTGCCGTTGTCGAACTTGGGCGTGGTAAAGAGCCTGATGCCCCGCCCCGTTTCGGGATCGATCCGCTGAACACGCGCACCTTTGTCCACGACCCAGAGCTGGCCCTCGGCCGCCGCGATCCCGCGTGGGTACATCAATTGCCCCGGCGAGCGCCCGGGCTCGCCCAGCACACGCCTGACCGTGAGCCGCCCGGCTTCATCCGACTTTGCCTCTTCATCGCATGCGGTCACCGCGCAGCACACCGCCGCGCACGCCAGCACCACAATGAATCGGCCTGTCTGCTTCACGCCCGCTCGCTTTCTATCTCAGACACCGCGAACCCTCACTGATTCGGATTCGCCCCGCGGGCGGTTCGCATCCACAACAACCACAGCCCCGACGCTGCGCTCACTACCAGAGTACCGAATCCGATCACCACGAGCGCCAGGCCCGCCAGATGCTCGTATCGCTGAAAATGGAGCAGATTCAGCATCGACCTTGCCAATGAAGCCATCCCGGGCGGGCTGACCACGATCGAACTCTCGATCTCATGCATCGAGAGCCCCCCCATCGCCACCGCGCTAGCCGCGATCGCAGGCCAGCCGCGCACGCCCGACGTTCTGGCCCACCCGATCGGCCCGGTCGCCCCCGCGATCAGGCGTAAGTCCCTGTCCTCACTCGGCTCGGTGAGCGCCAGGAGCACGCCGATCGCCGCGGGCAGCGCCAGAAACCGCGCCACGTGCGCCAGAATCACGATCACCACGCTGTCATCCACAGACCGCCACGCGCCCGCCACCAGCATCCCGGTCACCACGCCCGGCAAGAAAGCCGTCACCACCGACGCCCCCACGCACGCGATCGTCAATCGCCCGGCCCACCTCCCGCCGCCGAGCCCGATCCAGACCGAGCAGGTCGCTACAGCCGCGATCAACCCGACCGCGCCCGCGATCATCCACGCCGACCCGATCGCCCGCGACTCCGTGCGCCAGATGCTTGAGATCGTCTCGAATGACTCTAGATCCAGCGCGAACAGCGCCGCGGGCAATACCACCGCCACGCCGACCACACCCAGCGCCATGGCCGCGCCCATCGGGCCTGAGCTTCTGAGCGCCTGCCCTTCACCACGCATCGATCGGCCGCACTTCCACAAACCCGCGCACGCCGCCAGTGATGCCAGCACCACGATGACCAGCAAAGGCCAAGCAACGACGACCACGCGCCAGCGCTCATCCGCAGCCGTCGCGTCGAGTTCGAGCCAGATCTTCGTCGCGTAGGTGTTCATCTGCGCCAGGTGCAAAGGCACCGCCGAGCCGATCATCAGCACACTCACCAGCCCGGCCGCGATCAGCGACCGACCCGCCGACATGCCGAGGCGCAGGCGAACCCAGAGCATCGGCCCGCGTCCGACGAGCCTTGCCGCCTCCAGCGAGGCGGGGTCGATCTCTCGCACGCGCGAAGCAATCACCAGCTGCGCCACCGGGCTCGCCCAGAGCGCCAGCCCCAAAACCGCCAACACCCGCCCCGCCAGGATCGCCCGCCAGCTCGGGCCCATCGCCAGCCAGTCCCCGATTCCGGTCCCCGGCCCCCGCATCAGGCCCAATCCCGAATACACCAGCCAGCTGGGCATCAGGACCGGCGCGATCAAAATCGGCGACCACCACGCCCGCCAGCCGCGGCTAAGCCACGCACCGGGCCACGCGATCACAACCGACAGCACCCCGATCAGAACCGCCCAACCGACAGTCTCCCCCAGCAGCCCAAAGCTCGGCCGAAATCCAACCCCCTCCACTGGCCCACGCAGCCCGCTTACTGCCTGCACCACGAACACGCCAAACGGATACACGCACGCAGCCGCCGCGATCACAACCCACACCACGACCGCGGGCCAGGCCGATCCCTTCAGCAAGCTCGATCGGCGTTCGCCCAACAACCACCCCTTTGCGCTCAACCCCCGGATCCGGCACAGCTTGGCCGAACCGGCTACGCTATGCCTCCAGTAAACAAGGCTATTTCGCCACCGATGACCACGCGATCTCCACGGAACACGCCATGATCGATATCCGAAAGCTGAAAGAGCTCGTGAAACTTATGGTCGAGAACGACCTGACCGAGCTGGATCTCCAGGATAAAGAAGAAACCGTTGCCCTCCGCCGAGGCCAACCCGGTGCCGTTTATACAAACCAACCCGTCGTGCACGCCGCTCCCGCAATGACGGCCCCGGCAAGCGCCAACGACACATCCGGCTCTTCCGATGGAGGCAGCGCCGACGACGGGCTCATCGCCATCGAGTCGCCCATGGTCGGCACGTTCTACTCAGCGCCCAACCCCGACAGCGACAACTTCGTCAAGGTCGGAGACTCGATCAGCTCCGATTCGGTCGTCTGTCTCGTTGAAGCCATGAAGGTCTTCAACGAGATCAAAGCCGAGACCTCGGGCACGATCGCCAAGTGCCTCGTCGAGAGCGGCCAGGCCGTCGAGTTCGGCCAGAAGCTCTTCCTCGTCAAGCCCAACTGACCTCTCGGCCCCCGGCCATCGGCATCCGGCATCCGTAGACGCCGGCGCAGCCGAGTGCCGAGTGCCGAATGCCGGACCACGCGACCATGTTCAGACGCGTCCTCATTGCCAACCGAGGCGAGATCGCCCTCCGCATCATCCGCGCCTGCCAGGAACTCGGGATCGAGACGGTCTGCGTCTACTCCGAGGCCGACGCCGACGCGCCCTACCTGCGTCTGGCCGACCGAGCCATCTGCATCGGGCCGGGCCCCTCTAAGGACAGCTACCTCAACATCCCGCGCATCATCGCCGCCGCTGAGATCGCAAACGTCGACGCGATCCACCCGGGCTACGGCTTCCTGTCCGAGCGCGCCGACTTCGCCGCCATCTGCCGCGACTGCAAGATCGAATTCATCGGCCCATCCCCCGAAGCCATGGGCAAACTGGGCGACAAGGTCGAGGCCAAACGCTACGCCAAGGCGGCCAAAGTCCCCGTGTTCCCCGGCTCCGAGGGCGCGATCGAGGAAGAAGCCGAAGCCGTCGAGGTGGCAAACGAGATCGGCTATCCCGTGATCATCAAGGCCGCGGCCGGTGGTGGCGGGCGCGGCATGCGTGTCTGCCACAACGAGGCCACCCTCCGCACCAACATCAAGAAAGCCCAGCAGGAAGCGCTGGCCGCCTTCGGCAACGGGGCCGTCTTTATCGAGAAGTTCCTCGAACGCGCCCGACACGTCGAGATCCAGACGCTCGGCGACAAGCACGGCCACGCGGTGCACCTCTTCGAGCGCGACTGCTCCATGCAGCGCCGCCATCAGAAAGTCATCGAGGAAGCCCCCGGCCCGGGCATCGAGCGCAAGAAGATCACAGCCGTCGCCGAGAGCGCTGCCAAGCTGATCAAGAGCGCCGAGTACGCCGGAGCCGCGACCGTCGAGTTTCTGATGGACGAAAATCAGAACTTCTACATGCTCGAGGTCAACACCCGCGTGCAGGTCGAGCACCCCGTGACCGAGATGATCACGGGCGTGGATATCGTCAAGATGTCGATCCTCATCGCCGCCGGCGAACCGCTGCCCTTCAAGCAGAAGGACATCTCGGTGAACGGCCACGCGATCGAGTGCCGGATCAACGCCGAGAACCCCGACAAAAACTTCATGCCCTCGGCGGGCGTCATCGACACGCTGCACCTGCCCGGCGGCCCGGGCGTCCGCATGGACACCCACGTCGTTCCCGGCTACCGCGTCCCGCCCAACTACGACTCCATGATCGGCAAGCTCATCGTCCACGCCGATGACCGCAAGCAGGCGATCAACCGGATGAAGCGAGCCCTGGGTGAGCTGACCATCGGCCCGATCCACACCACCATCCCGCTGCACAAGCGCCTGATGGAGAACGCCGACTTCGCCTCGGGCGGCATCGATATCCACTACCTCGAACGGCTCCTGAAATAGACTCGTCCTCAGACCGAATCACCATTCGGGGAGGACACACATGCTCTGGGAACTCTACCAGCAATCCAGGATCCGTTCGGCCAACCTGAACGCCGAGTCCGCGGCTCGCCAGACCGGCGATGTCCGCAATGCGCTCAGGGAACTCGAAAGCCGAACCGACCGTCAGGCGCTCACCACGATGGCCATCTGGGCGCTTCTCAGCGAGAAGCTCGGCATCACCGAGCAGGAACTCGAAGACAAGATCAACGAGATCGACCTCTCCGACGGCAAACTCGACGGCAAGGTACACGTCGACACCAGCACCTGCACCTCGTGCAACAGAAAGCTCTCCAAACGCCACCAGAGGTGCATGTACTGCGGCACCGTCGCCGGGGACACTGTCGGCCGACTCTGACTGATAATCCAAGCAGATCGCTGGCATCCGAGTCACTCTGGGATACCTTGTGAGCAAGGGTCTTCTCCTTCTCGGGAGAAGTTGAAAGCGTGTCTGGTTCTCAGCCGGACCGTCTCGTGGCGCGGGTTATTCGTTTCCATTCGCTTGTGCGAGTCTGTCTGCTAGAGCGCCTTGCGCGCATCAGAGGTCGCCGCTGCCTTTCTCGGGGCAGGGCCATATGTAAGCAGGAGGCCGACATGGATCTGCATTGCTATCGCTGCGCACTGATTGCAGGCGCAGCCGTTTTACTCGCACCCTCAGCCGCCGCGCAGCTCGTCGTCACCAACGACGACACCGCCGCCGGCGCACCCAACGCGTGGGTCATCGACGTCAACACCGACGTCGCCACACCACTCTGGAGCGGCATGCAGGCCTGGGGGGCCGCAGCCGACGACGCCAACCGCACCATCTGGGCCAACAGCGGCTCATCGCTCTACTCCGTCAATTACGACACACTCACGCCCTCGGCAACCATCCCACTCGTTGATGCGGCCGGCGCTTCGCAGGCGTTCGTCAGCCTCGCGTGGGCCAACGGCAACCTCTATGGCACAAAGAACATCGCCAACGAAGCCGTTTGGCAGATCGACACCAACACCGGCGTCGCAACCGTCGTCTACGAATACGATGACCCAAGTTACGACTTCGGCGGACTCAGCTACAACCCCGCCGACGGGCTTTTCTACGGCACCAATGACGACGCATCCCCGTTTGGCTCGGGCCTCTACTCCATCGACGTCTTCGGCGGCGGCGGCATCAACCTCGTCGCGCCCTACCCCGCCGGCGAAACCGACATCGACGGCACAGCCGTCGGTGACAACAAGGTCTACTTCGTCACCGATCAGCCCGGCGACATCCACGTCTATGACCTCATCGCGGGCGAGTTTATCAACCCACTGACCAACCCTCATACCACAAGTGAATTGTTCTCAGGCGGAGCGTGGGCTCCCGGACTGATCCCGACCCCCGGCACCCTGGCTCTCCTGGGCCTGGGCGGTCTCACAGCGGCTAGACGCCGGCGCTGATGCACGACAGCGCGATCCAGACGGCAGCGGGCCCCGCACACGCGGGGTCCGTTGTCATTTTCAAACAATACTTCCAGTCTTGAACGAACTCAGCTCGGCATGTACCGATCGACCCAGTCGTCCTGGCGCATGACCTGCGTTCGGCCGCGGCGATCGCGCGCCTCGCTCCGCGCCTGCGCCATCGCAAAGACCCGCGCAGCCACGCGCGAACCGGTCAGCTCGTCGTAGTTCGCACGATGCGCCACCCACGCGCCGAGCCTGGGCACGAACCGCGTAACAAGCTCGTCCTCAAGACTCGCAAAGATCGCCGCCGCGCCCGGATCGCCCTGACGCCCGGCCCGCCCGATGAACTGCCGATCGACCCGCCGTGCGCCGTGAAGCTCAGTCAAGACAACCATGAGCCCGCCGAGCTTGCGCGATTCGGGTGTCAGCTTGATATCCGTTCCGCGTCCGGCCATGTTCGTGGCAACCGTGATCGCCCCCGCATCACCGGCCCGCTCGATGAGCTGTGCCTCTTCCTCGTGGTGGTGCGCGTTGAGCACGCTATGCCCGAGGCCCAGGACTTCGAGCCGTTCACTCAGAAGCTGCGACGACTCGACACTCCGCGTGCCCACCAATACCGGGCGGCCCGTTTCGTGCTCTTGGCGGATGCGCTCGACAACCGCAGACCACTTCGCCTCGGCGCTGCGAAAGTACCGCGTCGGTTCCTGCGTGCGGATCACGGGCTTATTCGTCGGGATCACCGTAACGGGCCTGCCGTACACGCGCTCCATCTCGCCCGCAGAGTCCGCGACCGTGCCGGTCATGCCGCAGAGGAACCTGTAACTGCGGAAGAATTTCTGAAAGCTCAGCCGCGCCAGCGTCTCGCGGTCGGCCGTGACTTCCAGGCCTTCTTTTGCCTCGACCGACTGGTGCAGGCCGTGCTCCCACGAGCGGTCCGGCAGGAACCGTCCCGTGTACTCGTCCACGATCACCACACGCCCGTCGACGATCTCGTACTGCCTGCCCCGGATGTAGCAGTGCTCGGCCACGAGCGACTGACGCACCAATTCCTCGGCCCTTCTGGCGGTCGCCCAGTTGTCGTCCGTCACCATCGCGCCAAGATGCGCCCGACCCGCCGCCGTCAACTTGATGCGCTTGCGCAATTCATCGACGAGATAATGACGATCCTCTTCGAGCTGACCCGCGATCTCGCGCGCACGCGCGTACGCCGGCGCCAGCTCGTCCTCGTGACGCGACCTCGCAATAATCAGCGGCGTCACGCCCTCATCAATCAGTACCGCATCGGCCTCGTCCACCAAACACGCCTGCAAGCCCGGCACCAGCGGCCCATCGCTGCCCAGCTTCTGCCAGCCCACCCACGCCGAGTCGATCCGGCCCATCCGGATCTGATCGCGCAGATAGTCGGCCGTGATCTGCTTGGGTGTGCCATGCACAATCGACCGCGCATAGATCCCCGCTCGCTCATCGGGCGACTGCTCCTGCAAAATCGCCCCGCTCGTCAGCCCGCAGCGCTTGTAAATCCGCAAGCGGCTCTCCGCGTCGCGATCGGCGAGGTAATCGTTCGTCGTAAAGACGTGCAGATGCCGGTGACGCCACGCCAGCAGCGGCGCCGCAAGCGAGCCCGTCAGGGTCTTGCCCTCGCCCGTCACCATCTCGGCGATCCTGCCGTGCACCAGTGCCAACGCGCCCGCCAGCTGCACAACGTACGCCTCCTCGCCCGTCGCTCGGCTGGCCACCTCACGCACCACCGCCAAAGCGCGCAGCACCTGATCGTGATTCACCCTGCCTCGCACGAACGCTCCGCGCAGCTCTTCCACTTCGCGGTCGAGCGCCGTCTCGGGCAGACTCCGCACCTCCGGAGCCATCGCATCAACTCTGCTCGCCCACCCCAGCAGCACCTCAAGACGCGAACGCCGCTGCCGGAGCTTGAGCGCACCCCACGCGACGAATTGGTCCGCGCCCTTGAGCGACTCGAGCGCTCGCTGACGCGAACGCATCGTCTCGAAGAGCGCGTGGTATCGGCTCAGATTGGCATCGGCCGACGTCACAGCTGCACGCGACCCTGGATCAGCTTGTGCAACCGATCCACCCACTGCACCGCCAGCGGCTTGGCGCTCAGGCGGAACCGCAGATGCACCCGCTCGCCCGGCACGCCCTGCCAGTACGCGCTCTCCTCCGGCTCGACGTACACAATAAACTGCGCCGTCTCCGCCTTGAGCCCCGACTGATCGTCACGGCTCGTGCGGATCGTCCCGCCGCCAGCAAACCCAAGGCTCGCGTGGGGCAAGTACGCCTGACCCGAGTCGATCGCGCGAAGCTGGCTGCCCTTGACCACAACTCCGGGCATGGACAACGGACGCATCGCCACCCGCGGCTTCTCGAGCTCGTCAAACAACCACGCCGCTTCCAGCTGCGTCATCGCCGCGGCGATGCGCACATTGTCGATGTCCACAACCTCACCGAGCACCTGCCCGATCGAGGCCATCTGCCCGATCAGTTCGTGCGGATCACGCCCGACAAACGTGCCCTCGTGCGGCGAGACGATCACCAACCGCTCGGCCCGTTTCTCCAGAAACGCCACCGCGGACCGGGCCGCCTCGACGCGCTCGCGCGCCACCCCCACCGCCGAAGGGCTCCTGGCCGTCGCCTCGCGCTCGATACTCTCAAACTCCTGAAGCTGCGCCCGCGCCACCGCAAGCTGCGACATCAGCTGCGGACTCTCCAGCACCGCGATCGTCTGCCCCGCCTCGACCACATCGCCCGGGTTGACCATCGCCTCGCGCACAAAGCCGTTCTCACCGATAAATACGCCCGTGCGCAGCTCGCTCTCGACCACACCCACGCCCCTGCGGACATCGGGCATAGGGATCACGCCGACCAAAACCGCGCCCAGCGCAACCAAGCCCAGCGTCGTGGCGATGACCCTGCCCCGGTGCTCGGCGATCTTGGGCCCGGTGCTGAGCCACTTGACCAGCTTGCCCACCGGCATGATGAACCACGCCGCCGCCGTCCAGATCGCAAGGATCAGCCCGATCGCAAACAGCTTGCCCATGACGTACAGCGAGATCGTCACAAACAGAAACACGCGATAGATCAGCGCACCGATGCCGTAGATCGTCAGCGTGATCTGCTCGGCCCGCTCCGTGGTCGGCGGCGTCACGTCATCCAATCGATACACATACTTCTGCATCAGATACTGCAGGTGCTTGAACGACTGCTGCATCATGTTCGGGATTTCGAGCAAATCCGACAAGATGTAATACCCGTCGAACCGCATCAGCGGGTTCGCGTTGAAGAGCACCGTCGAGACGCCCGCCGTCAGCATCGCGTTGTACGCAACCTGATGCATCAGCATCCCCGGGCTCGTCGTGAGCCAGATGTGCGCCATGATGCCCGCAAAGAACAGCTCAAAGATCATCCCGCCCGCGCCGACCGCCATCCGCTGCCAGCGGCTCGGAAACGCCCAGCACGCCGACGCATCGACATAAGGCGAAGGCACAAGAACCAGGAGCAGCGTGCCGAACTCGGGCACCTGACCGCCGAACCGCTTGGTGATCACCCCGTGACCCAATTCGTGCAGCGCCTTGGCCAACACATACACCACGATCAGCCAGCCCCAGTTGCTCGGTGCGATCGCATCGCGGAAGCCGCCCGCCAGGGCCTCGGTGTGCCCGGCCAGCCGACTCAGCGTGAACAGAATGAACACCGCCCAGATTGCCAGCCCCACGCGCCCGATCAAAGGTCGCAGCACCGGCTCGACCGCCGAGATGATGCCGTCCGGATTGAATAATTTCATCCGGAAGTACATGATCCCAACCGCCTGGCTCTGCACCTTCTTGACGAGCCTGTCCTTCTGGCGACGAAGCAGCTGCTCCGTCTCGGGCGAGACCTCGATGCTCAGCAGGTTCGAGTTGTACAGATTCGAGACGAGCTGGATCACCTCAGGCTGAGTCGGCGCCTCGTCGCCGTGCTTGTCGGCGACAATCCTCCACGCCTCCTCGACCGTGCGCACACCGTCGAGCAACCCGACGATCTCGTGCGAGACCGGGCTAAGCCTGTAGAACTTGTTCGAAGCCGGGTCGTGCGCCACATGCCAGCGCTTGCCGCGGTACCGCTGACGCGTCATCTGCACGTGCGGGCGCAGCCTCGGCTTCGTCGCCGCAACGCGGTGCCAGTGCGGACTGAATGTCGGTCTCTCAGCCAAGGCTTACCACCACAACCACATGCGAAGCGTGTCCACGATCCGACGCGAACCGATCCACAAAAGCGTCCGGTCGCCCACGTCCAGCTTGGCAAGCCCCTCCATGCCCGGGCGCATCCACCCCGCCGAGCCGCGAAGCCGCGCGTACACCTGGAACGTGTTCTTGCCCTCTTCCGCGTGCGCCATAGGCACCACTCGCTCAACCTCGAGAGGGAAACGCTGGTTCGGTCGGGCCTTGGTCGCGATGCTCCCGGTCATCACGCCTTCTTCCATCGCGCGGATTACCAGGCCGATGTCCCGGTCGTCCACCTCAGCGATCACTCGCATGTCTTCGAGTGGTGCAATCTCAAAGAGCGCCTCGCCCACCTCGAGCCTCGCCCCCAAGCGGTCCGTCAGATCGCCCGCCAGAATCGTGCCCGAGATCGGCGCCCGGAGCTGGGCGCTCTCGATCCGCTGCTGGAGCAGATCAAGCCTCGCCTTCGACTGCGCCGCCTTCGCCTCGGCCTGCTGCTGCTCGGCCCCATTGCCCTTGCGCATCGCCTCGGCCGCCTGCGCCAATGCCTGATTCATCGCCTGCCGCGCCTCGACCGCGCTCAGCTCAAGCTCGCTCGTATCGAGCCGCGCCAGAAGCTGACCCGCCTCAACCTTCTTGCCCGCCTCGGCATCAACCGCGACCTCGCGCACAATACCCTCGAAGGGCGTAGCGATCACGCGCCGCTCGATCGGGCGCAGCTGCACCTCCGCCTCCACGCGGTAGGGCACACTGAACACGGTGACAAACAGGAAAAGCA
>Ga0209578_10003448_pt1 | contig 12028 bp, 10 predicted proteins | sample tdAd472_FD_187127 | JGI IMG/M metagenome (GOLD analysis project Ga0209578, IMG submission 187127) | Marine sediment microbial communities from the Atlantic coast under amendment with organic carbon and nitrate - tdAd47.2 (SPAdes)... | ecosystem: Environmental > Aquatic > Marine > Coastal >...
CCGCGGGTTCGATCATGTGGGGCTTTTCGAAGCCGGACCACAATACGCAGGCGATGGACCGGGCGATCAATCACTTGCCATCTCCGGCGTGCGCCGCTCATCAGGCGAACGCCATTGGGCAAACACCGCACGCGCCGTCGATGCCTTCGATGCAAAGGCTGACGCACTCGCCGCGCTTGCCGCCGTGGGTGCCCCGCTTAGGAGCGTTCAAGTAACCGACGATGCGCCCGCCTGGTATCACCCGGGCCGATCAGGGTGCATTCGACTTGGACCCAAGAACGTCCTCGCCACATTCGGTGAGGTGCATCCTGCAATCCTTGATCTGTTGGATGTGAAAGGACCCATGGTCGCTTTTGAGGTAATCCCGGCGAATGTGCCCCAACCCAAAAAGAAGACCACAAAATCACGGGCACCCCTTAGCGCGAGCGATTTACCCGCCGTCACGCGCGATTTTGCCTTTGTGGTCGATGGATCCATCACCGCCGAAACGCTGCTGCGGGCGGCCAAGGGCGCAGATAAGAAGTTGATTTCAGCCGCCGCGCTTTTTGACGTCTATGAAGGCAAAGGGATCGAGGATGGTAAGAAATCGCTGGCGATCGAAGTGACGCTGCAGCCTTTCGACAAAACGCTGACCGATGAAGAGATTGAGGCAGTGGCCGAAAAGGTCATCGCCCAGGTTGCCAAAGCCACCGGAGGCGTGTTGCGCGGCTGACACTTGGCCTTCGCGCGCGCCAATGATACACACCCCGCCATGCCAGACCTCACGCACATCAGGAACTTCTCGATCATCGCGCATATTGATCATGGGAAGTCGACCCTCGCCGACCGCCTCATCCAGAAATGCGGTGGCCTGACGGCGCGTGAGATGAAAGAGCAAGTGCTCGATTCCATGGAGCTTGAGCGCGAACGCGGCATCACCATCAAAGCGCAAACCGTGCGGCTTATTTACAACGCCCAGGACGGCGAGACCTACACGCTCAATTTGATCGACACGCCAGGCCATGTGGATTTCGCTTATGAGGTTTCGCGGTCGCTTTCGGCAGTGGAAGGCTCACTTCTCGTGGTCGATGCGTCCCAAGGCGTTGAAGCACAAACCCTTGCCAATGTTTATCAAGCGATCGAGAACGACCACGAGATTATCACCGTCCTCAATAAGATTGACCTGCCCGCCGCCGAACCCGAGCGCGTCAAGGAACAAGTCGAGGATGTGATTGGGCTCGACGCCAGCGAGGCGGTTGAGATCTCTGCCAAGACCGGCATAGGTGTTGAAGATGTGTTGGAAGCGATTGTCCAACGATTGCACGCCCCCGAGGGCGATGAAGCCGCGCCGCTAAAAGCATTGCTCGTCGATAGTTGGTACGACGCTTACCTGGGTGTGGTGGTTTTGGTTCGTGTGATCGACGGTCGCCTTAAAAAAGGTCAGCGCATCAAGATGATGCAGACCGATGCGACATATTCCGTAGATCGCGTCGGCGTGATGACGCCTAAGGGCGTTGAAGTAGATAGCCTTGGGCCCGGCGAGATCGGCTTTTTGACCGCTTCCATCAAACAGGTGGCGGACACCGCGGTTGGCGACACCATCACCGAAGAAAAACGGGAAACTGCCGCGCCCTTGGCCGGATTTAACCCGGCACAGCCGGTTGTCTTTTGCGGGTTCTTTCCGGTGGATTCGTCCGAGTTTGAAGACTTGCGCGATGCGGTCGCCAAATTGCGTCTTAATGATGCGAGTTTCACTTTCGAGATGGAAACATCCGCCGCGCTGGGTTTCGGCTTCCGCTGCGGGTTTTTGGGACTACTTCATCTTGAGATCATTCGTGAGCGGATTGAACGTGAATTCAATATCGAGCTAATCACCACAGCGCCTTCGGTGATCTACCGCATCTCAATGACTGATGGATCAGAGATTGAGCTTCATAACCCGGCAGATATGCCCGATCCCGTTAAGATCGAGCGCATCGAAGAGCCTTGGATCAAGGCAACCGTCCTGGTGCCTGATGAGTACTTGGGTGCGGTCCTAAAGCTCTGCGAAGATCGCCGCGGCATTCAACAGGAGCTCACCTATGTGGGCAGCCGAGCCATGGTGATCTACCAGCTTCCCTTGAACGAAGTTGTGTTCGATTTCTATGACCGGCTGAAATCAGTGTCGCGCGGCTATGCCAGCTTTGATTACGAGATTACCGGGTATCGCGAAGACAATCTTGTAAAGATGCAGATCCTGGTGAACGCCGAACCCGTGGATGCGCTTTCCATCATCGTACACCAGAGCCGCGCCGAAGCGCGTGGGCGCGGCATGTGTGAAAAACTGAAAGACTTGATCCCCCGCCACATGTTTCAAATCCCCGTTCAGGCCGCCATCGGTGGACGTATCATCGCGCGGGAAAACATTCGCGCACTCCGAAAAGACGTAACTGCCAAATGTTATGGCGGTGATGTGACGCGGAAGAAAAAGCTGCTGGAAAAACAAAAGGCCGGCAAGAAAAAGATGCGGCAGTTCGGTAAGGTTGAAATCCCCCAAGATGCCTTTATCAAGGCCCTGAAGATGGATGAGAACTAACCCGCGAGGAGCTACCATTGCGCCGATCATTCACCTTCATCGCCGCGCTGCTCACCGCATCTTGTGGGCAGCCTGAACTAAGCGTACCGAGTAGTGACGATCTGCAAGCGCTTCACGACCGGCTCGTGATCATCGATTCTCATATGGACATTCGTGCGGACTTCGCGACCGAAACGCTTGACCCTGGTGGGCTAACCGATACCCAGTTCGATTTGCCGCAAATGCGCGCAGGCGGCGTTGATGGGGGATTTTTTGTGGTCTATGTGCCGCAGGGTCCGCTGACACAAGATGGCTATGCCGAGGCGCATTCCGCAGCTGAGGCAAAATACGAAGCGATCGCGCGCATGGCGCGCGCCTATCCCGATCAGATCGCGCTGGCCGTAAACGCCGACGATGTTGCGGCCATCCTTGATAGCGACCGGTTGGTGGCGCTGATGGGAATGGAAAACGCCTACGCCCTAGGCCCCGACATTGGCGCGCTTGCCACCTGGCGGGATCGGGGCTTGAGCTACGTTTCGCTTACCCATTTTGGGCACAACCAATTTGGTGGCAGCTCGGACCCGGTTGCATCATTCGGCGATACCGAAATCGATCGAGGGCTCACCGATTTGGGGCGCGAGCTGATCGCGGCGCTGAACGATTTTGGAATTATAGTCGATGTCTCTCATGCTGGCCGAACCACCATGATGGAGACCGTCGCCCTTTCGCGCGCACCGGTGATCGCGTCGCATTCGGGCGCTTTTGGTGTCAACGAGCATCCCCGCAATCTCGATGACGAGCAATTGCGTGCCATCCGCGACAATGGCGGCGTTGTTCAAATCATGGCTTTCCGGAGTTACCTGCGGACACCCAGTCCCGAGCAAGCCGCGGAACGCACTGAATTGCGCGAACGTTTCGGCGTTCATACATCGCGAGATTTTGGCAATCTCACCGAAGAAGACCGCACTGAATATCTTCGCGAATCTTATGCCATTCGCGATCGCTACCCTGATGTGACCGTTTCCGATCTAGTAGATCACATTGACCATGCGGTAGCGGTGGCAGGCATCGATCACGTGGGCATCTCATCTGATTTTGGCGGTGGGGGCGGGGTTCTGGGGTGGGACGATGCCTCAGAAGCCATATCGGTTACCCGTGAGCTTCACGCACGTGGCTACAACGAAGAAGACATGGCCAAGCTGTGGGGCGGAAATCTGTTGAGAGTGATGCGCACCGTTGAGGCCGCTGCGATTCGCTAAGCTTTAGCGCCGCCCCCACAGGAGCAGAGCGATCCCCACCGGACCGGAAAGCACCCAGGCGGGCCATTGGATAATGTTCAGCACAACAGGATCCCATAGCGGCGGCCAAATATATCGCTCTAACAATACTTGAAAGCCGTTATAGCTGCCGCGATGAAGCTCATACCAGTAAAGGCCAAGCGGCTTGTAATCGGGCTTAGCGGCTTCGAAAGTCAGCTGCGCGTCGTGACCGAGCAGCAGGATCGACAATCCAATAAAGAAAATGCCGAGGCCGGTAACGATCCAATCAAATGTGGTTCTTTGACGATCAGCCATAAACGCTCTCACCTAACGACGTGCACGAAACAGAAAAGCCATAATGAGTCCGATGACCCCCAGAATCAAGAACGCCGGAGCCATGATCAGATAGCCATAACCCGTAGCAAGAGTGAACGGCCAGGTTTCGGTCTGAGCAAGAATAGCCTCGACGGTTAGCCCATCACCAATACCAGTTTGATTGGCGATCAGGACGGCTAACCCTCCCGGGGTAATGGGGCTGATCGCTCCTGTTTCGAGCGCATGGAGCGCGTCGTAACCGAGAACCATCACCGCTGTGGCGATCATCAGCTGCGCAAAGATGCGAAGAATGAACAAGCGTGCCTCCCCCTCGCCGGGACGCTGGATCACCGCCCCCTCACGAATGAGGATACGGCGCCCGGCCCAAAGCGGCAAGACGGGGCAGAATTCCGCCTTTTTCCGGCCTTGCGTGGGCTCGCTCCTTCGCTATAGTGCGCGCCTTCGCGAGGATCCTTCGATGGATGCTCGCCTGCGGACAGGTGGCCGAGTGGTCGAAGGCGCACGCTTGGAAAGCGTGTGGGCGTTTACGCGTCCCGTGGGTTCGAATCCCACTCTGTCCGCCACTTCGAACAACCTGTCCCATTGGAATTTCATTGTCGTGCCAACTGCTACGACCAAAGGGTCGGAACCACTTCCAAAGCAACGTATGTGTGGTTGGACCTAATTCCCTAGCGGGAAAATCAACGCGATAAGGCCTTCGTGGCTGCTAACGCCAAAGTCTTGACCAGCTAGATCGATGTCACCGGTGGTGAAGTAGCGATACTGCGCCGATAGAGTCATGCCGCCAAAGTCATAGGCCAAACCAACGGCTGCCTGAGCGCCCCAGGTCCAGCCATCGGCTTGCGTGCCGAAGACCGCAGTATTTTGAATTGTGGTCACTGAGCTAATTGAATTGAGAGTATTCGTCGGCAATACCGCGCGGCCGGAATAATCCACATCCAGATTGACCATGCCCACCCCGAAACCAACAAACGGAATGACCGGACTGTCGCCACCTAACTCAAAATCTTTCCAGATATTGGCCATGATTGCGAAAGAAGACACCTCTCCAGAACCCGTCGCGGTGGCCGATACCGATCGCTGCGTATAAGTGGGATTCGTGTTAGTCCAAGTAAGCGGATTGCCAGTCGTGAAAGTCGTTGAGTAGAGCAATGTCCCGCCGGTATATACAAGCCCAAAACCATAGACGTATTGCGGAATGAAGCGATACGTGTCCAGACGTTGGCTTACGCTAATGGGATTGTTGTCGCCCATATCGTTCTTGCGCCAAGCAAGCTCTAGCTCCCCACGCCAACCTTCACCAAAGGAAAGTCCTCCTGCAAATCCGAAAACAAACCCTTCATCGAATTCACTCTCGCGGAATCCTGAGGCATAGGTTCTTGCGTAAATTGTCGAGATAGTTTTAAAAACAACGGATCCGGATCCCGGAAAAATCCATGTTGTGTTGCCCGAAACTCTTGAAAGGGCGCCAAAACCGTATCCACCCGTAAAGACGGTATAACTCGCAAGAGTGGAATAGCTGAACGGTCCAAATGAAATGTCGTCGCCATCCAGACTGTTGAATCCACCAAACACAGAAACGTAGAAATCGTTCGCATGCGCTGGTGCAGCGAGACACAGTGCGCCGGCAGCTGCGCTGCCGATCAATGCAGATTTCAGATTCATGATAACCCCCGCAACTTGCCTCACGACCGGCCACAAGACTTCTAGCCGCTACACTAACCGATTGTGCACATTACCCCGTTTAACGTGGTGTGGCAAAGTAGCCGACGCTTTCGACCCGGGCGGGAGTATCCGAATTTTACCTGTTATTTGAGTGTGTTAACCAAAAAAATGAAATCGATCCTACCCCGTTTGCCACCCAAGCAAGTTCCAATAATGGAGCCACCAGACGAATATGCCTGAACTGACGAAGTAGATCGCTGCACCTCCGAGCGCCATTGCGTCGCGTCGCCTTGAAAGGAATGTGACCAGCCCCATTGCATCAAATGCGAGCCCCAACAGCGCAACACCGATGGCCGCGGCGAGACCGGTTGGCATGCCATAAAATATCTCTTGTGGATCCAATAAGATAAACGTCGTGATCAGGATGCCGGCAAACCCGAGCCGTGCGATCGCGCCAACAAGCGCTGCCCCATTCCACAGACTTAGGCGGCCTTTGAAACCCAGAAAAGTCCAAACAATCGCAAATCCCGCGGCAACACCAAGCACCCCCATAAGAAGAATACCTGTTCCGTGTTGAGCACCGTACCAAGGCACTCGTTCGTACGAGCCACCGCCGACAAGCAAATATTTTGCGCGCCCGCGCGCATCATCTTCAAAGCCGATGTAGAAAGGACCACCTTCATGCCACTGAAAAATACCTTCGCCGACGGGGATGTATTCTCCACCGCCCAGGGTAATGCCGCCGGATTCTGTTACGCTAACTTCAATCGTGTCGGTGGCAGCGAGCATCATCTCCCATGTGTGCCGCGCAGCCACGGTCGTCCGATAGAAACCGGCGTACTGCTCTAAAGCTTCGTCAACCGCCGTCGGCGCCGACGCGTTATCGTGGCTCGTCGCCGGAACCACTTCATTTAGGATTGCCGCCGTGTAAGCGCGCAGAAACCGGCCTGCCTCATTCGATCGTCCCATGGGGCCAAGCACGGAACGATTGATAGCGACGAAAATACCTAACCCCAGTTCAGGGACAATGACAAGCCGCGCGCCGAAGCCATTGGCCTGGCCATCTTTGTAAAGAACAAGATGACCGCCCTGCGTTGTTTCCACAAAGCCATACCCGCGCCCACGCAGGCGAGGGTCGTTTTCAAATTGCACCTCACGCTGGGCCGAAGCGCGCGGATCGTTCAACAAGTACTCCAGATACCGGCCCATATCCGCAGCCGTGGTCGCAAATCCTGCCGCAGGCGGTGTCATAATAAGATCAGGAGCGTAAGCTTCAAACGCGCCGTCCCGATACTCATAGGACCGTGACATGATCTCGCTTTGGAATATGTCGGGCTGGTCGAATGTGGATCGCGCCATTCCGATCGGTTCAAAAAGCGCTCGTGCGCCGTAATCCTCAAACCTCATGCCTGCTGCTTGTTCGATCGCAAATCCCGCAAGTGCGGTGTGATGATCATTGTAGGTAATGATGACGCCAGGTTCTTCAAAACGGGGCGGCAAGCGCGACCCAAGATAATCTGCAAGCGGTAGATAATCCTCAGGCGAGCGTACGTGCTGGCCCGAGAGAGATTCGCTAAATCCAGCGCTATGCGTAAGCAAATCGTGGAACGTAAGCGGCGCGATGAGTTCGGGGCGTAGAGGCAGATCCCCTAATAGGGGCCGAAGGTCCGTGTCAGGTGAAATGGCAAATTCTTCCATGGCAAGCAGCGCCAAGCTTGCCGTCACCGGCTTTGACACCGACCCCACACGAAACGGTGTATCGGCATCCGCGCGGCGTTCGCGTTCGAGATCGGCGAACCCGAAGCCCCGCGCCATGACGGTTTCTCCGTCAATCACCAGTGCCGTGATAACGCCGGGAATGTGAACTGCTTCTTGTTCCGCAGCTATCCAGTTCTCCACAAACACGTCGATGTTCTCAACGACCTGTTCCTGCGCCCGCACAGCGGAGATACTGATCGTCAGCAAGCAACACATGAGAAGGCTGAGCGCGAAAAGGGTTCTCATCGAGCGCCCCCCTCAAGATATCGCATTGCCATCGTGACGATCTCGGCCGCTCCCTTGTCCGTATCTGCATCGGGTCTCGGCAGTCCTTGGGGAAACAACGTGAGCTCGCGCATCGCCGCAAGAATAAGAAAGAGCGCCCACCCGATTTGGCTTGCCTCCAGATTTCGACCTTCTTTTTGGGCGAGTTCCAGAAGCAATTTGCAAGCATGTTCAAGGCCGAGGTTCATGCGCTTGCTACGCGAATGAAACGAGGCATGCCCTTTTGTTCGGGTTTCAAGAATAAGCGTGCGGATCAATCCGCGATTGGCGTGGTGGTATGCTGTGAACGCCTCCACAAATGCGGTCAAAAAGCCTTCGAACGATGTGGCATCTCCCGACGTGCATCGATCGGTATTCAACACTTCCACTTCGCGGCAATAGATCTCATCCAGATGATCAAGCAGTGCGGCCTTGCTTGGAAAACGGGCATAGATAGAACCGATTGACGTACGCGATTTTTCCGCGAGATCGGCCATCGATATATCATCCCAGCTCATGCGATTGAGCATCCGGCGGGCCGTGCGTTCCACACGCTCCATAGTGCGCTGGGCACGGGCCTGCTTCGCGGGAACCGCTCGGGTCTTAAGGACTAACGAAGTCGCCATCACAACATCCAACATTAAATAGAACTAGAATTCTAATTCTATTTATGGATTTCAATGGATAAGTCAAGGGTGCGCTGCCCTGTGGCTCTGCTCGCGAAGCCGATACTTAAGTCAGATCAATCGCTTATTCGTCGGATGATGTGACGATTAAGAAAATCAAACCCATCATAGCGGCAAAACGAAAAGCATCCCCTTGCGACAGGATGCCCATTTCGGTCTGCCACATCTGGAAGTACGCCCCGCCGAAAGTCATAAAGAGGCCGAACCAGGTGAGGATGCCAACACAGCAACCAATCAGTGCCACCTTCTTTGCCGCTTGAAACTCGCCAGCGGATTTACCGCGCGCGGAAAAGAGATCCCACGAGCCCTTGAGCAACAAGAGCCCTGCCCCGTATTCACCGGCGAGCACTAATGCCACCGCCAGCCATATGAGCGGACCAAAAGTGACAGCTGGACCGAACGCCAAAGGATAGACGGTGTGACCTTCATTGCTCATCACAAAGGCGAGCACGCCATACATCCCATTCAAGTTGACGACGTTATTCGTGGCATAGAAAATACACATGAGTGACGCAAACAAAACGATTGTAGCTTTCAGTACACGGATCATATGTCCCTCCCTCTCGGCGGCCCAAACGGCGCCGATTGGCGAGGAGGCTATGTGATTTGCATACGAGGAAACAAGGCCGCTAGGGTGCGGTGCACAATAACACGATTTACATGAAAATGGTTGCCGGATGCTCTAATAGCGCTTTGTAGCTTTGTATCGCTTGCGCGGCGACAAAACCGTCAACAACACGATGGTCACATGATGTGGATATGTTCATCGCAAGTCGCTGAACCACCGCACCGTTCTGCATAACAAGTTTTTCTTGCATCTTATTGATGCCGATGATCGCTACTTCAGGGTGATTGATCACTGGCGTTGAGACGATGCCACCCAGCGCCCCAAGCGAAGTGATCGTAATCGACGAGCCCGTTAGCTCGTCCATTTTGGCGGTATTGCTTCTTGTGGCCTGACTAACGCGCGCCACCTCGCCTGCGCTCTCCCAAATATCAAGAGCTTCGGTATGGCGAACAACTGGCACCATAAGACCATTGTCGGTTTGCGTCGCGATCCCAATATGCGCGCCTTCATACTGAGTTATGACACCTGCTTCATCGTCGTAAGTGGCGTTGAGTTCGGGAAAATCTTGCAACACTTTCACAAGCGCCTGCATAAGAAACGGCAGCACTGTTAGTTTCGGCTGATTGGGCAGACGGTTTTCATTCAGGAATTTGCGCAACGCCTCAAGCTCCGTCACATCCACTTCTTCAACATACGTAAAGTGAGGGATGTGCCGCTTTGAGATTTGCATTTTCTCGGCGATCTTGCGGCGAAGGCCGATCACCTTGATCTCGTTTCTGCCGGTGAGTTTCACCTTGCCCTTACCGCCGGAGGCACGGCCACCGCCCGCAAGAAAGCCTTCAAAGTCTTCCCGCGTAACGCGGCCTTTCGGTCCCGTCCCGGGCACTTGGATCAGGTCCACACCAGCTTCGGCTGCGCGGCGGCGTACTGCCGGCGAAGCAAGCGCGCGCACGGGCGCCACAACGCCTTCGCGTTGGGGCTCTGGCGCGGCGACGGATTGCGCTGCCTGCGCCGCAACGGCGGGCGCTGGTTCGGCGGCCGCAGGTGCCTCTTTGACCGCTGGTGCGGCTTCAGATTCTTTTGCGGGCTTAGTTGGCGTGTCCGCGCCGCCAACAAGTTCAAGCGTTAAGAGCTCTGACCCTACCGCGATCATATCGCCGGGTTCGCCGGTGATCGAAACAATGGTGCCATCATAGGGCGCCGGGATTTCCACCGTCGCCTTGTCGGTCATCACATCGCAAAGATTATCGTCTTCTTTGACCACGTCGCCGGGCTTTACGTGCCATTCGACTATTTCAGCCTCAACAACACCTTCACCCAGATCGGGCAGCTTGAATACGAAGTTCGTCATAGGGGGCCTCAGACTTTCATCACCCGCTCAAGCGCGCGTGTAATACGCGCCTGATTTGGGAAATAGTCCCATTCATGGGCATGGGGGTAATGGGTATCCCACCCGGCAACGCGCTGGATGGGAGCTTCTAAATGCCAAAAGCATTCTTCCTGCACCGATGCGGAAAGTTCCGCGCCAAAGCCACTGGTTTGCGGCGCTTCATGAACGATGATGCAGCGACCGGTTTTTTGAACTGACCAGACGATGGTATCGAGATCGAGCGGTACAAGCGTCCTGAGATCGATGATTTCAGCATCCACACCGCTTGCTTCCACCGCAGCCTGCGCCACATGCACCATGGTGCCATAGGCAAGGATCGTTGCCGCACTTCCCTCGCGCACAACTTTGGCTTGGCTAAGCGGAATTGTGTAGTGGCCATCAGGCACATCGCCGCCAGCATGGGTTGACCAGCCTTTAGCCGCGCCTTGCCAATCACCATCAAAAGGCCCGTTGTAAAGACGCTTGGGTTCAAAAAAGATCACCGGATCGTCGTCTTCGGCGGAGCTGATCAAGAGACCTTTCGCATCGTGCGGCGTCGACGGCACAACGACTTTAACGCCCGGGATGTGAGTAAAAAACGCCTCGGGGCTTTGGCTATGGGTTTGACCGCCGTGAATGCCGCCGCCCCACGGGCTGCGGATTGTCACCGGCGAAAAGTACTGCCCCGCGCTACGGTAGCGAAGCCGAGCAAGCTCCGAAATAATTTGGTCGAAGCCAGGAAAAATATAATCCGAGAACTGAATTTCCGCGATAGGGCGCAAATCATTGGCGCCCATCCCGATCGCCGCAGCCACAATGCCAGCCTCGGTAATCGGCGCATCGAATACGCGATGCTTGCCATATTTTTCCTGAAGGCCATCGGTGGCACGGAAGACGCCGCCGAAATAGCCAACGTCTTCACCAAAAATCACCACGTTGGGGTCGCGCTCAAGTAGAACATCCTGGGCCGATTTGAGGGCCTGAATCATATTGTATTGGGGCATTCTTCGGGGTCCTACTTCAGGCTTTGGTATTCATCACGCTGGCGCCGGAGGTTCTTTGGCATCTCCTTGAAGACGTCATCGAATAGGGTTTCCGGCGGGACGGATCTGTGATCGGAAAGCGTGCCAAAGGACTCTGCTTCCTTGAGCTTCTTTTGAACGGTGTCGGCAATCTCGGCACCAAGCTGTTCGTGGCGATCGTCGGACCACTCACCAATCTTCACGAGATGCGTTTTCAGCCGGTCCAGCGGGTCGCCAAGTGGCCAGGCTTCTGCTTCTTCTTTGGGTCGGTAGCGCGAGGGATCATCGCTCGTCGAATGCGCACCCGCGCGATAAGTGACAAGCTCGATCAGCGTCGCGCCCTTGCCAGCGCGCGCGCGTTCAGCTGCCCATTCGGTCGCCGCCCAAACAGCAAAGAAATCATTGCCGTCAACGCGCAGGCCCGGAAAGCCATAACCGATTGCTTTTGAAGCGAACGTTGTTTCATCACCGCCTGCGATCCCTTGATAACTTGAGATCGCCCATTGATTGTTCACGACGTTCAGTATGACCGGGGCGTGATAAACGCCCGCCATTGTGCACGCAACGT
>Ga0209578_10003450_pt1 | contig 12024 bp, 8 predicted proteins | sample tdAd472_FD_187127 | JGI IMG/M metagenome (GOLD analysis project Ga0209578, IMG submission 187127) | Marine sediment microbial communities from the Atlantic coast under amendment with organic carbon and nitrate - tdAd47.2 (SPAdes)... | ecosystem: Environmental > Aquatic > Marine > Coastal >...
TCGGTCCAATGGAGCGGTACCGACATGGAAGGTTGGCCCGTTTGATTCGCAATTGCTGTATACGGACAATATTCGCGAACGATTTTTGTGTAGTTGGCTGTGTCTTCGCTCATCATGTCAATGACGCCAAGTGGCGCCGGCGGCAGAGCCAAGGTCGGTGTGAGGTAGAGGTCATATGTTTCATGAAACGCACCGTATTTCCGGCTAAGCTGATGAATGTAAAGTGAGGCACCAGCGTAATCGGGCCCAGAGATTGAACGGCCGAGTTCCGCGAGAGCCGCGGTGGCGGTTTCCACATCGCCCTGACGCTGCTCGCGGCCCAAGGCAGCAAGGCGCGCGTCCACTACCAATGCGATATTCGCCGCAATAAGGATCACTTGCGCGCGTCGTTGTTCGTCCACATCAAACTCGACGGTTGCTTCTTCCACATTGTGGCCGAGATCCTCGCAGAGCTTTGCCGCGTCTTCGATGGCTGCGACGATCTCAGGGTGGGCGTCGGTTCCGTCGGACCGCTTTGTCCATTTGGCGATGCGCAAGGGTTTCGGGTCGTGCGCGGCATCTTCAAGGTAAGGCCGCGCGGGTGAGGCAACCTCGTAAGGATCGCCCGGAGCGGTGCCCATTGACGCATCAAGAAGCGCAGCGCTATCGCGCACAGTGCGAGAAATGGCGTGAACGCTTGATTGGCCGGCCCAACCTTCGCCCCGGTCCGGGCCCATGGGCGTGCGCGCGCGCGTGGGCTTCATGCCAAAGGTGCCGGTGCATGACGCGGGCACGCGGATCGACCCGCCCCCGTCCGAGGCATTGGCAAGCGGCAAGATGCCCGCCGCAACGGCTGCCGACGCCCCGCCCGACGATCCGCCGGGGGAGTGCTCAAGGTTCCAAGGGTTCTTGGTCGGACCAAAAAGTCTTGGCTCGGTGGTGAGCGTAAGGCCGAACTCGGGGCTGTTTGTTTTGCCAAAGATGACGAGCCCGGCCTTTTTGTAACGCTCGGTAAGGGTCGCGTCATGGTCGGCCACGTATCCCTCAAAAAGCGACGAGCCGTAAGTGGTGATCGTGCCGTTGAGGAGAACGTGGAGGTCTTTTAACAAAAAAGGCACGCCGGTGAAGGGGCCTTTGGGCAGTCCTGTTTTGATCGCCGCGCGCGCCTCATCATAGTGCTTCATGACGATGGCATTGATCGCCGGGTTGATGCGCTCGGTGCGCTCGATCGCTTCATCAAGCAATTCGTCCGCCGAGACATCGCCCTTCGCCACAAGCTCGGCTAGGCCAAGCGCGTCGTAGTCATCATACTCTTTGAAGCCGGTCATCATGCGCTCCCTTCACGAGGCTTGCATAATGGAAGGCCGGAAGGGCAAGGTCCAGACTTACGAAAGGTCAACCCCGGGGAAATCGGCCATGGCTATGGGCAGCCACGATTATGAAGACGATCCGCGTAACGCGAGCATCAAGATCTATGTAAACGGCGAATTGAAGCCGCGCGCGGAGGCGACGGTGTCAGTCTTCGATTCAGGCTTTGTTCTGGGCGATGGCGTCTGGGAAGGCTTGCGCGTCCATAATGGGAAAATCGTCTTTCTGAGTGAGCATTTGGATCGCCTTTATGAAGGTGCCAAGGCGCTGGATATGGACGTTGGGCTCTCCCCGGCCGTGCTTGAGGCCGCGCTTTACAACACACTCAAAGCCAATGAGATGACCGACGACGTGCACATTCGCTTGATGGTGACACGCGGGCTAAAAGCTACGCCGTATCAGGACCCGCGTGTGACCATCGGCCCCGCCACCGTCGTCATCGTTCCCGAATACAAAAAGCCAGACCCGGCAGCGCGCGAGAGAGGGCTCACGCTTTTCACTGCTCACGTGCGGCGCGGATATCCGGACGTTCAAGACCCCAAGCTCAACAGCCACTCAAAACTCAATTGCATCATGGCGTGCATTCAAGCCGCCAAAGCGGGCGCCGACGAGGCTCTGATGCTCGACCCGCACGGGTTTGTGGCCACGTGCAATTCCACGCACTTTTTTATTGTTCGCAAGGGTGAAGTTTGGACCTCGACGGGGGATTACTGCCTTGGCGGTATTACGCGCGGTAAGGTGATTGAGCTCTGCAAAGCGAACGACATTCCGATCTTCCAGAAGAATTTCTCCCTTACTGATGTCTATGGCGCTGAAGAAGCTTTCGCGACGGGAACGTTTGCGGGGCTTGTGCCGGTGCGTGAGGTGGATGGGCGCATCATCGGAGATGGCGCGCGGGGCCCGCGAACCAATGCGCTACAAGACACCTATATCGCCATGATCGAAAAAGCCTCCGCATGAGCGGCGTCCGTATCGCCATGTGGTCGGGGCCGCGCAATATCTCGACGGCCATGATGCGGTCCTGGGGGAACCGGCCCGATACCCGCGCCTGGGACGAACCGTTCTATGCCCATTACCTCAAAGCCACGGGCATTCAGCAGCCTGGGTGGGATGAAGTGATCGAGGTCCACGAAACGGACCCCGTCAAAGTAATCGCCCGCATCAAAGGCAAGATACCCCAAAGGCGGGCAGTACATTTTTTGAAATGCCTCACACACCATATGCTGCCCGACGTGAGCCGGGAGTGGTTTTCCTCGGCAAAGCATTTTTTTCTTATTCGCGATCCGGAATATATTCTGAGGTCCTATGCGGCGATCCGTTCAGATTTTGCGGTGGAGGAGCTTGGCCTGCGTCAGCAGCGGGAACTTTTTGATGAAGTGACTGAGCGATGCGGGGCGCCGCCGCCAGTGGTGGCAAGCGAGGATATTCTTAGCGATCCCCGAGCGACGCTTTCGAAACTTTGCGCGGCGCTTGATGTTCCGTTCACGGAGGAAATGCTCAGATGGTCCCCCGGCCCTCGGCCCGAAGACGGCGTCTGGGCAAAGCACTGGTATGGGTCGGTGGAAAAATCCACGGGCTTTGCGGCGCCTAGCGAGAGCACGCACCCCTTACCTGATCATCTAAAGCCAATGCTGGATGAACTTTACCAGGACTATGAGCCCCTTGCAGCGCGGAAGATTTAGTCCGCCGGCGTTGCGGCCCGTCTTTCCCGCAAGGTGGCAAGGCGCTCGCCGTGACCCTCGCGCGTGATCTTGTAAAGCGATAGGATGCCGATCGATATAAAGTAGATCGTCATAATGGTCGGCACATAGAAGAGCGCAAAGTTCGACATGATTTGCGGATCCACATCAGCCGGGTTGGCACCCTTCGGAATACCCACCAAAGTGATGATAGTTGCCGCGATGAAAACGCCAAGGCCCGAGACCACTTTCCCCGCAAAGCTGCGCGCTGCGAAGAAAAGACCTTCGGACCGGCGGCCGGTTGCCATCTCACTGCTTTCCACAACATCGGCGACCATCGACGTCACCAGGATTGAGATCGATATGATGATCGTTCCCTCTGTTATGCCGTGAAAGAAGAGAGTGGGCAAAACCATGTCGTGCCCCGTAGGCCAGAAAAGTCCAAGCGCTTTCAGAATGATAGGAAGCGGCAGATAGCAAGTTGAAATGACGGAGAGAACGATCACCACGTTCCGCTTGTTGCGTCCGCGCGAAATAATTGGCGCAAAGATAAGCGCCAATGCTGCAGCAAAAAACCACGCCGAGGTGATAATTGCCACATCAGTTGGTGTAAAAAACCAAAAGTAAGTTTGGAAATAAAGATTGAGCGTGGTGATGACCCCTTGCGCCATAGCGGTAAAAATAGCTGCAAAGAACAGCGCAATAAATGGCCTGTGAAATAGCGTCTCCCGCAACTCTGAAAGGGTGCGCCGCGCAGAAAAGGGTTGGGGCGGTGGCGGCTTGTGCAAATTTGGAATGTGCCGATGGGTGCCAAGGGCAGAAATCAAAATGAACGTCATCATGATCCCCGAGGCGAGAAGCCCATAATGCTGATACCCGGCGGGATTCATTTGACCGATAGTAATTCCAGCGTCGGGGTCCGGCACAAGCAAGACCGCGTACGCGATCACCGCAACCGTTAGCCCGCCCCACCAGCCGAAGAAATAGCGATAGCTGAGCATGGACGTGCGCTGATCATAATCATCGGTAAGTTCAGCCACTAGCGATGTGGACGGCACTTCAAAGAATGTCACGCAGGTGCGCACAACAACCGCCATGCCGAACATATAGAAAAACAGCCCGGTTTGATCGAGCCCCGCAGGCGGGTTCCAAATGAAGAAAAACGAGATACCTATGGGGATGATCGCGGCATACATAAAGGGATGGCGGCGCCCCCATTTGGAGCGGAGTTGATCTGAGAAATGTCCCACCAGCGGATCCGAAATTGCGTCACAAACGAGCGCGAGCAAGATGGCAAGCCCGGCCAATTGGGCGTTGAGGCCCAGAACATTCGAATAATAAAAGAGGAGAAAGTACGCAAAGCCCGCGTCTTTCACGCCATAGGCCACCGAGCCTGAGCCGTAGAAGAGCTTTGTCGAAAAAAGCGGTTTATCGCCAGGGCCAACCATTCGTGCTCGATGCCGCCTTTTATCTAGAATGTCACAACGCTGCGGATCGACTTGCCTTCGTGCATCAAGTCAAACGCAGTGTTAATCTCATCAAGCGGCATGACGTGGGTGATCAAGTCGTCGATATTGATCTTCCCGTCCATATACCAATCGACAATCTTGGGAACATCGGTCCGCCCGCGCGCGCCGCCAAAGGCGGTGCCTTTCCAAACGCGGCCCGTTACCAGTTGGAACGGACGAGTAGCAATTTCCTTGCCCGCGTCAGCAACGCCGATGATCACCGATTGCCCCCAACCCCGATGCGTGCATTCGAGCGCCTGGCGCATCACGTCGGTATTGCCGGTGCAATCGAAGGAATAATCCGCGCCGCCGCCTGTTAGGTCCACCACGGCTTCGACTACTTTGTCGGCGCCCACTTCGGTAGCATTAACAAAGTCCGTCATGCCGAATTTTTCTGCCATGGCGCGGCGCGCTGGGTTGATATCGACACCGACGATTTTGTTCGCGCCCACCATCTTCGCGCCTTGAATGACGTTGAGCCCGATGCCGCCGAGGCCAAAAACCGCGATATTCGCGCCGGGCTCAACATCTGCGGTGTTGATAACCGCGCCGATGCCGGTGGTGACGCCGCAACCGATGTAGCAAACCTTTTCAAAAGGCGCGTCTTCCCGGATCTTGGCAATGGCGATCTCGGGCATCACCGTGAAATTTGAGAACGTCGAGCAGCCCATATAGTGCTTGAGCTCTTTGCCGTTCTGGCTGAAGCGACTGCTGCCATCGGGCATGATGCCCTTCCCTTGGGTTTCGCGGATCGAGGTGCAGAGATTTGTCTTGCGGCTGAGGCACGACGGGCAGGTTCGGCATTCGGGGATGTAAAGCGGGATCACGTGATCGCCGGGTCTGACCGAGTTCACCCCTTCGCCCACTTCGCGCACAATCCCGGCGCCCTCATGACCGAGGATCGAGGGGAAAAGTCCTTCGGGATCTTTTCCTGAAAGCGTATAGGCGTCGGTGTGGCAGATGCCGGTCGCCTTCACCTCTACCAACACCTCGCCCGCACGCGGCCCTTCAAGATCGACAGTTTCGATGGAGAGTGGCTTGCCTGCTTCCCAGGCAATGGCGGCGCGTGTTTGCATCGGAGATCCTTATTATTGCGAAATGTCAGACGGCAAATTCGTACTTATCCGGCTCCATGTGCCGAGTACGTTTGACGTATTCGGTGGTGCGGCCAACCCAATTGTTCGTGACCCGGCCTTCGCGCAAATACCAGCTGTCCTCGACCGCGGTCCAGATCATCGCCTTCATGCGTTCGTCGATCCACTCGTTATATTCCTTTTGCGCCTCGGCCTTTAGGTCGATCCACTTGGCGCTGTTGCGATCGAGCGCATCGAGACAAGACATGACATACCGCGTTTGCGCTTCGATCATCAGAATAATCGAATTGTGCCCCAAGTTGGTGTTGGGTCCGTACATCATAAAGAAATTCGGAAAGCCTGCGTGGGTGATGCCGAGGTAGGCTTCGGCGCCTGACGCATTCCATGTGTCGTTGAGAACTTGCGCGCCCCGGCCCTGAACTCGCATGGGGGTTAGAAAATCCGTGGTAACGAACCCGGTGCCGAAGATGATGGCGTCGGATGGATAGCTTGCACCGCCCTCGGTTTCAATGCCGGTTTCCGTGATGCGCGCAATGGGATCAGTGGTGAGCTCCACATTATCGCGTGCGAATGCTTGGTAGAAATTGTCGGAAAACAGAATGCGCTTTGCGCCAATAGGGTAATCGGGCGTTAGCTTCGCGCGCAGCTCTGTATCCTCTATGTGCTCTTCCATATATGCGAGCGCTTGCTGGCGCACTCGATCGCGATATTTCTGCGAGGTTCCTTGCTTCATCAAGGGGTAGACCAGCCCCTCACCGCGTAACCAAATCAGAAACCGATAGAATTTTGTGGTGGCGGGAATTCTTGCGCCCAACCATTTCTCAAACTGCGTGTACTCGCGGTCTTCTTTGGGAATGACCCAATTGGGCGTGCGTTGAAACACATTGAGCTGCTTAACCTCGGTTGCGATCTCAGGAATAAACTGAAGCGCGCTCGCGGCATTCCCAATTATGGAGACCGTTTTGCCGTTGAGGTCGTAGCTATGATCCCAGCGTGCGGAATGAAACATCTTGCCCTGGAATGTGCCGCTGCCTGAAATTTCGGGGATGAAGGGCTTGTGCAATTGCCCGACGGCAGAGATGACCACATCAAAATCTTCGCTGAGCCCGTCCGCGGTTTTAAGATGCCAGATGCCTGCGGCCTCATCGAAGGTTACGTCGGTTACCTCTTTGTTGAACTTGATATGAGAGCGGAGGCCAAACTTCTCACAGCAATGATCCATGTAGCGCAGGATCTCAGGCTGCTCGGACCATTTGTGCGTCCAGTTGGGATTGCGCTCGAAGGAAAATGAATAAAGCGCCGAGGGGATATCGCATTCGGCGCCGGGGTATGTGTTCTCACGCCAAGTGCCGCCGATGCGGTCCGCTTTCTCGAAAATTGTAAAAGTGTCGAGCCCGCTCTTTTTCAGGTGATAGCCAAGGCAAAGCCCGGAAAACCCGGTGCCGATGACGGCAACGCGCCGCGCTCGCAAACCTTCGCTCATAAGACCTATCTCCCCGAGGGTCGGATTGCCCATGAGTGAAGCCTAAATTGAGCGATGGCGCAAACCGGTGAGGGCGGCGTTAGCAATACTCTTTTTGAAGGTCTGCCAATGCGGCGGCGCCCGGCGTCAACTTCTCATAGGGAAGCGTATTCAGCGGGGCCTCTGGCAGATTGTTGCGACCGTTCATGTCTTGCTTTTCTTCGTCCAGGAACAACAGCCCGGTCACAACCTCGTTCTGCGCCTCGTGGTGCGAGAGATAGGCGAGCACGTCGCCCCGGTCGCGGGGGTTCAGGTCTTCGTCCGCTTTCTTGAGCGCGATCGTGCTGCCGTCATGAAGCTCAACCTTCATCACTTCGCCTTTGTCATACTCGGCCTTGATCTCCTCGGAGGGCTGAATGTAGTCGGCGTGAATGGCAGGGTGGTAATACTCATAAGTGTGGGCGTAGCTTTTGGTCGATCCCTTGTGGTCATTAAACGTGACACAGGGCGAGATCACATCGATGAGTGAAAAGCCCTTGTGCATGACCGCTGCTTTAATCAGCGGGACAAGCTGTGTTTTATCGCCCGAGAAGGAACGCGCGACGAACGTGGCCCCAAGGGTGATGGCGAGCTTTACAGGATCAATGGGCGTATGCGGGTTGGGCTCACCGCGCTTGGACTTGGAACCGAAATCCGCGGCGGCTGAGAACTGCCCTTTGGTGAGGCCGTAGACCCCGTTGTTTTCGACCACATAGAGCATGTTCACGTTGCGCCGGATGGCGTGGCAGAACTGGCCAAGGCCAATGGACAGAGAATCCCCGTCGCCCGAGACGCCGACATAATGAAGATCGCCGTTCGCTGCCGCAGCGCCTGTGGCGACCGAAGGCATCCGTCCGTGCACGGCATTAACACCACTACTTTGCCCAAGGAAATAGGCTGTGGTTTTCGATGAGCAGCCAATGCCGCTTACTTTTGCCGCCGTGTGGGGTTCAAGATCGAGCTCGTAAAAAGCACGAACCATTGCGGCGGTCACAGAATCATGCCCGCACCCCGCACAGAGTGTTGACATGCCCCCTTCATAATCGCGGAGCGTCAGGCCCAGCTTGTTACGTAGGAGATGCTTCTCAATGCGTGGTTTCGCAATCGAGGTCATTTCTTTTGCTCCTCGGCGATATGCGCCTTAATCCCGTTCACCACGAAACGGCAATCGGGCACCTTACCGCTGTACCAAAGGATGGGCTTGAGTTTCTTCTTTTCCGCATCTGTTTCATTCACGATAAGGCTGCGGAGCTGCGCATCGCGGTTTTGTTCCACTACGAAGATCGCGTCATGCGCATCGACAAACGCATCGATTTCATCATTGAAGGGAAATCCGCGCACACGCAGGTAATCAATATGAATGTCTTCACCCGCCAGCCGGTCAATGGCTTCCACGACCGGGCCATTGCTGGAGCCCACGGAAATAACACCCCATGGCGTTTTCTTTTTGGCCTTGGTGATGATGGGCGCCGGAACACGCGTTTTAGCGTTATCAATCTTCACCGCGATGCGATCGAGCACGTCCTGATATTTTTCCGAGTTTTCCGTATAGAGACCGTATTTGTCGTGACCGGAACCGCGCGTGAAAAACGCACCCTTAGGGTGTGAACCCGGCAGGGTGCGGTAAGGCACCCCATCGCCGTCAACGTCGAGATAACGGTAGAATTTATCAATCTTCTCAAGTTGTTCTGCGTCGAGAACTTTGCCGCGGTTGGGCTCCCAATTATCGTCCCACTCGAGCTTGGGGATCATCCAGTCGTTCATGCCGATGTCGATGTCTGAGACAACAAAGACCGGGGTCTGGAACCATTCGGCAAGTTCAAAAGACTCCACGGCCATCTCGAAGCATTCCTTCGGGTCAGCGGGGAAGAGAAGGATATGCTTGGTATCGCCGTGTGAGGCATAGGCGCATAGAAGAATGTCGGATTGCTGCGTGCGCGTGGGAAGACCTGTCGAAGGCCCCGTGCGTTGCACATCAAATATGACCGCCGGCACTTCACCGTAATAAGCAAAGCCAATGAATTCGGACATAAGCGAAATGCCGGGGCCAGATGTGGGGGTAAAAGCGCGCGCGCCGTTCCATCCCGCACCGATCACCATGCCAATGGACGCAAGCTCGTCTTCGGCTTGAATTATGCAGTAGTTGTGCTCACCGGTTTCGGGGTCAACGCGATAACGTTTGCAGAAGGCCTCGTACCCATCCATGAGCGAAGTGGACGGCGTGATGGGATACCAGGCGCCGAACGTTGCGCCCGCATAAACACAGCCGAGCCCCGCGGCGGTGTTGCCGTCCATCATGATATAGCCGTCGGTCTTGTCTGAATGGGCAACGCGAATGGGTAGGGGGCAGGCGTAGTTCTCAAGAACATACTGATAGCCAAGATCAATCGCTTCCATGTTGCCATCAATAAGGTGCTTTTTGCTCTCACCGAACGTTTCAGTGACCAACCCGCGAATGACGTCCATGTCGAGCTCAATGAGTGCCGCCACAGCGCCCACATACGCCATATTTTTCATGAGCGTTCGTATGCGGGCATTATCGAAGTGGTGATTGATCATGGTCGCTAGCGGCACGCCGATCACGTTCACATCCTCGCGGGAATGAAGATGCGGACGCGGCCAGGAACTGTCGTAGACGAGATACCCCCCAGGGGCGGTTTTCTTGAGGTCTTCGTCATATGTGTCGGCGTTCATCGCAACAGCAAGATCCACCGCGCCGGTGCGCGCCTGATAGGCGTCCTTGGTCACGCGGATCTCATACCAGGTGGGCAAGCCTTGGATGTTTGAAGGAAAAAGGTTCTTTCCCACAATGGGCACGCCCATACGGAAGATCGTCTTCATAAGAAGCGAGTTCGCGCTCGCCGAGCCGGTGCCGTTCACCGTGGCGATCTTCATGACAAAATCGTTGATGCGCGTTGCCGCTTGGGTCTCGGTGACCACGTTCATTCTGCTGCAACTCCCAAGGGTTCTTCCGAGGCGTAGGCCTTTACCAGATCAAATAGCTGCATATCCCATGCCGCGGTCGGGCAACGTTCGGCGCACAGCCCGCAATGCACGCACACATCTTCGTCCTTCACCATCACGCGGCCAGTGCCCGCAAGGGCGTCGGAGATATAGAGATCTTGTTCCAAGTTTTCTGCCGGGTGCTTTAATTGAGGGCGCAGCGTCTCTTCTTCTTCGTTCTGTATGATCGTGAGGCAGTCCACCGGGCATATGTCGATACAAGCATCGCACTCGATGCACAAAGGCGCCTCAAATACCGTCTGCACATCGCAGTTGAGGCAGCGCTGCACCTCGGTCGCGATCTGCTCGGGCGTGAAGCCGAGTTCCACCTCCGTATCGAGATCCTTGAAACGCTCAGTGAGTTCCACATGGCTCATCTTGCGCCGGTCGGAGGCATCAAAATCGTTGGAGTAGCGCCATTCGTTCATGCCCATTTTTGTGGGCTCGAGCACTTGGCCGTCGGGCACGCGTTCGTTGAGCGCAACGCCTTGGCAATGATTGTGGATGGAAATCGCCGCCTGGTGGCCGTGTTCCACAGCCCAGATAATATTGAGCGGGCCAAACGCCGCATCGCCGCCAAAGAAGACGCCGGGCTTGGTAGCTTCAAAAGTTTCTTTATCGACGACGGGCACGTCCCATTTGTCGAACTCAATCCCGATGTCGCGTTCGATCCAGGGAAATGCGTTTTCTTGACCGATGGCAAGGATCACATCATCGCATGGAATGGTCACTTCGCCGGTGACGCGTTGTTCGGTGATCTTACCTTTGGCGTCGACATCATACTCCATGGTCTCAAAGATCATATCCGTGAGCTTGCCATCCTTGATGACAAATTCCTTAGGCGAATGATTGACGACGATCTCGACGTTTTCTTCTTCGGCGTCTTCTAACTCCCAAGGGCTTGCCTTGAAAAACTCGCGAGGTTTTCGCGCCATCACTTTCACACCGTCCGCCCCCAGACGAAGCGAGGTGCGGCAGCAATCCATGGCCGTATTGCCGACACCGATGATCAGAACCTTTTTGCCGATCTTGTCGATGTGATCGAAGGCGACGCTTTCGAGCCAATCGATGCCGATGTGAATGTTGGCGCCGCCTTCGTCGCGGCCGGGCAGGTTCAGTTCCTTACCCTTGGGCGCGCCGGAGCCCACAAAAACTGCGTCAAAGCCCTTGCCGAGCAAGCTTTTAAGGCTATCGATGCGCGAATTGGTTTTGAGCGTAACGCCCATGTCGAGGATGTAATCGATCTCCTCGTTGAGCACTTTTTCGGGCAAGCGGAATGAAGGGATGTTCGAAATCATCAACCCACCGGGCCGGTCGAAGGCTTCGAAAATGGTGCACTCATATCCCAACGGCGCGAGATCATTGGCGACGGTGAGTGATGCAGGTCCCGCGCCCACAAGCGCGATCTTCTTGCCGTTTGTCTTTTCGGGTTTTTTGGGAAGCAGGTCTCTAACGTCGTCGCGGTGATCAGCGGCAACGCGTTTCAAACGGCATATGGCAACCGGTTCTTCGTCGATACGCTCACGCCGACATGCGGGTTCGCAAGGTCTGTCGCACACGCGCCCCAGAATGCCGGGAAACACATTGGATTCGCGGTTGAGCATGTACGCGTCGGTGTAGCGGCCTTGCGCAATCAGCCGAATATATTCGGGAACAGGCGTGTGCGCGGGGCACGCCCATTGGCAATCAACGACCTTGTGGAAGTAATCGGGATTGGTCGTATCTGTCGGCTTCATTGGTTTGTGTCCATGCGGATCGACGCGCGCGGGTTCGCCCGATCCGGCATGCAGAATTTGTGCATCCGGTGTTCGAAGGTCCCCCAATCAACCTGGGTCAGATTTAGAAAGGCCCGCCCCGGCTCTGCAATTCCCCGCTAAGTAACGCCTGTGTCG
>Ga0209578_10003453_pt1 | contig 12004 bp, 11 predicted proteins | sample tdAd472_FD_187127 | JGI IMG/M metagenome (GOLD analysis project Ga0209578, IMG submission 187127) | Marine sediment microbial communities from the Atlantic coast under amendment with organic carbon and nitrate - tdAd47.2 (SPAdes)... | ecosystem: Environmental > Aquatic > Marine > Coastal >...
TTCCTCATGCGCTACATGCGGCTCTTTCTCGAAGACCGCAACGGGCAACTCAAAGCACTGGCTGAAAGCGATCAGTGGAAGCAGTTTCTCGTATCGATCTGAGTCGTACGAAGCTGATGGCGTTATTCACCCGCGTAGGTGCAGCCGGAGTTAGCGCCCTCGCGGAGGGTGATGCGCGTCAGGCCGGGCAGTTGCGGCTTGAGCCGGCGCCAGATCCAGATTGTGATGTGCTCGCAGGTGGGCGAGCCGATGTCGGCGATTTCGTTGATGTTCTTGTGGTCGAGATGGTCGAGGGCCTTGGACCAGACGATCTTCTTGAGCTCTGCGAAGTCGAGGATCCAGCCGATCGTCGGATCGAGCCCGCCGGTGAGATAGACGGTGAGTTTGTAGGTGTGCCCGTGCAGGTTTTTGCACTTGTGCCCGTCGGGCAGGCCGCTGATGGCGTGGGCAGCGTCGAATGTGAAGTCGCGAAAGATCTCCATGGGCAAGCCTAGGGGCTGACTGCGGGATGTGCCCACGAAAAAGCCCCCGCGATCGCAGGGGCTTTGGGAAGGGCAGGGTTAGCCGGTGTCAATCTCTCAGGATCAGCGGCCCTGGAGCGTGACCTCGAGGGTGATCTCCTCGCCGTCACGCTTGACGCCGACGTTGACGACATCGCCCGGCTTGTGCTCGGCGAGCTTGCCCATCCAGTCGCGGATGTCGGCGACCTTCTGGCCGTCCCAACGGACGAGGATGTCGCCCGCCTGGATGCCTCCGAGACCGGCCGAGCCGCCCTCTGTGACATCGCTGATCTTGATGCCAAGATCGTCCGCGTTGTAGTCGGGCATGATGCCGAAGCGGACTTTGATATCGCTCATGCTCGGGCCGCGGCTCTGGGCGCTGGGCGAGACGAACTTGGGGCGCTCGGGGATTGTCGACAGCTTCATGATGATGTCGTGGTACATGTGCGCGACGTGGACGGTGTCCTCGTTGTTGAGCTTCCAGTAGACATCACCCGGGGTGTGGTAGTCGGCGTGGAAGTCGGCGATGATCGAGAAGAGCACCGGGACGCCCTTGGTGTAGAAGGACGTGTGATCGGATGCGCCGCTCATGTTCTGGGGCTTGACGATCTCGAGCTTGGTGGATTCGAGAATGGGGCTGAGCGCCTCTGCCATGCCCTCGCCGGTTTCGAGGCCCGAGACGATCAGGCGGTCGTTGAGGACGCGGCCGATCATGTCGAAGTTGATCATGACGGCGTGGTCTTCGATGGGGACGATCGGGTTGTTCGAGTAGTAGCGTGAGCCGTTAAGGCCCGATTCCTCGGCGTCGAAGCACATGAAGAGAACCGAGCGGGCTTGGTCGCCGTCGGAGAGGTTGGCGTACGAGCGATTAACGAGGTCGGCAAGCAGCAGGACTGCTGCCGAGCCCGAGGCGTTGTCGTCGGCGCCCGGGTGGAGCTGGCCCGAACCCGAGCGTGAGCCGAAGTAGCCCATGCCGATGTGGTCGAGGTGAGCGCCCACGACGATCCACTCGTCGGCCAATGCGCCCTTGCCGCGGATGATGCCGCCGACGTTCTCGGCGTTGAGGACTTCGCGTTCGAGCTCGGCCTTGACGGTCATCTCGCCCAGGTCGACGAGCTGGCTGCCCTCGTTAGAGAGTTTCCAGAGGTCCTTGGCGTCGTGGTCGTTTGCTGCATCGAGGAGCATCTTGCCCGCCTCGGCCGAGACCATGACGACGGGCTTGTCGCCGCCGGTGCCGCTGCCGCGGAAACCGTCGAGGCGGTTGATACGGTCATCGCTTGCGAAGGGTGTGTTGATGACGATGCAGGCCTCGGCGCCGCGCTCGAAGGCGGCCCGGAGTTTGACGTCAAAGCTGGCGTTCTCACTCCAGGCCTCTCCCTCGTTCCAGAGGCTGTTGCCCTCGTCGTCCATAGGCTCGAAGCGGTACATGACGGCAATCTTGCCGGTCAGGTCGGTGCTCTCAGGAAATGACGTGAAGCCGTCGGGGCCTTCGCCGATGGAGTAGCCCACGAAGACGGCGTCGGCCGTGATGTCGCCCGAGCCGCCCAGGCCTGTGACGGTGTAGTCGCGTTCGTTTTCGAAGTTAAAGCTCTCGCCGCCGACGTTGGCTTTGAGGGTTGAGCTCTTGACTTCGAGCGTGCCGCCGAGCGGGAAGGCCTGGCGGTAGGAGGAGAAGGGGACCTCGCGGACGGAGCCGTTGGCGAGGGTTTCTTTGGTGGTGAATGCGGGCTCGAGGCCGGCCAACTGCATGAAGTGCTCGCTGTAGTCGCGGGCGATCTCCATGCCCTTTGATCCGGGGACGCGGCCTTCCATGAAGTCGTTGGCGAGGTAGCTGACGTGGGCGGTGTAGACACGCAGGTCGGTTTCGTAGTCCTTGACGCCGGTGTCAGTGGCTTCCTGGGCCAGCGCTGAGCCGGAGAGGACAATGGCAAGCACGGGTGTCAGGGCTCGGGTGAATTTCTTCAAGGCAGTTCTCCTCGATGGCATCAGGGGGATTGCATCACGCCCGGCGATAGGCTGAACCGCCCCCGGGCTCGGGTTGTATACCGGACCATCGCGTGAGGGATGCTAGCATGTTGCCCGGAATCCAGAAACAGACCGTCGGAGCAGCCGTGACGATTCGAGTCCTCCTGAACGCCGCCCTGACGGCCCTCATGCTCATCGCGTTGCCCGCCAAGGCCGACCCTCAGGACGGCCCGCACGCGGATCTGCGGATCTCTATCACCGATACCGATGTCCGCTATGTACTTGGAATGAACCTCAACTACATCGATGCGGTTGCTCCGACGCAGCGCGAGTTCGGTGAGGTTGTAGACCCGAGCGAGGAAGAAGCGGTCCGCCAGGCGGTGCTGGAGTTCCTGCTCGATCAGAACTCGGTGACGATCGATGGCGTTGCGGTGCGGGGTGTCGTTGAGAGCTACGAGCTGATCCGCCTTGGTCGCGAGAATCTCAAGCTCTTTCCAAAGACCGGCATGGGCGCGCTCACGCGGTTTGATGTGGTCATTTCCTACCCATTTAAATCGACACCCGAGCACGTGGCGATGACGTGGACGGACTTTCCCGAGGACACGCTCTCGGCGGAGATGGAAGCGCCCGGGAGCGAGCGACCCAAGATGATCCTGCTGGCGCTTGTGAAGGCCGAAGGCGTGGTCGAGCAGGTGATCTTCAGCGAGAGCGACCAGACGGTGGACTGGCATCCGTCGCACATGACGATCGATGACAGGCTCGCAAAAGTTCCCGCGCCGACGAGCTTTGAACAGACCACACTGCCCGCTGCCTCGATCGGTGTGGTTGTGCTCGCAGTTGCTTTGATCGGCGCGGTCTGGGTGCGCACGAAGAAGGCGATGGTCGCGGTCTTTGGTGTGGGCTTGCCCGCGGCGGTGCTGGCGATTGCGCTGCGTGATGTGGGGCTTGTCCCGATCGGTGAGGTCGAGGTGAGCGATGAGCAGTTGCTTGCGGTCTTCAGGCCCTTGCACGCGAACGTGTACCGCGCGTTCGATTACTCGGCCGAGAGCGATATCTACGACGCGCTCTCGCGGAGTGTGTCCGGGCCGATGCTCGAGGAGTTGTACACGCAGATCCACCGGGGGCTGATCCAGGCGGAGAACGGCGGGTCGGTGGGGCGCGTCACGCGTGTCGATCTCGATGAGGCCAAGCTCGTCGGGTTTGATCCGGAGGGGACGCCCAGCTTTGAGGTGGAGGCGTATTGGCTCGTCGAGGGGACGGTCTACCACTGGGGGCATTCGCACCCCAGAGAGACGGTGTACCACGCGACGTACACGGTCGCGGTTGATGAAGGGCAGTGGCGGATCGTCGAGAGCGATGTGATGTCCTCGGTGAACAGGGACCCGTCGAGTGTTGGGCTGCCGCCGCCCGGGGAGGCGCTTTGAGCGCGGTGGTCGAGCTGACGGGCGTTCGGTTTCGGCACCAGCGCAGTGACGCGGGCTCGCCTGCGTTTGAGCTGGTGATCGATGAGCTGCGCCTCAGGCCGGGCGAGGTCGTGGCCTGCATCGGGCCCAGCGGCTCGGGCAAGACGACGATGCTGGATGTGATCGCGGGGATCAACAGGCCCGAGAGCGGGCGGGTGGTGGTCGGTGGGCATGACCTGGCGGGGCTCGACCACATCCAGCGGCGGGGTGTGCGGCTGCGGGAGATCGGGCTGGTGTTTCAGACGCTGGCGCTCGTGGAATATCTGACAGCCTACGAGAACATCATGCTGCCTTACTTCGTGGAGCCGGGACTGAACCGGGACCGCAAGGCGGCCGGTCGCGCCAAGGAGCTTGCCGAGCGGCTTGAGATCTCGCATCTCTTGAAGCGCAGACCGAGGCGGCTTTCGCAGGGCGAGCGTCAGCGGGTGGCGATCTGCAGGGCGCTGGTGACCTCGCCTCGGGTGTTGCTGTGCGATGAGCCGACGGGCAACCTGGACCCGGCTCGCAAAGAGCGGACGATCGATCTGTTGCTGGAGGCGGGGCGGTCGAGCGGGGCGGCGGTATTGATGGCCACGCACGACCACTCGCTCCTGCCCAGGTTTGACACGGTCATTGACATGGCCTCGCTTGGCGGGGTCGTGTCATGAATGGGGCGTTTCGGCTCGGGTGGCTGTACGCGATCCGCCACAAGTGGCAGACGCTGATCGTTTCGCTCTGCGTGGCGGCCACGGTGGGCTTGCCGGTGGCGTCGGAGCTTTTGCTTGCTCATTACGAGCGCGAGTTATCGACGCGGGCGGCTTCGGTGCCGTTGGTCGCGGGGACGAAGGGAAGCCGGTTCGATCTGGCGTTCAGTTCGCTCTATTACCGCGTGCTGCCGATCGAGCCTGCGACGATGGCGCTGACCGAGGAGATCGCTTCGGACGCCGATGTGATCGCGGTGCCAATGCACGCGCGGTTCACGGCTCGGAGCTGGCCTTTGGTGGCGATCGGTGCGGACTACTTCGATATCCGTGGGCTCAGTGCTGCGGAGGGGACGCTGCCGTTGATGCTCGGCGATGCGGTGCTCGGGGTCTCGGTTGCTGAGGAGCTTGGCATTGGTGTTGGCGGGTCGATCTTCAGTGATCAGCGGGATTTGTATGACTTGTCCGTGCCGCCGCCGCTGAAGATGAGGGTGGTGGGGGTGCTTGAGCGGACGGGGTCGGCGGACGATGCCGCGGTGTTTACGGATATCGCGACGGCGTGGGTGCTCGAAGGGATGACGCACGGGCACGTGGATGAGGCGCAGGTGGACGAGGCGATGGTGATGGCCCGCACGCCCGAGCACGTTGCGATCAGCCCGTCCATGTCGTCGTACAACGAGGTCACACCCGAGAACATCGGCAGCTTCCATGCGCACGCTGATCCTGCATCGCTGCCGATCTCGGGGGTGCTGATTTACCCGAAGAACGCCAAGGCCAAGACGCTTGTGAAGGCGAGGATCAACAACGCCGGGCGGTACCAGGCGATCGAGCCGGGGGAGCTTGTGGAGGAACTCTTTGACGTGGTGTTCCGCGTCAAGGTTGTGTTTGACTGGCTGATCGTTCTGATGGGCGGGGTGACTGTTTTACTTGTAACGCTCGTTTCAATTCTCAGCACGCGGCTTCGGCAGAGTGAGCTTGAAACGCTCGACAGGATCGGCGCTTCGGGTGCGTTCCGGGCAATGCTGGTATCTATGCAGTTGGTGCTGTCGATCGCGGTCGGGTTGCTGATCGGGCTCGCTGGCGCTGGGCTTGCTTTTTGGCTTCTGAGCGGTCTAATTTATACCATGTGAACCCGGAGGTCTCCCCATGCGGCGTGTTCTGTTCGCGACGATGATTGGGTGTTCGATGGCTTTGCTGACTGGCTGCGGCTCGGAGGAATCCGCGCAGGCTGAGGCGGCGAATCGGCAGGCTCACGAGAACGTGGTGCTGACGACGTTCTACCCGACGACGTACTTTGCCAGGCGGATCGCGGGCGGGCTGGTCCCGGTGGAGTGCCCGGTGCCTGCGGGTGAGGACCCGATTTTCTGGCAGCCGGATCGGTTGAAGCTGGAGCGGTACCGCAACGCGAAGCTGATTGTGATCAACGGGGCGCAGTTCGAGAAGTGGGCGATCCACGCGAGCTTGCCTTCGAGCCGGATCGTCAATGCGTCTGGGAAATTCAAGCTGGATTATCTCAGGTATGAGACGGGCATCTCGCACAGCCACGGGGCGGCGGGTGAGCACTCGCACGAGGGTATCGATGGGCACACATGGATGGACCCGATCCATGCGATCGCGCAGGCGGAGGCGATCACGGTCGGGATGAGCGCCGCCTGGCCCGAGCACGCCGAGGCGTTTGCGACGAATCTGGTTTCGCTGACGCGAGATCTGGAAGAGCTCGACGCGGCGTACAGGGCGCTGACGCCCAAGCTCGAGGGCGTCAAGCTGCTGGCCTCGCACCCGGCTTACAACTACCTGGCCAAGCGGTATGGGTGGACGATCACCAATCTGGATCTGGACCCTGATGAGGGCGTGACGGCTGAGGCGATGGAGGAGATCGCCTCTGCGATCGGCAACCACGCGGGGCGGACGGTTCTCTTGTGGGAATCCGAGCCGAGCGACTCGGGGTTTGTGGGCAATTTCATCAGTGTGCACTTCACGCCCGCAGAGCTGCCAGGGACCGGGACTGAGCGGCTCAGCCCGGATTACCGCGAGATTATGCACGCGAACATTGAGCGGCTGGAAGCGGCGCTCGACTGATTGGCGCTGAGCGTGGCTGGGCTTTTAGCGTCTCCGGCGGGTTGCCAAGAGGCCTGCTGTGCCCAAGAGGGCGGCCGAGGCTGGGGTCGGGACGAGGCGGGCCTTGAGACCATCGACGCCGAAGCGTGTGGCGGTGCCTGCGGTGTCGAGTCCGATGGGCGAGGCGTTGAAGTCGAACTCGACGGTGCCTGCTGTTGCGGTGAAGCTGATGGTTTGCGGGACCCAGCTGTTGAGGCCGTCGTTGTCGATGGCGTCAGAGAGGACGCCTGTGGTGTAGCTCGTGATGCTGGCGCCTGCGATGTCGATGGCGAGTTGTTCGTTGTTGCCCACCCATCCGGCGGCGGAGTATTGGACGATGGAGGCGAAGAAGCTGAGCTCGTATGTATCGCCGATGGTGAAGCCGTCGAGGGAGAGGCGGGCGCTCTCGTTGGATGGTGCGCCGATGGATCCGGGGTCGTAGCCGAGCATCCAGAGGCCGGCGTCGTTGGGTGCACCCGAGAGACTTTCGGTTGGGATGAAGAAGAGGTAGTTGCCCAGGTCCGGCGAGGCGGTCAGTGCGGTCCAGCCGGGGAGGAAGTTGCCGGTGAGGCCTGTGATGTTGGTGGTGCCAAAGTCCTGCCAGCCGAGCGAGCCGAAGGGGACGGTGGTCTGGGCTGCTGATGAGCCTGCGGTGATGGCGAGTGTGAGGGCGGTGAGTGTTGTGCGGTGCATCGGGTGTCTCTCCTCTGTGGATTCTCAAGGCCCCGAACGGTGGGGGCTTTTGAGTTATCCGAATTGGGGGGAGGCAACACGACACGAGATTGAGAATGAGATCAGGTAAGCATGGTGGTGTAGGTGAGGTAGGCGAAGCCGACGCCCAGGCAGAGGAGTGCGGTGATGATGCCGCCCTGTCCGAGTGTGGGGAGGTCTCGGAAGGCTTTCCATGTGCGGACGATGAGGCGTTCGGTGGCGTCGATGAGGGCGGCGAGTGGTCTGAATTCCTGGGCGAGCAGTGCGAGGCCGAGGATGGCGACGAAGCCGCCCGGGCCGGGGAGCCAGCCGATGCTGAGTCCGAGAAGTACGAGGACGATGCCGATGGTGATCGAGACGATGCGGGCGGCTGGGCTCTGGCGGGTTTCCTGACGGACGTCGTAGAAGTTGCGGAAGCGCTCGCCTGAGGGGGCTTCTTTGAGCTCTGTCCAGTACTTCTTCAGGGAATCGAAGAGAGAGCCTTTATGCTCGCCGGCGGTGGTGCTTGGCATAGTTTGAGTATGGGGCGGGCAGATGAAATGCGGCTTGGCAAGCGGGTGAATCGGGGTTCATCCTGAATTGAGCGTCAAGAAATTGGGAACTGGCGATTCTTGCTCTTTGTGCAGCCTAGACTTGTGCACATCGCCGGTGGTCCCGGAGGACTTGATACGAGCATTCCCGCTCGATCAGCCCGGGAATCTGTCGGCAGCGTCCGCCTTGGTTTTACGCGGACGCTCAACCGGCCGGCCTTCTTGTTCCAATCGGATTGGGCGAGACATGCCCGTACGAAACGGTCAGTGCACGGATGGTGTGCGCTGCCATTGGAGCATCTGTTTGCAGAATTTTGACACTCTTTCACTTCCCGCACCCATCCTCAAAGCACTCAAAGACATCGGCTACGACACGCCGACACCGATTCAGGCCCAGGCGATCCCGCCGGCACTGGAGGGGCACGACGTGCTCGGCAGTGCGCAGACGGGCACGGGCAAGTCGGCGGCCTTTGCGATCCCGACACTCAGCCGCCTCTTGGCGCACAAGCCCGACAAGCGTGGTCGCGGCCCGGTCAAGCCCCGCGCTCTGATCCTGTCGCCCACGCGGGAGCTTGCGGCCCAGATTCAGGCGAGCTTTGCCAACTACGGCAGGCACACCGGGCTTCGCCAGACGGCGATCTTTGGTGGCGTCAGCCAGTTCCATCAGGTCAAGGCGCTCAATCGTGGCGTCGAGATCATCGTTGCGACGCCCGGTCGTTTGATGGACCTGATGCAGCAGGGCTATGTGGACCTGTCCAAGATCGAGGTGTTCATCCTCGATGAGGCCGACCGGATGCTGGACATGGGCTTTATCGATCCGATCCGCAAGATCGCCTCGAAGGTGCCCAAGGAGCGCCAGACGCTGCTCTTCTCGGCGACGATGCCCAAGGAGATCATGCACCTTGCCAACTCGCTGCTCACCGATCCGGTGCGCGTGGCGGTGGACCCGGTGGCCTCGGCTGCGCCCAAGATCGAGCAGGGGCTTTACTTCGTGTCGCGTCAGCAGAAGCCGGCGTTGATGCAGCACCTGCTGACCGAGACGGATGTCGAGCGTGCGATTGTGTTCACCAAGACCAAGCACGGGGCCGACAAGCTGGCCAAGGTGCTGGGTCGTGGTGGCGTGATGAGTTCGACGATTCACGGCAACAAGTCGCAGAACCAGCGGAAGCTGGCGCTTGAGATGTTCCGCTCGGGCAAGAGTCGTGTGCTGGTGGCGACGGATGTCGCGGCCCGCGGTCTGGATGTTGACGGCATCACGCACGTGTACAACTACGACCTGCCGATGGAGGCTGAGGCGTACGTGCACCGCATCGGTCGGACGGGGCGTGCTGGCAAGACCGGCATCGCCATCAGTTTGTGCGACAAGAGCGAGCGGGGGCTGCTCCGCTCGATCGAGCGTTTGACGAGCAACCGGATCGACGCGATCGACCTGCCCGAGGCGCTTCCCAAGCTTGAGCCGGTGCCCGCTGATGAGCGTGACCGCGACGAGCGGCCGCAGCAGCGTGGTCCCCGCAACGGGCCGAGGCCTCAGCGGAGTGGCGAGCGTGGGGGGCCGCGTGGGGGTCAGCGGAGTCGCGGTCCTCGCTCTGAGGGCAGTGGTTCGTCTGATGGTTCGGCAGGGTCTGGTTCGTCGAGGCCTTCGTCTGGTCCCAAGCGTCGTCGGAACCCGGGCAGGCCGGGCGGCTTCGGTGAGGGGCAGACGGGCGGCAAGCCTGCGTCTCGCTCGGGCGGACGCCCGAGTGGTCGTCCCAGTGGTGGGGCCAATGGATCTGGTGGGGGATCTGGGGATACCAAGCCCGGGCAGGGTGCTGGCAAGCCGTTCCGCAAGAACACACGCGGCAAGTCGATGCCCAAGTCGGCCAGCTGAGACGCGGGTGATCGGTCGGGCCTGATTGGGCTTGGCTGACACTCACCGATACAACAAGCCAAAACATACGAAAGCACCCCGCCTTGTGAGCGGGGTGCTTTTTTGGTGGGGTTTGGATGATTTGTGATCAGTCCTTGGAGGCGAGCATGCGGAGCATGTCGACGCAGCGGTTGGCGTAGCCGGCCTCGTTGTCGTACCAGCTGACGACCTTGAAGAAGCGGTCGTTGAGTTCGATGCCGGCCTTGGCGTCGTAGATGGAGCTGTGGGGGTCGCCGATGAAGTCGCTGGAGACGACCTCTTCTTCGGTGTAGCCCAGGACGCCCTTCATGGAGCCGTTGGCGGCGGACTTCATGGCGGCGTTGATGTCCTTGAGGCTTGTGGCCTTGGCGGTGCGGAAGGTGAGATCGACGCAGGAGACGTCGGCGGTGGGGACGCGGAATGCCATGCCGGTGAGCTTGCCCTTGAGGTCGGGGATGCAGAGGGTGACTGCTTTGGCGGCGCCGGTGGATGCGGGGATGATGTTCTGGTAGGCGTTGCGTCCGCCTCTCCAGTCTTTCTTGGAGGGGCCGTCTTGCGTGGGCTGGGTCGCGGTGGCGGCGTGGACGGTGGTCATGAGGCCCTCTTCGAGGCCGAACTCGTCGTTGATGACCTTGGCGATTGGTGCGAGGCAGTTGGTGGTGCAGCTTGCGTTTGAGATGATCTTGTCGCTGGCCGGGTCGTACTGCTCGTGGTTGACTTTGTAGGCGAGGGTTTTGACCTTGTCGGGGGATTTGGTGGGAGCGCTGATGACGACGCGTTTGCAGCCGTTGTTCTCGATGTGCTTGTGTGCGCCCTCGAAGTCGGTGAAGAAGCCTGTGGATTCGAGGACGTAGTCGACGCCCCAGTCGCCCCATGGGAGGTCAGCGGGGTCGCGGACGGCCATGGTCTTTGTGGTTTTGCCGTTGACGGTGAAGGAGCTTTCGGTAGCGGAGACGTCGGCTGGTTTGTGGTCGACGAGGAATCGGCCGTGCATGGTGTCGTACTTGAGGAGGTAGGCGAGGTTGTCTGCGGGGACGAGGTCGTTGACGGCGACGAGCTCGATGTTGGGGTCGTTTGCGGCGAGCCTCGCGACGAGACGCCCGATGCGACCGAAGCCGTTGATTCCGATGCGGATAGCCATGCTGCTGCTCCTCAGGTGCGTTGGTTGTGAGACGGGGGCGATTCTTCGCACGCCCCTCGGGAACCATAGGAACCCGCGAGGGGGATGGGCGGTTTTGGGGAGGTGGTATACAAGTGAGGTCCAGCGGTGCTCTGGACGGGTGCGGGGCACCTGCGGATGCCCAAAGTCGGTAGACTGGCCCGCGAATCAGTGCACCCATGAGAGAGGGCCCAGGGCATGCCGAGCAACGTCGACGTCGTGAACACGATTTATACAGCCTTTGCAGCGGGGGATATCCCGACGGTGCTTGGGCAGCTCCACGACGACATCGTCTGGAACGAGGCGGAGAACTTTCCCTACGCCGACGGGAACCCGTATGTCGGGCCGGAGGCGGTGCTGAACGGCGTCTTCGCCCGCTGCGGCGGGGAGTGGGACGGCTTTGCGGTCGAGATCGACGAGATCATCGACGCGGGCGACACGGTCATCGCCTTCGGACGCTACCTCGGCACATACAAAGAAACCGGCAAACCCCAACGCACACAGATCGCGCACGTCTGGCGTTTGAAAGACGGCAAGGTCGCGCGGTTCCAGCAACACGCCGACACGCTGCATGTTGCGAGGGTGATCGGGGCGGTGTGAATGCGGTTTAGAAATGCGATTCGGTTTAGGGGGCGCCCCTGGGGTGTGGTGGATTGAATCGCATTTTCGGGGGCACACGGTGCCATCACCCATCTTTGATGGGTGATGCTGGATGAGGTGGAGTGTGTGAAGAGCACTACCCATCGGAGATGGGTAGTGGCACCGGGAGCGGATGGGTGATGCTGGTGGGTGTTGGTGTGTGTGAAGAGCACTACCGATCAGAGATCGGTAGTGGCACCGGTGAGTCGTCTGGATTTAGGCGGTCATGCCGTCGTAGCGTTCGCGGACCCAGCTCAGCAGGCCTTTCTCGACGCCCTTGAACTTCGGCTGGTGGTCGAGGCGGGCGACGAAGAGTGGCGCGTCTTTGGGCAGGTTGAACTTGACCTCGTGGTAGACCTCCGACTGATGCTCGGC
>Ga0209578_10003455_pt1 | contig 11995 bp, 8 predicted proteins | sample tdAd472_FD_187127 | JGI IMG/M metagenome (GOLD analysis project Ga0209578, IMG submission 187127) | Marine sediment microbial communities from the Atlantic coast under amendment with organic carbon and nitrate - tdAd47.2 (SPAdes)... | ecosystem: Environmental > Aquatic > Marine > Coastal >...
GGTCGACAATCCGCTGGCCTTTCCGATCCTGCAGTCACCCAGCGAAGCGTTCAAACTGTTGTTGGGACAGAACGCGAATCTCTTCACGTACGACATGCCGGCCCTCGATGTTGTGTTCACGCTGTCGCAGTCCTTCCCGATCCTCGGGCCGCTGTCGGTCGAGCTGTCGGGAACGCTGGGAGCGTCCGCAGACTTTGCATTCGGTTGCGACACTCAGGGTTTCCGCGACGCATTCGAAACGGCCAACCCGGCCGCACTGGTCAACGGCTTCTTCGTGAGTGACCGGGAAAACGCCGACGGAACCGGAGCCGACGTCCCGGAAGTAACACTGTTCGGCGGCATCGAGGCCTTCGCGCAGCTCAACGCCGTCGTCGCGTCAGTGAGTGTCGGGGGCGGCATCTTCGCGACGGTCAATTTCAACCTGAACGACCCGGACGGTGACGGCAAGGTCCGGCTGCAGGAGATCACCGACAACCTGCCGCTGTGCGTCTTCGACGTCGGCGGGCACCTCGAAGCCGGACTCGCTGCGAAAGTGCAGGTCGGGCCGGTTGCTAAACGGTTCGACATCGCGACCGTTCGCTTGCTGGAGTTCGCCCACTCATGCTCAGAGAACGATTTCCTGCTGGGCGAGGTCGATGGTGACGGCCAGCTCACTCTGTTCATGGGACCGGAAGCCTCGCGACGCGGCGATGTCAACGCAGACGACATTGAGGAACACTTCAACGTCTATCACGTCGGCGGCGACTCCGGGAACGAAACGATCTCGGTCAGCGCGTTTGGTGTCACGCAGGAGTTTACAGGTGTCTCAACGATCGTCGCGGATGGTGGCCTGGGCGACGACTCAATCTATCTGGCACCTGGAGTTGTCTCGCCGGCCACGCTGCGTGGTGGAGCGGGCGACGACGAGATCACCGGAGGCAACGGCAGCGATGAACTGCGAGGGAATGACGGGGACGATTTGATCATCGGCGGCTCGGGCAACGATCAGATCTTCGGCGGCAACGGGAACGATGAACTGATCGGCGGACTCGGCGGCGACATGCTGGAAGGCGGCGATGGCGACGACGAACTGTTCGGCTCGGAAGGCAATGACGCTCTGTCCGGCGGAGACGGTCGTGACCTGCTGAGCGGCGACGAAGGCGATGACGGGCTGAACGGCGGAGCGAGCCGCGATCGTCTGTTCGGCGGAACCGGCGACGACGGACTGGCTGGAGGGAGCGGCGATGACGTGCTCTATGGGGACAGCGGTGACGACACACTGAACGGCGACGACGGCGACGATGCCATCTTTGGCGAGGGCAACACGGACTCGATCAATGGTGGCAGCGGCGATGACGGGATCGACGGCGGCAGCGGCACGGACTACATCAGCGGGAACTCAGGGAACGACCAGATCCGCGGACAGGAAGGCGACGACTTCATCGGAGGCGGAGCGGGCGACGACACCGTTGACGGCGGAGCGGGCAATGACGTTCTCGCCGGCGGCATTCAGGAACTCGTCTTCGAGTATCCGCTCAACGAGGGAGTGGCTCCCGGAAGTGACGTCGTGATCGGCGGGGACGGCGACGACTGGATTGTCGGAGACCATGGTTCGCGTTTGAGCGATGACGAAGGTCTGTTCCTCGAAGTCGTCGGCCTTGAGTACGAGAACGGAGGCAATGACACCATCTATGGCGGCAGCGGTGGTGACCTGATCGCCGCCGCCGATGGCGATGATTTCGTGTCGGGCGGAGATCACGGCGACGTCATCTTTGGTGGCCTCGGTGACGACTCGCTGGATGGCAACGCTGGTAATGACACGCTGTCTGGCGAGGAAGGCAACGATCTACTGGAGGGCAGCGGGAACGATGATGAAATCTTTGGCGGTCCCGGCAGTGATACTCTGCGGGGCGGGGCGGGGTTCGATTTCCTGGAAGGCCACATCCTTTCGTTCCTTGAGGTCGGCCCGATGGAGCCGCAGGAGTTTCCCGAAGACAACGCGAGCGACGTCCTGCTGGGCGGCCCCGATGACGACTTCCTGAAAGGCGATGGTGGCGACGACTCGCTGCTGGGCGGGTCGGGTGAGGACGCCTTTGAATTCGCCGACGCGCTGAGTCCGGAAGCCGATGTCGTTGTGGGAGGCTCCGGTTCTGACCGGCTCGCCTTCTATGCCATCACGGCTCCGCTGTCGGACGGAGCGCGAGCCTCCATCACCGACCTCAATGCCGGCATCTCGACGACGCGTGACCGGGCGATTGCGTTTCCCACGCTCGATGTGGAGGGAGTCATCGGAACGTCGAGCCTCATCGATGATGTCACTGCCGACCTCGATCAGCCGAACTCGTTTGATGATCGGCACGTCTTCGGTGGTGCTGCGGTTGTCATCGCCGGCGGTGACTTTGCGGAGCTGGTTTACGAGGTGGCCGAGTTTGGCGAGCACGAGATCAACACGCTCGGTAGCAACCACCAGATTGTCTATTTCAATCTTGAGTCGCTGGCTGACTTGCGTCCGGCTGCAACCCGCACGTTCGTTCTGCCGCACGAGCCAATGCAGCCTCAGTCGGCAAGGCTGTCGGCAGGAACGAACAGCGGCGATGGACTGCTCCAGTACGAATCGGTCGACGGCGGGGCTCCGGTCGTCGACTTCGTTCAGCCGCTGCAGACGTTGAGAGTGGTCGGCTCGCCCGGCGATGACACGATCACGGTTGAGCCGCTCGATGCGACATTCTCCGGGAACCTGTGGATCGACGGCCAGGCGGGAGATGACCTGCTTGCCGCCACTGGAGCGTCGCTGTCGGTCATGGTGTCTGGCGGTGACGGGGATGATGTCCTGCGAGGCAGCGCGTTCGACGACACGTTGCAGGGCGGCGCTGGAAACGACGTGATCGTGGGGCTGGGCGGCAATGACGTTCTGCGGGGTGATGGCGGCAACGATTCTCTCCGTGGCTCCGGTGGGAAGGACGAGTTGATCGGCGGGCCGGGCAATGATGACCTGCGCGGCCAGGGCACGACCGGCGACACGCTCGACGGCGGCGACGGGAACGACACGCTCGACGGAGGAGCCGGCAATGACATCGTCCGCGAACTGTTCTCGGGCGACGCGACGCTGACGAACTCGGCGATGGTCGGCCGTGGCAATGATGTCCTCATCGAAATTGAGCGGGCGTTCCTGGCCGGCACCGCAGCCGCTCAGAGGATCGATGCGGGGGCGTTCTTCGTGCCGGGATTGACGTCGACGCGGATTTCGAGCGGTGGTGGCAATGACACCGTCGTGGGAACAGCCGGCGGCGACATCATCCGCGGTAACGGTGGAGCTGACCTGCTTGACGCCGGGGCAGGCCGGGACCGGCTGTTTGGTGGGTCGGGGGCGGACACGCTCAGCGGTGGTGACGGAGACGATTTGTTGAAAGGGCAGGGGAGTTCCGGGGACTGGCTGAGGGGCGGCAGCGGCAACGATACGCTCAACGGCGGTCGAGGGATCGATCGTTTGCAGGAAACTGGTGACGCTAACTTCGTTCTCACGAATGTGTCGCTGACCGGTTTGGGAACTGACCTGCTCCAGGCGATTGAGATTGTTGAACTGACCGGCGGCCCGTCGTCGAACACGATCGATCTGTCAGCGTTCTTCATGCCGAACGGCTATACGATCGCCAGGGGCGCGGGCGGCGACGACCTGCTCATCGGTTCGAACGGTGTCGATATGCTGTTCGGAAACGAAGGGAACGACACGCTGCTGGGCCGCGAAGGGAACGACACGCTGCGTGGCAACGAGGGCGACGACGGGCTGTCAGGATTTCTGGGAGACGACCTGATCGAAGGTGGCCCCGGTGCTGATCGGGCCTTCGGTGGAGTAGGCAACGACACGCTTGAGGGCGGCAACGCGGTGGACACACTTGTCGGCGGCGAGGGAGACGATTTGATCTCCGGCAATGACGGCACCGACGTGCTGGTTGCAGGCACCGGCAACAACGATGCCTCATCCGGAGACGTCGTCAACGACTTAACTGCAGTCATTGATGAAGCCTTCATGCTCGATCCGCTCCCCGGCTGGGTGGATCAGATCTGATGGGCGGCATTTCGGAGTGTTGATCAGACAGGAATCGCCGCAGCACATGTCGCGATCAGTTCTCTGGTCACCAAGGCATTATTGAACGCGACGCGTGAGGAGGCCTGTCGACCGTGCAGGATGCCCCGCTCCGGAGATGGCTGGCGGATGCCTGCTGCGCAGCAATCGTGAAAAGTCTGGAATTCTTCTGTCGGTGAGTCGGAATCTGTCCAGGCACGCTGTTAGTCTTCCCGCACCAGGTTGGGACGCACTTACAGATGGACTTTCCGGCAGAATGTGAGCATGGCAGTTCGGGCCGACAGACCAGCATTGATTCGCCGCAGTCACCGGTGTTCTGCGGCCCAAGCGACGATCGCGTCACCTGATGATCGCTGCCAACTCGAAGGCAGCATTCCGAGCATCACCGCAGCCGGATGTTCTTGTTGTGAACATCGTCGTATTAGATCCCGATCTGCATCAGAGCTTCCAGCAACCGCCGCACCTCCGGCCAGTCCCGCCCAAACTGCCCCCGGGATTCCGTTTCAATCCGGTCGAGGTCATACGATTCCGGACGATTCCTCAGATGCACTTCGACAAAGTCGAGAATGTACGGCGGACTCACGAACGAGAGTTCCAGAATGTGCAGTTCCGAGTCATGATCAAGCAGTTGCGGAAACTCGAAACCCTGAAGTCGCGTTACATTGCGATCACCCAGCCGCTGGTAAGCGGCAAGTTCCGGCGCGAACGTATGTCTGTGACGATGTACTTTCAGCATCGAGCCTTCAAGCGTTGGCCACACGATGGCTTCCAGTCCAGAACCGGGCGGACCCGGTGCAAGCGTGCTTTGGCGGGACTGGCAGTAGTCATCCCGTCGCCCTGTCAGATCATTGGGAAACTCAGACATGTCAACAGGTATCTCTACGGATCGATATTCGTTCGTGGCGACATTTGAACTGCGCATCGACGAACAGTCGATCGAACTGGCCCAGATCGCTCCGGAATTCATCATCCCGCGACGTCATCAGCAATCACTGTCTGGTCCGGCCGAACTTATCATTCACTACAGCGACCGACCGGCACAGCATCGCCAGATCGAAGTCCTCGGCCCCGATCCCGAGCACCCCGACCGCCTGCTCATCCGCCGCTGACCGCACAAACGCCGCAGCCGACTTCATCAAAACCAGCCCGACCGAGCGCCTCAACGCCCGGCCGGGCTTTTTCGTGCGCGACCAAAGAGTCCCACACCAATGGGGCCGCGGCCCAAAGGCCGCGGAAAGCGAGCTGTCGCTCGACGAGCCAAGACGAAACTCCTCAACTTCAATGGGGCAGAATCCGAACACGCCACGCTGGCCTCGCACCTCGGCAGTTGGGCTGCCGAGGCGGTCGCGATTGGCCGGTTGCGCGTTTCGAGATTCTGGAAACATGCATTTCGGAAGCTTCATCGGGACGGCTCGATCTCGTAAGGTACGAGACGTCGCCAGTAGGAACAACCAAGAAGAAACTCCTCACAACAGGAAACTGCGCCGCGAAGTCACGTAGCTGGTGAAGAGGCGGTGCTGTGCCGGCTCGGAGTTCCGATTCCGGTTGGGAGTGTAAGCAGATGGAAGACGACGAATTTCTCGAAGATGTCAACAGACTCCGGAAAGAGCTTAAGAAGTGGAAAATGCCCCAGGACGAACGAGATGAAATCGAACAGGAATCGGTGCTCAGATATCAGCGGCGACGTAAGGATCAGAATCGAGTCCCCGTTGCAAATCGACTCGGCTGGTTGTTGCGGACGGCCAGCAACGTGAAGCGTGAACGAGATCGACAGGCGAAACGCCTTCCCTGCACTCATCTGAAACCGGGGCAGGACGTTCCGGCGCTTTCGATGAAAGCCCTACAAGACGGCACACCTCACAGGGCGTTCCGCCCCGAACTTAATCGTGCCGAAGCATGGCGACGCTTGCCCCCACTTCGTCAGAGGATGCTCATCCTGGTTCGTGGATACGAAACGACAGTGACGGACGCTGCCCGCGAACTCGGAGTCGCCCGCAGTACCGCTAAGAGTTGGCTCGAAAGGGATCAGAAGAAGCTTGCACTTGATCCGGTAATTCGCCGCTTCGCCGGCATCGACAGTCAGGATTCTGCAGAGGAGGGCAAGTAATGAACCTGACCGCCCTGCGTGACACATGGCTGATGTTCCAGCGCGAGCATGGCTGCTCGATTGACCGGATGCTTTGCCGTCCGGTTTTAAGACAGGAGTTCCTGACCGCCGCCCGAACTGTCTGCGGGTGCGACGATGAGGAAATGATTCTCTGGAACACCGTCGGCCTGCGGAAGAAGAAGGCATTGCCCAGCATGTTGAAGTAGCGGCAACTTGCGTTGAATTTCGGGACCAGCAACCAGTATTTGTCACGTTGGTAGTTCTTTCCCTTTGCTCATTGGAGAACAAAATGTCTGAGTCACTACTTCAGAGCGTACAGGATGCGGTTATCGGTACTGCTGCGGCCTTTCGGTCGCGGACGACGCTTCAACCTGCCGGAGGTGAGGGGGACAAAGTGTTTCCTCCCACTTACTCGGGAGCGGTTTACGCCACAGAGAAGCGGCGCCTGCCGGACTTTGGCGAGCCTGTGGATTGCGTGCTGCTGGACTCGGTGCAGAGCCAGGCGAATCGCATTGAGGAAGCGCTGCAGGACGCCGTTGACGAGGGACGATTGCAGATTCCGGTGATCGAAGTCGACTTCTCCCGGATCGCGGTGCTTGAACCTGGTGAGAAAGGCGAGGGACTGTTCGAACCGATTGGTCGTGTGACCAGTCTCGAAGCGCCACATCGCGTGGCGGATGCGATCCTGCGGGACAGTGAACTCGACGTCGACGGGCAGTGGGTCGCGTTTCGAGAGACGACCGCCGGCAAGAAGATCGGTTACGCCAGCCTTAGAAACGCCACGCCGCTGTATGAAATCTGCCCGACGGCTCTGCTGCTGGGACTGTGGGATTCGACCGGTCCCAAGGGCGGGCTTGGAACCAAGTTTCAGCGGGCACTGGTTTCTGAAATTATCGGGATCAACGCCAGCTACGGAACCAAAACCAGCAGCCGGATTGATCCACTGGCGATTCGAAAGGACTCGGCTCAGATCTTTGAAACGGCAGATCGTGGTTGGACCTTGAATCCTGACGAAGCCGTGCAGGAAAAGAATAAAGCGAAGTTGAAGGGCAAGGACGGAAAGCCGTCAGAGGCTAATCACGGCAACATTGTGCCTTCTTTGTCCGATGTCTCACGTGACGGTGTTCCGCTCGCTGGTGGCGTCACGATTTCGCGGGCCGAGCAGATGACGGTGGTCTCGTTGCCAGCGTTGCGGCGGTTGCAGTTTCCGATCGATGGCAAGGTCAGTCGCGACGTCAACCATGCGGGCCGAACAGTGCTGGCTGCTCTCGGACTCTGCGGTGCGGTGCTGGCGGCGGAGCGGGGGCTCGATCTGAGATCGCGGTGTCTGCTGTGGCCAACCGATCCGCTTAAGTGGGAACTGCTGAGTCGTCCGGGCCAGGCGGCCATCGAATTCGAGCTTGATGGCGAAGCGGCCATTCGTCTGCTCAACGAAGCTGTCGTCCAGGCGGAGAAAGTTGGGCTTACGTGGATGAAAGAACCGCTTCAGCTAAGACCTGCGAAGAAGCTCGTCGAACTGGTGCGCCGCAGTCAGGAACTGGCGGTATTCAGCGGTGGCGACGAAGGAGGTGCGTAATGGCATCCTCAACGGTCTCCGCCGATACGAACGACCCTGTGAGCATCATCGCGACGGAGTGTGAAGGCCTGGCCATTCATCTGCGGTTTCTGACCGATCGCTGCGTTGCGACGAGCGTGAACGACCGGGATCGTGCCGAGTGGCCTCCGCATCCGGGCCGCGTTTTTATGGCGTTGGTCGCGGCTTACTTCGAAACTGACGGCAGCGCCGACGACAAGGCCGCCGAGCGTGCGGCTTTGGAATGGCTTGAATGTCTGCCGGCTCCGCGAATCCAGTCGGTGCGTGGAGACGAGCGATCTCCGGTGACGTTCTACGTGCCAGTCAACGATGCTCCGAAGCCGAACAAGGCCATGCTGCAGTCAGCTCCAGGAATGCCACGGTCGCGCCAGTCGCGGTCCTTTCCGACCGTCATTCCGCGGCGAGACGCGACGACGGCTGATACTCAACCAGATGTGTCTCTCGTCTGGCCCGTAGCGGACGGCCTCGCAGCACATCAACAGGCCATCGAGCGACTCTGTGGAAACGTCATTCGGGTTGGCCATTCCTCATCACTGGTGATGGCCTGGGCCGGGTTCGCTGAGTCAACTGACCTTGAAGATCACGAGGACACTGACGCCGCAACGCTCGAATGGGAGCCAACCGACACGCTGGCTGAAATCTCGTGCCGTGTCGTCAGCAGTGGCGAGCTGGAACGTCTGCGACAGGCCTGCCGCGCCGATCGGATCGAACTGTTCGCGCAGTTGAAGGACGAGATTGACTCGACGAAAGGCAAGACGAAGAAGGCCGCGAAGGCCCGGTTTGAAGAGTACTTTGGCGAGGCCTACAAGACTTCGCTTCGGCCTCCCGAACCCACGCCACCTTCGCTCGGTCTGTGGCAGGGGTATCGCTGCACTGCGAATCCAGACGAGAAGCCGCCCCACGTCAACACGTACTTTGAGCGGGATCTCATCATCCTCGCGAAACACGACGGCCCGATGCTCAGTGTCGAGCGAACGCTGCACCTGACACGCGCCTTGCGACAGGCTGCCTTGAGCTGCTCTGGCGAGTCACAGGTTCCCGCCTGGCTCTCCGGGCACGATCCTGATCAGAGTCCGACTTCCGAACCGCATGCGGCGTTTCTGGCATTGCCGTTTGCAGGTTACGAACATGCCGACGGTCATTTGATGGGGCTCGCAATAGCATTGCCTCGCGGTGTTCCTGCCGAAGAACGTGGACGCTGGCTTGGGCCGCTGCTGGTGGATCAGCAAACGGGCGAAGTGAGTTCTCGAACCATCCGTCTTTGGGCACGTGATTTTCCAGACTGGTCAGTCCAGCTTGAGGACCGACCGTCACCACCGCTTACGCTGCAGAACTCGACATGGACGAAGCCGTCCACGACCTGGGCCAGCGTGACACCGGTCGTGCTCGACCGGTTCCCGAAGTCGTCGCGTTCCGGCGACCGCGTTGCGTGGCATCGCGAGGTTCAGGACATCATCGCGACGTCCTGTCAACGGGCCGGTCTGCCAGAACCGATGCAGATCGATGTGGACTCAACCTGCTGGCACACAGGAGTTCCGCGAGCCTGGACGAAGCGTCGTCGCTCGCAAAACAACGATGGTGCGAATGTCACAGCGTCCGAACTCGGCGACGGTTTTCAGTCGTTGCCGGCGAAAGCGTCACGGCCTGCGAAGCCGCAAGTACATGTCTGGATCAGATTCGACCGTCCGGTTTCCGGCCCGGTGATTCTCGGAGCTGGCCGCTTTCAGGGATACGGACTGTGCAAGCCGCTCGCGAATCCGGCTCCTCAACGGGAGATCGCCCGATGACGACGATCCCGTCAGGGCAGAATTGTCAACTTGAGGTCGGCGAACTGGTGGAACGCCTTGTCGAACGTTACCAGTTCAAGCCCGGAGACCTGAGCAAACGCCGCGAGAAATGCGTCAGTCCAGAGTTTCGGCGAGACCGTTTTACGGTTCGTGTAACTTCGCCAGAGCAACTCCACACCGATTGGCTCGTCGACATAACCAACTCGCGAATCTCTCGACAACGTGTCGTACAGCTTCCAGGCATCAGCCAGAGACACGGCAGCGATCCCCATGGCCTTGGGGTTGCTGGCCAGCCGCAGAAGCCCTTGCTGCGTCAGACGACAGAAGAGGCAACTGGCGTCGTCTACAGACGCAAACCATGTGCTTGCCGACTGATGGTGTGCGTGGGTTTCAAAAGCCAGGGAAACCCACACGTTGACATCAAGCAGATACATCGCCGCTGCTCCGGAACCGCTCGACATCCTCTTCCTCAAAGATTTCGGCGATGCGTTCGCCTGTCAGATTCACGCTGCCGGGATTCGAGGAACGCACCAGTGGAAGCTGAATTCTCTCGCGTTGTTGAGCTTCCTCAACTGTTGATGGCTCGACAACGACAGTCACTCTCGTTCCGTCAGGAAGCCGTAGCCGGCCTTCGAGAACAACCACTCCGTTCTGAATCTGCCCTGCAATGTTCATTGGATACCTCGCGAGAAACCAGTTCATAGCGATAGAGCATACCCGATCTCAATTGTGTTCGGAGGCGGTATTTCCGACACATCAGGAGCCCATCTGATGATCAATCTACCTGAATTGACAGTCGATTCGTTCGACGACTTTTTCGTCGGACAGTACGGCCAGCGTCCGTTTCGATGGCAATCTCGACTCGCGGCAGCGGCCTGCGCGGGTGACTGGCCGAACTGCATCAAACTGCCGACGTCCAGTGGAAAGACAAGCTGTATCGACATCGCCGTGTTTGCTCTGGCGCATCAAGCCTGGAAGCAGCATGTTGACGGTGGCATCGTCTCCGCCCCGCGACGCATCTTCTTTGTCGTCGATCGCCGTATCATTGTGAACGAAGCATTTCATCGAGCTTCAAAACTCAGCACACGACTGGGCGACGTGCTGGCAGGCAACCGGACAAGTGATCCCCTGTTTGCAGTCGCATTCTGGCTCCGCACGCTGGCCGGGAATCAGGCGGCACCGCCACTGGACTGCTTCGAGCTACGCGGCGGCATCTATCGAGACGATGCGTGGGTGCGTTCGCTGCTGCAGCCGACCGTGCTGACCAGTACTGTCGATCAGGTGGGGTCGCGGCTGCTGTTTCGCGGCTATGGCGCCTCGGACCGCAATCTGCCGATTCACGCCGCGCTGACAGCGAACGACTCGCTGATTCTGCTCGATGAAGCTCACTGCTCGAAGCCGTTCAGCCAGACGATGGCAGCGATCGCGCGCTACCGTGACGCGGCTCTCGAAGAAGGCGACTCTCCGAGGTGGGCAGAAGAACGCATCGCGACGCCTTTCCGGTTCATCGAAATGACCGCGACTCCGCGATCAACTGCGGGCACCATCTTTGAACTCAAGGCCGACGATTACGCCACAGACTGCGCGCTGGAAGAGCGGCACGGCTGCGCCAAACCTGTCCGGCTGGTCTCATCGAAAGCCAGTGGTGCAAAACAGAACGATCTTCTCGCGAAGGAGTTGGTCAAGCAGGCAGAAGAACTTGCCTCTGGCTCGGAGTCGCAACCCGCCTGCACACGAATTGCGATCGTCGTCAATCGAGTAGCGTGCGCCCGTAAAGCGTATGAATTGCTTCGGGACAAGCACGGTGACCGAGTGCGGTTGATGATCGGGCGGATGCGACCACTTGATCGTGACCAACTGACGAAAGAACTCCAGGCCACATTTCGTTCGGGATCAGATCAGGCACTCACTGAGCCTCAATTCGTGGTCGCGACGCAGTGTCTCGAAGTCGGCGCGGATTTCGACTTCGACGCGATGGTGTGTCAGTGCGCAAGCCTCGACGCCTTGCGACAAAGATTCGGTCGCATGAATCGCCTCGGCAAATCGGCACACGCTCGTGGAGTCGTGGTCATGCCGTCCGGTGATGAGAGCCCAAAGAAGCCGGATCCGATCTACGGAGACTCGCTGCCGGAAACATGGAAGTGGCTCCTTGAACACGCGAACGATGACGTCATCGACTTCGGCATTCGCTCGCTGGATCAGCGACTGGCGGACGAGAAAGCTGCTGGTGACGACAACCTCGGCCGGCTTGCGGCGCCTTCGGTAGATGCTCCAGTTCTAATGCCCGCTCATCTCGACCTGCTGTGCCAGACTGGTCCGCGTCCGGCCATCGAGCCGAGCGTCGCCGCGTTTCTACATGGTCCGCAGCGAGGCATTCCAGAGGTTCGCGTCTGTTGGCGGGCAGACCTGCCGGAACTCACTGAATGCAACAACGACCTTGAATC
>Ga0209578_10003460_pt1 | contig 11983 bp, 9 predicted proteins | sample tdAd472_FD_187127 | JGI IMG/M metagenome (GOLD analysis project Ga0209578, IMG submission 187127) | Marine sediment microbial communities from the Atlantic coast under amendment with organic carbon and nitrate - tdAd47.2 (SPAdes)... | ecosystem: Environmental > Aquatic > Marine > Coastal >...
GCGTGGGCGACCGATACGCTGGGCCGGGTCGGAGATCATTTCGTTCCATTGTGCAACCCATCCAACGGTACGGGCGAGAGCGAAGAGCACGGTGAACATCTCGGTTGGGAAACCAATGGCCGAGAGGATGACGCCCGAATAGAAATCGACATTGGGGTAGAGCTTCTTGTCGACGAAATACGGATCCTTGAGCGCAATCTGTTCCAGCTCGCGCGCGGTGTCGAGCACAGGATCATTGATACCGAGCTTGTCGAGAACATCGGTGGCGGCCTTGGAGAGCACCTTGGCGCGCGGGTCAAAATTCTTGTAGACGCGGTGGCCGAAGCCCATCAGGCGGAACGGGTCGTTCTTGTCCTTGGCGCGTGCGATATATTCAGGGATGCGATCCGGTGTGCCGATTTCGCGCAGCATGTTGAGCGCGGCTTCGTTTGCGCCGCCATGGGCAGGGCCCCACAGGCAGGCAATGCCCGCAGCAATACACGCAAACGGGTTCGCGCCCGAAGACCCGGCAAGACGCACCGTCGAGGTCGAGGCGTTCTGCTCATGGTCAGCATGGAGCGTGAAGATTTTGTCCATCGCATCTTCAATGATCGGATCGACAATATATTCTTCAGCCGGGACCGAGAAGGTCATGTGCAGGAAATTGCCCGTATAGCTCAGGTCATTGCGCGGATAGACGAAGGGCTGCCCAACCGAATATTTATAAGCCATGGCAGCGATCGTCGGCATTTTGGCGATCAGGCGGTGGCTGGCGATCCGGCGCTGGACCGGGTCGTTAATGTCTGTCGAGTCATGATAGAAAGACGATAATGCGCCAACCACGCCACACATGATCGCCATCGGGTGCGCATCACGGCGGAAACCGCGATAGAAGGTGGAGAGCTGCTCATGCACCATGGTATGACGCGTGATGGTTGAGGTGAATTCTTCCAGTTCGGCTTTGCTGGGGAGCTCCCCGCGCAGCAGAAGATAAGAGACCTCCATGAAGCTCGACTGCTCTGCGAGCTGGTCAATCGGATAGCCGCGATGCAGGAGAATACCCTGATCGCCGTCAATGTAGGTCAGGCCGGAGTCACAGCTCGCGGTAGAAGTGAAGCCCGGATCATAGGTGAATTTTCCGGTGTTGGCGTAAAGCTTGCGGATGTCGATGACCTGAGGGCCGACCGAGCCATCCAGGACCGCATAATCCTGAGCATTGCCATCTACTTCGATTTTGGCCGAATTGTCCGCCATGTCATACTCCCTGTTGTTGCCCAACGGTGCGCAGTGCAGTCGCGTCCGTCAGTCTAGCTAATGCTTCCTCTTTACCGAGGAGAGCGAGAACGTCAAAAATGCCTGGGGAGGTTGTGCGTCCGGTCAGGGCTGCACGTAAAGGCTGTGCGACTTTCCCTAATCCAAGTTCGGCAGCTTCGGCAACCCCGCGTATATTTTCTTCTATAGTCTGTGGCGACCAATCTTCCAAATCACGAAGCGCTTCAATGCACTCACCAACCAGAGCAATGCCATTATCATTTAATAGGGCAATAGCCTTTTCATCATAGCTGAGTGGGCGGCTGGCGAACAGGAAGGTCGCGCCATCGGCAATTTCGTCGAGCGTCTTGGCACGGGGCTTGAGGCTCTCCATCGCCACGACCAGCACAGGTTTTTCTGTGTTATCCAGTGGTTTGCCGAGCAATGTTTCAAGGCGTGGTGCCACTATATCAGCAAGGCGCATATTATCGGCTTCGCGCAGATAATGGCCATTGAGGTTTTCCAGCTTCTTGATGTCGAAGCGCGAGGGGGATTTTCCGACGCCGGAAAGGTCGAACAGCGCGATGGCGCGCTCGCGGCTGATGATTTCTTCATCGCCATAGCCCCAGCCCAGACGCAGCAGATAATTGAAGATCGCCTCGGGCAACATGCCCATCTCGTCGCGATAGGCATCAACGCCCAAAGCGCCGTGCCGCTTGGAGAGCTTGGCTCCGTCCGCACCATGAATCAGCGGAATATGCGCATAAACCGGTTCATCCCAGCCCATCGCCCTGATGATTACCAACTGGCGAAACGCATTGTTGAGATGATCATCGCCGCGAATGACATGGGTGATGCCCATATCATGATCATCAACCACAACGGCGAGCATATAGGTGGGGGTTCCGTCCGAGCGCAGCAGGATCATGTCGTCCAGCTCTGCATTCTGGACCACAACCCGCCCTTGAACGGCATCTTCGATCACGCTTTCGCCTTCGCGGGGCGCTTTCAGGCGGATGACGAACGGCGCGTCGCCCCCCTCTGCGGGGTCGCGGTCACGCCAGCGGCCGTCATAGCGCATCGGCTGCTTGGCGGCGCGCTGTTGCGCGCGCAGCTCGGTCAGCTCCTCTGATGTGGCGAAACATTTATAGGCATGGTCTGCCGCAAGCAGCTGATGCGCGACCTGTGCGTGACGCTGAGCGCACTGGGTTTGATACACTGGTGGCTCGTCACTGCCCAGGCCAAGCCAATCCAGACCATCGAGAATCGCCGCTATGGCTTCGTCTGTAGAGCGCGCGCGATCAGTATCCTCGATTCGGAGCAGATATTGACCGCCATTGGCTTTGGCGAACAGCCAGTTGAAGAGCGCAGTGCGGGCGCCGCCAATATGCAGGAATCCGGTAGGGGAAGGCGCAAAGCGCGTTACGACAGGCTTTGTTTCACCAGTTGCCTTCACTCGTAAATTCTCCGACACTTGAACATCTGACATATAAACATGCGGGCACAGCGAAGTGCGCTGCGACAATGGATATGATAGCACGGCCCTAGCATGGCTTTTTCCCGATCACAAATGCATGTTGCACCGCACAGTTTTTCTTTTGGCAGCAGCATGCCATATATTGAGGCGCTGGTTGAATCCTGGCTGGAAGCAGAGCGTGAGAGGGTTGTGCTCTGGGTGCCGGTGGCTCTGGCTATCGGTATAGGTGCATGGTTTGCCTTGCCGACGGCTTATGTTTGGGCGGGCTTCATTGCTGTGTGCAGCCTTATAGCGCTTATAGCGCTGCGTTTGCCGCGTGGCGGGCGCTTGCAGATGCTTGTGGTCGCCGGTGCTTTATGGATGGCGCTGGGCTGTGCGCTCATCTGGGGCAAGGCGCTGCTGGTGGGCGAGCCGCCACTTGCGCGGCCCGTGTTTACACAGATTGAAGGACGGGTGATTGCTGTTGAGCGACAGGCGGCGCTCGAGCGGGTTCGTCTGACAATAGCGCCAGAGGCGAGGCCGGACTTGCCGAATCATATTCGCGTCAATCTTGATGATGAGAATGGGGTGGAGGGCATAGGCAAGGGCGCGCGCATCTCGTTTCGCAGCCGCCTGATGCCGCCACCGCCGCCAGCTGTTCCCGGTGCTTATGATTTTGCACAGCGCGCCTATTTTATGGGGCTGGGGGCGACAGGGCGGGCGCTGGCGCCTGTGATGGTTCTGGAGCCGGCACAGGATAATACAGGCGGGCTGCGGCAGCGGTTGATCGATCATATTGGCACGCGACTTGAGGGCGGTGAAGGGGCCATTGCCACGACGTTGGCGACGGGGGATCGCGGCGCCATAGCAGAGGAGGACGCACAGGCGATGCGCCGCAGCGGGCTGGCGCATTTGCTCGCGATCAGTGGTCTGCATGTCTCGGCGCTGATCGCCGGGGTGATTTTTCTCGTGTATCGCCTGCTGGCGCTCAGTTCGCGTCTTGCGCTGGGCTGGCCATTATTATTGATAGCGGCAGGTGCCGGCGCGGTAGCCGGCATCGGCTATACTTTGCTAACAGGCGCGCAGGTGCCGACGGTCCGGTCCTGCATCGCTGCTTTGCTGGTGCTAGGCGGGCTGGCGCTGGGGCGTGAGGCGATCAGCCTGCGGCTTGTGGGTGCAGGGGCTTTGATTGTACTGCTGCTTTGGCCAGAAGTGCTTGTCGGGCCGAGTTTCCAGATGAGCTTTGCGGCGGTCACGGTGATTATCGCATTGGCAGAAACACAATGGTTTCGTGGCTTGACCCATGCGCGCGAAGAGGGCTGGGCGATGAAGGTGGCGCGCTTCCTGTTAGCATTGTTTGTCACCGGTCTGGCTGTGGAAATTGCGTTGATGCCGATTGCGCTGTTTCATTTTCATCAGGCAGGCTTGCTCGGGGCGCTTGCCAATCTGATAGCTATTCCGCTCACGACTTTTGTCATCATGCCAGCTGAAGCGCTGGCTTTGTTGTTCGATATGATAGGGTTGGGCGCGCCCTTCTGGTGGGTGGTGGGCAAGGCCATCGGCCTGTTGCTTGATGTAGCGCATTGGGTGTCGGCGCATCCGCTCTCTGTCTGGGCATTGCCACATTTTTCAACCGGGGCCTTTGCGCTGATAATATTGGGCGCGTTGTGGTTCATCCTGTGGCGTACACGCCTGCGCTTTTTGGGTGTGCCAATAGCGCTGGCGGGAGCGGTTGCTATGGGTATGACACCATCGCCGGATGTGCTGGTGACGGGCGATGGCAGGCATATGGCCGTGCGGCAGGCTGATGGCCGTTTTGCGTTGCTGCGCGGTGGGGCGGGTGATTATGTGCGCGATGTGCTTGCGGGGTCTATGGGGGCTGGCGATAACAGCCCGGGTCGCGCGGGGATGGTCGCGCTGGAAGACATGCCTAATGCCCGATGCAGCCGGGATATGTGCTCTGTGCTTGTGCGCAAAGCGGAACGGGACTGGCTGGTTGTGGCCACACGCAGCGATATGTGGGTGCCGTGGGAAGAGCTGATGGATATATGCGCGCGGGCAGACATTATCGTTAGCCAGCGCCGCTTGCCTGCGGCCTGCGTACCGCGCTGGCTCAAGCTGGATCGTGCGCGGTTAGCGCGGACTGGCGGTGTATCTGTTGATCTGGAAAACCAGCGCTGGGTTAGCGTGCGTTCACAAGATGACCAGCACCCGTGGGTGGTGCGCTGATCATCTGGCTTCAGTTGTAGCGTCGCAAAATTCCGGCGAGCTTGCCTTGTATGCGCACCTGTTGTGGCTCATAAATCTGCGGCTCATAGGCGGAATTAGCCGGATCGAGCCGCACACGCGGCCCTTCGCGGCGGAAATATTTGAGCGTGGCTTCGCTTTCCTCAACGAGCGCCACGACAATCTGCCCTTCGCGCGCGACCTCTGTGCGCTGGATCAGCGCATAATCGCCATCGAGAATACCGGCCTCCATCATGGAGTCGCCAGAGACTTCCAGCGCATAATGATCGCCCGAACCGAGCAGGGCAGCAGGAACCGAGAGCATGGTGTCGCTTTCCATGGCTTCGATGGGCACGCCAGCGGCAATGCGGCCATGGAGCGGAATATCGATCACGTCATTGGCGGCAATCGGAATGTGCTTGGGCGCTGAAACAGGTGCCGGGATGACCGGTTTGGGAGCAGCCGCTATGCCATCAGGCAACTTCAGCACTTCGAGCGCGCGGGCGCGATTGGGCAGGCGGCGGATGAAGCCGCGCTCTTCCAATGCGCTGATCAGCCTGTGAATGCCCGATTTCGATTTGAGATCGAGTGCATCCTTCATCTCGTCAAAAGATGGGGAGACTCCGCCTTCCTCAAGCCGGTTTTGGATGAAAATCAGCAATTCCTGTTGTTTCGCCGTCAGCATGGTCAGCCTCATATCGGGAACGAATAAGGAACGTATAGGAAACGAACACGTGCGTGTCAAGCAAAGCTATAGCGGCAGTATCTCTACCTCTTCACCTGCCCGTGCCGCCGGGCTTCCGGCCGGGCGGCGGATCAGGCAGTTAGCCAGCGACAGGGCATAGGTGGCGGCGCTATCCTGTGTGTAGACGGGGGAGGCTGTTGCACCCTCCAATGCCCCGCGCACATAATCATCGCGTCCGCCGATACCTGGCATATCGACACCGAGAATGGCATGGCGCGTGTCAGGAAGAGGTGCGCTGGACCCTGCCATTTTGCGAACCAGTGGCAGCAGGAACAAGGTAGCCGTGACGAAGGCGGAAACCGGATTGCCGGGCAGACCCAGAAATAGCGCATCGCCGAGCCTGCCGGAAATCAGCGGCTTGCCGGGGCGCATTTTGATCTTCCAGAAATCAATTGTGCCGCCAGCAGCCTCCAGCGCGGGCCTGATAAGGTCATGATCGCCCACGGATGCACCCCCGCTGGTGACGATGATGTCATAATCTTTCAGGCTTGCAAGGCAGGTCGTGAGCGTATCGAGATCATCGGCGATGATACCAAGGTCGTTGACCTCGCAGGGCAGAGCGCCGAGCATCGCTTGCAACATCACATTGTTGGATGATGGTATCTGATCGGTGCGAGTGGGTTTGCCCGGTGGCACCAGTTCTGAACCGGACGAGACCAAAGCGATGCGCGGCAGGCGGGGCAGGCGGAGCGTGCCATGGCCCGCCAGTGCGGCGAGTGCAACATGTTGCGGTGAAAGTCGCGTACCGGCCTTGATAATCTCGCGGCCTTGGGTGAAATCCGTGCCAGCCTTGCGGATATGACGGCCCGGATTGCCGGGACCATCGCCCGTGAGGACAAGGGCATTGCCTTCACGCGCGACATCTTCCTGCACGACCACCGTGTCGGCGCCATCGGGTACGACCGCACCGGTATAGATACGCACGGTCTGGCCTGCCTCGACCTGGCCTTCAAACGCAGCGCCCGCCGCACTTTCTCCGGTGATCTGCCACGGGCCGGTCATATCGGCATAGCGGATAGCGTAACCATCCATAGCCGAGAGATCGAGCGCGGGCTGGGAACGGCGCGCGATAAGTGGCTGGCTGGTCCAGCGGCCCGATGCTTGAGCGATCGGCACGTCTTCACCGGGCAGAGTATTTGCCATGCTGAGCAGCCGGGCTTGGGCCTCTGCTACGGGCAACAGGCTCATCTGGCGTCTGCCCGCCAGTCGCCAGATTTCCCGCCGGTTTTCTCGATCAGTCGAATATCACGAAGCATCATGCCTTTATCGAGCGCCTTGGCCATATCATAAACGGTAAGGAGCGCGACAGATACGGCCGTGAGGGCTTCCATCTCGACGCCAGTCTGGCCTGATACGCGCACGGTAGCGGTGGCGATGACGCTCTGTCCTTCCACCTCAAGGTCAAGGCTTACCTTGCTGATTTGTAACGGATGACACAGCGGAATCAGGTCCGATGTTTTCTTGGCGGCCATAATGCCAGCCACGCGGGCAACGCCGAGCACGTCGCCTTTTTTGGCATTGCCCTCGGCGATCGCCTTGGCAGCCTCGGCGCTCATGTCGATGCGCCCTGTCGCAATGGCCTGTCGTGTGGTGTCGGCCTTGCCGGATACATCGACCATATGGGCCGCGCCTGTGGCGTCAATATGCGTCAGGCCACTCATGCGACGGCTTCTCCGGTGAGCAGCGCGCGGGTGGCGGCTTCGACATTATCTTTGCGCATCAACGCTTCGCCGACAAGGAAGCAGCGCACGCCATGTTCCGCCATTTCCGCCAGATCCTTATGGCCCGTCAGCCCGCTTTCCGCGACGAATGTGCAGCCGTCCGGCGCATCGGCAATCAGCTCATAAGTGCGCGCAAAATCGACGGTGAAATCGCGCAAATCACGGTTATTGACGCCGATCAGGCGCGAACTCAGGCAGCTGGCGCGCTGCATTTCGGCGGCATCATGCACCTCGATCAGCACATCCATGCCCAGCTCCAGCGCGGTGGCCTCTATTTCGGCCATTTGCCCGTCTTCGAGTGCGGCGACGATGATCAGAATTGCGTCTGCGCCAATGGACCGCGCTTCGAGCACCTGCCACGGATCGACCATGAAGTCCTTGCGCAGCACCGGGAGCGTGCAGGCCGCACGCGCGGCGATGAGATAGTCCTCATGCCCCTGAAAATAGGGTGCGTCGGTCAGCACGGAAAGGCAGGCGGCGCCGCCTGCCTGATAGGCTGCAGCATGGGCGGGGGGATCAAAATCGGCGCGGATCAGGCCTTTGGAGGGCGATGCTTTCTTCACTTCCGCGATCAGGCCAAAGCCCTTGTGCGCGGCGGTATCCAGCGCACGGCGGAACCCGCGCGGCGGCGTCTGTCCGGCGGCACGCGCCTGCAAATCGGCGAGTGAGACGGTGGCCTTGCGCTGCGCTACCTCGTCATATTTGCTGTTGCAAATCTCGATCAGCTTGTTGGTCATAAGGCCGTTCCTTGGGCAATCCAGCAGGTGAGCAGCGCATTGGCAAGCCCCTTGTCAATGGCTTCGGCGGCTTCCTCTGCGCCATCGCGCAAATTGCTCACTTCGCCCGCGACCATGAGCGCAGCAGCGCTGTTGAGCAACACGGCATCGCGATATGCGCTATGTTCACCCATAAGGAGCGCGCGCAAGGCTGCGGCATTTTCTTCCGGTTCACCGCCACGAATGGCGCTCAGCGGGCTGGCGGTCAAGCCTGCATCAGCAGCGGAGACGCGCTGGAGCGGGCCGATATGGCTGCCGCGCACCTCGATCACATGATTGGCACCGCCCAGTGAAAGCTCATCCACGGCTTCCTCGCCACAGACGATCATCACATGTTCCATAGCGAGCTGCGCAATCGCTTCGGCATAGATGGGCACCAGATCCGGCTTGGCCACGCCGACAAGCTGCCGCTTCACGCCTGCCGGACTGGCCAGCGGACCAAGCAGATTGAAGATGGTGCGCCGCCCGATCGCCTTACGGATTGGCCCCATGCGTTTGAGCGCGGGGTGGTGATTTTGCGCGAAGAGGAAGCATAAACCCATATCGGCAAGTTGTTTTTCGGCGGCCTCCGGCGCAATGGCGAGGGTGACGCCCAGCGCTTCGAGTGTATCCGCTCCGCCTGCTTTGGATGATGCCGCGCGATTGCCATGTTTGGCGACAGGCACACCGCACGCGGCCACCACCAGCGCCACGGCTGTTGAGACATTGAGTGTGTGGTGCCCGTCACCGCCTGTGCCGCATACGTCGATAGCGTTGGCAGGGGCTTTGACCGGGATCGCCCGCTCGCGCATGGCTTTGGCGGCCGCAGCAATTTCGGTCGCAGTTTCGCCGCGTTCGGCCAGCGCTACCAGAAAGGCAGAGATTTCCTCATCTGTTCCCGCGCCATCGAGCATGGCGGCAAAGGCATTATGCGCCCCTTGCGCGGAAAGTGGTTGGGCGGGGTCGGGAAAGCGGGTCATCGGTTCAGGTCCGCTCTTTTACCGGCAGGCCCGCAATCTTCATGAAATTGGCGAGCATGGCGTGGCCATGCTGCGTCGCGATGCTTTCCGGGTGGAATTGCACGCTGTGGATCGGCAGTTCCTTGTGGCGAAAACCCATGACCGAGCCATCTTCGCTGGTGGCATTAATGGCGAGACAATCGGGAATATCCTCGACGATCAGCGAATGATAGCGCGTAGCCGTGAAAGGCGAAGGCAGCCCTTCGAAAAGCCCGCTATTGTCATGCGTGACCGGTGATGTCTTGCCGTGCATCAGGCCGCCACGCACCACCTTGCCGCCAAAATACTGGCCAATGGACTGGTGGCCAAGGCACACGCCCAGCAGCGGCTTTTTCGCTTCCATGCATGCGCCGACCAGATCAAGGCTGATGCCGGCTTCATTGGGGGTGCATGGGCCGGGTGAGATCAGGAAAGCATCCGCGCCGGAGCGGATCGCCTGTGGCGCGCTCATCGCGTCATTGCGCACGACTTCTACCTCCGCCCCCAGCTCCATCAGATAATGGACCAGGTTCCAGGTGAAGCTGTCATAATTGTCAATAACGAGTATCATCGGCTACTGCCCATATCCCGCTTGTTTGCTGAGCGCCACTGCTTCCTTGGCGGCGGCCATTAGCGCGCCGGCCTTGGCCTCGCATTCACGTTGTTCATATTCCGGCGTGCTGTCGGCAACAATGCCCGCGCCCGCCTGCGCATGCATCACGCCATCCTGCAGCACGGCGGTGCGCAGGACGATGCAGCTGTCCATATTGCCATCGGGCGAGAAATAGCCGACGCCACCCGCATAAGCGCCGCGTGTTTCCGGCTCCAGCTCGGCAATAATCTCGCAGGCGCGGACCTTTGGGGCGCCAGAGACGGTGCCTGCCGGGAAACCCGCAAACAGCGCATCGAGCGCATCCTTGCCCGGTGCGATGTCCCCTACGACATTGGAAACGATGTGCATCACATGACTGTAAAATTCGACCGTATAACTGTCTGTCACGGTCACGCTGCCTGCTTGTGCCACGCGGCCGACATCATTGCGGCCAAGGTCAAGCAGCATCAGATGTTCGGCGCGTTCCTTGGGGTCCGCGAGCAGGCTGGCCTTGTTGGCGGCGTCTTCGCTGGCGGTTTTGCCGCGTGGGCGGGTGCCCGCAATAGGGCGGATCGTGACTTCGCCATCGCGGGCGCGCACCAATATTTCCGGGCTGGAGCCGATGAGGGCGAAACCGGGCATGTCGAGGCAATAGAGGAAGGGCGAGGGGTTGATCCGCCGCAGCGCGCGATAGAAAGCAAGCGGCGGCAACGGGAAAGGCGCGGTGAAGCGCTGGGCCAGCACCACCTGAAACACATCGCCCGCAACGATATAGTCCTTGGCGCGCAACACCATGTCGCGATATTGGCCTTCGGGCAGGACCGGCTTGAAGTCGATGGCCTCTGGCGTTTCGATGGCGGGGGGCGGGGGGATCGGCCCGGCAAGGCGCGCGGCTGTGGCATCCAGCCTGTCTTGCGCGGTGGCAATGGCGCGCTCAGCGTCGCTGGTTGAACCTGTCCATATTGGAGCGACCAGATAAAGCGTATCTTCGAGCCGGTCGAACACAAGGATCACCGTTGGGCGCGCGAACAGCATGTCGGGAATGGCGATCGGGTTGGCCGCGGGGCGTGGCAGCTTCTCGACAAGGCCGATAGTTTCATAGCCGAAATGACCGACAAGGCAGGCCAGCGCCGGGGGCAGGGCCGGGTCCATCTCCGCGCGGCATTCCGCCACCAGCGCACGCAAGGCTCCGAGCGCACCGTCTTGTGCATCGACGAATGCGGTCTTGTCTGTCTGCCATGCGCGATTGATTTGTGCTTCATTGCCATCGGCGCGGAACATCAGGTCCGGGTCCAGTCCGAGCAGGCTATAGCGGCCGCGCACCGCACCGCCTTCAACCGACTCCAGCAGGAAATCGCCACGCCCCGGCTCCATCAGCTTGAGGGCTGCGGAGATGGGGGTCTCAGTGTCGGATATTATCTTCTGCCACAGCAGCGCCGAGCGCCCCTGCGATAGGGTTGCGCGGAGTGCTGTCCTGTCAGAGGTGGTGGTGATGCTCATCGGGTTATTGGACGACCGCGCCATTAGCCTCACGGAGCGCACGGGTCGCGCCTGTAATCGCTGCGATATTGCGCTCTACGCCCAGCTCACGTTCGATAGCGCGTTCAAACTGGTCGCCATATTCGCTGGCAACAACATTGGTGATGTCGCCCCGTACCCTGTCGACCAGCCCCGGAACCTTGGCGGCATCGCCTTCGGTGATGCTGTTGAGCATGATGAGGAAATAGCCCTGTTCATTGGGGATCGGCATGATCTTGACCGTGTCAGTCGCCATGGCGAACAGGATGGAGACTTCCGCAGGTGCTCTTTTGTCCTGTCGCAACAGGTCTGCGCGGCGACCCGAGATATTCTGTGCAGGCGGCAGGCGTACACCTGCGCCTGCAAGTGCTTTGGTAAAGGCTTGCGCCTTGCCACCATCCTGCTTTTCGCTCTTGTCGATCTTGGCTTTCAGCGAGTCAGCCAGCGCCTTGGCCTTTTTCGCACCTTCGCTGAGCATATATTGCTGCACGATAATCGGCTTCACTTTTTCAAGTGGCGGCGGCGCCGGTGGTTTGATGTCGGTCACATCGAGCAGCGCATATTGCTCCTGCTGTGTGAGCGCTACAAACTGCGGATCTTCATCACCTTCCATCTCGAAAGCAGGTTTGAGCATCGTCGTGACCGCTGCATTGGGACGATAGCCCGGCTGTTCAATGTTCTGACCCGTCGCAAGGATGAAAGGGGTTGTTTCGACCTTCAGTTCATGATCCTTCACTGTCTC
>Ga0209578_10003462_pt1 | contig 11978 bp, 7 predicted proteins | sample tdAd472_FD_187127 | JGI IMG/M metagenome (GOLD analysis project Ga0209578, IMG submission 187127) | Marine sediment microbial communities from the Atlantic coast under amendment with organic carbon and nitrate - tdAd47.2 (SPAdes)... | ecosystem: Environmental > Aquatic > Marine > Coastal >...
ACCGCGCCAAAGCCAGCTCGCTGGGCATCAGCGTCAGCGACATCACGCAGACGCTGGAGACGGCCGTGCAGGGATCGCGCACAACGGTCTTCCGTGAGAACGGCAACGAATACGACGTCATCGTGCGGCTGCGGGAAGATGACCGCAGCGGCGTCGACGATCTGGAGCAGGTCGGTGTGGCGGCCGTCGGCGGGCGGATTATCCCGCTGAAGAATCTGGTCTCGTTTCTGCCTGGCGAATCCGCGGTCGCCATCAGTCGGCTCGATCGTCAGCGCGTCGCCTGGGTGACCGGCAGTGTCGAAGATCGCGACCTGGGACACGTCGTGGCAGACCTGCAGGCTGAGCTGAAGAAGATTCCGCGCGTCGAAGGCTTCACGCTGACGGTGGCCGGTGACTGGGAAGAGCAGCAGAAGAGTTTTCAGGCACTGACGATTGGCTTCGTCCTGGCCGTCGTGCTGATGTACATGGTCATGGCGTCGCAGTTCGAATCGCTGCGCGACCCGCTGCTGATTCTGCTGACGTTGCCTCTGGCGGCGATCGGGGTCATCACCGTTCTGCTGGCAACGAGTACGACGCTCAACGTGCAGTCGTTTATCGGCCTGGTCATGCTGGCGGGGATCGTCGTCAATAACGCGATCGTTCTGGTCGACTACATGAACCAGTTGAAACGTCGCGATCCATCACAGCCGACCGATGAAATCGTCCGGCACGCATCGCTGCGTCGCTTCCGACCGATTCTGATGACGACGATGACGACAGTCCTCGCCATGCTGCCGATCTCGGTGGGCCTGGGTGACGGCGGCGAGCTGCAGGCTCCGATGGCTCGAGTTGTCATTGGCGGCCTGACATCGGCAACCCTGATTACCCTGCTGGCCATCCCCCTCGCCTGGCGAGCCGTCCACAAACTTGAACGCCGCCGCAAAGTAGCCATCTCGCTCCGCCGAGATGAGCCGGTTGTTAATCAGCCGTCGACTTCAGAGCAGCCGACTGAACAGTCACTCGCCGCAAATTGAGATCGCTGTGTGGCCGGGCGATCGCGAATGAGGTCGGCTCATCTCGGCGGAGCGAGATGGCTACGTTGACGATCGACGTCTTTCCTGGTTTTCCGAATTCCTCGCCACAGCTCCGCAAATCGCGATCAGATCGGTCGTTTCGCCCGCTTGCCGCTGGCGAGCCTTCCCGGCTAGACTTCCGCCACTTTGGTTCGCCAGATTCCCGCGACGCTCCGTCGCTCAGATTTCAGTGAGACAGAAATGGCCAAATCCGGAAAGAAGCTCAAGAAAGCAAACCACGGCAAACGCCCCGCCAGCGCGAAAGCGCGCAAAGCCAAACGCAAGCACATCAAGACATAGTGCGAGTCCTTTGCCGATCAGAAACGAGAAAAACGCAGCTCATTCGGGCTGCGTTTTTTTGTGCGCCGACTGTTCGCGATGGTGTGCCCCGTCATCCTGCATCCAGCGTGTCGTTGTGGCCGTGACGGAGACGCGAGCTGGAAGCAGTTCATTGAGCGCAACGTCCGGGCGAGGCTCCTCCTGAGCGCTCCAGTTCACATGTTCGTTTTCGAGTCGGACGTGCCGCCGAGGATGGCGGTCATGGCGGAGTGGATGGAGGCGTCGTGGCTGTGGTCCTGCGAGTAGACGCGGAAGATCAGGAAACTCACTGGCAGGGAGCGGAAGAGTTCGTCGTCGTTCAGTTCGACAGGCTCGGCGTTCGCCGGATCGAGCAGGTAGTTCTGGCCGCCCGCCGGTAGTCGGCCACTCGGGCGGTGATAGTGACGAGCGACATCGATCCGCAGCGGGATGTCCTGCAGCTCGGCGGGGAGCTTTGACCGCAGGCGTTTCTCGACGAGGTCCGGTTCGGAGAAGATCGTCGTCTGAGCCTGCGCGGCGGAATGGAAATTGATCGTCCGCTCGCAGCTCATTTTCCACGAAACGTCGCGGTGCAGAATGTCCTGCCATTGAGCGCCCAGCAGAGCGATCTCGGGATCCGACGAGTCGGCCCAGCGGCGGACGTCGACCAGGAACGTCGATTCGTCAAAGCGGCGGTAGGCGTCGAGGTGTTCGAGCGGGCTGCCCTCGAACAGGTGCCGCATCGTTTCGGCAAAGACGTCTTCGAGAGCGAGGTCGAGGGCGCGCACGGTGCGGTGAAAATAAATCGTGCGGAACAGGTTGGCGCGCGTTTCGATGAAGTTGACGAGTGTTGGAAGTCCGCGCGTGTGGATCGTCAGGCCGGCGGGTGTGAAGAAGCTGTAATGCAGCAGCCGGGAGATGTCGAAGGCCTTGGTGTTGTAGCCCGACATGTAGGCGTCCCGCAGAACGAAGTCCATGTTGTCGACCGTGTAGATCCCGCTGAAGAGCGACCGCAGTTTCTGCAGCCAGTCCGGGTGGCCTTCGGATTCGTCTCCAGGACGCGGTCGGCGAATCAGCCATCCGATCTGAGCCGGGTCGAGTTCTTCGAGCGCGCCGAGTTTGCCGTTGGGGTTCCGGCGGATGCCGCGGAGCATGTCGCAGAGTTCGTGTTCGATCACCGCCGCACCGATGTCTTCGTGCGTGATACCGAACTGGTCTAGGTACTGGTCGTCGAAGAAGTGTCCGAACGGCCCATGCCCGACATCGTGCAGCAGGGCGGCCATGCGGACGAGACTTTCGACGTACGGTCGCGAGGGCACATTCGAGCAGACGGTCGCCAGCGATTCGTACCATTCGTTGATGACTCGCGACGCCAGGTGCATCGCGCCGAGAACGTGCTGAAACCGCATGTGCTCAGCTGACGGGAAGACCCACCACGCGGTCTGCAACTGGTGAATGTGCCGCAACCGCTGGACCCACGGGCTGTCGATGATCTCCTGCTCGGCCACTTCGCCTTCGGGCAGCGCGTTGCGGGCAATGAACGGGATGTACCCATGAATGGGATCGTGGCTGAGGCTTTCCGTGACAAAATCCCGAGGCATCCGGGGAACTCCGACTGAGGCTGGCGTCAAACCGCGTCGATCAGACATTCAGACGCGGGGACGCGGAGTGTAACAGCAGCACAAGGGATGTCGGATGCCAGTCGCGGGGCGAGCGAGCTGCCTGGCAGAGTGGCCGGGGCTGGACTGAGCCTGCGAAGGAAGCGAGGGATCTTCACGTCCGGGAAAGAACGAACCGGGGCTTCACTCGTGCCTCGTTCCAGCCCCGGCCACACTCGCTTTTGCCGCACTCAAAGCTCAGTTCATATTCAGCCACAGGCGGTGGATGACGCGCCAGCGTTCGGATTCCTTCGGCAGACCGGCGGCTTCCAGGATTCTCTCGACGTGGTACCACTTGAACGACTCTTTGCGTTCGACACGGTACAGGTCGCGGAGCAGGACCGAATAGTTGAACGGCAGGCGTTCGCTGAAGGCGCGCAGCGTTGGAGCGACCTCGGCAACGAGCAGCCGCAGTTCGATGGCCAGCAGCGAATCACTTTTCTGCTGCAGCTGAGATCGGTAGCGGTGAATCCAGTCGATGTGCACGGCCTGCAGTTTCATGATGCCGCAGGTTTCGGCGATCTGCTGGAGCAGGAACCAGGTCGGCGTTTCCTCTTCCACCATGTAGGACCGCAAGCGGGGCGGCGAAATGCCGTACAGCCCGGCTTCGGCCAGCAGTCGCGCCAGGGGAACGACGCCGCCTTCGCGTTCCGCCAGCAGCTTGAGCATGGCCGACACCGTCTTCGGCTGCCGCCATGCCTGCCGCCGCTGGTCACGCGCTGTCCGACGAACGAAGACCTCGCGGACTTTCTGATGGCCGGCGTCTTCCAGGGCTTCGATGATGCGCTGCCGACCGGACTCGGTCAGCGGTTCGATGCCACGTTCGATCTTCTGATACTCGAGATTGGAATAGCCCAGCAGTTCCGCCGCCTGAGCAACGTCGAAACCGAAGTACTCGCGCTGCAGTCGCAGGTCGAGCTGCATTTCAGGGCGGTGCCGCAGGTGAAACCGGACGCGGCGACGCTCCCACAACTCGCGCAGTTCGGCAGACGTCTCGCAGTTCAGGAAGCCGTTGCGGCTTGACGTGTCCTCGCCGTTCAGCGATCCGTGAACGCTCGAGTGCGGGACGTCGACGGACGACATTTCGCGGTCGGGTTCCGTCAGCAGAGCGACGAGGCCAGCCGGGTAGGCCTGTTGCGAGTAGTGGCCGTCTTCTTCGATGTGCTTGATGATTCGTGCGGGTTTCTTGCCGCCGATCAGAAACAGATCGGCCATTTCGCGGCGCGTCACTTTCTGCTTCTCGCGAATCTTCTTCAGCCGCAGCCCGAAGTCGTGCAGGCCCTCAGTTTTCTGCGCGTTGTAATCGCGCTGCCAGAGATCGCGCAGCGCTTTGAGTTCGGCATCGTTGCGGCACAGGCTCTTCGCGACCCTGGCGACTCGTGCCCACGGCAGCAGTTCGAGATAGCACAGTCGCCGCAGTTCCGCCGTGCCGAGCCCCAGGTTCAACAGGTCGGACTCCGCATGGCCGGCCCGCAGTCGCAGGACGCAGAATTCGGCGAGTGCTTCCGGGAAGCCGCGATTCACAAACCGGTCCCGTTCCGCCTGATGCCAGATCGGTTCGAGCGGCTCGAAGTCGACCCGCAGCGCCTGGCACATTTTCCTGAGCAGTTCGTGCGGGACCGGGAAGTTGCCGCGCCGGTACTCCCACATCGTGGCCGCACTGACGCCGACCTTGCGGGCGAGCTTCGGTGACGAGCCCGCTCGCAGTTCCAGCCGCGCGATGACGTTTTCAATCGAGTCGGCCGGGCCGGCGTACAGGTCGCGGAGTTCGTCGAGGACCTTCTCGGAGATCTTCTTCGTTTCGCAGAACTCGATGAAGCGTTCGAGCGTGTTGCGCGTCGGCGTGTGAACTCCGAGTTCCAGGTCGCGGAGTGCACCGCGGCTGATTCCGGATTGCCGCGCGAGTTCGATGCGCGTCAGCCCAAGTTCGCCAACGCGAATCTCGACCGCCTTGCGAGCCAGCGGCGGTGCGGACTCCGACCGCTTCAGCGATCGCTTCCGCAGATTCGCGTTCCGCAGCGCGTGTCCCCGCAGCTTCTCAGTTGCCTTCGCAGCCTTTCGTGGCATCGTCGTCCTCGACCCTCAGCAGCCGCTTTGCCCGAGTCTGTCGGCAGCTCGACAGATCAGGGCTAGCTAATGGACGGCGGGATCGTATCGGCGCAGGCTGATATGAGCAACGGACCAGGAAGCAGCCTCGCAGCGATGCCAGGCGTTGATTCAGACGAACAGTGAGTGCAGAACAGAAGTCAGGCCGCGCGACCGATGCCTACTTCCGAGGCTGCTTCGCGCCAAACAGCGGGAACGTTTCCGATTCGACATGCTCGGATTTCAAGGCGTCGTTCAGCATCTTCACGACATCGGGATGCGCATCGGCAATGTTGTCTGTTTCGCCGAGGTCGGCTGCGAGGTCATAAAGTTCGAGCGGAGCATCGGGGTTCTTCTTGAGGTTCGTGCGGACGCCTTTCCAGCGGCCCATGCGCACGGCCTGGCTGCTGCCTCGTTCGGTGAATTCCCAGTAGAGAACTTCGTGCTGCGGCTGCTCGCCTTTGCCGAGCAGTGTTGGGACGAGCGAGAGGCCGTCGGTTTCGGCAGGAACGTCAGCGTCGGCGAGTTCGCAGAATGTGGGCAGTGTGTCCCAGTGAGCGGAGATCAGATCGGTCGTGCGACCGGCTGCAATCTTTCCTGGCCAGCGAGCGATCAGCGGAGCGCGGATGCCGCCCTCGTACAGATCGCGTTTGTGGCCACGCAGCGGGCCGTTGCTGTCAAAGAAGTCCGGCATGTGGCCGCCCTCTTTGTGCGGGCCGTTGTCGGAGCTGAGCATGACCAGCGTGTCGCCGTCGATGTCGAGTTCGGACAGCAGCTCGAGCAGTTGTCCCACGTTGCGATCGAGCCGCGTCATCATGCCCGCAAACGCCGCTGCCGGGTTTCTGACCTGCGGACCTCGGTACTTGCCGATCCTGTCCTCGAACTGCGCGAACCGTTTGCGGAACGGAGCGGCGTCGTCTTCGGGAACGTGCATCGCCGCGTGAGGGATCGTCACGGGCAGGTAACAGAAAAACGGTTGCTTGCGCTGGTGGCTGTCGCGGATGAAGTCGAACGCCGCATCGACGATCAGATCGTGAGAGTAAGTCTTGCCATCGAGTTCGACCTTTGTTCGGTCGCTCCACAGATGGCCGGGATAATACGTGTGAGCCTGCCGCTGGCAGTTGTAGCCGTAAAACCGCGAGAAATGCTCCATCGGTTCGGACGGCGAGCCAGGTGCTCCAAGCCCCCACTTGCCGAACATCCCGGTCGCGTAACCCGCTCTGGACAGCAGTCGCGGCAGTGTCACCGTGTCGGCCGGCATCGGAGCCTGGCCTTCCGGCTGCACTTCACGATTGCCGCGCACGACGCAGTGTCCGGTGTGCAGGCCCGTCATCAGCGAGCAGCGCGTCGGAGCACAGACTGTGCTGCCCGAGTAGTGATCCGTGAACCGCAGCCCCTCGGCAGCGAGCCGGTCGATGTTCGGGGTTTGGAAATGCTTCTGTCCGTAACAGGAGAGGTCTCCGTACCCGGCATCGTCCAGCAGGATGTAGATCAGGTTTGGCTTCGCGTCGGCGGCGGACGCCTCGCGAAAACCGACAGACAGAACGGCGGCGAACAGGAGCAGCAGAGACGTCGGGACAACGCGGCAACGCATGGAAGTTCTCTTCTGGCAGTGAAGGGCTCGGATCAGATTCCTGAAAAGGCCAGAGAGTAACGGCCACGCGACGCGATCCCCAACGTTCGCTCGGAAAGTCGTTGATCGCTCCGCGATCGAAACGCCAGTGCTTCCGTTGATCGCCGTCCGGCTCCCCCGGCAGCGAGCCAGACTTGGCCCCGCTGTCGGTCGCCTCGCGAAATGCTGGTCGTGACGGGAACCGTTCTGACGTTTCGATCGCGGAGCGATCAACGACTTTCCACGAGCCATCAGGCGTGTCCGACAAGTCCGGCTGTTCCGATTCTGCGGAAGTTTCCTGCGGAAGCGGTTGTGCGAGTGCCGATGAAAAGGACGGTCGTGAAAGCGAGGGATCGCAACGGTCACGACCGCGCGAGGACCGGTCACCACGGAGGGCGCGAAGCCGGGAATCGCGGGTTCAGACGGGAACAGTCCGAGCCCAAGCTGCGGAGCCTCCCCTCAAACAGGGAAGTGATTGGCGGGAGGCTCCTTTTCTGCCTGCCACCGGATTGCCGCTGCGGTATCCGAAAATCAGAGGAACAGGGGGGACGTGATGCGACGACGAATCTCGATGCTGGCTCTGCTGACGGCCACCGTGCTGGTTGGCCTGTCAATGCCGGCCGACGCTCAGGCCGCAGGCCGCGGCCAGCCAACCGACTGGAATCGGTTCTACTATTACCCGTACGTGTACTATCCCCAGAACTTCCAGCAGCAGCGCGGCAGCTACGACCACCTTTACTACCGCTACGCTCCGGAACGCCGCATCCCGGTCTACAACAAGAACTGGTACAACTTCTACCCAACCGCGAAGCCGTACCACAAAGGCCACCACTTCATTCTGGACGTCTTCTGATCGAGGCCGCGATCTTTGATCGAAGAGGGTTTCTGATCGAGACTGCAAAGAACTCGATCGGCGACGCAGGAACTGAAGTCTGAAATCACGAAGAGCCGTCTCCTCAACGGAGGCGGCTCTTCTTGTTTGCAGGCCAGGATTGCCTTCAAAATGCCGGAACACTCTGCGGCAGAGTCGGCACGGTCACGCTTTCATTTCGGTGATCTGCCTGGTCGCGATCCCGATCGGACGATCCAGGGGAACGCCGGCGCACGCGAGCAGTGTGGTGAGCAGGTCGCCCTGGTTGCCCTTTGTGTCGGGCAGGAAGCGTCCTGTGTTGAGCGAACCGCCGCCCTTGCCCGCGATGATGAAGGGCAGGTTCTGTCGAGAGTGCTTGTTGCCGTCTTCCAGTCCCGAGCCCCACAGCATGATGCAGTTGTCGAGCAGCGTGCCGTCGCCCTCGCGCAGGTTCGCCATCCTGTTGACCATATAGGCGAACTGATCGATGTTGAACTTCGTGATCGCCGCCACCTTGCGAACCATCTCTTTCCGGTTCTCATGGTGCGTCTGCGAGTGGTGCCTGTCGGTGAAGCCCAGCTCGGGGTAGGAGACGCCATTGGGCGTCGAGCCGATGTAGGTACTGACGCGCGTCGTGTCCGTCTGAAAGGCCAGCACGGTCAGGTCGCACATCACCTGCATGTACTCACTGCGTTTGTCGCCCTCGGGGATCTTCACCTCGATCGGCGGCGAGTCGCTCGTGTCGCGTTTGGCCGTCCGGACGCCCGCCTTTTCCAGAGCTGCCTCCTGCTGGCGGTGTTCGATCGCAGCAATACGTCGTTCGACCGCGCGCACGCTGTCGAGATATTCGTCGAGCTTCAGCTGGTCGGTCCTGCCCAGCGTCCGCCGCAGGTCCCGTGCGCCGCCGAGCACTCGGTCGAGCATCAGCCGGTCGAGCGGGTTGGCCCTGGTCACTCGCCCGGCATCGTCCCTCTTGCCGAAGAGCCGGTTCAGAACATTCCGGGGATCGATCTCGGCGGGGACGGGTTGCGTCGGCGAGCGGTAGCTGCAGTGCGAGTAGTACGCCTCGTGCAGGCCCGCCTGGTTCTCCTTCCATGTCTGCGGCATCGTCGCCAGCTCAAGCGAGGGCAGCAGCGTGTGAGCCCCCACGTAGTTGGCCATGATCTGGTCCGCCGAGATTGCAATGTTGACGCGACCGCGTGTGTCCGCATCGGGGAGTGTCGCGGTGAGCCACGTCGACAACTCCAGTGCATGCGGCGCACCGTTGAACGGCGAAATCGGCACGCCCGAGATGCCCTTCATCATCAGACACTGGTCCAGGATCGGACGCAGCGACTCGATCGCTGGCGGCGGCGATTCGAGGTACGACTCCGGACTTTCGGGCCAGAACTCGTCCATGATCACGCCGTGTGGCATGTACATGAACCCGAGGCGCACCGGCGGCTTCGCTGGATTGTTGCCAGCCGCCCGGCTCAGGGATTCCATGAACGGCAGAGCGAGAGCAACCCCCGCTCCTTTCAGCAGGGTGCGACGATCGAGAAGCGTTCGATGATTCATGGTATTCATCCTCCGACTTTGCGGTGGGTAAACAGGTAACTCGCGATGACCTCGGTGATCATCGTCCGCGTGTGATATTCGTCAGCGGCAATCTTCACCATCAACTGGTCGATCACGACTTCATCGTAACCTTCCAGCTGTCGCCCGAGAGCGTAGGCCATCAGTCTTTCGGTCAGATTGCGAGCCAGGTCGTACTTTCGAGTAGCCAGAAGACTCTTCAATTCCGCAGGGTTCGAGAAGCCTTCTCCGTCAGGGAGTTTCCCTGCTGAGTCGATTGCGACGCCAACGTCATCTTTCTCACGCCATCGCCCGATGGCGTCGAAATTCTCCAGACCAAAGCCAATCGGGTCGAGAACCTTGTGACAGTTGGCGCAGGTCGGTTCCGACTGGTGCAGCTCTGTCCGTTGTCGCAGCGTCAATCCTTCCGTGCTGCCCTTCTTCTGCTCTTCAAGTTCGGGGACGTTCGGCGGAGGCGGCGGGACGTGTTCTCCCAGCACCTGTTCGAGCACCCAGACGCCTCGCCGGACCGGGCTGGTGCGGTTGGGGAACGAGGTACTCGCCAGCGTCGCCGGCATACCGAGGATGCCGCCCCGGTTGCGATCTTCCAGGCTGACACGCCGCATTGCCGGACCTTGAACGGACTGCCCGAGACCGTACAGCTCGGCGAGCGGCTCGTTCAGGAACGTGTAGTCGCTGTCGACGAACCGGAACACGCTCAGGTTCTCGCGCACGATGCTCTGAAAAAACAGCCGAGCTTCCTCCAGCATCGCCGTGCGTAACGCGTGGTTCATCTGAGGAAACACGTCCGGGTCGAACGTCTGACCCTCCAGTCCACCAATTCCCAGCCACTGAGCGCCAAAGCCGTCGAACAACGCCCGTGAGCGGTCGTGATTCAGCAGCCGTTCCACCTGAGCCCGCAGTACTTCGGGCTTGTGAAGTTCGCCGTTGTCAGCCAGCGCGGACAGCTTGGCATCAGGCGGTGCCGACCACAGCAGGTAGGAAAGCCGCGAAGCCAGTTGGTAGTCGTCCAGAGGGACGACGGAATCCTTCGCGTCGACTTCCCCCGCAGGCGTGATGAACAGGAACTGCGGCGAAACGAGAACCGCCTTCCACATCAGGCTCAACGACGCCGTGTAGTCGAGCTGGTTCTCGCGGGCGAGGTCGAAGACTCCAACCAGGACATCAACCTCCGCTTCGGTGGCAGGTCGGCGATAAGCATCGCGAGCCAGGGAGCGGGCGACCTGGCGGGCTGTCTTGCGGAAATCGGCGTCGTCGGATGGCGTCTCACCAAACAGTCGCTTCTGGACTTCGGTAGGCGGCTTGCCTTTCGACGCCACGACCTGGTCGACCACCTTGCTGGCGATGTCGAGGAACAGATCTGACTGCAGCGGCGAAATTGAGTTGAGGTAGCCCTCGCCGACGACTTCGTCAGGCAGGCTGTCGATGATGGACGGGGCCACGCCGTAGAGATCGTGCAGCGTGTTGCCAAGCTCCACCTTGCTCAGACGGCGGATCACGAAGGGCCCCGGATCACGCGGAGCCATGTACTTGAGCTTGCCGATCCACTCGACGAACTGCAGACGCTCTTCATCGGTCGGAATTTTGCCCGCATGGTCGGGCGGCATGTCGTGCACCTTCACGTTCGCGACGGCCTTTTTCCAATGCAGGAACGAGGACGTCGCTCCTGGGCTTCTGAGCGCCGACTGGAGATTGATGCCGGCTTCAGGCCGGGTGCCGTGGCATTCGATGCAGTACTTCTTGACGAAGGGGCCGACCTGTTCTTTGAAAGTCTTCTCGGCATCGGCCCGGAGCGCTGCCTCGTCCGGACGGTCATCGTCTGCCTCTGCCCGACACGGCGAAACCAGAGACAAGGCGAGAGCCAGGCTGGCGACAGTTAAGAGATGAATCTGGAAGACGCGTGATGACTGCATGCTTGCTGTCCGACTGCGATGGCAAGGGAAACCTGCGAATGAGCAGCTCCCGTGAAGGAATCCGGGCTCTACGTTAGAGAGTCGAGTACCCGTTGTTGAAGTGCTGCAGCCTGAAACGAATCGCAGAACTTAACCGTAGCTGGATTCGCCAGAATTCAGACGAGCACACGCAATGATCTGAATTCCTGCGAATCCAGCGACGGCCAGCTGCCGCAGTGATTCGGGATGCGCTCTCTTCAGTCAGAGTCCGCCCGTTGTGGCGTCCAGAAGGCGAACAGTCGGGCGTTTCGCATCGTGAATTCGAGCCGGACTGGCTGGTCCTTGACTGCGGTTAGGTCGGTGCCGGATCGCCATCGAACGACGTGGTCGATCGAGTCCGCGTTGATCCACTCGCAGTCTTCCTTGCTGAAACCCTCGATCGGCTGGCCAGCCGCGTCCAGCACGGCGACTCGGACGCCACCGCTGCCCTGCGTCTGCAGGTTCAATCGCAGTTCGTTTCCGGAGAGACGCAAAGGCCGTGTCGTCAGTCGGTCGCCTGGAAATCCAGCGTTCATCGACACGAAGCCGTCGACTCGCTGAGTCGCGCAGTAGATGCCGCCGAGGTCTTTCTTCAGCCACTCGGTTCGGTCATCGAGGTCGCGGTCCCAGACGACGGGGCGGCCATGCGTGTGCGGCCAGCCGACGAAGTACTGGTAAAGATTCCGACCGCGGCGAACGAGTCCCTGGCCCATGCTGACCAGCCTCAGATTCAGCCCGTCGTGATAACCGGCGGCGATGTAGGGCTGTCGCCAGCGGTGCCAGGTGATGCCGTCCGGACTCGATGCGAACTGAATGTCGAAGGTGCCGTCATTGCCGTTGAGTGCCCGGTCCTTCCATTCCGGACCTTTGAACGTCTGATAGGCCGCCGGAAAAGCGATGTACGACGACGCCTGGTCT
>Ga0209578_10003463_pt1 | contig 11977 bp, 9 predicted proteins | sample tdAd472_FD_187127 | JGI IMG/M metagenome (GOLD analysis project Ga0209578, IMG submission 187127) | Marine sediment microbial communities from the Atlantic coast under amendment with organic carbon and nitrate - tdAd47.2 (SPAdes)... | ecosystem: Environmental > Aquatic > Marine > Coastal >...
ATTCCAGCCCGAGCCCAACCTCATTGGCATAGAGGGGTGCCAGATACACGCCCACGGGAAGCCCCACGCCGGCAAGCGGGATGCTGAGTGTGCTGAATGCTAGCACACGCGGAAGAGACAGGCGCCGGCCACTTGCGTCAGTCATTCTGGCATCGTGCATGCTAAAAACGTGACGGCCAAGTCATTTTTTTAGCGCCGGAATGGTTGACGTCGGGGCGTCAGCGTTTGACACAGGTCAGGAAAAATCCGGGAGGGCGGAGAGTGATGCTGAAGAAAATCCTGTTGGGCGTGATGGCCCTGATTGTCGTGCTTGTGGTCGTGCTTCTGGTACGCACTTTCTCTTATGGTGGCGGCAGCGTAGGCGATCGCGTTGAGCTCGCGAATGTACCTGCCGTGTCCGCCGAAGAGGCCGCCGCGCATCTCAGCGAGGCCATTCAGTTCCGCACGATTACCGTTGCTCCCGGCGATCCACGCCCCGGCCAGGAAGGCCCTTGGCTGGAGTTTCAGGACTGGCTGCAAGCGACCTATCCCGCCGCCCATGCGGCCATGAAACGCGAACTGGTTCCCGGCACGCTGACCCTGCTGTACACATGGGAAGGCTCTGACCCCTCTCTCAATCCGCTGCTGCTAATGGCCCACCAGGATGTTGTGCCGGTCAATATCGGCACTGAGGGCGACTGGACCGGCGCCCCCTTCGCCGGAGAGATCATTGACGGCTATGTCTATGGACGCGGCGCCCTGGACGACAAAGGCAATCTCATTGCGCTGATGGAGGCTGCAGAGTCTCTGGCAAAGTCCGGCTTCCAGCCTGAGCGGACGGTCCACTTCATGTTCGGCCATGATGAGGAAGTCTCAGGCTCCGGCGCGCAGGCCGGGATTGCCCTGCTGAAGTCGCGCGGCGTCAGCCCGGAAATGGTGCTCGATGAAGGCTTCATGGTGCTGGACCCCTCCCCGCTCACCGGCAAACGCATGGGCTTTATCGGCGTCTCGGAAAAGGGCTACACCACGCTCGTTATCACGGCACATGCCACGGGCGGCCACTCCTCCATGCCCCCGCGCAATTCAGCCGCCGTGAACCTTTCACGCGCCATCATTGCACTGGATGAAAACCAGATGCCTGCGGACTTTTCCAAGCCGCCTATCTCAGACCTTCTGGAAGCGTCCTCGCGTGACATGCCCTTCATGAACCGCATGGCCTTTGCCAATCTCTGGCTGTTCAAAGGCATGGTGGATTCATCATTCTCGAAGATACCGGCCGGGAATGCGATGATCCGCACGACCACAGCGCCAACCATGCTGGCAGGCTCCGCCAAGGAGAACGTCCTGCCACAGCGCGCCATGGCGACTGTAAACTTCCGTATCCATCCGAATGACACACCGGAAAGCGTGATGCAGCATGTCAAAGACCTGACATCTGACATCGAAGGCATCGAAGTCAGCCTTGGCGAGGGCGGCATCAGCAGCCCGGCTTCGCCTGTGTCGCCTACTGACAATCGTGCTTATGCCGTTCTGGCCAGCGTGGCCGAAAAAGTTGGTGATGGCGCGCCTGCCGCGCCGAGCCTCGTGCTGGGCGCGACGGATGCCCGTTATGCGTCAGCGATCAGCAAGAATGTCTACCGCTTCGCCCCCGCCCTGGTGAAGGAAGAAGACACGCATGGCTTTCATGGCACAAATGAGCGGCTGGAAGTTGCCAATATGAAGCGCCTGTCAGAGGGCTATGCCCAGATCATCCTTGGTATGGACGGCCCTGACGAATAAGGCGCTGCGCCCCGTCAGGATACGGTAACAGTCTGGCGCCCTTCGCCTGCCCCCGCAGGCATGAAGGGCACCAGACTGCCCCCACTTACCGCCCCCTACGCGGCCGCTTTCACGGCCGGACGATATGCTTCTGCATCCGATGTAAATTCGGCATGACCGTAGCGTTTCAGCAAACGGTGTATCTTGGCCGTCAGATGACGCTCCATCAGACCTCTGACGCCGGGGGTGGACCGCGCTGCTTTATAAAGCGCCACTTTCATCGTGATGTATGGGAACAATATTGCGGCAATCACATAATCCAGCGGCTGGACCGGAACGCCAATATCTCGCGCCATCTTGCTGTCCCCTCCCAGGAACTGTTTCACGAGAACAAGTCGCGCCAGACGCCGTTCAAGCGCATTGCGGATCCGGTTTCCAAGAGACCGGTCTGGCGGCAGATAGGTTGCCAGGGTTGCACGCACCAGAGAGCCGCAGGTCTCGTCATCAAAGCCAGACCGGATAGAGGCCGAGCGGGCATTCATGATGTCGACAATGCCTTGTGGCGTATCCATCAACAAATCTTCCGGTAGGCCCAACAGGTAACAGCGATAACGGCTGAACTCCAGCTGCGCGCGTTCGTCCGGTGTGAACTCCGTCCGCCCCTCTTCCAGCATCTGGTAAGACAGCAGGAACACATCAATCAGGCCCGCAGGCATTTGGTCCACCTGCGGCACAGGAATACCGTAAACGGAAATATCCCAGACATTGCGCATCCGGCGCATCACGTTGAAGCGCACCATGGAGTGCATCAGGCGGACCATGGCCGCCGCCTTGAAACCTTCCCCGCGCGGCTCCAGCGCGCCAGGAAGCGTCGTCACGGTAAAGAAGGTTGCGGTCTCGTTCACGCGGCGCGATGCCGACGCATGGCTCAGCGTGCCGGTCAGCGCCATGGGCAGTGCCGTATATTTGTTCAGAAAGGTCGCAAGAAACGCGCCGCGGATCATCCAGGGCGCGGTGACAGCCATGGGCAAACGGTTCAACCGGGCCCCTTCGCGGACCAGATCCATATCCAGCCAGTCAGGTTTTGTTTCCATTTCCTCGATCAGGGCGACAAGCTCAGGCGGCGCATCCGGCACAGCCTCCAATCCCTTGTCACACGCCGTGGTCAGCATCTCGACAAGACGCTTGAAGCCATAAGTGGGCATCAGGGACGCATAGGCGTCTGCTGTAACATCCCCCAGCATCGTATAGGCTTTGACCCGCTCGCGCATCTCGGCAGGTGGCGCAGGGAATTTATCCGCATAGCTCGCCATGGAGCTTTCAGCGATATTCTCAGTATAGCGTTCAGGTGCCTGCGAGAAATCGACATCCCCATACATCATCGGAAGGGCCATCTTCTGCCGTTCGATACGCTCATGAACATGTTCGAGCGAAGTCTCCATACACCTTCTCCTGACTGCGTCTTTTCACGGCCCCCAGTATAATCTAAGCATTGCTCACATTTTTACTCGCATCCCGATTATGGGCAGACCCTTTGCCGAAAGGCCTCGCAAGTGACTGAAAAGAAAAGAAGAAAACCCACACAAAAGCGGGCGCAAGCCACGGTTGAGGCTATTCTGGAGGCGGCCTTTCAGATTCTGGAGGCCGAAGGGCTCAGCAATCTCACCACCAATCACATCGCCGAGCGGGCCGGTGTCAGCATCGGGACGCTGTACCAGTATTTTGAGGATCGCGATGCCATCCTTCTGGCCATTGCCCAGAAAGAGAGTGACGAAATCCGGCAATTGGTCACCGAGATCATTCTGGAAACCCCGGAAATTTCCAGTATCCGCGCAATTGTCCGCGCCCTGATCCATGGCCCACAAGGCTCACCCGAAACGCGCATCGCGCTATCAGACGTCCTCTTCCGAAATGGAGGCGCCACAGAGATGAGTCGTCAGCATCTTGCGCTCCTCGCATCGCTTCAGGAAAGCGCCGACGTGCAGCTCAATCTGGGCCGCGAAGCCACCTTCATCCTCACACACGCCGCCATCTATCTGTTGCGCGCAGCGGCTGCCGAGCCTGAACTGGAACTTGATACAAACATACTCGAAGATGAGATCGTGTATCTGATGGAAAGCTACATCAATAATCTTGCCATGCGCAGCACACGGACAGGTTAGCCGCTGTTGAAATGGCCCCAGATACGTTCCGCTAGAGCCTCACTCACGCCCTCCACTTCCATCAGGTCAGCGACCTTGGCGCGTGAAACACCTTTGGCAGAGCCGAAATGGTGCAGCAGCGCCTTTTTCCGAGCCGGGCCGACACCTTCGATTTCGTCCAGCGGGGAGGTCTTGATCGCGGCAGAGCGCTTTGCCCGGTGCGCGCCAATGGCCCAGCGGTGAGCCTCATCTCTCAGGCGCTGAAGATAGTACAGCACAGGCGCCGTTTCCGGCAGTTTGAAGGGTGGCCTCCCTGGCCGGAAAAATTGCTCCCGCCCGGCATTTCTATCCACCCCCTTGGCGATGGACACAAGGTTCACATCATCCGGGGTCACACCAATCTCGGCCAGCGCCTCAATCACGGCGTTCATCTGGCCCAGGCCGCCATCAATCAGCACCAGGTCCGGCCAGTTGGCTCCGTTGCCCTCATCCCGCTCTTTCAGGGCGCGCGAAAAGCGCCGGCGCATGACTTCCCGCATCATGCCATAATCATCGCCGGGTTCGATCGTCTCGTCTTTGATATTGAACTTGCGATAGGCATTCTTCATGAAGCCTTCCGGACCGGCGACAACCATTCCGCCTACGGCATTTGTACCCTGAATGTGGGAGTTGTCGTAGATTTCAATCCGTTCCGGCGGGCTCTCAAGTTCGAATACCTTCGCGACTTCCGCCAGGAGGCGCGCCTGGCTGGCGGTCTCTGCCAGCTTGCGGGAGAGCGCCTCGCTGGCATTGCGTGCGGCCTGGGCTACAAGGTCTTTCTTGCTGCCACGCTCGGGCTTTCGCACTTCCACCTTGCGGCCAGCTTTCAGTTCGAGTGCCTCTGAAATCAGCTCTGCCTGATCCGGCATCTGATTGACCAGGATAAGCCTTGGCGGCGGGCGCTTGTCATAGAATTGCACGAGGAAGGCGGACAGAACTTCCTCCGGCGTCTGTTCGCGTTCATGACGCGGATAATGCGCCGTCGCGCCCCAGTTCTGCCCAGCCCGAATGAAGAAGACCTGCACACAGGAAACGCCGCCATCCATCTCGATGGCAAACACGTCGGCCTCTTCAATGTCTTCCGGGTTCACATCCTGAGTAGAGCGAACATGGGCCAGCGCCCGTATCCGATCGCGCAAACGCGCCGCGCGTTCAAACTCCATCTCTTCGGCAGCTTGTTCCATGTCGGCCGCCAGACGCTTTTGCAGGTCCGCCCCCTTACCGCGCAGAAAATCTGCCGCCTGATCTGCCAGGGCCTGATAATCTTCTGTCGAAATGAGGCCGACACAGGGCGCCGCGCAGCGCTTGATCTGGTGCAACATGCACGGGCGTGTACGGACTGAGTATACACTGTCTTCACAGGTGCGCAGCAGGAATGCCTTCTGCAACGTGTCCAGCGTCCGCATCACGGCGCCGGCACTGGCAAAGGGGCCGAAATAGTCCCCCTGATCCATCTTGCTGCCACGATATTTCTTGATCTGTGGCGCCTCGTGGTCCCGGCGTATCAGAATGTAGGGAAAGGATTTGTCATCGCGCAGCAGAACGTTGAAACGCGGCTTCAGACTCTTGATCAGGCTGGCTTCCAGCAGCAGCGCCTCGGTCTCCGTCTCCGTCACGACGAATTCCATCCGGCGTGTCATGGAGATCATCCGCGCAATACGCTGCGTGTGGCCACCAAGCCGCGCATAATTCGACACGCGCGCCTTCAGGTCCCGCGCCTTGCCGACATATAGAACCTCATCATGTTCGCCGAACATGCGGTACACACCTGGCCGGGCTGGCAGGCGTTTCAGATTGTCCTTGATGACATCAATGCCCCGAAGAGGCGATGCGCTGGAATCAGTCGGGCTCATGGCCCTACAGATAGCTTGCCAAAGGTCAGTATGCGAGACCCTAGAGGTAGTGCGACAGGTCCAATCGGGAATCGAGGATCCACCCTGCCCCGAAGGCAAACACGATAACAAGCACCAGGGAGGTGGAGAATGAACGCCCCCTGCCAGGATTGTGCGGTCGCTTGGCTGCCTTCACGATAATCAACATAAACAGGATCAAGATGAAGCCACTGAGCAGGAATACTTTTTCCATGTCATCCAGACGCGCCAACCAGAGACTGGTCTCCCGATAGGCGACATTAAGTGTATGGGCCACTTCGTCGAGAAAACGGTTCAAGACAGAATTGCTATTTGCTGCGTTCATGGCGGTAAATTTCACCCCTCCAGAGGGACTCCCGGATATTCCGATCCCCGGAACATCTCAAAACAAGGCTAATATCTTGTTGTGAGTGGGCATTTGAGTTTGCCAGGCATGGTTAAGGCCTGAGTAAGTGATCATCAGGCCATGCGGCAGAATTACTCTGGCCGCCCCCTTGCAGGCTGGGCGCGGCAGGATTACTCCGGGCCCCGCGATACTGCATGCCCAGTCACCGGAACCCTATCATGTCAGCCGAAATCCGCCTGTCCGACGCGCTCGACCGCGTAAAGCCCTCCGCCACCATCGCTGTTACAACGAAAGCCAATGAGCTGAAACGTGAAGGCCATGACGTGATTGGTCTCGGCGCGGGCGAGCCCGACTTCGACACGCCAGACAACATCAAGGATGCCGCCATCAAGGCGATCCGCGACGGCAAGACGAAATACACGCCTGCCGATGGCATGCCGGAACTGAAGGAAGCCATCTGCGCGAAATTCTCCCGCGAGAATGGCCTGACCTACAAGCCAGGCCAGATCCATATCGCGCCGGGCGGCAAGCCGGTTATCTACAATGCCTTCCTCGCGACGCTGAATCCGGGCGATGAAGTCATCATCCCGGCCCCCTATTGGGTGTCCTATCCGGACATGGTGCTGCTGGCGAGCGGCGAGCCGGTTGTCGTGCCGTGTGGTCCGGACGTGAACTACAAGCTGACGCCGGAAGCACTGGAAGCGGCGATTACCCCGAAAACCAAATGGCTGCTGCTGAACTCTCCCTCCAACCCGACCGGGGCGGCCTATAGCAAGGCAGAGCTGCGCGCGCTGGCAGATGTGCTGCTGCGCCATCCGCATGTCTGGATCCTGACGGACGACATGTATGAGCACCTCGTCTATGACGGCTTTGAATACTGGACCATCGCCCAGGTCGAGCCTGGCCTGTATGACCGCACGCTGACCGTGAATGGCGTCTCCAAGGCCTATGCGATGACCGGCTGGCGTATCGGCTATGCCGGCGGCCCTGAAAAACTGATCGGCGCCATGCGCAAGGTGATCAGCCAGACAACGTCCAACCCCTGCTCCATTAGCCAGTGGGCAAGTGTGGAAGCGCTGAATGGCACACAGGACTTTCTGCCGGAACGCCGCGCCGTGTATCAGCAGCGCCGTGACATGGTGGTTGAAGGCCTCAACAACACGCCGGGCCTGACCTGCCCGACACCGGAAGGCGCCTTCTATGTCTATCCGTCCTGCGCCGGCGTGATCGGCAAGACCAGCCCGTCCGGCAAAGTGATCGAAAATGACGAGATCTTTGCTGCCGAGCTGCTTGAGCAGGAAAAAGTGGCTGTCGTGTTCGGCGCCGCCTTCGGCCTGGCACCAGCTTTCCGGGTGTCCTATGCGACATCCACAGAGGCCCTGCAGGAAGCCCTGAAACGCATCCACCGCTTCTGCTCCAGCCTGTCATAGATACCTATAGGCCATTCCTATAGCGGCATCTCGGCCTATCAATTGGCGCATGAGACCAGCACTCCCTATGTTTTGTCTGTAAGGACAAAAGGAGTTTTCCCATGCCTGTAGATATTGGTCTGAATGACACCGCCCGCAGCACATCAGCAGATGCCCTCCGCGTCCTGCTGGCTGAGACCTATGCGCTCTATTCCAAGACGCATGGCTATCACTGGAACGTAACAGGGCCGCGCTTCAATTCCCTGCACACCATGTTCGAGACGCAGTACAACGAATTGTGGACCGCGCTGGACGAGATTGCAGAACGTATTCGCGCCCTTGGCCATTTCGCCCCGGCCTCTGCCGCTGAAATGGTTGAACCGGCCACGATCAAGCCAGACAATGGCATCCCGGATGCGGATACAATGGTCGAAAACCTGGTCAAAGGTCACGAAGCGATCAGCCGCGCCGCCAAGGCAGGCCTGAAAATTGCCGAGGACAATGGTGACATGGTCACTGCAGACCTCATGACCCAGCGGGCCACGATTGCCGAGAAAACAGCCTGGATGCTTCGCGCAAGCCTCTAGGCCATACAGCCCTCTCCCCCATGTTTCAGCTGCCGCCTCTCCCTGCCGGAGAGGCGGCAGTTTTGTTTTGGAATGCTGCGGCGCAACACGTCAGGAAATTGCGCAAAAAAAAAGCCCGGCTGCGGAAAACGCGCCGGGCTGAAGTATCGGGTCCCGTTGGGGGGAGGAAACGCCCAATCGGAGGAAAGATTGGGTACATGCCCGGGACCCTTGGCATAACGGCTAAATAACCCTTATGACGCTTATTACAAGATGCGTCTCAGCAGGGCTTTCATGCATTTATGCATGAGCTTACGGAACTTGACTTAATTGTGACGCATAGCAGGCCGCCGGAGGATTTCCGTCTCAGCGGTGATGAAATCTCTGAAAGCCGCAACCCGTTTGGAGCGGCGAAGATCGCTTGGGTAGATAAAATAGAGATCGAAGATCGGGCCAACGGTTTCCGGCAACACTTTAACAAGGCGCGGCATTGTGGAGGCCATGTAGTCCGGCACGTCTGCGATGCCGAGTCCCGCATCGACAGCCCGCAACATGGCGAACACATTGTTCACCTTCAGCGCGGCCTGGCGCGGCGGACTGTCGTCACGCCCCACCCGGCAGGCAAAGCTCATCACATCCAGAAGCGAGCTTTCATCGCCATAGGCAATGATGCGGTGATTATCGAGGTCCTGCGGCGTGCGCGGCATGCCATAGGCCTTCAGATATTCCGGTGCGGCATATAAATTCGTCGCCACAGTGCCCAGCTTGCGCTGGATCAGATCTGCCTTGTCGGCGGCCCACAGGCGGATGGCGCATTCTGCCTCCAACTTCAGCAGGTCATATTCCCGGCTGTCATCAAGGCGCAGGTCCAGATTGAGATCCGGATGCTTGCGGGCAAATGTGCCGAGGCGCGGAACCAGCCAGGTAGAGCCAAAAGCCATCGGCGCGGAGACGATAAGCTCCCCCTGCGGGGTTTCCTGCTGGTCTTTCAGCAGCGTATTCGCTGATTGCGCCGCGCTGGCCATCTCCATTGTGGAGCGGAACAACGTATGGCCGCTATCGGTCAGGACAAGCCCGCGTGCATGGCGCTGGAACAGAGACACGCCAAGCGCCTCTTCCAGAGCCGCAATCTGACGAGAAACGGCCGATTGCGAAATACCCAGACGCTCCCCTGCGGAGGTCAGGCTTCCGGCTTCAGCGGCCGCGTGAAAAGACTTCAATTTGCCCCAATCCATGAGGTCAGTTTGTGACGTCTATTTAACGCCGCGGCAAGAGGGAGAATGCTTGTGACCTGGGCCGCGCCCCCTACCAGCGCGCCTTGTATCCACGCGTGTCGACATGCACGAAAGGCCCGTGCGCCGCATTCGCGCCATAGGCAGACCCACCCCCAGGCACCCAGCGCGGGTCGTTCTTCGCCGCCAGATCATCAATCAGCGCGACGAGCACGTAAGCATCCGCCTTCTCGATACGGCCATTGCCGTCAAGATCATCCATCTGCCCGTCGCGGTCCTGGTCGATATAAATGTCAGCTGCGTCTCCATAGAGGTGGCGTGAAGACGTGGTCGTGTTGCCGATTGCGGCATTGTAGAATGGCGTGCGGTATCCGCTCATGACGAAGAAGGTGTCGGCTTCCCAGCCCTTTTCGTTTGCCGCCTCAAGAATGATTTCCAGCTTCACCAGCATTTCAGGCCGCACCAGCAAATAGGTTGGCTCATGGCCGAGCTGCTGCTTGCAGCGAAACTGTCCGAGTTTGAAATTCGGGGAAACGCGCAAATCCTCTGACATGGCGGTCAGATCGATGAAACCGCGTGGTACGGCATAACTGCTCATATTCCTCCAGGGTTGAGCATATTTACCGATACGATATCCATTCAGCGTGTCCTCTACACCATTCCGAAATGGTGTGAGCACGAACAAATTGACGCGGACTTGCTGACCATTATGGGAAATGGTCATGTCTTCAAGGCCCGGGCTATCCGGCGCTGTCCAGATGATCTTGCCCCCCTCTTCCGAGACGTCCCCTGCGCTTACGCTGATTGAGGCGCCTTCCGGAGCTTCAATCTCTACCGGCTCTCCGGGCATCCCGGACGTAGAGATCAGAGGCAAAGTAGAAAGTGTTCCATTAACCCTGATTTCAAGTCCCGCCTCACTGATTTGCGCGGCTGGCTGTGTGTGCACCGCCGGCGTCGTCAGCTCAGCAAAAGCTGCGATTGCGGGAAGAAGTACAAGTTTGAAAAGTTCAGAGTAAATTGAATCAGTCCTCGTATGAAAATGGCCGAAAATCATCCGCACATTTAACCAATGCGCTCGCACCCGTAACGCATGAGGCGAGGATTGGTGCCACAAATTTTTATCAGTCTTTTCAGGCCTTAACCTCGGAACCCCTTCAACTTCGGTGTGTTTAATTGGCGAATTTGAAAAGCGATGCCGGGCCAGTATGGCATGCACAATAGCAGTGCCGTCCCATACTTCCAAAGCAGATAAATCAAAGAGGGCACCTCAGATGAATATCGATACCAAGCTCCTTGCCTCAACAATTCTGGCCACTGCCGGCCTGGTTGGCGTCGCAACCGCTTCTGCTCAACATATCGCGCCGGTTGATAGTGCCCCTGTCGCGGCTCTCAGCGCTGAAGAGGCGATGGGCTCCACGCTGTCTTCTCCTGAAGCCAATGCCCTGCAAACTCTTGTGACAGATGACTGGCTGGAAAAAGAACTCTCTGCAGAGACGGAGTCCGGTGTTCTCATAACAGTGCGTGCTACCTATGCACAGAACGTGTTTGAGCCGATCTGGACGAGGAAAGGTGCAAAATCGCTGAAGCGTGCGCGCGCAGATCTCTTCTCTTATGGCATCGTCGCGTCGGATACATCTGCCGACCTTCTGGAAGATATGATCGACCAGCGGTTTGAAGGCGAGACAGCCGAGGCCCGCGCACAAGCCGATCTGCGCCTGACCGCAGCCTGGATTCGCATGGCATCCGCTGTGAGCGGAGGACTTTCCGATAATGGCGAAGCCGCAAGATCCAAGACAGACGAGCCTTCCGAATCCATGGTTCAGAAGAATCTCACGGATGCCGCCAAAGGTGACGCTAACGACATTCTGTCCGAAATGGAGCCGACCCATCCGCAATATGTGCGCCTCAAGAAAGAGCTGAAACACTACCGTGAGCTGAAGGCAGAGGGCGGATGGCTCGCCATCCCGACGGGCGATGCGGTTGAGCCGGGCGAAACCGATGCCCGCATCCCTGCCCTGCGTGAGCGCCTTGAGCGGGAAGGCTATTTGGAGCCGGAAAGCTGGACCGATGCCTTGCTGCAAACAATTGGCCTCGAAGATGGCGTTCCGGACCTCTCCGAAGCAACTGACAAGACAGAAGACGCCTCCGTCGATCCGGAAATGGTATTCGATGCAGACCTTGAAGAGAGCCTCAAGGCTTTCCAGCGTCATCACGGCCTGGAAGATGATGGCATTCTTGGCGACAAGACGGTTGCCGCCCTGAATGAAAGCGTCGAGTCCAAGATTGACCGCATCGCCGATACAATGAATCGCTGGCGTCACTATGATGACCTTGGCCAGAAATATATCTGGGCGAACATCCCTTCCTTCATGGTCGAGGGATGGAACAATGGCCGCATGGAAATCTCCATGAAGGCAATTGTTGGCATGCCAACACGAGAAACGCCCGTCTTCTCGGATCAGGTCGAATATGCTGTGGCAAATCCGAAATGGTATGCGCCCGTTAGTATCGTGAAAACGGACAAGCTGAGCAAGCTGACCAAGGACCCAAGCTATGCCACGCGCAAGAACTTCACAGTCATCGACCGCACAACGGGTGAGCAGGTTTCTGCCGCCAGCGTAGACTGGACAAACCCG